>Ga0172380_10005141_pt1 | contig 16148 bp, 20 predicted proteins | sample Leawe162metaG_FD_119747 | JGI IMG/M metagenome (GOLD analysis project Ga0172380, IMG submission 119747) | Leachate microbial communities from a municipal landfill in Southern Ontario, Canada - Leachate well 162 metaG | ecosystem: Engineered > Solid waste > Landfill > Unclassified | place...
GAGGGATACCGTCGCTGCAGGAACACACATGGTGACCCTCGATTTTTGCCATGTGTTTACCTCGGATATTCCGGCAGAAAAGACTACCCGTTCGTAGTCAAACATGAGTATCAGGATGTGTTTTCCCACATCAGTCCCGTCCGCGCCTCTATCGCCGATGCCCTGAAACCACCCGAGACAGTCATCACCTACACAATCGAATGTCCTGAGTGCCGATGCTTGGGCTATGTTACCACGATTGATGGCTTGGCTCAACGGACTTTCTGCAACAACTGCGGCCATGAACTGGGGTTGTTTTCACTCAAGACGGAGGGACGATCGTGAAGTATGTAATCGAAGTTCATGAGCACGGACTCTTAGTCCGAACGGTCTCCGCCCCCGGGCTACCCATCGAAGACATGTCTGCCATCACGAAGATGGCTGAGGCCATGGGGTATACGCATCTGCATATTGGCATTGCCAGTTCTCTTGGAGCGCACTCCGCTTATGTCAGTGAGGAATCCGGTAAGAAGTGGCGGAAGGAGATCGATGACAAGGCCAGGAGAGATCACGGCGACAGCGTTGCAGCCTGGCTTGCCGGCGCCGACACCGGTCTGTCATCGAAAGCATTGGCTTGCAGGCTCAGTGGCATTCCCTATGCAGAAAGAGACCACCCGTGGGATCCCGACGACATCGGACGCTGCTTCAGGTTCCTCGATCGCTTTCCGGAACTCAAGAGCCACCTTTACATCATGAAGGATGTGTCCCCCGTATGGGAACGACTGGTCGATCATTGGGATGAGCTCAGAGCTCTCTGGGATGAAGAAAGCCCAACCGGGAAAGGCCCGAAGCTTTACAACAGGATGAAGGAGCTGATAACAGATGGAGCGTAACATCTCCGAGGAGAAGGCAGACGAGATATCTCCCTTCACTCAAGAAATAGTCGAGGAATGGGCTGCTGGATGTCGTGATTTAGCCATATTCGCCAAGGCACCCAGGTTCACTCGCAAAAACGATCCTTCCGAAGAATACGCATTTGCCATCGTAAGGCATTGCGCTGTGATGATTATGCAGACAAGCATTGGCGAAACGAAATCTGTTACGGCAAGACTGTCGTTTGGAGATCGTGGAGAATGCACAAAGCAGTGGATGGATTCGAGGCTGACATCTCTGAAAGAGGGCAATGTCGTCACGATGGACGCACATCTTCGAGTCGTCGACGTGTTCGACTGCTTGCTGACGTTCTTGGATTGCATCCAGAAAGGCTACATAGTACTGACTCCGGGATCTGATGAAGTGGTGATGGTCCCTAAGAAAAAAGAGGAAGCAGAGGCTGATATCAACGAAATGCTGGTGCCGACAGAGTACATGCTCGCCAGCCAACACACCTTCAATCCGATGTCAGAGCATGCCTTAGATTACTCTGTGAGATTCACCCGTCAGTTCAGTGACCGCTATTGTGGCAACAACTGGGCGGTCCGGAGGGGCTTGAACGTTCTCTGCCACGATCTGGAATGGGAAATAGAGCCGCCTCGCGGTGAAAGAGATGACGATTACTACAACACCCATCGCTTCGACTCGCTGGAAGAAGCCGTTGCCGCCTACAAGGCAAGCATGGAGAAAGGGGATCCGATATGAGAACACTCGTCGCCGGCCACAGATACCAACTCGACAACTTCGAAGGCAGCAAGCCTCAGACACTGCAGTTCATCCACAAAGAGCCCAGACATGCCGGAACAACCGAGATGATGACCCTCGAAGACGGAACCACCAACGAAGAAGTCTTGCGGGTCCTCATCGATCGAATGGAGTTTCTCCAGGACAGATGCCCCTGCAAGGAAAACCTGGGTGCTCTTGACCATCTGAGAGGAGCCCTTGCTCTTCTCGAGCAGCGGACTCTCAATCGCCAGTCCCGTGGAGTGGAGGGAAAACACCAGGAATGAAACTGTTCTTCAGGCGCGTAAGGTACTGCCTACGGCTGCTTACACAGCAGGAGAAAGGCATTGCAGTTGCTGGGTTCTATTCATCCATCCTTCAGTGTCGAATACAGGCCAAGGATTTCGATACCTTCTGGACGCCATGGGATGAGCTCAAGATGGCCTGGCGGTTTACGTGCCGAAAGATAGGCAAGCCATGAACAGGGAATGGACATACATCGTTCCGGAAGTGACACGGCAATACTGGCAGCTCGTGATGGTCGACATGCCTCTTATGCCCGGGATGTACGGTCCCGACAACAGGAGAGCAGTGCTGCATGCCGAGCTGGCAGCTCACTATGGTTTGACTCACAGTCAGACCAAGGAAGTGACCGACTACATGGACAGGCTGCCTCAACATGATGGCGGATGCAGCACTGCTTTACACCAGGCACTACAGGCCCTTTGGGAAAAGTATCCGTTGGCGACGCCTGAGCGAGAAGAGGTATGATGGAAGACTATTCGTACGTAATCAGGAACGGATCTCCATGCATCAAGCCCTTGGAGTGGCCGTGGCCTAAGCCATGGAATAGACCATCGGTGAAGACCACTCCCGGGAAGGACAGCCATGGCAAAGAATGAAGAAGTCCTGAACTTCATCAAGGACTGGACTGCCACGCACCAGTACCCACCTCGCTTGGAAGACATTCGAAGGATCTTCGGGTTCAAAACCAGAGGCGGTGCGAAGTGGCATGTCGACCAGCTCGTCAAAGCCGGCCTGCTGGACAGACAGAGTAAGATCGCCCGGGGAATAACCCCAAAAGAAAGAGAGAAGTCATGAACTGGTATGCCGGCGTAATCGGCTTGGTCCTTGGCGTAGCCACTGGACTAATCATTATGTCAATCGAGCGCAAAGGATTTGTCATCTACAGCAAGCAGAGGCTTCAGGAGATGCTCAGGGAGCAAGCATCGTCCATTGTCACCGGCATACAGAATACCGAGAGCGCAGAAAGAACATGCAGCAACCAACGGAAAGCTGATCATCTGCTGGCGTGGCTCAAGGAAAGATCCCGTGATGTCCAGAATACTTATCATATGGCCTCTCCTCGCGGTGAGCGCATGGCGGCAGATTTCAAAGAGACCAACGATATTCTCAAAAAGGCCAACAATCAGCTCTACAGTCTTGAAGCCCAGATGGCTGACGGCTCTTTGATGGGGCCAGGAAGAAGCGCGGACGAATTCATGGCCGACCTGCACGATGCCGAAGATACCCTGGCTCATATCAAAAGCCACTCGAATCAGGCAAGGGCCGAAGATCTTCTCAAGGTGGTCGAGAAAGACCCTGCGAAGCGGACTGACATTAAGGACAGCGTCTTCTGTGAAGTCCTGGCAGAAAACGCCAGGCTGAAGAGAGAGAACTCTGCGCTCCGAGGAGATCCTGACCGTTCGTTCGACAATGCCAAGTCAGCCAGGGATGACGCCTACATCTACAGCATGGGCGAGCAGACCAAAAGGCTGCTGGCAGAAAACGCAAGGCTGAAGCAAAGAGAGCATGATCTCAGGCATGAAATAGTCTTGCTCAAGGCGTTCATCGAGGAAACAACAGGCATCAAGGTTGAGGATGAAGGGCCTTCCAAGCCACTTAACCCCAACAAAAGCCCGGAGCCAGAGACAGGACCGGAATGTCCCAAGGACGAAGACAAGCCGTGGGGTGCCCCTGAAGAACCCCAGATTTACATCGGAGGCAATGATCCCAAAGAACCGCTCCTTCGGTGCGCGTTCTGCAGAAAGCCGTTGTCGACCAAAATGGTATCTTCAGGATACCAAAGCGATGTTGTCATGTTCTGCAGTGCCGAGTGCAAAGATCTCTACGCCAAGTCACGCGAGGAGCTGAGGATCCTTGAAATAGGATGGCATTATCTCTATCCGGGAAAGGATATCAACCTTGAAGAGTTGGCAGAGCTTGATCTGCTGGCCAAGCTTACAGCCGAGTTCCCTGGAGAAACTGGGCTGATACGAGAGATCAATGATGGGTTGATCACCATCGGAGATCGTGACCAGCTTACATCAGCCGTCTACTCAACCGGCAATATGCGCGGCATCAGAGCTCATCTTCGAAGCGCAAAGGCGCTGCGAGATGGCAGAGCCGAGGCCATTCGCAAGATCGCCGAGGTGATTAACGAATCCATCCATGGCGACGCCAAGCTTGGAATCGGCAGCACAAAAGGGTTCGAGGACTTGGATGATAACTGCGACTTGGCTCACCTCTTGAAAGCCTTGGCTGCCAACGGTTCCGTCATGAACGCGCCATCTGCTGCTATGTCTGAGGAGCCAGCCCCCAAAGAACCGACCTCAGGCAAGCTTTCCAATGAGGAAGCGAAGGCAGCGTTCGAAAACATCCTCCGCTTCAAGACGGAGGCAGGTCTTCTCGGCCTTGGGATGCTGAAAGGAGCTGACATCATTGCCATGTCTCCGGAGGAACGCGAGGCTATCAAGCAGCGCATTCGAGAGGCCAAGGAGAAACGGAAGGATCACCCATCGCCGGCCATGGGCGTTTTCAAGGTACAGGGCAGCAATGGGGACGTCATCGAACCTCTCGTTCCTGGTAAGGGGCTAGGGGCCATGGCAGAGACCACTTGCACGCACAGCCCCGAAAGCCTTCTGGGATACCTCTACAGCATTGGTAATGACGGTCCAGAGCTCAGGTCCATCCACATCGATCTCGCCCGAGAAGAATCAAGGACTCTCCTCTTGGTATCCGGAGTCTTTGACAACCACAAGACCATGTGCAGGGAGCGCTGGGAAGACGGGGTCAAGGTAAGCGAGCTGGCTTGCGATGAAGCCATGGAGACCAACGAAAGCTTTCCTTGGGGATCCTTCCCTGACTTTCCGGCGAACATGATGGGACCTCAGCCTCCAGACGAGACCGAAAAGGCAACAGCCAAGCCAGAGCCGCAGAGTCCCCTCGGCGAAGCATTGATGGACGCCTGCGAGCCCGAACTCAGGGCGGCTTTTAACAAGCTCGTGGCCGATGAGCAAGCCGCTGAAGAAGCCACCGAGCCGGACGGCAAAGAGCCATGCGCTGAACCCGTTGCGCAAAAGGCCAGAGTTATCTGCGGATTCCCGGGAGTCGGCAAGACTTACTACCACAACCTGCATCCCGACAGAGTCTTGGATTCCGACAGCAGCAAGTTCAGTTGGCTTTCGCCCGGCGTTCGAAACCCTGAGTTCCCCGGCAACTACATCAAGCACATCCAGAGCCACTTAAACGAGGATGTCGACATCTGCGTGTCATCGCATGCAGCAGTTCGTGATGCCCTGAGAAATGCTGGCATCAAGTTCATGATCGTTATGCCACCCAAGGAAGACAAGGAAAAATTCTTGGAGAGGTATCGCAGTCGACACAACGACAACGCCTTCATAACTCTCCTGAACGAACACTGGGAGGAATGGCTCGATCAGCTCGAAGAATGCCCCGAAGATACGTTCATAGCGGACAGTATCCATGACCTTGTGTGCGGTTGCGCACCTAACTAAGGAGAACCAATGCCTGATTACCGCCAGCCCATAACGGATGCCATGGTTGACATTCTCAACCAGGCATTCGAAGCAGATCCCGGCGCCATGCATGCGTTGCTCTGCAACTGCGTTCCTGCCAACCAGGGGCTTATTGAGATGCCCCATATCTTGGTTGATGCCTACAACGATCAGTTCAAAACATTGAGCATGATGGGTGTCATCAACGGCATGCTGTCGGCTGCAGGGCTGCCCAAGGTGGCTATCAAGTGGTCCGAGGAGAGAGACGAAAAAGGACGGTGCAAGCTGCTTGGGTTCTGTGTGTATGAGGAGCCCCGCAAAGAAGAGGAGGCCAGTGATGGCAACAAGGCTGAGTGACATTCAGTACGAAACCCTGCCGACTGGCATCAAGTTCGTAATTGATGTTCTCATGCAAGGGAAGTTCTTCAGAGCTGAACAGGTGGAGATAAACCTGGCAACTCTCGAAGAAGCAGCAAAAGGTGTCTTGGATTCCATTGCCATTTACACCGACAGGCATCAATACAGAATAGTGGCAGCGGTCACCAAGAGCGGCAAAGGATGTCTCATGGGGTTCATGGGCAACAGATCTCCTCTTCCTGGAGAAACCTGGACTCGGGGGAATGATCTCCGAGACGGGGGCCTCAATATGGAAGCGTTGGTCAAGATATTCATGGACATCCTGAGCTGCGAGCTGCTGCCGGTGGAGCCTGACATACAGCCGGTCGCTGTGGAGGAAGTACCAACGGGACCTGCGCTGTAGCAGCCAGACAGAAAGGGGGAGGGGGCCTTCGGGCCCCTTCTTCTTTTTTTACCGAGCCAATAGATATAGAAAATATACTCGTAATTGTGGTATAAATACTATGGAGACAAACAATCTCCCGGACCAGGACGACCCTGGGAACCCCGCATCGGAAGGAGGACTGAGATGTGGGTTGATGAGTTGACACAGGCAGTTGCGAGAGAGTTGAATCCTCGCAATGACGCGAACAGCAGGGACCATCTGGGGTTTCTTGGCCACTACTGCTGGCCGCGGGGGTTTGGCGCCCCGGGAAGCATTCGCCTAGAGGCAGTCTTCGTCAGTAACTGCGCTCAAAATGATATCCTCATCGTGGAGGCTGGAACTTCTTGGCGCCAGGCCAGGAAGTGGAAAGTCGAAGAAGGGGATTTCGTCCGAGACAGAGCGGCTTTCGAGCAGCTCTGCATGGATGGCATCGAAAAAGCTATCCACAACTGCGACGACTGATGGTTGCCCCGGGGACTTCAAACCCGGGGCTTTCTTTTTTCTGCATGGAAAGGGGATAGAATGGAATTGATACCGATACGGGAGGAGGAGGGCATCCAACTGGTGGACGCCAGGACCCTGCATGCCTTCTTGGGTGTGGGGAGGCACTTCGCTGCATGGATCAAGGAACGAATTAACAAATATGGGTTTATAGAGGATTCAGACTATATAACCCATTACCCAAATCCGGGCAACGAATCTACCAACAACTTACGAGCCCCGATCGATTACGGCCTGACCCTCGATATGGCCAAGCAGCTCTGCATGGTCGAGAACAATTCTCAAGGGATGCAGGCCCGTAAGTACTTCATCGAGTGCGAGAAAGGGTTCAAACAGCTCACAGCTCGTTCCGCGCTGCCAGCAACCTACAGCGAGGCCCTCCGCATGTTGGCCGATAAGGTCGATGAGGCGGAGCGCACCCAACAACAGCTTCAACTGGTCTCCGGCCAGCTTGTGGAAACCGAGCAGGATCGTCAGGTACTCCAGCATATCCTGGATCCCCAGGGTTACATCCGCCTGGGCGATGCCGCGAAGATCATCGGGAATCCTCATGTTGGCGCCAACGGGATATTCAGGTTCCTCGTTGGGGAAGGTATTCTCATCAAAACATCGCGCCAGGAGAAGCCGTACTCATTCTATGCCAAGTATGACCAGTACTTCAAACTTAGGGCGACTCGGCAAAACGGAGGCCATTTCAACTATCCCTACACCCAGGTTGTAGTAAACTTCGCTGGCGTGAAGTGGATCATCAAAAGGCTTTCCAAAGCTTACGGGCCTTGGAACGGTCTGATGTCCACGGATGATATCGTGGCGGATATCTCAAGTCGATTCCAAAGCATCGCTGGAGAGAAGTCTTAACCGGGAAGGAGGGGGGCTCACAAGCCCCCTTTCTTTTTTACCGGCTACTTTGCCACTACCCTTCATTCCGGTATAATTCGGGATGGAAGGAGGATAGCATGATCGGGACTGTGACAAGCATATCTGGTAGCACCGTCAGTGTGGAGGTCAGAGACAGCGAGGGCGTCACGACTCTGCACGACGTAATGGTACAACAGCCCATGCCCGGAGCCAAGATGCTGCCTCCCATAGGAACCTCCTGCAGGATTATGTCCGAAGGTGCCGAGTATGTTGTGACCGGCTACTTGATCAATGAAGACCCCGAGTCTCAGCAGCAGTTCAGTGACGAGCAACTCATGGGCGGAGATTTCTGCATCACGTCTCCGGAGGGTGCCGTCCTTGGGTTCTACAAAGGCGGACTGCTCGTAATGAAAGCCAACCCTGCTACCGGGTTCTCGGTTTCCGAGTCCGGAGTAGTCAACATGTTCGGCAAGGTCATTGGGATCCTCAACTCAACTTTCAACACGATCATCCAGGACATGCCTGGTGGATGCCAGGCCGAGATGTCGGCGTTTCGCTCCATTGATGGCGCCGCGGTGGTCGAAACCAAGTTCGATGCCGGCCTCGGCAAGCTCGAGACGAGACTCAACTACCTGAAGACACTGAAGGTGACCATCAACAAAGAGCATCTTACCCTTCCCATAGAAGGCGGCACCGACCTCGAGTTCGAGCTCGTTGCTGCCAACGGGAAGAAATTCAAGGCCACCGTTGATCCTCTGACAGCCAACACGCTCATAAAGACCGAAGGCGTCATGGCAGTGGATGGAGAGACCATTGTGCTGGGAGATCCAACGAAACCTCTCTCTGGATTGGTAACGGGATCCACTCCGTGCGCTGCCGGCCCTCCAGGACATGTAGGCTGCAGCAAAAAGGTGTTCGCTGAGATCGTTGTGTAGAAGGGAAGACCAATGTTCAAACGCAAGCCCAAAGAGCAACCGGTTATAGAGGAAGACGAGATCACTGAAGAAGAAATGGAGAAAGCCCGGGGATTCTCCAGGCAGGTCAAAAGGTATATCATCCGCCACGACAAAAAAGAAATGGCTGATGGCAGCGGCATGATCAAAGAGTCATGAGCATAGAAACTGTTCTTGCTTCGCTCAGAGCAGCCAACCTCGGCAGGGATGCCGAGAAGAAGCTCAAGGACCTCCTCGATGCAGTAGAGGATGAGTTCAGGGTTTTCGCTGCATCGGAACCCTGGCCTGATGATTCCGACCTTGAAACCATTCGTACCATCATGGGTGAGAAAAGAGCTGAGCTTACCACCGAAGCTCTCATCGAGTTTTTCCGCTGGTCGGCAGCCCTGGATTCGGCAGCAATAGCAGAAGCCTTCGAAGGTTTCGAGCCGGGAGGGGGCGGGGGATCCGGAGAACCCGGTCCGGAAGGCCCGGCTGGACCGGCTGGACCGGCTGGGCCGACTGGGCCTGCCGGCGCCACAGGTCCCCAGGGCCCTCCAGGCCCTCTCGAGGAGCACAACGATCTTGATGGTCTGCAGGGTGGAACCACGGATGAATACTACCACCTTACTGAAGCCCAGCATGAAGACGTCTACCAGAAGATCAGAGATGGTGTCATCACCAGAGACGGTGACGGCAATCTCACCAAGGTTGAACTGACAGCCGGCAGAACCATAGATGTCACCCGGGACATTCATGGCTTCATTGAGGAAGTGACCGACGGTGTCAGGACCTGGACATTCACCAGAGACGTCGACAACCGCATCATCTCATGGGTAGTGACATGACCGTTTATTTTTTTACTTCCCGGAGATTGCCCGTTAGGTTTTACCAAGCACGATATTTTAATCGCAGTATGCGATGATTGTATATGGAGCTTGCACTCCCCTCGAATGCAGGTATAATGGTTTCAGGAAGATCTTTCAAAGGAGGAAGCATGTATCCACCGGAAGTAATCAAGTTGGCCGCACAGGCCGTGAAGAACAGCAAGAACATAAGAGTTCCCGATGATCCGAATCCCCGTCCCACTGCTCATCCAGCCAGTGGAGATTCGCTTTACCACAGAATCCCGTACAAACTGAGCCCCGGGGGCCAGGGCGTCATCAGGGGAACCGAGACAGTTCGTAACTTTCTGGGCAAGTCGAGTTCGATCAAGTACCAGCCTGCCGTCATCAAAGCTGCAGCTCAGACCATTCTCGAGAAGAGAGCTTTCATGAACCAGCTCTCTCAGATGCTTCAGCAAGGCACCAGCCGCACTGCACCGCAGATGCCAGCTCTTTCCCCGGCTGCACAGCAGGCCATAGGGCAAGCCAGACAGAACAACTTCATGAACACCAGTATTCCTGGAGCCGGAACAATTGGGGCCATGCGTAACCGGGCAAATGCACCTGCTCCGGCAGCGCCACAGGGCGGAGGCAACTCAGGGTATGTCACCCGGGGCCAGGCCGGAATTCAGGACGACAGGATAATGTCTCAGATCAGATAGCCTTGGGGAGGTAGTCATGAACTGGTGGCAGAAGGTCATGGACTTTCTGAACAAACGGGGCTGGCAGGAGATACGCGAGTCGGGAGCTCTTCATCTCTTCGGGTCGCTCGTTCTCGTAATCGCCCTGCACGTAATTGCAAGGACCAACACCTTTACGAATGTGATGGTCGTTCTCGCCATCGGAGTTCTGAAAGAGCTGTATGACAAGCTCAGGGGTTCGGGGTGGAGCTGGATCGACATCGGAATGGACCTGCTGGGGATAGGTTTTGGCGTGCTGTTCACGTCGACATCGTAGGAGGACTTGTGCTCGAGAAGATACTGGCGCTGAACCCTCTGAGAGTGACGCCCGAGCTGGCTGCTCTCAGGGACAGCCTGATAGAAGATAAACTCGAGGCTTCATGCGAGGCCCTTGATAGATTATTGGAGGACGACTGATGGCTTACAAGAGTTATTTGAAGGTGTACGGAGCAGGATCTCAGGCTACTATAATGGCTGACCTCTCTACATGGATGCAAGCGATGGGATGGACCGTGCATGATAACATATCGGCTTCTTCTCAAGTGCTAACGTCTCCAGGTGAAGACGGAGCTAAGAATCCTGAGTTTGTCCACCTTTGGGTTTCCGGAAACAACGTGTACCACGACACGTACGTATTCTGGGATGCGGCTGCTCATTCAGGAGCTGGACAGTCTAACACTCATGCAGGATCGAGATACACTGCGCTCGCTGCGGCTGTCACCATTCGGTTCTACGGTGATAAAGATTGGTGCTTTATGGTGTATGGCGCGGGAACAACAAAAGGATGGGGACACCTTCCAGTAAAGCCTACGCAGATAGCCAATACAGCATTGACCGCTCCTGCATCAACAGGGTTATCCCAGGTGTTGTCAGTTGGCAGCACGGATGGGTTTAGCATAGGGAACAAGTACCAGCTTGTCGACTATTCTACAGGATGTAGAGAGACGATAACAATTCTCGATGTCAATCCAGGAGTATCCGTCACTGCAAACCTGGCCAACAATTATGCTTCGGGAACTAAGCTCGGAGAGCAGCCGTCGAGTTTCGGGGTTTACGGATATCCTACTTCTGATTTTCTTTTTTATCCTACTTGCCATTATTCGGTTTCAGGAACCGGGGCATGCGGATCTGCGTACAACGTAGCTTATATGTCAGATATTTCTTCTTTCGGTTTGGTTGCTGAGCCCGAATTGAGAAGGAACTTGTACACCCTGCTTCCGTGGGGAGTTGGTCGAGTCAATTCCGACTCGTCCCTGTACGGATTCTTCAAGTCCAACTTCTTATACGTTGCTGCTGCCATCGGAGACATCTACATGGTTTGCAAGGGAAGCGATCGCTTCATAAACGGAACGGCCACTGCAGGTGCAGCAGGATCTATGGATGACGCCGGGCAGTCGTGGACCGTTAATGCTTATGCTGGCAAGATCCTTGTTTTGACCACTGGCACGGGTGCAGGCCAGTCGAGGTATATATCATCGAACACGGCTACGAGAATCGTAGTGGGTCAAAACTGGGTGACTAATCCGGTAGCTGGGACGGGGTACATGATTTGTACAGAAGCGTACTACGCATTTTCTACCGTATTTGCCGCTAAAGAGACAATAGGAAACCCGTAATGGCCGCTGTGAAAGCTTTCATATTAGATCTCGATGTGGATGATATGCAGCCGACTTTTGCTAGATTCTGGCCAGCCTCGCCCGACGAACAGGGAAGAGAATACTACAATATGATATCTAATTGTCGGTACGCAGCGGTAATTCAGCTTCCAGAGACAACCCCTCCTCCCGCAGTCAACCCCGCCATCGGTAACACAAGGGTCCCGGTGATAAGATGACACGCAAGATAGGGCTCACGTACACCTGGACGTTCACGGTTCACGACGCTGCTGGAGCCCTGTCCAATGCTGATGCTCTTCCGGTTGCCGCCGTCTACGAAGACGACACTGATACCTCCGTCGACACCCCTACCGTCGAGCAGATAGGCGTCCTCACCGGTCATTACCGAGTCATCACTTTCGTAGACCCTCTCATCTACACCGCAGACCATTCCTACAACGTCATGGTGACGATGGTTGTCGGCGGAGTCTCGATGGGAGCCAGGGTGGAATCATTCGTGGCTGAGACAGCCAACCAGACTGACATTCTGGCCACCCTCAACTCTCTGATCTCCACGCCCGGAGGCCTCATCACTGTGGAGACTCCCTGGGTCGTCGGCGAACTTCCCGCCGGCTTGACCGTGACCATCAACGTCTACAACTCGGCTGGCCTGGCTGAACTCCTTACGGACCAGATCTGTACTGAGTTCATCGACGGCTTCTACCGCTGGAGCACGGTCAACATGACCACCTACCCCGCCACCGTCGGCCTCTACTACTGGGTGATGAAAGACGACCACAACCTTTATGTGGCCTCCGGGATGGCTGCTATCGGAACTCCTGAGGATGTTGCAGCGGTGGTCGAGGACGCCGTATGGGATGCCGCCAGGGCTGACCACACTAATGTAGACTCCATGGGAGAGACAATGACGGGCCTTGATGGAGCTGTAGACCAGATCGAACAAATCGAGAAAAAGGTGGATGACAACACTGCCTTGATTGTATCGAGATAACGGGGGGCTGGCGTTATGCCTCGGAAAGCTTACAATACAGATGTTAAGGCGAAAGCTGGAATAGTCTAATGACAGGAGATTATCATGAATAGTTCCGACCTTGTACTCAAGAACCCCTTCACCGGTTCGTTGGTGAGACCGCCTCTTCGCTACATAGAGGACATGATCAAGAAGGCCAACGTCACCCTCAACAAGGACCGCAACTCCTGGAACGATGAAATCATATCAGCGTTCAACAACCAGCACACGGATATATCACCAAGCGGTTCTGTTCCTCATCTCGAGCATCGTCACAAGGACTGGGTTGAAGGCTGCAGTGTTGGAGCGATAACCGCTACAGTAGGCACGGACATCCTGCTGTTCCCCGTTATCATCCGTTACGGCACCCTGGCTCCATTCGACGTTGTCCACAGCTTCAAGGATGGCGGATGGCACCATGCCACCGATAATTACATATCCAGCAAGGTCAGGCGCAAGAGTGTCTTCCAGGGCGCCACGCCTCTCCCGACTGAGCTGAAGTCCGACGAATACGATGACAGCGATCGCTGGTCGAACATCTCCGGCATGCGAGAGAACGTCACCCACGAAACCTTCAACCTCAGGGACGCCTGCCTGACCACTCCGGAAGTCGCAGACAAGGTGGCAGCCATCAAGACAGCGGCTTTGCATGAAGAAGCCAGGATGGCCTATACCGAAGACTGGGTGAGACGCTGCATTGATGAAGTCGGAAGCATCGTTGCCGGATCCATGAAGACCAAGACGGCTGCTGACGCCATCATCCCTGCCATGGACTACACCTTCTTCGATGTTGCTTTTGTCAAGAAGGCAGCTCTCGATGAATACCACGTCAAGCTCGGGCGCTCCGGATGCAACCCTGTGATGTACGTCAAGACTTCCTCGGTAGGTATCAGAGAGCTCTTTGAGAAGTTCGGTTCGAAGATAGCCGAGAAGATCCTCGGTGATCTCGATGAACATCCGGAAGGCATTACAAGGCACATCGGAGAAGCCGGTCTGGATGCCACGCTCGGCATGGACCCCAATAACTTCGCCATGGGCCAGCCTGTCCATGCCTACGGCACTTACAACGTCATGCTCAAAGGAACGGGTGAGCCGGCCATCGGTTTGGTCATACCGGTGTTCGACTGGGATGGCGAAGACAGCAAGTCTGCTTTGTTCCTCAACAGGGACGGATGGTCCATTCAGAAAAACATGCATGGCCGCCGGGCTGCCCACGATATCCTCCCGCCCGAAGGACGCATAGAGCCCGAAAGGGAAGGCATCTTTGTCTATCACTCCAAGGGCCGCGCCATCTGCACTCCCCCCTTGAGGATCAAGACCATGTACACCTGCAAGGCCGGTACCCAGATCAAGGCAGTGGACCTCGGACAGCTCACGAAGATCAACATCATCGTCTCCAGTGACGCCCAGGGTATCATCCCGTTCGGCCCCGAACTCGAGGAGTTTGCCGGCAGCTACGATCCCTCAGCCCGAAATGTCATCATCCCGTCCATGATGGTCTTTACGCCCCTTCCTGAGACATTGGTGAAGGTAGCGACCAAGGACGAACAGATCAACATGCTGCACGTAAAGCTGGCACAGGAGTCATTCGGGGGACGCGGAGAAGGATGGCAGGTCGGTGGACGCTACGAAGTGGTCATCCCCTCTGTGGAATGGCTCCCGCTTCCAGCCGAGTTCAACGAGAAGATAGCCGAAGACTCAAGGATCTCTGTGGAAGCACCCAAGACAGGGTACATCACAGGTCGCTTCCCCGAGATCGGATTCTACATGAAGGTGGCGGCTATACCGTACACCCAGCAGCTTCTCGAGATCATGGCGAAGACTCCCAGCACGAAGGTACAGTTTGCCACCGTGAGGACAGAAAAGCTGGCCAGTCTCAGAGCAGGATCCCTGCGTAACGTGTCGACCATGGTGAAGAACAGGAACAAGGCTTTGACCAAGAAGGCGTGCGAGGTCATCAGGGACGGACTTCCCGCCGACAGCCTGGTCAAGCTGGCAACAGCCATCCCGTACATCATCAAGCAGTCCGGGGACATCTTCACAGCGCTTCAGGAATGCGCCAAACCTGTCATCAGCCACTCCAAGCTCGCGTCTTTCGGTGAAGGCGACATCGACAGAGACCAGGAACAAAGCCTCAATACCTTGTTCAACCTCGGGCTTCTGAACGACCGCAACCTGAAGTACTTCAACGACAAAAGGGATCTCCTGGACGATGCCGAGAACTTCTTCTGCAAACTGCTCATCACCACGAGACTCACCGCCATGCCAATAGAGGAAGAGGCGTTGGAAAACGCATTGGAAGCCATCACTCAGGCCCGGGACGCTATCATATCTCTAGGATATGGTTTGTAAGGCGGGAGACGTTGTTTGGCAACAAAGAAAAAAATAAAGTGGCCATGCGAATTGGCGATAGCGACTTATGCCTACGCCGGCAGCAGTTATGAGTCGCTTAAAGGGGTCCTGAGTACTGCTCTTTTCCCCACGCCTGACGAACATCTCATGGAAGCTTACGACCACTACCGCCGGGAGGCCCAATTATCCCACTTCGACTTCAGGCTCAACAACGAGTTTATTGAATCCAGGGATATAGAGCCGCTCTACTCCTACGTGATCGACGGAGCCTGGGGGATCAACAGAACCCCGGCTTATGTCGATTTTGTACATAGATTCATGAAGACCCTTGACTGTACGAGGCTGAGGGTCCTCGTCGATACCATGCTCTACTACAAGATTCCAGCCGATGCTGCCGAGATCCGGCTTCTGAAATGCTCCAACCTTCCTGAATACAAATGGAATGCCTTCGAAATAGCTTTCTACCGCAAGTTCTTCTGGGACCAGGAGAAGATGTCTCCATCGGATTGGGAGCGCTACTTCTCCATCTATGAGGATTTCAGCCCGTTGTACAACCACATCGAGAATCTTCGAAGAGTGAAGAGCCAGGAATTAGCGTTCGACGCCGCCGGCGTCTTTCAGGGTTTCAGCTCTCAGTTCATGCATGAAGTCACCAGCGAGACATGCTTCATGCAGATGAAGAAGGTATTGAATGGCAAGGAGCCCGATCGCCAGCAGGTCGCCATGGGCTGGGCCAAGACACTGAGCAGCTATCTCGGCAAGAAGACCGAGACAGGAGGCCAGGATGCAGAACTCGCAAGGGCGATCGACAGGGTAAGGGAACTGGAAGACGATCCGATGACACAATCGCCCACCAGCATAGGCCAGATCGAAGGAGATGTCAGCAACTACACCGATATGAGCCAGCTACCGTTCGTCCTTGAGGCCGAGAAGACCAGGTTTGAAGACTACCAAGGAGAAAAGTAATGTCTGCGGTAGAATTCCTTCGAAGGCCTCTGACGCAGATCATTTCCTCCATTCTCTGCATCCCCCCGGGGCCCAAGGATGATTACGCCGTTCCGGTAGGGTTCGATGATCGTCCTCATGACCACGCGATCATCAAC
>Ga0172380_10005142_pt1 | contig 16144 bp, 13 predicted proteins | sample Leawe162metaG_FD_119747 | JGI IMG/M metagenome (GOLD analysis project Ga0172380, IMG submission 119747) | Leachate microbial communities from a municipal landfill in Southern Ontario, Canada - Leachate well 162 metaG | ecosystem: Engineered > Solid waste > Landfill > Unclassified | place...
AACGGCTCCTAAGCCGTCGCTCAAAAACAGCTATATCCTTAAGGTGGTCATGACCGGCATAAGGAGCCGTAACGAAACAGCCAGGCATCTAATCATTCTTTCGTAACGGCTCCTAAAAACCCGAACGGCGCTTATCTTCCTTCTTCTTGATATCCATGGCCAGGCCGGTGATCCCGCTGGTGGCCTCACCCCTGGCGGACTTGATACTGTCCAGCCCCCGGTTGACTGCGGTTTTCCTGGTGCAGTAGCTGGCGGCGGTCTCCTCGGTGATCAGGCCGTCTTCGTACAATTCAAGGATATGCTGGTCAAAAGTCTGCCAGCCAAGAGCCTTGGCGTCGGCAATCACGTCGTAAAAAGTCTTGTCTTCCGTCTCCCCGGTCATGATCAGCTCGCGCACCCGCAGGTTCATCCCCATGATCTCGAAGGCCGCCACCCTCCCCCCGCCGACCTTGGGCATGAGCCGCTGACAGACGATCCAGCGGATGGTGTCCACCAACCGGTTGCGCACCTGGGGTTGTTCATCTTGATCGAACATCCCCAGGATCCGGTTGATGGTCTGGCCCGCGTCCACGGTGTGCAGGGTGGAGAGTACCAGATGCCCTGTTTCCGCGGCGGAGAGCCCGATCTCCATGGTTTCCCGGTCACGCATTTCGCCCACCAGGATGACCTTGGGTGCCTGACGCAGGGCAGCGCGCAGGCCGGAGGCAAAGGTGTCGAAATCGTTGCCCAGCTCCCTCTGGTTGAAGGTCGCCATTTTGTGCTGATGCACATACTCGATGGGATCTTCCAGGGTGACGATATGCACCGGTTTTTCATCGTTGATCTTGTCCAGCAACGCGGCCAGGCTGGTGGATTTACCGGAACCGGTGGCGCCGGTAACGAGGATGATGCCGTTGCGCTCGCCGGCCATGCTGTTGAAACGCTTGGGCAGGTTCAACTGACCGATGGTGGGAATCATCATCTCCAGTTTGCGCAGCACCGTAGAAAGATTGGTCTTTTGCGAAAAAACATTCACCCGGAACCGGGCCTTCTGGCCAAGCCAGTAAGAGAGATCGCAGGAGCCGTGCTTGACCAGATCATCAAGCAGCCTCTTGTTGCCGCCGATGAGGTTCAAGGCAAAAACCTCGGCCTGAAAAGGGGTGAGCATCGGGACCGGGGGCTCCACCGATACCGGCACCAGCTGCCCCGAGGTCTCTACTTGCAGGGGCTTGCCCACCGTAATGTTGAGATCGGAAACATTGCCGTAGGTTTCCAACATGGAGGTGATCCAGTAATCTATTTCCGTCTGTTTCATGGTCCGTCCTCTCCCACCTGTTCCGTCACCTTGCCAATCAAGCCCCGCAAGGATTGTAAAGACCTGGACTGCTTCTGACAACTATTTCTTTTTCACCAGAAAATACAGGGTGCCTGGGTGCCTCATGTTACCGGCCGCCGCCTCGGCGTAACTCCCACCCCCCCAAAACAGGTCAAGCCGCCCCGGCCCCGTGATGGCGGAGCCGGAATCCTGATTCACCACAAAGCGGCTTAATGGTTCCCAGCCGATAATCTCCCCGGCCGCATTGACGATTGGCTTGCGGCTGGCCAGAAAAGCGAGGCTTCCCGGCGGGAAACAGTCCTGGTCCAGAGCCACCGACCGGCCAGGAGTGAGAGGCTCGCCCAGGCTACCCAGGGGACCAACGGCACCACCATCCCCCCAGCGAAAAAAAACAAAAGAGTCGTTATGATGCAGAACCGCCTCCTGTTCCTCGGGGTGTTCCTTTAGGTAACGGACGATCCCAGGCATGGTCGCCTCTTCCCGGCGCATGACGCCCTTTTCCACCAAAAGCCGCCCGATGCTGCGGTACTCCTGCCCGTTTTTCGCGGCAAACTGCACCCGGTGCAGCGAGCCGTCCGCCAGCTGGATCTGGCCGGACCCTTGCACCTGCATGATAAAGGCCTCAACCGGATCAGCCAGCCAGACCAGCTCCTGCCCGGCCAGCAACCCTCCCTTCTCTATCTCGGCCCTGGTAAAATAGGGGACCAGGTCGCCATTCTCCAGCCGGCCTGTTTTGTTTTCCTGATCTTTTGCGCCGGAAGTGGCAACCAAATCAGAGGGTTTGCGGTACAAGGGATAACGGTAGGTGGCTGTTTTTGTCAGACTGGCCTTGAACAGCGGCTCAAAATAACCGGTAAAAAACATCCGCTGCTCATCATTACCGCCCTTGGCCTGGCAGAGAGTAAACTCTTTTTTGAGGATGGCGGTCAAGGCTTGGGGGGAAGGGTTTTCCCCAATGATCTTCCGGAAAGCGAGCAGGGATTCAATGAGCCAGGCAGCAGAATAATCCTCTCCGCAGAGGACAAAGGTCTTTCCGCCGGGAAGCTGCCTGAGATAATGCACACTCCGTTCAATGGCCGGAGCGAGGGACTCATAGCCCAAATCATCATGAAACAACGGAAGCTCAGACACCAGGGGGATGGTGGTATCAGGGTCGCATTGCGCTGCCCCGGCTTGCGGCAAGGCAAAAAACAGCCCGCAGCCCAGAAAAATGAGCCAGGGGAAGATCCGTATTGCTGCCGCCATGGTTCGCATCCGCGCCGCGCCTCCTTGCAATGGCTGAACGGTTTTCAATATAGCAGAAAAAACACGGCGATGCATCCGGAGAAATGCAAGCCGCAAGGCTGAGCTCCGTTTACAAAGTGATAAAAAAAATGTGGTAATTGTCTGCAACACTCGTTATATATTTCTACCCTCTTAGGTATATATCCCTATATCGTCGGCTTAATAAAATTTTCGGAGGCACTAATGAGCGAAGATAAAAAGATTGAAAGCCATATGCAGGAAAACCGCCTTTTCCTCCCTCCTGCTGAGGGCCAGGCGCAAGCCCATGTGAAGAGCATGGCCGAATACGAGGCCCATTACCGCCGCTCCATGGAGGATCCGGAAGGCTTCTGGGGGGATCGCGCCAAGGAGCTGCTCACCTGGGAAAAACCGTGGAGCAAGGTGCTTGAGGCTGACATGCACAAGCCCGAGATCAAATGGTTCCAGGACGGCAGGCTGAATGTTTCCTACAACTGCCTTGACCGTCATCTGGAAAACGGTCGGCGCAACAAGGCCGCCATCATCTTCCAGGGCGAACCCGAGAATGATGTCCGGGTTTACACTTACCAGATGCTGCACACCGAGGTCTGCCGCTTCGCCAATGTGCTCAAGAAGATGGGGGTGAAAAAAGGCGACCGGGTTGCCGTGTATCTGCCGATGATTCCCGAGCTGGCCATTACTCTGCTGGCCTGCACCCGGATCGGCGCCATCCACAGCGTGGTTTTCGCCGGTTTTTCCGCCCAGAGCCTGAAAAGCCGTATCCAGGACTGCGAGGCCAAGGTGCTGGTCACCGCCGATGCCGTTTTGCGGGGGGGCAAGACCATTCCCTTGAAGCCCGCGGTTGACGATGCCCTGAATGGCTGTGACAGCGTTAAAAAATGCATCCTGGTCAAACGGGGCGGCAACGAAGTTACCATGCGGGAAGGTCGCGACCTCTGGTGGCACGCGGAGATGGCGGCCGAGGACATCACCGGCCAGTGCGCCCCGGAAAGCATGGAGGCGGAGGACAACCTCTTCATCCTCTACACCTCCGGCTCCACCGGCAAGCCCAAAGGCGTAGTCCATACCACCGGCGGCTATCTGACCTATGTGGCACACACCAGTCAGTGGGTCTTCGACCTCAAGGACGACGACGTACATTGGTGCACCGCCGATATCGGCTGGATCACCGGCCACAGCTACATCCTCTATGGGCCGCTGGCCTTGGGCGCCACGACTCTGATGTTCGAAGGGGTGCCTTCCTGGCCCGCGCCCGACCGGTTCTGGCAGATCTGCGAGAAATTCCGGGTCAATGTCTTTTACACCGCGCCCACCGTAATCCGCGCCCTGATGCGGGAAGGCACCAAGTGGACGGAAAAACACGACCTTTCCTCCCTGCGCGTCCTTGGTTCAGTGGGCGAGCCCATCAACCCGGAAGCCTGGATGTGGTACCACGAGCATATCGGCAAGAGCAAGCTGCCCATTGTCGATACCTGGTGGCAAACCGAGACCGGCGGGATCATGATCTCCGGCCTGCCCTTTGCCACCCCGCTTAAGCCCGGTTCGGCCACCCACCCCCTGCCCGGCATCGACGCGGCGATCCTCCGCGAAGACGGCAGCGAAGCGGCTCCCAACGAGGGCGGCCATCTGGTGATCCGCAAGCCTTGGCCCGGCATGCTCCGCGGCGTATATAACGATCCGGGCCGCTACAAAAAGACCTACTTCACCCGCTACGAGGGGATCTACGACCCGGAAGACGGGGCGCGCAGGGATGAAGACGGCTACTTCTGGGTCATGGGCCGGCTGGACGACGTGATCAACGTCTCCGGCCACCGGCTGGGCACCGCCGAGATCGAATCCGCCCTGGTCGCCCACCCGCAGGTGGCCGAGGCCGCGGTGGTCGGAGCGCCCCATGAAATCAAGGGCCAGACCATCTACGCCTATGTCTCCCTGAAATCAGGGTTCGAGCCTTCCGACGAGCTGCGCGGCGCCCTGCGCACCCATGTCCGCAAGGAGATCGGGCCCATCGCCACCCCGGAGTTCATCCAGTTTGCCCAAGGACTGCCCAAAACCAGAAGCGGCAAGATTATGCGGCGGATCCTGCGCAAGATCTCGGCCGGAGAGACTGAAGCCCATGATTTCGGCGACACCTCGACCCTGGCCGATCCCTCCGTGGTTTCCACCCTGGTGGACGGCAGCAAGGAGTTCGTCAAGTAAACGATTGCTTTTAAAAACCGCAACAAAAACAGGGGTTGTCTTTCTTGTTCGGAGACAACCCCTGTTTTTTTATGCTTGGCGTTCCAGCCCTAACATGAATAGCTGGGCGCAGCTTCCATATTCAGGGCACACCATCTTACCAGGTTGCGTCCATCTTTCTTGGCCAGATACATGGCCTTGTCAGCTTCTTCCAGAGCCAGGGAAAAGTCCTGCTCATTATTACCGGCAAAACAGGAAATGCCGACGCTCACGGTGACCGGCAGATGGATTCTCTCGCAGACAAAAGGATTGTCGGCAATAATCCTTCTGATTCGCTCACCGAGATAACGAGTTGATGCCATGGAACTTTCCGGCAGCACCACCAGAAATTCTTCGCCGCCGTATCGCCCGATAATGTCACCCTGGCGAAGAACCGTGACTATGCGTTGGGCCAGGCTCTTGAGCACGACATCGCCTACGAGGTGTCCGTATCTGTCGTTGACACCCTTGAAATGATCGATATCCAGCATGATGATGCCGTTCGAACCGGCATGCTCATGAGAATCATTCTGCCGCCGGTTCGGCCGGAAAACCCTGTCGCGAGCCTGGGCCAGCACCTCGCTGCGGGACAAAACTCCGGTAAGAGAGTCAACACTGGCCTGCTCTTTAAGTTTTTCCTGGAGTATGCTCAGCCGTATGGTCAGGCTCCGCACGATCAGCATGGAAGGCGTAAAAACCAGAAAAAGAACTGCGGCAAGAATGCCGACATTCTTCCTCCCCAGCGAAATGACGGTCTGCCGATAGCGCGTTATGTCCTTGTAAACCTCTAAGGCGCCAATCACCGGACCATGCTCAAGGGAGACAGGGGCATATGTTTCCACCACATCGAGATCGAATTTTTCCTCCATAGCCATATCCAGCAATGATTCCTTGCGCTTCAGGGTGGAATCGTTAAACCCGGCCAACGCCCGAGCCAGCCGGCGGTTATCCTTGTCCAGCATGCCGATGATGGATTTGTCGGTACTGTAGACAACCCTGTGTTTATCGTCGTAGATTTTGATCTTGACGATGTCAAACAATCCGAGAAAATTCCTCATCCTTTTATCGAAGGCCGGCATGTCCGCCTCTTCGATCCGCACCTGCCGAATACCCGGACTGCTCTCCCTGATTAAAGCTGCCATCTCGAGGCTGAGAATGGCTTGGCTGATGTGAATGGCGTCATCCTCGGCATCGAGGTAAACCTGCTGGCTTATAGTCTTCCCCAGGCCATACATCGCCAGGGAAAGGATCAGGCCGATGGAGAGCAATCCCAGGGAAACAAGAAGAAAGAAAAAATGGCCGGCGGATTTTTCCGGCCGCGGCCAAAAAAAAGTTGAGATCATGAGCCCTCGCCTGCTGAATGGTTGCCTGGACCGTCTTCCGCGGAGGGCGAGGCCGCTTTGCCCAAAGCGGCCTCGCCGCGGCCCAGCAGGGCGACCTTGCCCCGGAGCTGTTCCAGCTCTCGCCCCGGCAATGTGCCTCTGGCATCGGCCAGCCGGATATTCCCCAGCTCGGCCTGGATTTCCGCCAGGCTGCTCCGCATGGCCCGGTACCGTGCCGCCTTTTCCTCGAGAAAACCATTGAGGGCTTCGGCCACGTCCTGAAACGCATCTTGCTTCCGCAGCCTGATTCTTTGGGAAAAGTCCCCGCCAGCCACCATGTTCAGGTCGTTGACCATGCGCAGGGCAACGCCATTGGTTTTTCTTTTCACCCACCAGCAGGAAAGATTTAAAAAGAGCAGGACAAGCAGCAGGGTAATGACGGTCGTATAAAAAAACAGCTGCCCGATAACCTCATCGGTTGTCTGTACGGTGACATGCGCCTTCCAAATGAGCGCCTCGATTTCCTGCTGAACCATCAGGTTAAAGACATACGTCGAGATGGCGGTCGCCAGAAACCACGACAGAATAAAAGGAAGCAGGAACTTATACTGAAAGGTTCCCCTGTCGATGATATATTGCCTTCTTTTGTAACCTTGTATCACCAATTGTCTCCTTATGTTATGTGGCAGGAAAAACAGAGCTTGCTGCGCTCGTTGCTCATCACCAGCATGAAATTCTTGTCGGCAAACCGGTTGTGACAGGTGCCGCACCCTATCTTGCCGTCAAACAGTTCAATCCCGTTTCCAATCATGTTCGGCGAAACATAGGATTTCGGCTTTTTCCTGTAGGCATCCCGATAAGAAACGCCGATGGGATGATTGAGCCGGCCGGAGGAGTGATTCCAGTTTCCCGCGCCGATCCCTCCGTCCAGGGAATCAATCCGGTCATAATGGCACTCGATGCAAAGAAGCGTCGTGGGATCGATCCGGGCGTTTTTATCCTTGACCTGGAATTGTCCGCCATGGGTAACACCGATGAAGAGATGGCCCTTGTCATCGACATTATGGCAGATCAGACAGAAAGACTTTCCGGAAACATTCCGTCGAAGGAAAAAAGCCTCCCTGCCTGCCTTGGCGCTCCTGGCATGCACATCATGGCAGCTGACGCAGGTAAAGCGGCCGTTCACCAGCAGCATATCGCCGGGCAGGGGTATTTTCGGCACCAGATCCGTGGGGTGGGCCTGATAGTTTCTGGCGGAGGGATGACAGGCGGCGCAGGCCGAAGTTACATCCGGCCGCAGATCGCCGCGCCCGCCCCTTGCCCCGGTGTGGCAAAAGAGGCACTCCTCGGCGCTAAACTGGTGCGCCTGCTGCCGCGCCGAGATGACGAGGGCAACCGCGGACACGGCAAGAAAAATGGCCAGTACGGCGGCAGGCTTCCTCTTCATAGCTTAACCGCCTCCATAATCCCGCTGTTTTCGGCACATTTTCCCCCGATTTGTTCGAGCAGCGATTCAATGGGCCAGCCATCGCTCTGGGCAGCCAAGGCTTTGGCCAATGTTTGCTCAATCTCCGCAAGGTTGGCGGAGATTCTCGCGAAATCATCCCGCTCCCTGTGCTGCACCGCATTGATGGAATTCGCCAGAACATGCAGCACATCTTTTTCCCGAAAGCTGATCAGCCGGGGCGCAATCTCCCCGGAGAGGGCTTTAAGGTATTGCTTGACTCTAAACATCGGCCCGGCGACCCGATGGGAATAAACAATCAGAAAAAACGTCGCCAACAGACAGGGAATAATGAAAAAACCAAAGCTGACCAGCACCGACTTAAGAAAAATCCCATCCTTGATTCTGGCCAGTTTGAGCAGGACAGCACTGTAGTGGAAGGCGAGAAATGTTTTTGTCTGCAAATAGAGAAAAATCTGCCCGGCAACGGCAACCACGATGGAAAAAATAGCCAGAACAACAGTGATTTTCGTAAAAAAGGAACGGGGGATTACTTCTCCCCGGTTTTGTAATTTTTCGCCGCTCATCATCTCATCCTCACTTCAGTTGTTCTGCTCGGTCTCGTCGGACAGGTTCGGACCGCATTCAGGCTGGGCAATCGTGGCAAGGCTGCCGGGCGAAGATCAACTCTTCATCCCAGGGTGGCAGCGTTTGCAGTCATCAAGGGGGAAGGCAACTTTAAGATGACAAACGCCGCAAAATTTCCGCTCCAGGATAAAAACCATTTCAAAGTGCTCGGTGGTCTTTTTTTTGATATTGAAGATATCCGGATGGCAGTTGGCGCAATCGAGCCACTGGTTGTGCACGGCATGTGGAAAAACCGCCGGCGGGATTCCAGCCCAGCGTGATTCAAGATCCAGCTTCTTGTTAAAGCCCATGGGCTGGGAGGGTGACTCGCGCAGGCTCTGTTTCGGCTTGATCAGGCCGGCATTCAAGGCAGAGACCCAGTCGATTTTGTTACCGAAAGGGGTGCGCGGCAAACTGTCAAGCCGGGCGAATTCTTTCTTGGCCAAGGTGCTTGTGCCGCTGTGACATTTTCGGCAATGCTCCGCCGTATGGCCAAAGGCTGTTTTGCCATTATGGCAAGCACCGCAAAACTGCCCCTGGAGGTTTTCCTTCTCGGTTATTTCAGTGGAGTTGACCAACATCGCGAAACCGAGTTCCTCATGACAGACCCGGCAGGTATGGCGCAGCCGGTGCGACCAGTGAGAAAAGCCCACCGGGAGGACGTTGTTCGCCGTTGAGGTGCGGTCAATCAGCAAACTGCCATACTCTTCCGGGGGCGGCAGTTTGGGGAAGGTCCAGGGGTTGAAGGCCAGTGAACTCGGCACCGCCGCCCCCAGCAAGACCGTGCAGAGCCCCGCAATCAACCAACCCGAGCGCCCGGTCATCAGGAAACCTCCTTGGTGTGGCATAACTGACAATCCATGTTGGGAAAGGCCACTTTGTCATGGCAGGCGCCACAGTAACGACCGCCGAAAATGTCCTGCATGGTGTAGACGCTGGCGCCTTTCTTCACCCCGAACAGATCCGGATGGCACAGTTCGCAGCCGTTCCAGGTGGCATGCTTTTCGTGCGAGAAAATGATGTCCGGCAGGGCGTTATTCAGCGGGCGCAGTTCCATGTCCTCCGGTTTTTTTAGGGATTTGCGTTTGATGGTCAGCCCCGGAATTTCATCTTTCAGGGTCAGCAGACCCAGTTCCTCGGCCTTTAGCCAATCTACCCTGTTGCCGAAACGCGCCCGCGGAAAACCCTTGGTCAACTCGGCAAAACTATTGCTAAAAGTGACTTCCTTGCCGTACGAATGGCAGCGGTCGCAGTTTTTCCCCTGGCCTGTCCGAGTCCCTTCCCCGGCAAAGGCGGTTTTGCCGTTATGGCAGGCGCCGCAATAGAGGCCGGCGCGAATATCCCCTTCCGTCACCCGGGTGCCGCCCCGGCTCATCGCAAATCCCAGGTCCACATGGCACAGCCGACAGGTGTATCGCGCCCGGTGCAGCCAGTGTTTGAAGACCACCGGGGCGACGCCCTTGGGGCCGGTAAAGTTGTCCATTTGCACATTGCCGTAATCCTGGGGTTTTTTGGCCGTTCGCTTTACCCCGAAGGTTTCCGCCATGCCGATGGGGACCAGAGCAATGACGGCGGCCAGCACCGCAAACAAACCGATCAATAACATTTTTTTCCCGCTGTTCATGTTCATGATTTGTTTCCCCCCTCAGCGACTCAAGGCCGCATCTTCCAGAATCAACTTGTATTTATACCCTGCCCCCAGATCGATATCGGTTTTGGCCGTGCCGCTGGCGGTCAGGGTCTCGCCGATTTTTGCCTCGTCCCGGGTTGTAACCCGCAAGGTGTTGTCGGGTGCGGCGCCGGTTCCGTCCGCCAGGGTCAGCCAGGTGCGGCCCAGGATGTTGTTGCTCACTTTGATCACCTTGCCGCGCACACTGATCTTCTGTCCGGCCAGCTCAGCCCGCCTGGCGAACAGCTCGGCGATGGACAGCTCCCCCGCGTTGCGGGTCATCTCGCCCGTAGCAGGCTCCGGCGCAGCAGGTTCCTGCGGGACCAGATTGCGATGGAGATCGTCAGCGGGCATCGCCGCCGGGGCACCCTCCGGTGCCTGCGCATCGACCACCTTGCGAATATTGCTCAAAAAGAGGATCTCCTCAAAGGTGCGGTCCAGGGCCTTTGCATGAAAATCACGCATCGGCACCCCGCCCATATATTCGACCCGGTCGCCCACGGCCACCTCAAAGGCCGAGGCGGCGAGCCAAATCTCCTTTTCCTCCTGCTTGAGCTGGATATAGGTGTACTTGCCCCCCGTCTCGGTAAAAAGCACGGTGCCGGAAAGAATCGCAGGTTGCCCAGCCCATACGAGGGGCGGCAGCGCCAGGCAGAGAAGAAAAATGGCTGATAAACATTTCAGACGGTTCATGGAAAGCTCCTGTGTTTGCTTCATTTATTGGGAAAGGAACTGCTGCCGGACATGCGGCCATGCCTTTGCGCAACAGACAGCGAAAAAGGGCTGAGGCATCAAGACGGCTCCTTACCGTGAATATGTTTTCGCGCTATGATCCTTGCCATGGCAGCGCAAAGAGCAGCTTCCCCTGAAGGTTCCCTGATCCTCAAACCTCAACCGCCCTCGCGAATTGGCCTGGACGATATCGAGATCGAAATTGATCAGGTGGCTGTTGTTACTCTGGTTGCCCTGGGTGATGCTTATGCCGTGGGGATCATGGCAGGCCGAACAGGGAATCTTCTCACGCACGACATGTTTCTTGTGGAGAAAGCTCTGGTCGGCAAGCAGATTGGCCCGGCTGTGGCACTGGTAGCAAAGGGCATAGCTGGCGGCGCTCTCGGTGGTGTAGTCAGCGGTGCGGTACTCCCGGGCGAGCAGGAAGGGATAATCCGAGCCGTGGGGGCCCTTGGGTCCGAGGGTGGCGCTATTGCCGTGACAACTGGTGCAATCCATGCGGCTCTGCTCGGTCCAGGGATTGATCAGACTCGGCACATTGGCGTTGACCCCCTGGGCCGCCACCGGGTGGAAGGATGGATTGGCCGGGTCGAACTCCAGGCGGGTGTTAAACTGGTCGAGCTGCCGGGTAATCGGCAGATTGACGGACATCCTGGTGTCGCCGTGGCACTTGAGGCAGATCTCATAGCCGTAGACGGCGGGGTGGATCGGACTGCCGTCGATATCGATGCCGCTCACCCCGGCAGTGGCGCCGCTGACCAAGGGGGGGGCGCCGGGCGCAGCCCCGGCCCGGTCGTTGCTCTGGTGCGGGTCGTGGCAGTCGGCGCATTCCACGTGCCGGGGCACCATGCCGCTGGTGAAATCCTCCACCGGATCATGGACCCCGGCATAATCCTGCACCGCATGCCTGAATGGCTTGACCAGTTCAACGGCGATGTTGGTGGCCGCCACATTGCCGTTATGGCAGCCGAGGCAGTTGTCTTCCTCGGCCGCCTGGCGGAGCAGCCGCTGAGCGGTGCCGGCGCCGTGGCTTTTATGACAATTGGCGCAACCGTTTCCGGCCACGGTTGCGTGATCGCTGTCCGGCCAGGGGTCTGGCGCTGCGCCGTTCCAGGTGGCGGCGGACCGGGCATGGCTGCTTTCCGCCCAACCCGTCGGCACATGGCAAACCGTACAAAGCTGGGAGCCTTGGTTCGACATGACCAGGAATTTACCGAAGCTGTTGTCGTGCGGATCATGACAGGCGGTGCACTGAAGCTGCTGGTTCTTGTCGAGCTGGACCGGATGCGCCAGCATGGCCGGCGGGGTGAGGGTCTGGTTGCGGGCCGCCAGCGCTCCGTCATAAATTAGCGACACCGGGTGCGAGGTGGAAAGGTCGGTGCCGAGCCGCGAAGATCCCTCGGGCATGAAGCGCAGGCCGCCGACGAACGCGACCTCGGCTGGTCTCGACAACAGCATACCCATGGCGATGGTGCCGTCATGGCAGCTCAGGCACAGTTTCGAGGCCCCGGTCGGCTGGCCGACGGCGGCATAAAGGGTTGAACTCTGATAGGGGATGTAATTGGCTGTCGAATCGGCGCGGTTCCACAGGTAAGGGATGTCATGCCGGGCCTGGTGCGGGGTGTGGCAGAAAACGCACAACTCCCCCTCGTTCAGCGCCTTAATGGGCCCGGGCCCGGTGGCGGAGAGATTGTGTTTCGTCTCCCTGATTCCTGCCGCAATGGCCTGCAAGGAAACAAACGCCATCCCGGCTGCAGCCGACATCAAGAGCCATTTTCCGCAGCCTCGCAATCGCATATTCATTTTGGCAACTCGCCTCCTTCGAGAAACTGAAAAACCTGGATCCGCCGGTTATAGGTGTCCGCCACATAAATCCGCCCCCGGCCGTCGATGGCGATTCCCGCGGGAAGCCAGAGGCTTCCTGCTTCATGCCCCGGCCCGGCATAGGCCATGAGCAGCTGCCCCTGGCCGTCAAACACCTGGACATTGTCAAACAGCGCATCGACCACATGAATGTTCCCATGGCCATCGACCGCCACCCCTTTAGGCCGGGAAAAATACCCCGGCGCATCGCCGGCGGAGCCGAAAGCCATGACGAACTTGCCGGTGGCGGTCAGGATCTGCACCCGGTGATTGAGGGTGTCGGCCACATAAATCGAGCCATCCGGCCCCGCCGCCACCGCGGTTGGCGCGTTGAACAGGCCGCTCCCTTCGCCCTGGTGGCCGATCACCCCCCGCGGCTGCAGATCCTCCAAAGAGAAGCGCAGCAGAGCAGCATGCTCCGTGTCGATGACCAGCAATTCATCGCTGACGCCATTGACCGCCAGTCCGGTGGGACGCCCGAGCAGCCCGCGGCGAATCTCCCCCACCGCTGCGCCATCCCTGCTAAAGACGCGCACCGCGCCGTCCCCGGCATCGCTGACGAAGATCCGGTCGCGCCGCTCGTCCACCGCCACATCGATGGGAGAGAGCAGAGGCGGACCCGACTCAGGAATAAGTTGATAGCGCTCACCTTGTTCATCAAAAACATGCACTTGCCGCAAAACCTTGTCCACCACGTAGAGCCGTCCAGCCCGGTCCGTGCTCAGACCATGGGGGGATTTGATCTCCGGGGCGGCATGGCCGGCCAGAGTACGCCAAAACTGACGAAAGATGCCTGTCCTGATGCCGAGATCCTCGGGGTGTTGCACCAGCTTGACCAGCGCGACCCTGGGAATTTCCGGCGGCTGAGGCCAGAGCATGTTCGGCATGGGGGGCCGCGCCGGAGCCGTTGCCGAGCAGCCACCGAGATAAAACCCCGCGCTCAGGACAAGCAGGGTCAGCGCCAAGGCCGGCGGTTTATGGCAAAAGCAAAAGAATTGTTTCATTTGTGGCCTTCCTTTTTGCGGCAAACGGCTGACCAGGCTTTAGAACATGGCCCGGCGCAGCTTCAAATTAAAAGTGTTCAGGGTCCGTTCCTGACCGTCCAGCGGCTGCCGGTCGAGAAGATGCCGATAGCCAGCCTCCACATTCCACAATCCGTAACGCAAAAGATAGAAAATACCCAGACCGATACTCTCGATGCGATCCGGGCGGTCAGTAGTGCTGAGGTTCTCAAAGGCCTCCAGCCGCCACTGCTGGTTGGACCGGGGCTGCCATTGCCCGGCGAAATGCAGGTTGTAGGCCTGCCCGCTGCTCCCGGTGTCCAGCAGCTCCGACTCTCCATACCCGCCACCTGCGGTCAGGGAAAGGGCGGGACTCAACCGCCAGCGGAAGTCCTGGCTGATTTTCCAGGCGCGGCGCGAACTACCGGCGGCCCGCTTTTCATCCTCCGCGATAAAAGCGGTATCCGACCAGCCATAGTTCAACTGGGCCGTGACGCTCTGCATGATATCGTCGGCTAAAGATTCCGGGGGAATTCCGCCCAAAAATTCATCCTGCACCAGGCTGAGCTGGTAGCGCAGGTTAAAAACCGACCAGAGAGAGAGCCCGGCGCCGTAAGTTCGGCTCAGGGAGCCAAGCTTGGCGGAGGGATCGCTCCGGAAGCGGTAGCGGACCAGCGCCTTTTTCCCGTTTTTGATGTCCTCTTCCAGCCGGAAGCCAAATACCGGCACGACTCGGACAAAGGCGCCCTCCCCGACAAGAGTATAATCGAAGCCGAGCACGTATTCCGGTTCGCTCGGGTCGGCGGGAAAAACCACAACCGTCTCCGGGTCGATATTGCGGTTAGCCAGCGGCAGGCTGCCCAGCGAGGGGAAGAGAGGATCGACAAAAGCCAGATCCTCGCTCATCACCTCGATAAAATCCGTTGTGACGGTGCGATCGTAAATCTGGTAGCCGTGCCCCATATTGAGACTTATCTGACCTTTCGGAATCCGCCGGTTGTAATCGAAGTTAAGTTGGCCGCCATATTTTTCCTCTTGCCCCCCTTCGAACTTGTTATAGCCGCCCGTGCCGCTCAACGAGCTGACCAGGTTCTCGTACAGCCGGTGGGAGAGAAAAATCCCGGCGTTAAGCGGAATATCCTCGCTCAGCTTGCCGTCGCGCCGGTTGGCGGTATAGCGGGCGGCATAGTTGCTGTTGATCTGCAATCGCTGATCCGCTTTGGTGTGCTGCCAGTCGAGGAACTCGTTCAGCTCCAGGCTGGTGGCCGGTAGCGACTGACTCTCGGTCCAGCGCGCTGCCAGCGACGAGGACATGCGCATTTGCCGATCGGCGGCAAAATCCAGGCTGTTGTTCAGACGAAACGAGGCGTTTTCCGTGGCCTGGCTCAAGCCGAGAGAGTCCAGCTGCCGTTTGTCGTAGTCGGCGTTCAGGTTGGTGTAAGAGCGCTCACCCCGGTTGCTCGAGGTCAAGCGCAGGCTGTCGCTGGCCAGGGTGGAAGGGTAGAACCCTTCCTGCTTCCGCGCACTGCTCATATAACTGAAGCGCGTAGGAAATTTCTTGGAGTTGTACACCATGGTAGAGCCGTGCTGGCTGTTTTCGCTGGTGGTGGTGGGACTCAGACTGCTGCTGATCGTGGAGGTACTCTGCCTGGCCATCAACTCCAGGGAAACCAGCCGCTCCTGAAAAAGGGTGCCGTCAAAACCGTAGTCGAGAAAAAAGGAGCCGCCCGCACTGTCCTCGCCGGAATCATATTTCTCCCTCTGCTGCTCCCACTTAGGCTCAAGACTGAAATCAAAAGTCAACAGGGCCGGATGGTAGACAAAGCCCCGGCTCGCCAGACTCAGCCCCTCGGAGTAAAGGTGGCTGGTCCCCTGGCTTTGCCGGGTGGGGGTGACTTGCTCACTTCCTTTGAACGAATAATCAAATTCCGCTCCCAGGCGAGGGCGCTCCATATAAAACATTCTGGCCATAGCGATTTCTTGGCTGCCGGTCACCAACAGCACCGCGATGGCGGTAGCGCCAGCCCGAGGCGGCAAAAAAGTGAACAGGCGGAACATACGATTAAAAAGTCTCATCAAAGTCTTCGCGCAGCATTCTGGCGTCTCGGCCCAGATGGGGGTTATGGCATTCAAGGCACTCTTCCACCCCCGCATGCAGGTCGGCATCGTGGATGTAGCCAGCCCCGTGACACTGCCGGCAAAGTTCCCCGGCTTTCATCTTTAGAAAGTAGGGCTCCTTACCGTTGTGCGGCTGGTGGCAGAGCCCGCAGTTCCAGGCCGGCCCGTGCAGCCGCAAGCCGGCGGCCTGGACGGCCGCGTTGCTCTTGCCGGCATGGCAGGCCACGCAGAGTTGCTCCGGCGGCCTGGCAAACCGTCCGGGAACGATATTCATCTTGGTTTGCGAGGCCATGTTGCCGAAGCCGAAACCGCCTGCCGCCATTTCATGGCACTCTTCGCAGCTCTGGGCCGCAAATGGCCCGTGCACGTAAGGCCCGGTAAAGGGCCTCAGCGCGGCTGCCCGGTCCCGTTCGGCCAGGCGCTTTTCCTTCAGGGCCATTTTCACCAAAGCCGAATCAACGGTCGAGGCCTTCGGCGCCTCGACCGCCTTCCCCCCCCCCCCCCCCCGGGGGGGGCCCCCCGGGAAAAAAAAAGGACCCCAAAAAATGGGGGCCCGCCCGCCTGCACCCCCCGCAA
>Ga0172380_10005143_pt1 | contig 16143 bp, 18 predicted proteins | sample Leawe162metaG_FD_119747 | JGI IMG/M metagenome (GOLD analysis project Ga0172380, IMG submission 119747) | Leachate microbial communities from a municipal landfill in Southern Ontario, Canada - Leachate well 162 metaG | ecosystem: Engineered > Solid waste > Landfill > Unclassified | place...
ATTTAGTTTTGACTTTTCTAACCCTGAACATACAACAAAAATAGGCGTTAGTGCGGTAAAATACAAAATATCCATTTTTATGTAATTCTTATTCAATCGTTTGTAAACTAACAATCCGCTATAATCGTGAGGCGTCAGAAGTCAGGAAAAATAATACTTCTTTCTAAATATTACTCTTTTTCAATATTTCAAAAATGACTATCAAAGTGAAGCCCTATTTGATGACCCAATTTGTGAATTTATCTAATGTAACGTTTTGTTTCTGCTTCTAAAGTATTATAAAACTCGCTATGCAACTGAATAAAATAATTAGCCCTAATTCCGAGATTAGCTTCTCTTTCCGCCATTTTTAAAGCATTTGGTATTGAAAATTAAACATCATGTCTTAGAAGAATGCTTCTAGCACGATAATTCTCGTCATAAAAGCAAAAGGAATACTTGTTTGCTACTAACTTAAGAAGTCTTATGTAGTTATCAAATGTAAAATCACAAAATAGATATTTTTGCTGATCCATCAATTCCTGAAATTAATTTTTGCAATTTAATATATTTTAGTACTCATGTCCTAATGGTTATCAAATAAAACTACTGCTTCACCTTTAATTACTTGTTCATCTTTGCAATTTTTACATATCGTAGATAAGGTGTATATAGGTTTATCTTCTCTTTTTGAAATTACCTCAACCTCAAATAAAATCTCATCATCAATAAAAACCGGTTTTATAAACTTAATCACATGTCCGAGATAAATTGTTCCCATACCTGGTAGTTTTGTTCCGAGGATCGAACCAATTACTCCAATAAGCAACGTGCCATGCACTATTCGTTTTTTAAAAATGCTTTTTGAAGCATAATCCTCTTCTAAATGAATCGGATTATAATCATTACTAATTTTCGCAAAAGATTTAACATCCTCAATTGAAAATGATCTTTTTAGAGTGTATTTATTACCTACTTCAATTTTTATCATACCATATAAAATTAAAACCATTTATTTAACCACGTATTTACTTCACCTATTTTAAAACCTAGACCAATCCAGGTTCTTTGAACTGGAATATTATAAACTTGACTCCCAAAATGTATATATCTACAATTTCTCTCTTTTAACCAATTCATACAAAAATGAATCATTGAAGAATAAATACCATTTTCTCTTGCTGCTGAAGAAACCGCAGACAAAAGTAATGTTCCAATATTATCGCTAAAAATATTATTAAAATTATAGTAGTATTTGATTGTCATAAAACCAACGGGAATTTTGTTCAATTCAGCAACAACAGTAAAATCTGCAATTTCGCCACTAAAAGAGTTGCTAATCCATGACTCGTAAAAACTATCACAAAGTTTATTTGGAAGAAATGGATCTAAATGATATCTATCTTGATTATATGAAGTTCTAGCAATTTGTAGAAGGTACTCAGAATCAGAATCCACAAACTCTCTTAGAACTATATTTCCATAATCCATATTATTTATTGATGTTTTTTCAAAATCAATAAAATAGGTACAATGAACATCTGTCGTGAAAAATCCCTCTCTTTCCAATAATTGGACTAAAAAAGGAGTTTCATATTGTAAGTTTATCTGTATAGTATCAGTTTTATTTTTGCTGCAATATGAGTAAATTTCTTTCATTACTATTTTGAACACTTCCGTATCATTATTTTGAATCCATAAGTTTCTGACTTGATGAATATTTTTATTAAAAAATTTACTGTCCCAATCTGATTTCAATATACTAGCAAAACCCATAACTTGGGAATCCTTTTCAACAACCAAAAAATGATGATTATTTTCAATCCCTTGCAAGCAATTTTGAATAAATAAATTTTTTAGCTCTTCAGTTGAAATACTCCTAATGTAATTATATGGTAAATTGGTAACTGCTTTAGCTATTTTGACAAAGTCCTCCCTGTTTTTAACAGTTTTTAGATTTAACATATTATTTTTTCTTTAAATTAAACTTCTTAATACTTCAGTAATAAATTCAATTTCGCTATCTTTTAAATTAGCATACATCGGCAAAGTGATCAAATTATCAACCAGATAATCAGTAACCGGTAATTCCTTATAGAACTCTTGGTAAATCGAAAAACGGTGTACCGCAGGATAATGCACACTAGTTTGAATGCCGCTATAGGCCAATAGCTCACGAATTTTATCCCGCTTTTCGAAGGTTGAGTCTTTTAATACAATAGGAAAAATATAGTTGGATGAGAAATCTTGATAATTCAAAAAAGGTATAATAATTCCTGGTACATCCCTTAATTCAAATATATAAATTTCCCTTAATTCTGCACGTCTTTTTAAATCCGTTTCAATTTTATCTAATTGAACCAATCCAATTGCAGAGTGTATGTCATCCATACGATAATTATAGCCCAGTTCCACTACATCGTAAGCAGTTGAATGACCTTTTGCCCTTTCATAAGACATGGATGTCATACCATGAGAACGAAGTAGCTTTGTCCGATCAGCATATTCTTTGTTATTGGTAATTAACATACCACCTTCACCTGTACTAATATTTTTATTCGAGAAAAAGCTAAAACAACCGACATCTCCAATAGAGCCAAGTTTCTTTCCTTTGTATTCTGATAAGGGACCATGACAAGCATCCTCAACTACTTTTAGATTAAAATCAACAGCAATTTGCATAATACTATCCATATCACAAGCAAAACCACCATAATGCATTACTAAAATCGCTTTTGTTTTAGAGGTAATCTTGCTCCGGATATCTTGAGAGTCGATGGTTGGGTTTTCAAGGCTTGAAACATCAGCAAAAACGGGAATAGCATTCATATAACGGATGGCGTTCACGGTTGCCACAAAGGTGAGGGAAGGACAGATGACTTCATCTCCAGACTCAACCCCAACAAGCTTTAAGGCTAAGTGCAAGCTTACCGTACAGTTTGAAAGAGCAATAGCATGATCAACATGAAGCATCTCTGCAAATTTATTTTCAAAAGCTGCAGTCTTGGGACCTGTTGAAATCCATTTAGATCGAATTACTTCAAGGGCTGCATGCTCTTCTTTTTCATCGAAGTTTAAGTCAAATAAAGGTATTTTGAAATCCATTGTTATCACATTTAGAATGACATATTTTTAAATCATTAACTTAAACAAGTAAACTTAGTATTAGCCGCAAACTTGTTCAAATGCTTTATTTTAAATCGACTTACTACTCACAAGTGCCTTTAAACCACCCTCTTTTTTAAGGATTAATTTTGTAACAATCAGAATTCCTATGTTAGATAAAATTAAATACCCAAAAAGAAATCGATCGGTGATAAACACTACAAAAAGACTAAAAGAAATCAAAGACATAATTGCCACAACTATTGTTAATCTAAGATAAGTTTTTGGGTGGGAATATGTGGCAATTAAATAGTAATTAACCTTGTAGAACAATAATATTAGAATACTAATAAAAATTAAGAATAAATTTTCGAATAAATGCGGGTATTTGGAAAACCCTACACTCTGAATGAAATTACTTCCAATGAAATAATAAATGATAACTCCGGCTAAACCAATTGCAAGGGCAATATTTCTCCATTGAAGAATTTTTTTTATGTACCCTGCCATATCTGTGAGCTTACCTTTAAATGAAACAGTATTTTGCAATAACGGATCGAAAAAATTGGAAATGAAAATATTTAGAATGCCAAGTATCTGTTTCGAGAAAGCGAATGCTCCAATGATTTCAGTTGTCATAAATAAAGAGACCAGAAATTGATCAATATTATTAAACAAATAACTGAAATACGATGAAAATGCAAAATGTTTTGAATTTTTTAAAGATTGTAATAATAGATTAATTGAAAATAAATATTTAATACTTATATTCGGTATCGTCAAAATCAACAGGTAAAAAAATATTATAATCGGTAATAAGATAATGGTGTATAAATAATAATTTAATCCAAAATAAATAAATACAAATAAGGCAATAATTTTACCAAATACAGAAACAAAATACATTGAAAATATAGCTTGTAAAAATTTATTATGGGCTTTTAACAGTAAGGCAAACGAATCATTTATTGCAACAAATATTCCAGAACTAATGAAAAGTAAAAAAAGATAAAAATAGTTTCCCTGGAATTTAGCATTGGAGATATAGGCCGCATAGAAAATTAATATTAGACCTAGAAACAAAGCTATTGAGAACCTTACAAAGATAGATTGAGTAGTAATAATGACAATTTGTTTGCTTTTATTAATGCTTTTCCAAAATAGAAAATTTCTCAACCCAACTGTTTCTAACCCTGAATTAGAAAAGACAAGAATAATTGAATTAATTACAACCTGAATTCCTAGCAATGCGTATAGAGAAGCTGGCAACTTATATGCCACATAAAAGGTTGTGAAACCACCTAGTAAAATAGAAGTAAATTGCAGTAAAATTAAGTAAAAACTTTGTCTCACTGAGTAAACTCGTTTATTGCTTTTACAATAATATTTAACTCAACATACGTTAATACTGAACTGATAGGCAATGATAAAACCTCATTATGTATTGATTCTGTAATTGGTAATTTTTGTTTACTTAGATTCTTGTAACAGTTCTGTTTATGAGGAGGTATGGGATAATGAATCAAGGTTTGAATACTTTTTTGCGTTAGGTATTCTTGCAGACGCGACCTTTCTGTAGATCTTATAATAAATAAATGCCAAACATGCGATAAATTAAGGTCTGTAGTTTCGGCTTCATGACAAATAGATGGCAAAACAATTCTTGCGTTTTTAATGTTTTCTAAATAATACATAGCAACTTTACGACGGACTTGATTTTCCTCATCAAGATATTTAAGTTTAACATTCAGAATAGCTGCCTGTATCTCATCTAATCGACTATTTAATCCTTGGTATTCATTATTGTATTTAATCTTACTGCCGTAATTAGCCAAAGTTCGTACTACGTTAGCCATTTGATCATCATTAGTTGTAACTGCGCCAGAGTCTCCCAAAGCCCCTAAATTCTTCCCAGGATAAAAGCTTAACCCTGCAGCGTCGCCCAAAGAACCGGTTCTTGTTCCTTGCCATTTAGCACCAATAGCCTGTGCATTATCTTCAATGATTTTCAAATTATACTTGCTAGCTATGGGTTCCAAATCTTCACTCCAACATACCTGACCGTATAAATGCACAACCATTATTGCTCGGGTGCGTTTCGTGACATGTTTCTCAATTTGAGAAATATTCAAATTGTAGGTATTTATGTCAGGTTCAACCAGTACTGGCTTAAGCCGGTTATCAGTTATGGCCAATATAGTCGCTATGTATGTGTTGGCGGGTACAATTATTTCATCACCCTCTTGAATAACTCCCAATTCGATATAAGCCTTTAAAATTAATCGCAATGCATCCAATCCGTTTCCGACACCAATAGCATGCTTTACTCCAATATATTTGGCTAAATTGGTTTCAAAGCGCTTTACTCTTTCTCCCAATAGATACCAGCCAGAATCAATAACTTCAGCGGCAGCTTGTTTAAGTTCTTCTGCATATTGAGCGTTGATTTTTTGAAGGTCGAGAAATTTAATCATAATCAATTTCTGTCAATAATATTTAAGATGTCAGCCTTTACTTTTAAATAATCCTCAACATAGTAGTGGCCTAATAGATCGGCATTAGTTTCACCAACAATTCTTACGCCGAATCTTTTATGAAAATCAATAACTTTTAAATTTTCTTTTCGGATATCCATATGACAACGCAGAAAGCCTAACTCAAAAAAAGCAAAATCGTATATTAATAATGCGCTTTCTAAAGCAGCATACCTTGTTTTATTGTGATTTAATATCCAACTTCCCCAACAAAAGGAATTTTCTTCATTTATAAAGTCATAAACTCTTACAGTACCTATTTGAATATTATCAGATTTCCGAAGAATAATGAAATAATACTCCATTTTAAGGGCTTCTCTTTTCTTATAATCCACAAGCCAATTAATTTGTTTTTCTATATCATCATCAACTTTTGATAAATGTTTGTTGAATTTTTCATCGACTCTTAGCGAGTGAATAAAAGTTGCATCTGATGGCTGAGCCAATCTAAAGTATATACTTTTATGTTCAAAAATCATATCTTACATATTAAAAGATTATAACTAAACTAAACCTCCACTTAAATCAATTGATGAACCTGTTATATAACTTGTTGATATCAAATAGTTAACTGTATTCAGGATGTCGGCAGGCTCACACAACTTACCAGCTGGGATCTGAGAAACAATTGCTTTTAAATACTCCCCAGGCACCTCTTTGATCATGCCCAATACGGAGTAACCCATATTTATGTTGTTGATGGTAACATTCGAAGCTGCATTCTCAACAGCTATTGAACGTGATAAACCCCAAAGAGCTGACTTTGAAGTTGCATAGGGGCTCACACCTGGAGTTGGTTTCACTGCTACTACAGATGAAAAATTAATTATTCGCCCGAACTTTTGCATACGCATGATAGGCAACAATGCCCTGATCATGTTATATGTACCAAACAGGTTGGTTTCAATAACTTGCTTCCATTTCTCGGGATCACTTTTATGTGCAAATGAATTATAGGTGATTCCCGCACAATTAATAAGGGTAAGCTCGTTTAAGCTATCATTATGTTTGGAAACAAATTCCTCAATCTGACTAAAATCCGCCACATCGAGTTTGTGGTAATGTGTTTGGTTTCTATCCGGCACCGAGTGCAGGTAAGTGCCCAAAACTGGTTTGTCTTCGCTTAAATAAGTTTCAAGCAAGAATTTGCCAATTCCTCTTGATGCGCCTGTAATTACAATCATGACAATGGGGTTTTAATGAATAATTAGATTAGGACCACTTTAATATAGAAGCGCCGTAAGTCCAACCAGAACCAACAGCAGCAAACAAAATTACATTACCTTTTAACAACTTGCCAGCTCTATTAACTTCATCTAATAGAATGGGGATTGTACCGCCACTTGTATTTGCATATTTATCCATGTTCGTCATCACTTTTTCAAATGGTAACCCTATGATTTCTGCTGTTTTATGAAGTATTTTAATTGAAGGCTGATGAGGGATTAAATAATCAATATCATCAATAGTAAGGCCTGTATCAGCCAAAACCTGATTTATTGCCTTAGGTAAAACTTTGGTGCCTGTTTCATAAACGGCCTTGCCATTCATCTGGAAATAATGCAATCCTTTATCAACAGTTTCTCTGGAAGCAGGTGTTTCGGAACCTCCAGCAGGAATAGTAAAGTTCCATTTGCCACGGCCATCTGAATAAAGCCTGAACGCGAGAAAACCTTCCTGCGCACTTCCGTGTGAAATCACAGCAGCCCCTGCCCCATCGCCAAAGAAAACAGCATCGCGTCGTTTCCAATCTGTTATGCGTGAATAAGTATCAGCTCCTATTACCAAAACATTGTCATAAACACCCGCAGCTATAAATTGGGATGCTACTGACATGCCATACAGGAATCCGCTGCATACTGCTGCTATATCAAACGCCACAGCATTGAAAGCATGAATCTTTTCCTGAACAATGCAAGCTGTAGATGGTGCAAGCCTGTCGGGAGTTGCTGTGGCCACAATAATCAAATCAATGTCATCGGGCTTTAACCCGGCATTGCTTATAGCGTTTATGGCTGCTTTGGCCGCTAAATCACTTGTACACTCATTTTCTGCCGCAATCCGGCGTTCACGGATACCAAGATTTTCTACTATCCATGCTGAGTTTGTATCAATGAGGGATTCAAGGTATTCATTTGTGTATACCTTTTCGGGAGTATATGACCCTGTTCCTATAATCTTTACATTTCTAACTAATTGCTTCATGAAATTTTAGTACTTTGTAAATTGTTCGTATTCTCTAATATAATCACGTTCTAAGTATATTTCAGACGCTAAAACCAGACAAATGGCTCCAGATGAAAATTCTAATAATTCACGCCATATACCAGGTACTACCAAGAGGCCATAATCAGGTCTGTTAAGGGTTATTAATTTTTTGTTTTTACCATCATCCAATAAAACATTGAAAGAACCACTAGCAGCAACAATTAATTGCCGCAGTTCCTTGTGTGCATGGCCACCACGAACTTCGCCTCCAGGGATATCATAGAGGTAATAAATACGTTTAATATCAAATGGAACATTTTTGTTTCCTTCAACAATGGTAATATTCCCAGCTCTGTTATGGATTTTATCCAGGGAAAATATCACACAATCATAAACGCTATTTTTTTTCATTAAACCTCCTGAAGTTTTGATACTCGTGATAATCGTAAATATAATCTCTTTCATTGTACTGGGTTGAACTAAGTACTAAAGCCAAGGAGTTAGTTGAGAAGTTTTGCATCTGCCTCCACAAACCAGAGGGTAAATACAATCCATAATACGAGCGGTTTAATGAAAATATTTGTTTGGTTTGGCCGTCATCCACTACAACATCAAAACTACCAGAGAGTGCCACAATAATTTCCTGCTGAACTTTAAAGGCATGTCCACCACGTATCTCACCGCCAGGCACATCATATATCCAGTAGGCACGTTTAATTTTAAACGAAATGTTTTTTAACTCTTCAATAAAAGAGAGGTTACCTCGGGGATCTTCGATTTTCGGTAATTGTATGATTTCTACTTTCATGTTCTTACATTTTTCCATCCAAATACTTCCCTGTCTCTTTATGCCCAAAATCATCTATCATAAAATGAAAAAGCTCCACTAAATCCTGCTTTGACCATGAGCGATTTGAAAGGAGTTCATTGATTTTAGTTTCAAAAAACTCTAATTTATCAGAATCAAAATCAAGATTGCTTTTAATAACACCAATGTTTTCAAAGCGTTCCATATCGAGGGTTTCCTTATCAGTGAAGAATTCTTCGAAGTCCTTTTCACCGGTAGTGTCACTGGTTGTGAATAAACAAGGCCACTGATTGTTCATTGTTTCCATTTCAAGGTTCAAGGTTTCAGGATGCGTAAAAAATGCTCTCGCTTCATCTTCATTTTTAAAGATATATGGTTTAAGACCCTTTTCTTCAAGATATTTAACTGCAATCTCAGCGAAGGTGAATAGATGAAGCTCTTCGCTAAGTTTTGGGAAAAAGATATCCCTGTTTTCACCAAAAATACAAGACATTAAACAAAGCTCACCAGATTCCTTAGGTATAACAAAATATCGTTTGATATCGTTTGGAGCCACAATGGGTTGATATTTTTTTAACCTTTGATCGAAGCCATGAAGTAATGAGCCATCGGAAAAGGCTACATTGGCAAAACGAGCCATGGATACATCAATATCCTTACTTCGGCGGTTAACAAACATCTCCATTATGCGCTTGGAAGCACCCATCATGTTTACAGGGTTAGCTGCCTTATCTGTGGAAACACAGAAATACTTTTTAATCCCGTTTTGAATGGATTGTTCTAAGGTCTTATCCGTATTAAAAATATTTGTCTGACTCATTCTCATAAGGGTGAATGGGTCTTTTTCGCTTCTCACATGCTTTAGGGCAGAAAGATTTAAAACATAATCATATTGTCCATCAGCTTGCCAAAAAGCATCGTACTCAATGCTTGCAATATCAAGCGCAAAAGTTTGGAAATCACCATCAATATAGCCATAAGTACTGCGAATATCTCTAACTAACTCAACCATATTATTCTCGCTAATATCAACTACATGAAGTTTTAGGGGATCGCGTTTAAAAATCTCTTTAGCAACGGCTTGTCCTATGGAACCAGCACCACCCAAAACTAAAAATCGAGAAGTTCTAACTATTTCAGCAAGTTGCTCTTGATGATTATGAATATCATCCATAAAAAGTTCTGAAGTACGTCCGATTAGGTTAAGCATAATATAATCAATTTACCTTTTAATTTTTGTGAGAACTTGATTTGTAAAAGTAATCGCTCCTTTATGGTTTAGATGAGTTATATCTTGAAAAAAATCCGGCCTGGATAAAAAGAAATTGTCTTTTGAAAAATCCAGGAAATCTACATTTCTTTCCTTACAAAGTTTTTTAGCAATAGAAATCTCTTCCTCGTCTGCATGAAGCATAAAAATCGGAGAATAAACCACATAAACTTTAATTTCACTTTTTCTGCATAAATCAATAAACTCAATAAATGAGTTTTTTTTATTAACATCAAGACTTAACTTTGGAATACTTTCAACTGTTTTTAAATCTAGTTTCCATTCACTATAAAGTGGTACATATCCCTTATTGTCAGATTTTCGTTTTTTATTCATATCGAAATTTCCAACCATTATAGTTGTTAGAAGAGAATTATAGGGATAAGTTGAAGATAATAATTTTACCATTTCGAAACTACTTCTTTTATTAACAATGTCCTGAATTTCAATATGTCTTTTGTAATATGGCAATAGTGAGGACAATCTATCATAATCTGATTGATTGAATTCTAAAACATCGTAATAATCCAAAATTACAATCTTGGGATTATGTCGCTTTAAGATAGATTTTAAAACTGCTAATTGATAAAAAATACCACTTCCATCTCTACCAGTATTATAATAAAACATCTTTAATGAATCTTCAAGTATCTCAGGTACATAATGATGATTAGCCCTTGATGAGCCGAATATAAGGATATCAGCAGTGGTAGAATCCATTGAATAGGTGGTTCTATATAACAGACCTGAAGTTTGCCTATAATAAAAGTATTCTAATGTTTTACCTATTAATAAGTCAAAGAGAAGTATTATAATAAAAACTATGAATAATTTTTTTAATAAATAACTCATAATTTAAAATTGAAAATATATAAATTGACCACCATCAAAAACACCCAATAAAATCAGTAGTATTACTGTAATGCTAACACTAATATAACGAATCGAAGAGTACTTGTTTTTAAAGAATATGAATTTCTCTATTTTAAATTCATAAAAATAATCATTTGTCATCATTATTAATAATCCTAAGATAATATATAATAAAGTAGCCGGGGTTCCTATGAATAATGTTCCTTGATCAACAAAAATTTTAGAAAATATAAAATTTGCATCCGTTATACTTTCAGACCTTCCATAAACCTGAGAAACAGCAAAAAGAATAAAAGTCAGAATAATATTTGCCGCTAAATAAAGTTTACTTTTTTGAAGCTTATATTTTGCTTCAAACGCTAGTTTTCTTTTGTTAGTTAATGCCTCAAAACTTAAAAAAATTCCTTGTAATAAACCCCATGCAACAAAAGTTAATGAGGCGCCATGCCAAATTCCACTTATGAAAAATGTAAGCACTAATGCCATTACTATGCCCCATATCTTATATTTTCGTAATGAAAATGAAAGTGGAGTGTAAATGTAATCTGTTAACCAAGAGATTAAAGATATATGCCATCTTCTCCAGAATTCTGACATTGACTTAGCAAAAAATGGTCTGTTGAAGTTTTGCATCACATTAAAGCCCAGAGCCTTTGAAACTCCAATCGCTATAAGGGAGTATCCACCTAAATCTGCATATACTTGAAATGGATAAAGAATTGTTGTAACTAATAGTGTTGTACCGTTATGATGTGTAAGATTGTTATATACCGCATCAATATATATTGCTAATCGATCAGCGACAACTAGTTTTAAAAAGTATCCCCAAAGCATCATTTTAAAACCAGTTGTTAAGTTGAGGTAGTTTATCCTTCCTATATTCGAAAACTGGAGGAGCATATTATTTGCTCTTTCTATTGGTCCGGAAAGTACCAATGGGAAGAAGGAGATAAATAATGCAAGTTTTCCTATATTCCTCTCGAAAGGAATTTCTTCATTGTAAACATCAACAGTATAACCAATGGCCATAAACGTATAGAAGGAAATTCCCAATGGTAATATTAAACGCATTTCAGGAAGAGCCCACGTTAATCCATGCCCTTGCAATAATTCAATTAACTGATTGTTAATTTCTCCAAAATATTTAAAAAAGAAAAGAGGCAAAAGTATTAGTACTATATTAATTCTCATCCAACGTGTTTTCTTTCGATCATCTTCTTCTCTATTAATTAACCATGTAAAATAATATGTTGAAGTTGTTACCCCTATCAATAATAAAGTATATATGGGTTTCACATTGGTGTAAAATAAATAACTAATTACTAAAAGAGTAAACCATCTATAGCGAACAGGTGTCAAATAACTCAATATAATAACAATTGGGAAAAAAAGCAAAAAATTGAATGAGGTGAAAACCATAACTATTCAGCGAGTCTTGATTCAATAATATTAATCATTTCACCAACATTCTTCATCCTATTTAAATCTTTCAGTTTAAATTTTAGACTGAAAACACTTTCGATCTCAGAAATCAGTAACATATGTGTTAATGAATCCCAACCTTCAACGTCATTGGCAGTGAGATTATCAGTCAAAACAATTTTTTCTTGTTTAAAAATATCCTTAAAAACCAAGGTTAATTTTTCAATTACAATGCTTTTCTCCATAGTTAAAATTATTATCGTTTATAAATTTTCAAATTTTCTTATTTGTTCAATTATTTCTGTTGGTATATCAATTTTTTTATTTGAATTGAAATCGAAAAATACTATATTGGACCCTCCGATTGCTGAAAGTCCGGAGGCTGAGCTTTCAATAAAATACTCCATTGTTAAATCATAATTTGATATTCCTGAAACCCTTGCTCCAACTTTTAAATTGTCTGGGTAAAAAAGGGGTTTAATATACGAGCATTCATTAGTTGCTAAAATTCCTGCTATTTTATTTTCAGCGAATATTTCTAATAATTTTAAGTTATCAAAATATGCTATTCTGGCACTTTCAAAATATGTAAAATACTTTGAGCTATTTACATGTCCTAATGAGTCCATATCAATCCACGCCACATTGATTTCTATGACTAACTTGAAATCATTTAACACTTTAAGAGCATTCATCCTTCAAATTTTATATTTTTCTAGTCATTAAGACTTTGACTGAATCTGGTAATAAGCTTTTTATTTCATAATTTTTAGATTCTTTCGTGAGAACGATTATAAAACCAACTTTCTCATAAGCTTTAATCGCTACTATATTATTTCCAAATACTTGAACTTGCATTTCATGAAGTTCGGGACAATTTTTCTTAAAATCTGATAAAACGAAATCGATCATTTTTCCAGCCAAATGTTGACCTCTGTAATTAGTTGAAACATAAATCAATCCAATCTGCAAGGCCAAATGCTGATAATCAATATGTAAATCTTTTATGATTTGTCCTTTACCTTTGGCCTTTTCTAAATTTTTCTTAGGTAGGGTATAATTTAATAAATTTCCTTTTAGAATTGTTGAAGGAATGCCATTTTCTCCTTCCAGCCAAACAGCAACAGCTCCTGCAATATCATTCTCAAATTCAGCTAAGAAAAAACTTGAAATGGATAATTCGCATCCATCAACTTCTTCCTCAAGCATTTTTGATATATAGAAAATGGCTTCCTGCTCCGATAAATCAAATATCGTAGTATAGGATAAAATGGATGTTCCGCTTTTCTCGGCTTCAATTATCGTTTCAACTAAAAAAGGTATGTCTTCTATTTTAGCTCTTCTAAAAATAAATTCCATCTTAAATTTCTTGTTTTAGTTTTACTCTATCAACTTTACCGCTATTATTTATTGGAAATAATTCCTTCTTAATTAGCCTGGTTGGAATCATATAGAAGGGTAGTTTACTTTTTAAATATTCAGTGAGGTCATCGATCTTTAATTCAATGGATTCAATGAATAAAACAAGTTCTGTGTTTCCAGTTGTATTTTCAAAAGGAATTGCGACAGCATTGGCACCATTCAAATAAACTCTAGCGTGGTATTCAATTTCAGATAACTCGATCCTATATCCCTGGATTTTAACCTGGTAATCAAGTCTTCCCGCAAGAAGGATATCTCCATCCTCATCGAAATAACATGAATCACCTGTTTTATAATACCTCTCAGATTTACCCTGTACATTTAAATAAATCAAAGAAGAAGTGTTCTTTTCGTTATTTTTCCAGTAACCTGGAGTTACTTGAGGCCCGGAAATGCAAAGCTCACCTTTTTCACTTTTACTTAGTATTTTATTCTTCTCATCAATTATCAAAGCTGTCAACCCATTCATTGCTTTTCCAATTGACAGATTACCATTTAGTATTTTGACATTGGAATTTCTTTCGTATTTATAGTAGGTACAATAAATGGTGGCTTCAGTAGGTCCATAGAAATCATAGATCTCCGCATTCGGAATACATTTTGACCATTCATCCACTAAGTCCAATGGAGATGCTTCGGCTGTTAGAATATTATACCTCATAGAAGGTGCATTTATTTCATCAAAATATGGCCTTAAGTATCTAATCATTGATGGAGCCATTGCCCCAAAAGTAATTTTATAATCCTCTAATAAACCATAAACATAGCTATATTTAATCTGGTTATGGGGTATCGTATAGGTGCATGCACCTTTAACTAATGGAACCAAAAATGATTGAACGGAAACATCAAACGTTAGATCAAAAGCTTGTAAGCATCTATCATTTTCGTCAATTTGAAATCCAACTTCGAAGAATGACTTTATGAAAGCTCCAACATTTTCTCTACTTATGGTAACTCCTTTAGGTTTGCCCGTACTGCCTGAAGTAAATAAAATATAAGCTAAATCTGAGTCAGCTGCATATTTAGGCTCAAGACATAAACTATTAAATTCTATACTTTGAGTCATTATTACTTTATAATCTTCGAATAATGTGATATTTGATGAATCAAGTATTATAAATATTTCAGATTGCTCGAGAATTTCAACTGACCTATCAATTGGTTGCATTGGATGCAAGGGAACATAAGTAAGTCCTTCCATCCAAATGGCAAATATCGAGGCATAGGTCTCCAAATCATCATTAGCAACAAGTCCAATATTTTTACATTCAGACCTTACTGTATTTAAAGCTTCCCTTATTTTTGAAATAGATATAGCAAGGTCTTCATAAGTATAGAATACATCGTTGATACAAAAAGCATGTCTATCTCTTTTTGTTCGAAGAGCATTTATAAAAGGCTCTATAATAAACTCATTGAATATCATATAGTTTTTTGATAAGGGTTCTATTTATTGAACAATTTGAAATATTTTTTGAATACAATCGAACAGATTATAAATCACATCTTTAAACAACTGAAAAATAATCATTCATTATTTACAATTCTTAAACTAAAGTCTTGCGCTTACTAATTCCTTCTGCAAAATCCCCTTTACATCAAAAATAATAGCCCCATTATCCTTGTGCGCTTTAATGTCGATTTTCTGAAACTCATTGTGTGCTACTGCCAATACTATCGTCTCATATCCATTTCCCTTGGGGTATTCGGTCAAAATATCAATCCCGTACTCATGTTTCACTTCTTTGGGGTCAGCCCACGGATCGAAGATATCTACCTGCATGCCATAAGATTGGAGTTCGTGGTAAATGTCGGTAGCGCGGGTATTGCGGATGTCGGGGCAATTTTCTTTAAAAGTAATTCCCAGCATCAGTGCTTTGGCGTTTTTTACCTGTTTACCCGCTTTTAGCATTAGTTTCACCACTTCGCTGGCCACGTAAGCCCCCATGGAATCGTTAAGGCGACGTCCGGCCAGGATGATCTCGGGATGGTAGCCGACTTCCTGTGCTTTTTGGGCGAGGTAGAACGGGTCCACACCGATGCAGTGTCCACCAACAAGACCTGGACGGAAAGGCAAGAAGTTCCATTTGGTTCCGGCGGCTTCGAGGACTTCGAGGGTGTCGATGCCCATCTTGTTGAAAATCTTGCTCAGCTCGTTCACGAAAGCGATGTTGATGTCGCGTTGAGAGTTTTCGATGACCTTGGCGGCTTCGGCCACTTTGATGCTGGGGGCAAGGTGTGTGCCGGCGGTGATGATTTCTTTGTACAAGGCATCCACCTCCTTCCCTATCTCGGGAGTTGAGCCCGAGGTCACCTTTTTGATGGTGGTCAGGGTGTGGACTTTGTCGCCGGGGTTAATGCGTTCGGGGCTGTAGCCTACGAAGAAATGCTCGTTCATCTTTTTGCCTGAGACAGCCTCCAGGACCGGGACACAGTCTTCCTCGGTAGCACCGGGATAAACGGTGGACTCATAAATCACAATGTCACCATCTTTGAGGACTTTGCCGACGGTCTCACTC
>Ga0172380_10005144_pt1 | contig 16141 bp, 14 predicted proteins | sample Leawe162metaG_FD_119747 | JGI IMG/M metagenome (GOLD analysis project Ga0172380, IMG submission 119747) | Leachate microbial communities from a municipal landfill in Southern Ontario, Canada - Leachate well 162 metaG | ecosystem: Engineered > Solid waste > Landfill > Unclassified | place...
AGCGGCATCGGTCGCCAGAACGGCATCGAAGGTTTCAACCAGCACCTTGAGACCAAGCTCATGGGCTGGATGGAATAGCGCAGCGCATCTCGGCCAGGTCAATCCACGTCATCACACTTCATAAACCTCAGTAAAGGAGTACACATGTCAGGTCGTGTCCAAGGAAAGGTCGCGCTGATCACGGGTGCGGCCCGTGGTCAGGGACGTAGCCACGCTCTTCGGTTGGCTCAAGAAGGCGCGGACATCATCGCAATTGACCTCTGCGAGGACATTGCAACGAACCACTATGCGTTGTCCTCGCAGTCGGATCTTGCGGAGACGGCTCGGCTGATCGAAGCCGAAGGGCGCAAGGTGGTCACCATCGTCGCCGATGTGCGGGAGCGCTCGGCAATGATTGCCGCTGCCAAGAAGGGCGTTGCTGAACTCGGTGGACATCTGGAGATTGTCGTCGCGAATGCAGGCATCTGCCCGCTTGGTGCTGATGTCCCACCGCAGGGATTCTTCGATGCCGTAGCCATTGACCTTGTCGGCGTCTATAACACAATCGAGGCTGCGTTCCCCTTCCTCACCGCAGGGGCGTCGATCATCGCCACGGGATCAGTCGCTGGCCTCATGCCTGGTGGCACTGACAATCCAGCAAATGGCCCTGGCGGAGCTGGATACTCGCACTCAAAGCGTGGAGTGGCTCGTTTGGTCCATGAACTCGCTCTCCAGCTCGGACCGGTCTCCATCCGCGTCAATGCTGTTCACCCAACCAATGTGAACACCAACATGCTGATGAGCCAGCCGATGTACAACATCTTCCGGCCGGATATCGAGAACCCCACCAAGGAAGACGCCATGGTGGCTTTCCCCTCAATGCAGGTCATGCCGATTCCGTATGTCGAACCGGTGGATATCAGCAATGCCGTGCTGTTCCTTGCCTCAGATGAGGCTCGTTACGTCACGGGACTTCAGCTCAAGGTTGATGCTGGCGCCCTACTGCGAGGGACCTCATCGGGCGCACCTGCCTAACAGGGAATTACCCGCAACGCCGTCAACACCGAGTAACGGGGTTACTGGCCGCCTTCCTAGGGTTGGCCAGTAACCCCGTTACTCATTGCAGCTTGATGAGGGGTACGCGCAATCACTTGGCCTAGAGAGCACTGACGGTAGCGATCGCCTCGTCGAATCCTGCCTTCTCCTGGAGCAACCTGCGTGTAGCCATGACAACGCGGGGCACATCGATCCCAACAATGCCTTCGAAGAATCCGTTGCGCCCGTAGAGCATGACGAGATTCGACTCTGATGCGCCCTTGCGAAGCGCATGTTGATCGCACGACCCCGAAGGCCACCCCAACGCCTGCAACTTGGAGCCGTACATGTCACTCCAGAAGTAGGGAGGCTCATTCAGTTCCGCCGGCGCGTCTTCGTCTGCAAGCAGGATATTGGTCGCGACGATTCGAGCCTGATCGGTTGCTGACGTCCAATGCTCGCGTCTTCCACCGCGGCCGTCAGTCGTCTGCCAATTGGCGACGTCCCCCACTGCGTAGATATTCAGCTCGGAAGTTCGCCCGGAGGCGTCGCAGAGCACGCCATCGGTCTCGACAACCCCTGACCCCGCTAGCCATTCTGTGGACGGAGTGATGCCAAGCCCTATGACGACCGTCGACGTCGGAAGGAATTCACCGGTCGAAAGTTCGACTCCCTCAATGGAACCGTCTCCGACGATATTCGTCACCAGGCTGTCACAGTGCAAGTCGACTCCGTGCGCTCTATGCATGGCCGCTACCTCGTGACCAACCTCGGAGCCAACTGCCATCTGAAGTGGGGTTGACAAGGCCTCTACGAGCGCTACTTCCACTCCGGCCTGTCGTGCGGATGCCGCCACCTCACATCCGATGAATCCTCCACCGATGACGACCAGACGACCATCCCGTTTCATTTCCTGGGAGATTCGCCGTGCATCCTCGAACGTGCGAAGTACATGAAGTCCGGGCCCAGGTGCCGCTCCCCGAAGGAGTCGCGGGTGCGATCCGGTCGCGATGACCAGACTGTCGTACCCCAAGAGTGAGCCGTCTGCAAGCGAGACGGTTGAAGACCGCGGATCCAATCGGACGGCGCTGGTTCCCGAACGGAAGTCGATTCGCAGGTCGGCGATCTCCCCTTCGGTTGCCAAGACAGGTAACGGGGAGCATTCGTCCTGGAGGACAGCCTTCGAGAGCGGTGGACGGTTGTAGGGCAGATTGCGCTCTGCGCCGAGCAACACGATCTTGCCGCGATGTCCCTGTGCTCGTAACTCCTCGGCGACCCGAAAGCCGGCGATTCCAGCACCCACGATTACGACGACACCGTCGGCCTTCATCGACTGATCTCCATTCTCCACAGTGGACGCGATTGGTTTGGTGGGTGCATTCCCCGAAAAGATTCGTGCGCAGTCTAGTGGTGGAAACAACACTTGCGTCTCGCAATTGAGACAGTGAGCCTAAATGTTTCGTCAGGGGGCCCATGGGTAGACTGGGTGGGAAAAGTGGATCTGGAGTCCAAGTATTCGTCTACTTTCAGCATTGGGGAATGCCTATGTCTCTTATTTCGGACGAGCAGGCGGCCACGGTCCAGCAGCGCCTCGACCAAGGGTTGATTGACCTGCTGGATGACATGGCCGGGGGCGAGTTGACCGCTTTGAGCGTTGATGCCATCGCTTCGCGATCTGGGGTCTCGCGCGCGACTGCCTATCGATACCTGGGGTCCAAGGACGATCTCCTGCGCCGCGCTGCAATGGTGATCGCCAGCGAGCATTTCACTCGTTGCCAAACCCTTCTCGAATCCACCACGACCGTGGCACAGCGCGTTGAGGAGATGCAGGTCTACACCTCTCGAGAGGCCGCTAAGGATCCCCGCCTCATGGACCTCATCACGGCGCCGAGAACCCTCGGGATAGCGAATGCATTTCGTGAGATGGTCTCCAAGTTGATGCTCGTTGCCCTGCAGAACGGGCAGTTGGACGGGCAGGTGCGCGACGACATTCCGGCTGATGAACTGCTCGACTGGCTTGTCCGCCAAGGCGGCGTCATGCAACTTGGTCTCATGGACGAGGACCAGACTCGGCTGTGGGTCCGAAGGTTCATCGTTCCGGTGCTGGACCCACCTGGAAATGTCGACGGCAGATTGCGATCGCAGGTCCGCGCGCTACTGGACGACGTTCAAGGGCGCCTGCAAGAAGTCAACGTCTCCATCGCTGCCGGTCGGTACACCTTCAGGGCCTAGAAATTGCGGGCACCAGCGCCCGGTCTCGTCAGCTCCACGGGGGATAATTCCGACATTTCGTGCGTATCACCCAGCTATCGCGACACGTCATGGAAGTGCTTGTGTTCCAACGCTCCCTTTCTGTGAAAAACCCTTGCCCTCGACAAAGTCCCTGCGTATGCTCCACCAAACACATCGGACAATTGAGCACTATTGTCTCGCAGGTGATACATCTTGAGGATGGGTCGCTCACGGTTGCAGCCCAGGGTTCCAACTAGAGCTTGGCGCAACAGGATGCGCAATTGCGGGTAGGTGTCGCGAAAGGAAAGCAATGACGTACGTCATCACTGCGGGCTGCATTGATGTTCTTGACCGCACGTGCGTCAAGGAGTGCCCTGTCGATTGCATCTACGAGGGCGCGCGGGCGTTGTACATCCATCCCGAGGAGTGCATTGACTGCGGCGCGTGCGAACCCGTGTGCCCCAGCGATGCCATCTACTACGAAGTCGAGTTGCCTGATGAGCTCGAGGCTCACCTCGAGGACAACGCACGATTCTTCAGCGAAGTTCTTCCTGGCCGCGACGAACCCCTTGGAAGCCCACTGGGTGCCAAGAGCCTAGGCGCCACAGGCGTGGACACAGATCTTGTACGCAATGCACCCCTTCGTGTGGAGCTCTGAGCAGCAGATCCTTCGCACGCATATTTGACATAGGCAGTCGACAACACTGTCGGCTGACAAGGAGACAAGGAGACCTAGATGGCTGAATATGGTTCAGGCACGGCGGCGATGGATCCTGCCACTGAGGCCAAGTTGCAGGCCTGGCAGCAGGAACGGTCCAGTGATCCTCGGGGCTACTACGCGAAACTGCGAGCTCAGTGTCCCGTGGATTTCGAACAACACCTAGGCGCCGGCGGCGACGTCACAGTCGCTACTGCGGCTGTACTCAGCCGCGGAGACATTGAAGAGGTGCTACGCAACACGAACATCTTTTCGAGTGAAATGGGAATCATGGGCAGTGAAGAGCCCGTTATCCCACTGGGTGTTGACCCACCATTGCATGCAATGTACCGCCGGGTTCTCGACCCACTCTTCTCTCCCAAGAAGATGGCCGCGCTCCAACCGACCGTTGCAGCGCAGGTCAATGAGATGATCGACTCGTTCATCGACAAGGGCGAAGTCGACTTCAGCGCAGAACTTGCCGTACCACTTCCATGCCTGACGTTTCTCGCGCTCCTGGGCCTTCCTGGCGAAGAACTTGATGCACTCGTGCGGTGGAAGGACATCATGATTCGCCCTGACATCGTGGCGGGAAGCCGCGAAGCCGGTGCTGAATTGCAGGTGCGCACGGCGGGTGAGATCTATCAGCGCTTCGGCATGGAGATGGAAGCGCGACGTGATGCCCCACGTGACGACCTGATCTCGTACTTCATGACTGTCAAGGTGGAGGATGGCCGCAATCTGACTGACAGCGAGGTTCTACGGATCCTGTTCCTGCTGCTGGCAGCCGGGCTGGATACCGTCACGATCTCACTTCAGGCGATCTTCAACTACCTGGCTGAGCATCCTGAGGCGCAGCAGTTGATCCAAGACGATCCAGATCAGATCGACAATGTGATCGAAGAGCTCCTTCGCTGGGAAACGCCAGTGCAGAACCTGACGCGCATCGCAAAGGTGGACACCGTGCTCTCGGGGTGCCCTATCCCCGCCGGCACACACGTCATCGCTGCCTTGTCCTCGGGCAATGTCAACGAGGAGAATCCGGAGTCACTCACCGTGGACCTCACCATGGGCGACAAGGCGCACCTCTCGTTCGGCGGCGGCAACCATCGATGCCTGGGATCGCACCTTGCCCGGATGGAATTGCGGACGGTCTTGCGTGAATGGCACAAGCGCATTCCCTCATACCGGATCAAGCCCGGGACACAGATCGAGTGGGTAGCTTCAAGTCTTCGTGGAATTGACTATCTGCCTCTCGAGTGGACACCGGCGAAGGGATGACGATGAAGGTTTCTATTGATGCGGATAAGTGCCAGGGGCATGGACGCTGCTACGAAGTGGCGTCGGAGGTGTTCACGGATGACGAGCGTGGGCGTGGTCAAGTGATCACTGCTCAGGTGCCCGATCACCTGCTTGCCCAGGTGAGGTCGGCGATCAACGCTTGCCCCGAGAAGGCAATCAGTCTGTCGGAGTAGGCATTGCCAACTGCGGATGCGCGGCACTCTCCCTGGTACGAGGTGCCGCGCATCCGCTTTGCTCCCGCCAGTCTCAGGGCCTACGGACGTAGCCCCCGTCCACATGCAGCACCTGCCCTGTGATCCACTCACCTGCTGGTGCCGCAAGCAACAGGAGCGCATTCGCCAATTCCTGAGGCTGGCCTGTCAATCGCGTCGCCGCGCGCGATTCCAATGCGTCTCGCACCGGCCCAGGCGGTGGTGTCAGTTTCTTGCCAGCCTCACTCTGCGTATATCCGGGAGCGATCGCGTTCACGGTGATATTCGAGGGACCGAGTTCTCGCGCCAAGGCTGTGGTGAGTCCGACGATGGCAAGTTTGGTTATTCCATACACGCTTTCAGCTGGGAACGCGCCAAGAGAGCTGATGCTGACGATTCGCCCTCCGCCGCGTGAACGCATGGAAGGCACAACGGCCTTTGAGAACTGCCAAGCCCCCGTCACATTTGCGGCGAATGCCGAGTCCCACAGTTCGCGGCTGAACTCGGTCACAGTGGAGCCAACGAGCTGCACCATGAGCGCTGCATTGTTGACGAGAATATCGACGCCTCCATACATGGCAATCGTCTCGGCCACTGCAGCCGAGACCGACCGCTCATCGGTGATATCGGCGCGAACGGCTGAGGCAATACCACCGGCCATTCGAACACGATGTGCGACCAGTGCCGCGCCATCGAGATTGATGTCCACGCATACGACAGCTGCTCCCGACTCGGCCAGCGTCATCGCGAATGCCTCGCCGATGCCACCAGCTGCGGCACCTGTCACGATCGCAACCTTGTTCTCCAAAGACCATTGGGTCATATCCATGAATGCAGTCCTCCTCTTTTTGTCGTTCCTCACTGGTGGCCCAATGGATGACAGCACGGCAGATGGGACAGGATCTTTCACGATGGAGGCATCTGACGTCTCAAATATGAGATATAAGAGTCGATAAATCTTGATCAAGGCAGTGGGCTGGTCCCCCTGGGTGCCTAAATAGGACAAATACTTGTTTGTTTATAACGAAAGAGTCACGAATATTCATGCGAGGGCTGACAAGGCTCGGAGTTATGACTACGGTCAGGCAATCTCAAAAAAGTGACATTCAACTATTCACGTCTCATATCTTGATGGCGTGAGACTTCCGAGACTCAAAGGAGATCCTATGTTCGGTTCATTCAGTGGCAAGGGCAAGACCGCCCTGGTCACGGGGACGGTCGGTGCCGCGATGGTCATGTCGCTCGCGACCACCGGCGCCTTCGCAGCCCCCACCCCCCAGCCCACAACGAAGACTGCATCGTGTGCACCGCAGGATGGAGTCACCGCGAACTCGGTGAAGTTCGCATTGCTGACCTCGGCTACTGGTGCCAATGCCTCCAACTTCGCCGGGTTCATCCAGGCTGCCAAGCTTCGCATTGCTCAGGAGAATGCCAAGGGCGGGGTATTCGGACGCAAGATCACAACGGTCGAACTCGATGATCAATCCAGCGGATCCACGCAGTCGCTGATGGCCAACAAGGCCGTACAGGACGAGAAGGCCTTTGGCGTCATCCAGATCACCACACAGGACACGATGATGCCGATCTTCAAGGCCGTTGGAATGCCAGTCATCGGCATCAACAATGGCCCGTCAGGCTCTACTGACCGCAATGCGTTCATCGCCACGGGTCCAGCATCGAATCTGTACACGACCAATGCTGGTGCGATTCGCATGGCTCAAACAGGTGCCAAGAAGATGGCTACCATTGCATTTCCGGTACCTGCAGCACAAGCAGCAGCCAACTCCTGGGCGGCGTCATTGCCGTCCCAGGGCCTGACTGAGGTCCTGCGCATCGGAGACGCTCCATTCGGTGCATACGACGCCACGTCGACCGCGCTGAGGATCAAGAGCTCCGGTGCCGAAGGCGTGTACCTGATCCTGCTCGTCGACGGAGGGGTGTCGGTCATGAACGCCCTCAAGCAGCAGGGCGTGACTCTCAAGGCTCCCTATATGGCTGGACTCTCCGACCCAGCGGTCATCGCCAAGGCAGGAACAGCTCTCGATGGCGTCATCGGATCGACCTATGGCACGGTGCCTGGTGGCGTGCCGGGGCGTCCAGGTGTGCGCACCTACATCAACGGTATGAAGGCTGTAGGCGCCAACCCCTATGGCCCGTCAGCGCCGTTGGGCTACGTCTCCGCCGACACCTTCATCAAGGGGTTGAAGCTTGCCGGTACCTGCCCGACTCGAGCCGGCTTGATCAACGCACTGCACAACGTGAAGTCCATCGACGGCGCAGGCCTACTGCCCGAACCGATCAACTACCGCCCCGGCTTGACACCGAACGGCAACCCTCCGACCTGCAGTTGGTTCATTGTGGCGCAGGGTGGCCAGATGATTCCTGACAAGAAGGCCACTTGTGGCCAGCTCATGGAGGTTGCAACAGGAAAGATCGTCAGTTGATCATCGAGTGAATAACAGGAGCGGGTGCAGGCCTTGGCCGGCACCCGCTCCTGTCCTTGTCCCACTCATTTCATGACAAATCACTTATACCTGGTACCAGGTCGGAGGAAATCTTCCGCAACCGTTGCATCACGTGATGCGTCTTGCTACCTTCGTCTCAAATACGAGACGCGTATTGCATTTGATCGCTTGATGGTTGCGTACCGCGTCGGCGATTCGGTTGAACAGGGAGGAAATCATCATGGGGAAGACCAAGACAGTGGAGCCGGCTCCGGTCACGATCGATCAAGGAGAGCAGTGTCCGGTCGCTCATTTCACGTGGGTTGGTGCGCCCCGGCCGGCATTGTCTGGTCACGCAATGATGGATGTCTTGCGCGAGGCGGGCCCGATCGTCGATGTGCCGTTCGTCAACACCCATTTCTACATGGTCACCCAACATGACACCGCACTGGAAGTGCTCCAGAATGCCAAGCTGTTTCCGCAGAATGTGCACAGCCTGGAAACCGGTGACCCGGTGAAGTACATCTTCATTCCCCAGCAGCTAAACGGGCAAGAACACATGCATTGGCGCCGCCTGCTTGCGCCCTACTGGTCACCGGGCAAGATCAACGCACTCGACGAACGCGTGCGCCAGCATGCGCGAGAGATGGTCGAGAGCCTGTACGCACTGGGTGAATGTGATTTCGTTCAGGACTTCGCGCTTCGGTTCCCGACGACGGTCTTCCTCGAGATGATGGGCCTGCCAGTCGAGCAGCTCGACACGATGCTCGAATGGGAAACAGCGATTCTGCACCCGGATGATCCTGACCCAGTTTCTGCCAGCGCGAAGGCTCAGGCCGCCCAAGGGACCGTGACCCAGTACTTCGCAGAGATGATCGCCCAGCGTCGCGCGATGGATCCAGCGGATCGCCCGGCAGGCATCGCAACAGACGCGCTCGACTGGCAGATCGATGGCCGCCAGGTCACCGACGAGGAGTTGCTTTCGTTCTATCTGCTGATGTTCATGGCAGGACTGGACACGGTAACCGCCGAATTGACCTACGGCTTCATGCATCTTGCGACCCACCCCGAGGACCGCCAGCAGTTGGTCGATCATCCCGAAATTGCACCCAACGTCACTGAGGAACTCTTGCGCCTCTACCCCATCGTCAACGTGCCTCGAGAGGTCACCGAAGACACCGTGATTGCAGGATGCCCTGTGAAGGCAGGGTCGACTGTGATCGTCAGCTTGCCTAGTACCGGGCGAGACGAGCACCAGCATCACGATGCGTTGAACGCTGACTTCGATCGCGACATGAATGCCCATCTCACATTCGGAGCCGGGCCGCACCGCTGCCTGGGTTCGCATCTTGCCCGTCACGAACTGACGATCGCTTACGAGGAATGGCACAGGATCATTCCGAACTACTGGATCGCCGATGGCCACGTCGCGACCGAGTCCACGGGCGGAATGATGGCCTTGAACTCACTGCCCTTGCAGTGGCGCCAGTAGGCACTCCGAAGCGAGGCTTTGCCGCACTGGGCCTGCTCCCCACATCATGGGGAGCAGGCCCAGTTGCTTAGGCGACTCGGGACGAATACGTCGTATCGTGCCGGGGTTGAACTAGTTGACGTTCCAGGTGTCGTGGCCTCGGAGCAGGCCTTGGAGATCTCCGGTTCCTCGTTTTGCTTGGATCGATGCCACCTGCTCACGCACGAGTCGGTCGTAGCTGGGGCGCTGCACATCGCGGAAGACGCCTATGGGGGTGTTCTCCAGCGAGTAGACGTCCGACAGGCGTGAGAGGGCGAAGGCCAGGCCCGGGTCGGTGGCGTGGGCGTCGTGGCGGATGAGGGCGTCGGTGCCGACTTCTGCGACGTGGACGACGTGGAGGTGTCCGTCAGGGGTGCGCATGACACCTTTCTCCTGCTCCTTGCCGAACCGAATGGGCTCGCCCTGCTCGAGGCGGATGAGGAGGTCGCCTCGGGTGTCGGGGTCCTTGAGGGGCTCCCAGGCGTTGTCGTTGAAGATGTTGCAGTTCTGGTAGATCTCGACCAGTGCGGTGCCTTCGTGCGCTGCGGCTGCGGCCAGGACGCCTTGGAGGTGCTTGCGGTCTGAGTCGATGGTGCGGGCCACAAAGGTCGCCTCGGCGCCCAGGGCCAGGGAGACGGGGTTGAAGGAGTGGTCCAGTGAGCCTTCAGGTGTGGACTTGGTGATCTTGCCCTGCTCGCTGGTGGGGGAGTACTGGCCCTTGGTCAGTCCGTAGATGCGGTTGTTGAACAGCAGGATCTTCAGGTTCACGTTGCGGCGCAGGGCATGGATGAGGTGATTGCCTCCGATGCTCAATGCGTCACCGTCACCGGTAATCACCCATACCGAGAGATCTGGTCGAGTGGTGGCAAGGCCGGTGGCGATTGCGGGCGCGCGGCCATGGATGGAGTGCATCCCGTAGGTATTCAGGTAGTACGGAAAACGGGAGGAGCAGCCGATGCCCGAGACGAAGACGATGTTCTCGCGCTCGATGCCCAGTTCAGGCAGAAAGCCTTGCACTGCAGCAAGAATCGCGTAGTCGCCGCAGCCCGGGCACCAGCGAACCTCCTGGTCGCTCTTGAAGTCCTTGGCGCTTTGGGGGCTGGTGGCCACCGGCACCAGGGACAGTGACGGGAACGTGCTCATGCGGGTGCTCCTTGGGTCTGGATCACTTCGAGGATGGCATCGGCCAGTTCCTCGCTCTTGAACGGCATGCCGCGCACCTGGTTGTAGCCGATGATGTCGACCAGGTACTTCGCGCGCAGCAGCATCGACAGCTGTCCCAGGTTCATCTCGGGAACGATCACCTTGTCGTAGGACGCCAGGATCGCACCGAGATTGCTCGGGAACGGATTGATGTGACGGATGTGGGTGCTGGCGATGGTGAATCCCTGACTGCGTACCAATCGGCATGCGGCGCCGATGGGACCGAAGGTCGATCCCCAGCCCAGGATCAGCACCCGGGCGTCCCCGGTGGGGTCGTCGACTTCCAGGGCAGGGATCGTGTCGGCGATACCGTCGATCTTGGACTGGCGGAGCCGGGTCATCGTGTCGTGGTTGTCGGGGTCGTAGGAGATCGCCCCTGAGCCATTGGCCTTCTCGATGCCGCCGATGCGGTGCTCCAGGCTTTTGGTGCCGGGGATCGCCCACGGGCGGGCCCCAGTCACCGGATCGCGCAGGTAGGGCCAGAACTCCGGGTTGCCGTTGGCATCCAGATGGTTGGGCGCGGTTGCGAAGTCAGGGTCGATGGTCGCGAAGGTTGTGGCGTCAGGCACCTGCCAGGGTTCGGAGCCGTTGGCCAGATAGCCATCGGACAGCAGGAACACCGGGGTGCGGTAGGTGATGGCGATGCGGGCCGCCTCCAAGGCAGCATCGAAGCAGTCCGATGGTGACTTCGGTGCGATCACCGGCACGGGTGATTCGCCATTGCGGCCGAACATCGCCAGGAGCAGGTCGGACTGCTCGGTCTTGGTGGGCAGTCCGGTGGAGGGTCCACCGCGCTGCACATCGACGATGATCAGCGGGAGCTCCAATGCCACGGCAAGCCCAATCGTCTCGGACTTCAGGGCGATGCCCGGCCCAGATGTCGTGGTCACTCCCAGCGCACCGCCATAGGAGGCCCCTAGGGCCGCTCCTATGCCGGCGATCTCGTCCTCGGCCTGCATCGTGATGACGCCGAACTCCTTGTGCTTGCTCAGTTCATGCAGGATGTCCGAGGCCGGAGTGATCGGATAGGCGCCCAGGAACAGCGGGCGCCCCGACTGCACCGATGCCGCGATCAACCCGTAGGCCAGGGCGGGGTTGCCGGTGATGTTGCGGTAGGTGCCGGTGGGCATCTGGGCTGGGTTGATCTCGTACTGCACCGCGAAATCCTCGGTGGTCTCGCCAAAGGACCAGCCGGCCTCGAATGCCGCGATGTTCGCGGCCAGAATCTGCGGTCGCTTGGCGAACTTTCCGTTCAGGAAATCGATCGTGCTCTCATAGGGTCGGCTGTACAGCCAGCACAGCATCCCCAGGGCGAACATATTCTTGGCTCGCTCGGCATCCTTCTTGGAGATGTCGATGTCGCTCAATGCGGCAACGGTCATCGAGGTCAGCGCCACCGGATGCACGTGGTAGCCCTCAAGTGAGTCGTCATCAAGCGGATTGGTCGCATAGCCGACCTTGTCCAGATTGCGCTTGGTGAACTCATCAGTGTTGACGATCAGTTCCTTGCCCAACGGGAGGTCACCGAGGTTGGCCTTCAAGGCCGCCGGATTCATCGCCACCAGCACATCAGGACTGTCCCCCGGAGTCATGATGTCGTGGTCAGCGAAATGCAGCTGGAACGCACTGACGCCGGCCAACGTGCCCTGCGGCGCCCGAATCTCCGCGGGGAAATCCGGCAACGTGGCAAGATCATTGCCCAGCCCCGCGGTCTCGGAAGTGAATCGGTCGCCCGTCATCTGCATGCCATCACCTGAGTCACCTGCAAAACGAATGATCACCTTGCTCAGCCGCACAACCTGCTTCACCACGAAGAACCCTTCTTCCAACTCCTGCCCGATTCTGGGCATCACAACTATGGGACCCTCGTTGCCGTGAGGACAATACCCCATCCGTCTCAACTTTGAGACAGAATCTTGACAAAGTTCACACCCCCACTGGAAGATGCTGTCGGACTGCCCCACGCCGAACATCCCCAATGACACGTGCTGTTGGGCTGTGCGCCATGATCGAAGTCGGACTCCTGAGAGGACGAGGCTTCATGATCGTCCGCATTCCCATGGTTGCCCTGGTCGTGGCGGTGACCTTTGCGGCACCGCCAGCAGCGCGTGCTGCTGGGCCTCCGACTTCCCAGACCATCGCCTCGTCAGCCCATGGGCGGCCGGTCATTGCCTCGCACTATGGCCTGGACGATGCGCCCGTGCGCCTCGTGGTCATCGGACAGATGCACGGCAATGAGCCAGCGGGCCGTCGAATCGTCAGTGACCTGTCGAGAATGGTGCTTCCTCCTGAGGTGCAGGTATGGCTGGTCTCCACCGTCAACCCTGATGGAGCTGCCAGGAGCAGGCGCACCAATGGTCGCGGGGTCGACATCAATCGCAATTTCCCCAATAGATGGGTGCGCACCACTGCGCGCTCGATCTACTACTCAGGGCCGCGTGCAGCGAGTGAACCCGAGACGCGAGGCGTGATGGCCTTCCTCAGCAGCGTCCGACCCACAGCGGTTATCTCCTTCCACCAGTCCTTCGGGAAGGTTGACGACCCGTATCCACGCAGTCATGCCGCTGCGCGGGAGTTGAGTCGGCTGATCAGGCTGCCGACCGCGGTTGTCCCATGCCCAGGTTCCTGCCGAGGCACGATGACCGGCTGGGTCAACGCTGAATTGCAGGCGATCGCGATAACAGTGGAGATGCGACGCCGGGTCAACCCCAGCAAGGCGCAGCATGCTGCAGCAGCTGTGCTCCGACTGGGCGCCTGGCTGGTGCCTGCACCATTGCCGATACCGCAGCCGACGTCATCGGCGACACCAGAGGCGACGCTTGGAGTCGCGCCAGGCGCCTTGCCCAGTTGAATCCCTGGCAGCTGCACAACCCGTCAGTCGTCGTCGCCGTCATGCTCGTGACTTGACTCCTGATCCCTCGAATCGCTCTTCGTCGAGTCCGACGAGTGGTGGTCGTCATCGTCATCGTCTCGAGAAGTGCTGCTCTTCGATCCACTCGCCCCGGAACCGGCAGGGCTGGTTGCCTTGGAGACGACCTCCCAATCAAAGATCACCCCGGTGGCCTTGTCGACGAAGCCGACTACGACGCTGCCATCAGCGGCCTGCACCTTGACGGCGAAGGAGTTGTAGCCCTGCCGGGTCGCGTCGGCGATGCTGAGCACAGTGCCCTTGACCTCCTTGAGCACCTTGGCACGCGCAGTGTCACTGGAGATGAGGCCGCCCGTCGCCTGCTGGGCTGCGGCACTCGGGCTTGTCGTTGGAGCTGCACTTCTGGAAGTCGACTTGCTGCTGCTCTTGGACTCTGCTTGAACCGACGAGGCCGTCTGCGCAGTCGTGCTTCGTGGGGCATTGATCCTTGGCAGGTCGCCTGGGGTGAAATCCACGCCTGCTGATGACTCGGGGGCGCTGGACGACACGAGTGAGATCGACTCTGAGGCGGTCGTGGTCTGCGCTGCATTCACGACAGCTACGGCAGCGGCGGTTCCGGCAATGAAGATGCCAGCTGTCGCAGTGGTGATTGCTATCAGTGTTCCTCGCGCCATGATGTCTCCTCGGGTTGCCTTGTGAGATTCAAGGTAGGTCAACGGTGCCCAAGTTGTGTCCAAGGGCGGGTTAAGCCTGGGTAAGGATGACGTGTTCGGCTGGGCCACCAAGCGACCGTGTGAATGACGTGCCACGATGGTCAGGTGCGAGTACTCGTTGTTGAAGACGATCAGTCGGTGGCCGAGCCCTTGATAGAGGGGCTTCGGCGCAATGGCTTCGAGGTCGAGCATGTGGCCTACGCCAGCCAGGTGCTCCCTGCAGTCCTCTCAAGCGCTGGCATTGACGTGGTGCTCCTGGATCTTGGCCTGCCCGATGGTGACGGCCTTGAGGTCCTGCGCGAAGTGCGTCGGCAAAGTGACGTGCCGGTCATCATCGCAACGGCCCGTGGCGAGGAGACCGATCGCATCGTCGGCCTGGAACTTGGCGCGGACGATTATGTGGTCAAGCCCTTCAGCGTGCGTGAGCTGGCCGCCCGTGTCCGGGCGGTCGGGCGAAGGCGGCGCATCGAGGCCACCTCGGATGCCGGACGCGTGATCGTCAACCGCTCGCGACGCACGGTGACGGTCGATGAGGAAGAGGTCGAACTGACCAGCAAGGAGTTCGACCTGCTCGCGGTGCTCGCGGAGGAGCCTGGGCGCGCCGTTCCGCGCCAGGAGCTGTTCTCGCGAGTGTGGGACCCGGTATGGGTCGGCACTGGCAAGACCCTTGACGTGCACATTGCCTCCCTGCGCAAGAAGCTCGGAGATCCGGCATTGGTGGAAACGGTGCGAGGTGTTGGATACCGGCTGGCTGATCGGTCAATGTGACCAGACGACTGGTGATGGTCATGACGGTCCTGGCCGTCGGCGTGGCCCTTGCCCTCGCAATCCCGATGGGCATCATCCTCTCCGGTGACATGCGTTCAGCCTTCATCTCCAAGCTCGAGGTCGACACGCTTGCAACCTCGACCTCGCTCGCACTCCAGCCCAAGTCGCAGTGGCCGGGGACAATCGCCAGTGCTGCCGACCGCACGGGGGCACGGGTGGTGATCGTCGACACGAAGCAGTCATTGGTGGCCGACAGCGATGAGACTGCCGTCGACCGGTCCTTCAATCGCCCTGAGATCCTCCAGGCGCTGAGCGGAACACTGACATCGAGTGTCAGGCCATCGGTCACCCTGGGAACAGACCTTCGCTACGTCGCGGCACCAGTGGTGAAGGGCGAGAAGATCATCGCAGCAGTTCGGCTCTCGCTTCCTGAATCCGACGTCATGTCATTGGTGCACCGATCGCAGCTCTGGTTGGCATTCTTCGTTGTCGCGGTCATGCTCATCGCCGCGTTCGTCGCATGGATCATCGCGAGTTCGATCGCTGCACCGCTGTCGCGCGTCGCCGATATCGCCGAGCGGCTTCCAGATGACCTGAGCCTGCGAGCACCTGAGGACGATGGGCCGCCCGAAGTGCAGGCCGTTGCCAGTTCGCTCAACCAGACTGCCGAGCGCCTGACCGGAATACTCGAACGGACGCAGGCAGTCGCGGCCGATGCCTCGCATCATTTGAAGACACCGCTGACAGGCTTGCGGCTGAGACTCGAAGCCATCGAAGACCTCACGGACCAGGATGAGATCCGCATCCAAGCAGAGCGGGCCACTGCCGAAGTCGATCGCCTGACCCACCGCATTGACCAGGTGCTCGCTCTGGCCAGAAGTGATACCGGGGCGGCCTTGCACGGTACGGCTGACGCCTCCTTGGCGATCGTGGAACGCCTCGATGAGGCATCGGTCATCGCGGTGGAGCGCGGGCTGGTCCTCGAATCATTGGTCGATCCAGGGATCGAGGTACTGGTGACTGCAGCTGCGCTGGCCCGCGTCATCGATGAACTCCTCGGCAATGCCTTCGCCTATGCGCGCTCACGCGTGGAGGTGACGCTCTCGGTACAGGGTGCCTTCGCCCAATTGGTGGTTGAAGACGACGGCCCGGGTCTGCCTGCCGAGGAGATGGGCACGATCTTCAACCGATTCGTGCG
>Ga0172380_10005145_pt1 | contig 16139 bp, 13 predicted proteins | sample Leawe162metaG_FD_119747 | JGI IMG/M metagenome (GOLD analysis project Ga0172380, IMG submission 119747) | Leachate microbial communities from a municipal landfill in Southern Ontario, Canada - Leachate well 162 metaG | ecosystem: Engineered > Solid waste > Landfill > Unclassified | place...
AGACCACTGATATCAGGCATGACAAGATCGGTAATAACCAGCGAATATTGCCCGCTGGCCAGCATATCGAGTCCTTCCGTTCCACAGGAGGCGGTCTCAACCTGATACCCTTCAGCTTGCAGCAGAGCTGAGAACATTTCACGAAAAAAACGGTCGTCTTCAACTAACAGGATTGTATCCATTTAACGTCGCTCGATAAAGGAAATTGCATAATTAGTATCGTATCTATGTACTCCATTTTCCGCTGCGGAGTCAAACGGCAAAATCCATTACTTGAACTTGTATGGAGTTGCAACAGACCAACCGACTCCGTTTGTAACAAGTTCAATCGTTCCGTCTCGATCCGTTCGATAAACAGGAATCCGCTTTGAACGCAACAACTCCACCGTCCGCTCCGACGGAAGGCCGAACCGGTTACCTGCTCCGGCGGAAATCAGTGCAAGATCAGGATGGACCCGTTCAAGAAATTCCTCGGAAGTTGAGTAGCGGCTGCCATGATGTCCAACTTTGAGAACGTTCGATTGCAACTCGTTTCGAACGGCAAGCATCCTCTGCTCAGCCTCAAAACCGGCGTCGGCACAAAAGAGCATGCTGAAAGCACCATAGCTGAGTTTAAAAACAAGTGACTGTTCATTTACGCTTGTCTCGTCACTCTCTGACGTTCCAGCTTCGGACAAAGACGGAGAAAGGACGGTGATAATGACCGGACCGGGTAAAGTGAGAACATCCCCTGCAGCCAGAGTCCGCTGCGGCACATGCTTTGTGGACAGAGATCTTTGTACCTCGGCCGACACATCCGCACCGCTCCAGAACTCGTCAACCTTGAAGTTCTGTATTACAAAGGGAAGCCCGCCACTGTGATCAGGATGATTATGCGTGGCAATCATCCTGTCAATACGCCCTATGTGTTGCGCCCCCAATGCGGGTGCCAACACCCGCTGACCAAAATCATGCCCGGTTTCGTGCAGATACCCGCCGCCATCCACGAGAAGAGTCGAACCATCAGGAAGACGCACCAGCATTGATTCAGCCTGGCCGACACTGAGCATTGTGATGTGGAGCTGCCCATCTGCTGCATATGTCGCATACAGATGCAGAGCAAAGGCGGCAACCGGAATCAGCACTCCCGAAACCGTGAGGAGAAACCTGCTCTTCAAGAAAGTCACAACAATCATGAAGAGCAGGAAAAAGAGCATATCCCAACCGGTAATTCCGTGGAAGGTAAGTACCGGAAGAGAGGTACACCACATAATGAACCGGTTGGAAAGAGCAATCAGAGTTGCTGCCGGCCAAAGCAGCAGAGGAGCAACCGCCGGAAAAAGTACAACAAACGGAAGAGCGATGAAACCGGCAAGCACTGCACCATAACCAAGAAGCGGCACAATCAGGAAATTTGTCAGGATGCCATTGAGCGACGCAACGTTGAAGATAAAAAGTACCGGCAGCAGAGTTACACACGATGCCGCGACCGATGCTGCAACAAACTGGATCATGCTGCGCAGCAAGCGAGATTGAACACGTGCGGTGTACTTCATGATCAGCGGGACTGCAACAAGTATCCCCCACAGCGACATAAATGAAAGCTGAAATGACACGTCAAAAAGAGTAGGCGGATTTATTGCAACCAAAATAAATGCCGCAAGTAATAGGGTATTGATTGAATCACGCTCCCGCTCTGCAAAGAGCGCCACAGCAAACACGGTCAACATGATCACCGAGCGCGCCGTCGCCGGAGCAGAGCCAGTCAGGAGCAGATAGACAACCATGGCCGGTACGGCAATCAGCAACGCAATCCGGCGGACATTCCAGCGCAGCGCAGGATATTCAAATCGGGTAAGGAACCAGATAACCAGCACAGTTATGAATGCCGCAACGATTCCTACATGGAATCCGGATATTGACAATATATGGTTAACGCCCGCCCTGGTGTAGGCATCATTCAGATCTTGGGGAATTCTTCTTTGATCGCCGATCAGTAGTGCCGTCAAGACCGACGAGATCCGCTTGTCAGGAATAGCACCCCGGATAGCATCACCCAGATTCAGTGCTGCTCTGTCAATCGAGCGTTGCCAGGATGGCTCCGCGGCACCCCTCATGAGCACGATATCGCTCTGGGAGGCAACACGAGCAGTAGCCGTTATTCCCTGAAACGCCAGATATCTTGAATAATCGAATTCACCCGGCAGGCCGAGGCGGCGAGGCACGGAAATACGGGAGATAAAGCGAATCCGGTCTCCTCGCGACAACAAAACATCACCTTCGCTGACATACAACAACAGAAGGCCGGACGCCGGTTGCGCTTGTTTTCCTTTGAACACGGTTTCTACCTGAACCGTCAGACGGCTTCCTTCGGATGCTACTGAAGGGCGTGCAGCAATAATGCCTTCTATGGTAACAGGGTTCTCGGAAACCTTAGAGCTGATGGCTCGTGGGGATGCTTCGGGAGACAACCAGGGATGGAGGGCAAACAGACCCCAAAAAAAGAAAAACAGAGCGGTACAAACAGAAAATAGAAACGAATTTGGCAATAAGCATGAAAGCAACAGGCACAAGAAAACTGCAACAACTGTTGTCACGCTGCAAAAATAGCCGCCAAATACTGACAGGGTCATACCAACCGTCATGAACAAAAAGGGAATCAGGAACGGCCAGCGACGCGACATGACAGGCTATTATTTGCGGATCGAAAAAGAGCCCTGAATACTCTTCAGAAACGAGGCGGCCTCTTCAGCCTTTATTAAACGTTCCGCTGGTCCTGCCACGCCGGCAAGCCGTAGAAAATCATCAGGAGCAGTACTTTTTCTGTTGAACTCAACGGTATCGATTCCGCCTGTCGGAGGAAGGTTTATCACTAAATTGTTATTTCCTGCTTCAAGACGAAAGAGCCCAAGATTAACTTTACTCAGATATTGCTTTGCGAGGAGATTGAAAGGGGTGTCATTAACACTTCCGGAGATTTTTCCCCCCATGACGTTGGCGGTAAGGGTGTAATACCCGGTTTCAGCTACCGTAAGCGGGATCTGCAGTGTCGCTCCCCTGTAGTCGGCCCTGATCCACTTGGCTGAAAAAAACGGACCAAGGAAAGAATCTGCTGTGGGGACGGCAGAAGGGGGAAGAACCACTTTTTCAGCCACGGCAAACGGTTTTGGTGATGCAGCAGGGCCTGCATCAGGCAACTGGGCGTACCGATTCGTCATGGCGACTGCGGTTTCCGCCATGCGTGCGGCAGTTAGCGCCTCTTTGAAACGCCATCCCGGAAACGGCTGAATTAGCGTATAATCCGGGGCGGTCAGAGAAAATGAATCTATGGCCCCTTCGGGAGGAATGGTCACCTTGATGGTAACAACACCTGCTGCCAACGCTACCTTTGCTATGTCAGTGTCCCTGAAGTTACCTGAGTTTGAATCAGCCCGATACTCTTTATCACCGATGGCCCAGACAAAACCGTTTCCCTTGATGACGGCTTTAAGAGCATATTCACCTGCAAGCGGCAGCAAAACGGTAAAGGTCGAGGAAGTTGTATCCGAGACGCCCAGAATCCATCCTTTTCCGGTGAAAGCTCCGAGAAGAGGGAAATTCCTGACAGTTACCCGATCGGTCTGTTCATTGAAGGCATTCTCCGCTTCATAACGAAAAGTCCGCTTGCCACCCATAATCATCAAGTAATCACGATCTGCAGGCTCTTTGGGAAGCCCGTTGCTCCATGTGAACTGCTGCAGAATCAGGCGTGCAAAATCCTTTTGCGTAAAAACGGTCCTCGTATCAGCACCCCACGAAACAGAAGCAAGTTGCAACAAAACTATAATTATTACCGATAGGTAGCGAAGCATTAATCCTCCCTGGGCTGCAGACACGCAGCTTTATGGTGAGTAGTTAAACATGCCCCAGTGTATAGCACAGGTTATGCTACTTGAAAACATGACAATTGAATGATAGAAGATTGTTGATACTTGTGAATCACTCGTTCCTATGACAAAAGAAGAGGGTGCCTGCCGGATGAATTCGGACCTTGCCATATCTGATGTAGTCGGACAATTTGCCGAAACGGAATTGCGTAAATTCTTTCGTGCTTCAGAGATCGGTTCCGGACAGGTCCTTATCACCGACAGCAACGGAACCATTGAATATGTCAACCCAGCTTTCAGCCAGATAACCGGGTATTCATATCAGGACGTTGTCGGCAAATCTCCGGCAATTCTCAAATCCGAGCGGATGTCCGCAGCGTTCTACCAGCGTTTATGGGAATCACTGGACTCCGGAATAGAATGGCGCGGAGAGTTTTTCAACCGCCGCAAAGACGGCACCTTCTATCTTGAAAAAGCTGTTATTTCAGCAATTAAATCGAATGACGGAAAAGTTTCCCACTATATAAAGGTTTCAGAGGATATTACCCATCAGAGGCACTCCGAAGAGCATCAACAGCGGAGACTGAAACTGATCGAATCAATCAACAGTGCCAATCTCGATTTTATGGAACATGGCGATGTACGCCGGATGGCAGAAATAATTCTTGAAACCTGTATGACGATTACCAGCTCTTCTTTTGCAATTCTGTACGAAATGCTTCCCAACGGCAATGCCGGCGTACTGGCGTTATCCATGACATCCCTTGATCCGGTTCCGGGCTTTCAAGAGGTACAATATGAACTCTTGCGCCATGGCCAATATGAAGTCCCTCTTCACTCGTCACTGCTCATGGCACCGGTCATCGAAAACAGAACAATAGTCATCAACTCTCCTGAAGAAAATCACTGGCACTCTTGTTCTTGCCGGATCTGCTCGGCGTCCGTATCGACCTTTGCCGGTTTCCCCTTAACAATCGGTTCTTCAACAATTGGCATGATCGGCCTGGCAAACAGTGAGAACGGCTACTCAGAAGATGATTTAACCGATCTCGAAACGTTTTCTCACTCTTGTGCCCTCGCAATTTCCGCCGCCAGAGCAGAAACAATCCGCAAGTCGACTCTTGACCAACTCCGCCAGTCGCAAAAAATGGAGGCAATCGGGCAGCTCGCCGGAGGAATTTCTCACGATTTTAATAATCTGCTCACAGTTATCACCGGATACAGCACGCTCGCCCTGCAAAAAATCGGTTCCGATCATCCGGCGACGAAAGATATCGAACAGGTAATCAATGCGGGTGAACGGGCAACTTCTCTCATTCGTCAGTTGCTCGCATTTGGACGTCGTCAGATACTCGATCCTCTGCCGATAAATGTTAACATCTTCATCGCCAGTATTCACAAGATACTCTGTCGGCTTATCGGTGAAAACATTTCCCTTACCACCCAGCTTTCACCGGATATCAGCATGGTGCTGGCTGATCCAAGCCAGATAGAACAAATCATAATGAACCTGGTCATCAATGCCCGGGATGCAATGGAACGTGGCGGTACCATTACGATTGAAACCGCAAATCGTACCATTGATTCTACTTTTGTCCGCAAAAACCGGGGTGCGATGGAGGGGGATTATGTTGTCATTTCGGTTCGCGATACCGGAATGGGGATGAGCGAAGAAGTGATCAGCCGGATCTTTGAACCTTTTTTTACTACCAAAGCAGAATCCGGAACCGGCCTTGGGCTTGCTACTGTGTACGGGATCGTAAAACAGAACAACGGCTATATCCAGGTACTCAGCCAGGTCGGCATCGGAACAGAATTCAAAGTGTATATTCCGCGCCTGATGAAGCATCATAAGGAAAAGGAACCATCCGGAAACAAGAAACTTTTTTCAAAACCGGAGCGTGGTGAAGGGCTGATTCTGGTTGTTGAAGATGAGCAGACGGTTCTTGATCTTGCCGCAGTATCACTGCGCTCACAAGGTTATGATGTTTTAACCGCGAGCAGCCCTCTGGACGCACTCAAGATTTTTGATCGGGCAGGCGAGAAGATCAACCTTGTTCTGACTGACATTTTGATGCCGGACATGTCAGGGACAGATATGGCCAAAAAGATGCGACTTAAACATCCGGGGGTTAAACTGTTGTTTATGTCCGGCTATTCCGAGGAGCGTTTAAATCCTCAGGATTTCAGAGGTGAACAGATCCAATTCATGACAAAACCGTTTAGCCCTGCAGATCTTGCCACGCTTGTTCATAAATGTCTTTCAGAGAATACCACCGCGCATGGAGAACAAAAGGGATGATGGAACATATTCTGATTGTTGATGACGAAGAGATGATTCGAGATTTGCTTTCTTCCGCCCTTGTCCAGGAGAATTATATTTGTCATCAGGCGTCCAACGTCGACGAGGCATTCGTTCTTCTCGGCGAACAACCGGTTGACCTCGTGATTTCGGATATTATGATGCCTGGCAGAAGCGGAGTCGAATTACTGCGGGACCTGAAAAAAGTTGACCCTGATATTGCGGTTCTTATGATTACGGGACTTTCCGATATGAACACTGCAATGGAATGCGTTCACCTTGGAGCAGATGACTATATAACCAAGCCGTTCGGCATAAATCGTGTGATATTGACGGTAAAAAACCTGATTGAGCGGCGCTGTCTTGCTATTGAAAAGAAAAACTATCAGGTAAGCCTTGAATTCAAGGTAATGGAGCAGACCGCACAGATCCGAAAGACCATGAATGATCTCTCCAGCGCTTATGACAACACCCTTACCGCCCTGGTAAAGGCATTGGATGCCCGCGAGAAGGAAGTAGGTTCCCATTCGGAACGCGTTATGAATTTTGCTGCATTTCTGGGTGGAAAACTCGGAATGGCCGGCCGGGAACTTCAAGATCTGTCAAAAGGCGCTCTGCTGCACGATATCGGTAAAATAGGCATCTCCGACAACATCTTACTCAAACCTGGCCAGCTTGATGATGGCGAGTGGATCGAAATGCGCAAACATCCGCAAGTTGGTTATGCCATTTTGTCAGAAATAGATTTCCTGAAGGCACCAGCGGAAATAATCCTCAGCCATCATGAGCGCTTTGATGGCACCGGCTATCCAAAACAGCTCAAGGGAGAACAGATACCGATCGGTGCCAGGATATTTGCGGTTGTTGATACTCTTGATGCCATGACGTCCGACCGACCATATCGCAGAGCGCTCCCTTTTGACTTGGTCGTTAACGAAATCATCAAATTCCGGGGCACTCAATTCGACCCGGCGATCGCGGATCTTTTTCTTTCGATTCCCCGTAAGCACTGGGAAGAGTGTGCAGGAAAACGTTTTATATAAATAAAAACGGGGCCTGACGAATCAGACCCCCGTTAATGATATTCCAGATATTATGACTACTCTTCGTCTTCAAAATCGTCATCTTCTCCACCCTCGAAATTCTCCATAACAAATTCGTCATCACATTCTTCACCGCAATCCACCTCAGCTCCATCGATTTCTTCAGAAATATAACGATCCGGCGCCCGGAGTTCATCCTCGGCAATCTTTTCAAAACGGCCCAGAAGGTCAAGGTCCGTACAAAAACGTCCGCTTTTGTGACGGCACGACGCCAAATCACATAAATCGAAAAGTTGAATCTCGCTGCAGAGTCGCTGCGGCATAGTATCAGTTTTAAGTTCCGAGTCAGACATGCTTGATTTTCCTTTAACAGGTACCGTTCAAAAATTCCGAAGCTTTGGCAACATCCTCCCTGCAGCCGATATATACCGGGCAACGCTGATCGAGACCTTCAGGAATAATATCAAGGATCGGGATTTCACCATTTGTGGCTGAGCCACCGGCCTGCTCAATCAAAAACGACATGGGATTGAGCTCAAACAGCAATCTCAGTTTACCATTGGGGCTATCGCTGAGAGCAGGATACATGAAGAGGCCTTTCCCCTTCATAAGAATCTGATTGAAGTCGGGTACAAAGCCACCGGAATAACGTAGCTTCGCTCCCTTATCCTCCAGGTAACGGATGAAGCGCTCATTACCTTCGCTATATTTTTTACGCAAACCACCAGGTGAATAAATATCACCTGACGGCTTCATCTGAATATTTTCGCGGGTAAGTGTATATTCCATCAACTGGTTCATAGTGAATTCGAAAACACCCTTTCCGACAGAATAAACCATTGAAACGCGAGGACCGTACAGGATATACATGGCTCCGACCATCTTTCGGCCGGGTTGAAGCAGATCATTCCCCTGATAGATGCCGACAATGGTACCCACCGCCAGATTGACGTCAACCAGCGATGAGCCATCCAGAGGGTCATACGCTACAGAAAACATCCCTTGCGGGTTGCTGGTGACCTGAAATATCTCCTCCATTTCTTCTGATGCGATGTTGCAAACAACTCCGGAATGCTGTAAACGCTTGCGCATGATACGGTCTGAAAGGACGTCAAGGGCAAGCTGTTCCTCGCCATACAGGTTGGAAGTACCAGCCACTCCCAGGTCGCCGGTTCTAACAGCATTTATGACATATTTGCTTGCTTCGGCAATTTCACAGATAAGATGGACAAGATTACCGCTGATGTTCTGATCACGCAGATGCTGCCGCAGATCTATCTGAAATTTTGTCTTGCCTGCTACACTGTACATGCTTCCTCCGGGCTGAATGAAATGAGTATTAACGCGACAAACATACTGAAAAACAGCAGTTTTAGCAAGATTAAATATTTATTTTTACAGTGAATTCAACCGGGATGGCGAGTTGTGTCAACAGAGGTATGTGCGTTAATAAAGTTGTTTTCTATAAGGAATACAAAAAACAACTTTTTAACGTAACTGACAATACGAGGGATTACATAACAGTTCAGATTTCGTACACCGAACCATCATGCAAAAGTTCAACGTTATCAATAGCCAACCCTGCAATTTCTTTTTGAATAATATCATAATACTGCGGCTTGGGATGAGTAATAAGAATTCTTTTGGGCAATACACTTATTTTTGCCAGCTCTTCAACCAGCATGGATGCTGTTAAATGTTTAGTCAGCTGCGCCAGTGATTTCAAAGAATCGGGAAAAGAGACTTCAACAATCAGGGCATCAACCCCGGAGCAATACGTCCAGATTTCATCGGTCGGGCCTGTGTCTCCGGTATAGACAAGCGTACTACCGCCAGATTTAACCACATATCCCACCGTTGGAACCGTGTGATTTACCGGGATAGCCGTAATCAGGTACTCATTAACAGCACACTCCTGATAAGGGGAGATCGAGTTAAATCGTATGACAGGATTCTCAACCGATGGAATTTTGGTAAAATCAGGCCAGATAACGTCATTAAACAGATGATTTTGCATCGCTGCTATGACTTCACCAGTACTCTGAACAGATACCGTGTGAAGCTGATTCTTGATAATGATGTTGTCGGCCAGGGCAGGAATGCTTCGTATATGATCCAGATGAGAGTGAGTGATAAAAATAGTGTGAATGTTCCACTGTTCATCTTCACTAAGTACCGAACCGATTGTTCCGGCGTCGAGGAGCAACTGGTCATCTAATAAAAAAGCCGGTGGTCTGAAGTCAGGCAACTCTGCGCCGGCACTTCCCAATACACGCAATTTCATAGCCCCTCCTCTGTAAACAGCAGTACGTGAAAACTCGATAATGTATCTTTTACCATTTTAACCAAGTAAAGTCATCTCTAATTCCAAAGTTACACCACGTACTTAATTATAACAGAGATAATTGAAACGGCGATATAGCAGTGGGTAATTTCATTGAATAACTCTTGAGATATGCTACAAATCTGCTACTCTTATGCAAGTTCATTCCCCGTAAAACAGGATGATGCCATGCCTCAGGAAACAGATGCATTAAAACAGCAGCTTGAATATCGCAAACGGCTGATGGACAAAATCAACGAAATACACTCCGCAGAAAACCTCAACACTATCCTTATTCATATAAAAGATAGCATTGCAGGCCTGTTTGACGCTGAACGCATAACCATCTACCTGGCAGATGCCAAGCGAAGCCTGCTGATTTCAAAAGTAAAAAGCGGCAGCGAAGTTCAACAGATTGTCGTACCGATAAGTGATGCGAGCCTTGCAGGCTACTGTGCTATTCCAGGAACCATCATCAACATAAAAAATGCATATGATCAGCATGAATTAAAGATGATCGGAAGCAACCTCAACTTTGACGACAGCTGGGATAAGAAAACAGGTTTTTACACCAAACAAGTGCTCTGCGTGCCGATGAAATTCCAGAAGACCCTGATCGGCGTCATCCAGATCATCAACAAGAAAGGTGATATCCCCTATGACGACACCGATATCTCCTACGCGGTGGAATTGGCAACATCACTCTCAATTGCTATTCACAACATATACCGACTCTCCGTAACTACGAAAGTTATTCGCCACAAAGCGCGCTATAATTACCTGTTGGACAAGAACCTTATTGACGACAAACTGCTTGAGAAAGCGTCAACCCATCCGGATGTGATAAAAGCAGGCATGGACACAATCCTGATGCGTGAATTTGGGATTTCCAGAGAGGACATGACAAAAAACCTCTCTTTCTATTTCGGAACAGAATTTATCGGGTATGACCCTACGGCTCCACCTCTGGAAGATGACTTGCTCAAGCGGGTCAAACCAGAGCGTCTTAACAAAGAGTGGTGGGTTCCATTCAAAATAGAGAACGGAATACTTCACATCATAATTGATGACCCTGCAGATCTTGGTCGCCAGGATATGCTTAAATTCGTGTACCCGGAATACAAGCGCATCAGCTTTATCGGCGCTTTCCGGGAAGATATCATTAATTATATCAACCTGTTTTACTACCAAGGCGCTTCAGGTGCTTCAGGGAGTATTACTGACATTCTCAACAAACTTGACTCCAGCGATGATCCGGAAATTGAATCAGAATCACAGCGGGTTTCAGAGCAGGACAGTGTCATCGTCCAACTCGTCAACAAAATCATCATCGATGCTGTTAACAACAAGGTTTCCGACATCCATATAGAACCATTCCCCGGCAAGGAAGATGTACAGGTCAGAATGAGAGTAGACGGACGCTGCAAGGTCTACCAGAAAATACCCTACAAATATAAATACGCCATACCGTCGCGCATCAAAATCATGTGTAATCTTGATATATCCGAACGCCGCAAACCGCAGGACGGTAAAATTGATTTTAAAAAATTTGGCCCGCTTGATGTTGAACTGCGTGTTGCAACGGTACCTACCGCCGGCCAACTTGAAGATGTCGTGATGCGTGTACTGGCGTCCGGGGAACCTATCCCCTACGACAAACTTGGTCTTACCGAACGCAATTCTCGCGTTCTGGATGCCTGTGTCAAACAACCATACGGGCTGGTACTGGTAGTTGGGCCGACAGGTTCAGGAAAAACGACCACACTTCATTCAGCTATCTCGGTTATTAATACTGTAGACACAAAGATATGGACCGCCGAAGATCCGGTTGAAATCACTCAGCGTGGACTCCGCCAGGTACAGGTACACCCCAAAATAGGCTTCACCTTTGCAGCGGCTCTTCGTTCGTTTCTGCGTGCCGATCCCGATGTCATCATGGTTGGCGAAATGCGAGACCAGGAAACAGCAGAAATCGGTGTCGAATGTTCTCTGACCGGTCACCTGGTTTTCTCAACATTGCATACCAATTCTGCTCCGGAAACCATCACCCGACTGCTCGATATGGAGCTTGACCCGTTCAGTTTTTCGGATGCAATCCTCTGTATTCTGGCGCAGCGCCTGGCACGACGTCTCTGCTCCTGCAAAGAGGAATATGTCCCTTCACAGAAGGAACGGGAAGAAATAATTCTTGAATACGGAGCGGAAGAGTTTGCCAAAACAGGCATTAATCCTGCTGAGATCAGGCTTTACAAGGCGGTGGGATGCCCAAAATGCGGAGATTCAGGCTATAAAGGACGTCTGGGACTTCATGAATTGCTTGAAGGGACCGATGCTATCAAAGCATTGGTAAAACGAAAATCTGAAATCGAGTTCATAAGAAAGCAGGCGATTGAGGATGGCATGACAACACTGAAACAGGACGGAATATTGAAATGTTTCCAGGGGTTAACCGACCTGAAGGAAGTCCGTAAAGTATGTATCAAGTAGTAGTTTCGGAATCGGAAACTTCCGTCCCGCAATACTTGCAGGCGGAATTTTTCCATGGGAACGTTTCACCGCACTGCTTGCACTTGCGAAAATGCCCCTGAATTTCGTGTGCGGGTTTTTCAAAGTGCAGGACGATAAGAAAGAACGGGAAAATACATAAAAGCCCCCATATAATGGGGTTTTTACCACGGGAAATTGCCAATTTGAACCCTATGGCGGCCGGAAGGCCGAAAACCAGTAACAGAAAAATCATTTCATTCATTGCCAGCTCCGCTTGTAATCATTTAGACTCACCAGTTTCTATCATACACAAACTGCATAATCAATTACAGCTCATCGCCACTTACCAAGCATCAACTCAATAAAAGCGGCTGCTGCGGGAGATAGTTCTCTTCCTTCTCGACGGGCAGCATAAATTTTTCTGGAAATCTTTACCCCCGGAATTTTGATGGTCATCAACTGGCCATTTGCCAGTTCTTCCGAGATGGCACGTACTGAAATGAATGCGTAACCAGCGCCATTCAGAAGCGCCTGACGGATCGCCTCGCTGCTGCCAAGTCGAGCAACAATCGCCAGTGAATCCTTGTTGATCCATGTGCCTGCCATAGATTCGTAGACTGCCTGTTGCGTTCCGGAACCATCCTCTCGTGCAATCAGCGGAACTTTGCAGAGTTCTGCCTGGCTCAGACTATCCCTGCCACCGGCAATCAATTCCGGTGACACCGCACAGACGACTGAATCATCACCCATTTGCTCAAACGAAATATGCTCGTACTCAAAACGCCCTCCGACAAAAGCGAGCTCAACCTCTTCGTCAACAAGTTGTCGCAGCACAGAACGGCTATTTCCCTGATGCACCTCCAGCCGGACTTTGGGATGCTTCTTTTGGAACTGCCCCAAAACAGCCGGGATCATCCATGACGCAGGAACATCGCTTGCGCCGACGAGGAGTGTAACGTCCTCCATGCCAAGAAAGCGTTGTATGGCAGTGCGCGATCCAGAGCAGTCGGATAGGATTTTAGCGGCACGAGTAAAGAACAGTTTGCCGGCCTCAGTCAACAAAGCCCCTCCCCTGCCCCTGTCAAAAAGCCGGATACCCAATTCTTCTTCCAGACCCAAAACATGCTGACTGGCAGTCGATTGAGTAATTCCGGCTTTTTCGGCACCTCTTGAAAAGTTCCCACACTCGGCAATCGCGACAAACACTTCCAATTGCTTAAACGTCATGAATTGCGCCCTTCATCTTATCGATGTAAAAATATTTGCAGTTAAAAAGCTGTGTCCATCCGGAATTTCCGGACGGACACGTAACCATGCCAACTAACCATCATGCTTCACGAGCATATTTTAATACGAATAGGAAGACGAAACAAAAATGGTCCAGTTGTCGGAGCTTGCATCCTGAATGGCATTATTGCCTCCCTGCACCTGCGACTTGCCGCTACCGTACTTATAGCTCCCTCCGCAAGAAATTGAGGTATTCTTTGTAAAGTGGCTTACTGTCATACTGCCGCCAAACATATCGATATGCTCTTTCTGGTCTGTACCGCCTTGCACAACTTCAGGGGTGTTTGCAAAGTCGGTAAAAAACCCGCCACGAACTGCCCAGCTCTTATTAATGTAATACTCCGCTCCAAGGGCGCCGTTTATGACCGCTTCACGCTTATTTTTAATCCCGAGAAACTGATATTCAAATCCCGACGAATAACTCAGGTCACCGGACAGCAGCAAGGAACTGTTCGGAAAAAAAGCAGCGCCAAGAGTAACCTGGTATGGATATTTTCGTTTGTCTGAAGAAGAATTGAGCGAATCATTTGACCGGTTCAGTTCATGAAGACGAATATTGGAATTTACCGCGAAATCAGGATCGTTAGTTGTTACGGTTGCTTGTGACAAGACATCCGACTTAAGCACGATTGTCTTTGAAACCGCCAACCCTAAGGACACCTTATCAACGGGTGTCCACATGGCACCAACAATTGGTTTTAGCCCCCATTCGTCGGTCTCCAGATACGAATTAATTAAGACATTAGCATATTCGTCTTTCGAAGGATCGGGATTGGCACCAACCTGAATCACCTGGTTGTCTGACTGAGCAGTGTTATTAAGGATCGCATGGGTATCCCGTTTATGTACGTACAGAGTTGCTCCAATCGAAAAAGTATCGGATAACTGGACCGCAGCCGACGGACCAAAAAGATTGGTATCGTTTTTATTGTTAAAATTAATAACCTGGGTTACGCTCCCCCAGTTTTTAATGCCTCCCAACTGATCATAGACATAGAAGTTCGGAGAGCGGAAAGACTGATCCTGGTTCTCCTGATTACTGTCCGGAACCGCGTACGAAAACCCGAGTTTAAATTTGCCCACCGGCTGAATAATGCCAAAAAAGTTTGGCAGCAGTGTAGAGGACGTTCTTGTCCAGTCCTGCCCATTGATAACGCCCTTATACGTCCGGTTCGATACACTATATGCGTTTACGCTGGCAGAAAGACTTTTTCCGGTTGAATAGGCAATCCCCGCCGGATTGTAATACATCCCTCCCGGGTCGTCGGAAACAGCGGTGTAAGCGCCCCCCATCCCGGAGGCCCGGTCACCGACCAGAATATTGTTGTAATGAAATTCATCAGCCCCGGAAGTTGCAGCAAACATGGAAAGGGTGAGCATCACGGCAACCTGAAGTTTTTTACTCATCATACGTTCCTCCTGGAGTCAGTTTACGGATCAATTAGGCTTAGCTTTTCCTTCTATCTTCATAATTCTGGTAAAACGCTCCGAATTCAATGCCAGCTTCATCTCAACGATCCCTTCATCCGACATCGCCCGCTGAAGAGTAGCAAGACGCACATCATACACCGGGTAGGTTTTGCCGACGCCGCTCTTGATCTTGCCAATCTTGTCAAGAAACGTAACGAGACCGGAGGGATCATAGCCCGAAAAGGCGCAGAGCATTACTGCGGAGGCATCTGCCTGCATCTCATCTTCTTTCTTGTACCCATCCCGCAAAATCAGGTCTACCGCTTTATCAACGGTCTGTGAGAACGCAATGCCTACCGATTCGGAGGCTCCGCCGATCAAAGCGGCAATTGATGACACCGCTGATTTTTCAGCCCCCTTCAAACTGAGTTCCTTTACAATATGGCGGTCGGTAACGTGAGCAATTTCATGGGCAAGCACGCCGGCTAATTCCGCCTCGTTTTCCATTTTTGTGAGAACCGCGGTAGTAACAAAGACATATCCTCCTGGAGTTGAATAGGCATTGATTTCACTACTTTCGATGACAACAAAATGAAAATCAAGTTCAGGTCTGCTGCAATTCTGGGTTAGTGTTTTTCCGACAAGATTGACGTATTTTTGTAGTTTTTCATTGCTAGAAATTTTGAACTGGCCAAGCAACCGGGCAGCGATCTCACGACCAAAGTTCAGCTCCTCGTCAGTATCTGATTCAGAATACGTGTCCCGATCAACAACAGAAGCGCGAGACCGCCAATCCTCTGCCTTGCTCTCAGCAGCAGGAAGAACACTCGGTTGAAAAGCGAACAAAAGCGCAATCATGAAAAGCAGGCTCAATGATTTCATCGTTTTCCCCCTTCAAGTTGAAACGACTTGAGTTCATCGGATGATATTTTAAGAGCGTCAACTTTGTCCAACGCGTCGTAGTCACTCCGCTCACCTTTCGAAACCCTGGCCCTATCCTCGTAGGTAAGTCCTTTCATTCCGGCAACGACGGCGGACGAGGATGATGCCCGCGACCTGACGCTCAGCTTGGGTGCCGAATCCGAACCTTGAACCGTGTTTTTCCCGAGCGGTGGAGTCTTCGCTACCTGAACCGCCGGAAGATAACCGGCTTTACCTTTAAACAGGAGCTTTATCCAGTTTTTCTCTTTGCCGATAGAGACAAACTGAAAACCGGAATCGACTGAACCGAGAACTTCGGAAGCAACGGAAGGCTTGGCAAAGACTCTTGCCCGGAACGGCTGAACATAAAGGGATTCTTCAGAAAAAGCAGTTGCAGTGATCAATAAATAAAACATATAAAAGGCAATCAGCAGTACATGTCCATTTTTCATAACCCCGGCACCTCCAAAAAGAGAATTCGACCTGCATTTAGGTAAACGAAGAACAGTGTTTGCAAAATA
>Ga0172380_10005146_pt1 | contig 16139 bp, 17 predicted proteins | sample Leawe162metaG_FD_119747 | JGI IMG/M metagenome (GOLD analysis project Ga0172380, IMG submission 119747) | Leachate microbial communities from a municipal landfill in Southern Ontario, Canada - Leachate well 162 metaG | ecosystem: Engineered > Solid waste > Landfill > Unclassified | place...
AATAACTGCCTGATGGCCGGAACGGAATGGCCCCGCCCCTCCTCGGTCTTTTCCCGGATGTCGCGCGGGTTGGCGCCCACCTCGGCCCAGAGCAGGTTGGCGCTCCCCAAAATCGGGACCGTGCCGGGTTCGTGGGAGCAATTGCCCTTGACGCTGCGTGGCACGACAAGCCGGGTGACAGCCACGATCTGGGCCATCCGCAGCTCCGAGATCATCCCCCGCTGCGCCATGACAGTCCCAGGGATGGGGATGCGGCGCGCAGCCCCGCTGAAGGCGGGAGCGATGGAGGCGGTGAACAGGATCAGATCAGCCAGTTCTTCATTGCCGTGTTCCGGGCCAATCGGCTCGACACAGGTGCCGACTGTCAGGCCCGCTTCCTGAAAGATTCTGATGCTTTCGAGCCTGCGGTCCGGGTCGATCTTTGTGTCAACGCCCTCCCGCAGGCGAAGAGCATGATAGACGCCCTGATAACCGGCAGCAACAAGCGCCGGTGCGTTGGCTGCATATTCGTCTCCCACATTGGCGATCATCATTGTCTCGGATCGCAGACTGCGGCGAACCTCCCTGGATATCTCCAGGTATTGTCCCGGATCGAACGTGGCGGTTGCCATGATGTAAATAGCGTTGGCACCGTCTTCCTCGAACTGCCGCGCCTGCCTGGCAGCAGCCTCCGGAGCGGTAACCGTGGCGGTCCGGAAAATGTTGTTGATCACCGCAAATGAGCAGAACAGGCAATCCCTGGGGCATGGAGCCAGATTGACGGCAAGCTGGGCATGGATCTCGGCCCGGTTTCCGCTCACCTCCCTTGATATCCGCGACGCCTCTGCCATAACCATGTAGGTTTCAAGCGAGGTTGGCGGCAACGCCAGTAGCGCTACCACTTCTTCACGGGAGAATTCCTCGGCGTTGCGCGATTTTTTGATAATGTCGTCCAGTTCCATGAAACTCCTCTCAGATCCATAGTATTTGGTGCGGGAACTGTATCATACTTTTTTCAGTTCTTCAGCAAACCGCTTGTAAAGCCACGCAAGCAACACCACTAACCCTGTAAAAAGCAGTTGAGCCACTAAGGACACGAAGATGTACCAAGAAATTCAAGCAATTACGAACTATTTAATCTTCGCCAAAATGGTGGATGGTGTTTTGCCAATAATGCTCTGTTATGCTTAGCTTTTCTTCGTGCCCTTCGTGGATAAAAGCCGGATTTAGGCTAACAGATTACGATGCGACAACCGATGATGACTGCTCCAGTAGGCCATTGCCGGAATGGGGAAAAAGGGGTATCCTGCGCATATGACAGTTCCTCACCACATACTCACCCGACGCTGCTGGATTTTTGATCTGGATGGGACCCTGACCCTGCCGGTACACGACTTCGCCGCCATCCGTACCGCGCTAGGCATGGCCGATACCGACCCCGACATCCTCCAGTTTCTCGCCTCACTGCCGCCAGCCGAAGCCGCGGCCAGGCATGCCCGCCTGATCGAGATCGAATATGAGCTCTCCGCCAGAACCGCCGCCGCACCCGGCGCCGGGCTCCTGCTTGACCAACTGCTCAGGCGCGACGCCCGTGTCGGCATCCTTACCCGCAACACGCGGGAGATAGCCATCCACACCCTTGGCCAGATCGGCCTTAAAGGGTATTTTCCCCCCAATGCCATCCTCGGTCGGGACGAAGCCGCGCCAAAGCCCCATCCGGAAGGGATTGAAAAACTGCTCGCCTCCTGGGGCGGCGCACCGGACGATACGGTAATGGTGGGCGACTACCTGTTCGACCTGCAAGTGGGGCGTGCCGCCGGCACTGCCACCATCCATGTGGACCGTAGCGGCGCCTTCCGCTGGCCGGAGCTGGCCGACCTGGCAGTGGCCACCCTGGAGGATCTGGCCGAAAAGCTGGCATACGCCGTACCCATGCCTGCGCTGTAAACCAGGAAATGCTGAGGTTTTTGCAGTCCATATTCCGCAGCGACACCCCAGTTGGCAATTATCCTGAATCCCTGGTCAAAGCAGCGATAGAGCGTGCGGTGGACGGCACCGATCCCTGGATTCGTGCTGTTTCCGGTTACAGGAAAAAGTTGCGGCCGGCGGTCATCCGGGCAATGGATCACGTAGTGGCCCTGGCAGACGGCATGGCCCCAGCCATCGTTGTGAAGCATGGCAGCTATGACAACGATCCCAGGCTGCGTACGTTTTTCATCTCCAGCGCGGATATGCGGAAAATCCTGGTCAACGACCGGAATTTGACGGATTTTCGCCGGGAAATAGCTGGCCCTGTCCCCTTGATCACCGCAATGCTGGCCATGGAGCAGAAAGAGTCGGTATTTATCGGTGCCGCGCTGTCCGGCGATATTGTCCTGCACGACGTCCCCCAAATTGTTGTCAGTTTCGAGACCCACCGCCTGTTCGACCCTGCAGCGAGCGAGAAAGAAACCCGCCGTCTGCTCAAACTGAGAGCTTACGATCACCTGCTTAGCCTTGCTCTCAGGCGCATCGCCATCATGAAAACGGAACGGGGGAAACTTGAACGTTACCGCATCCTGCTCCAGTCAAAACTTAACCTGTTGCAGCGCGGCGGGTGGGGGTTTGATGAGGCCTTTGGCGACGAGCGCCTGGATGTGGCCGGAGTTGAGAAGCAACTCGCCCAAATTGAGATGCAGTTGTTGGAAATCGGCGGTGATGACAATATGCTTGAGGTCTATTTGGGCATCGTAATGGATGTATTGAGCCGCCCCGAGGAACATCTGTGGTTCAGCAAGGAAACGCTGATCGTAGACCGCATGGGAATCAAGCGAAGCCAAGCCGCCGGCGACAGCCGCGAAGTGACGTTCGACGTGATAAATAATGCCGAAGGCCGCAGTCTGGTCGTGTCGCTGATCGCCCTTTCCGCGGATGTCTTTTGATGCCGGGTGGCCGTTAAATTGGCAGGAAGGCATTCAGTAAGAGGTGCCGGCTTACCAGGCCGGCACCAATGGCTTCGGGTCAGGGACAGAAAAATTCCAGGTGGCAATCCCGGCAATTCCTGAAATTACCCAAGGAAAAACCGCCACTGCCCGCTGAGATCTGGTGACAGTTGGCACAGCCCAATGACTTTGAGAACAAGAGATTGTGGTGCCGGGTTATGTTGTTCTGGTCGTTGTGGCAGACGCTGCAAGTTGTATTGTCCTGGCGATCGGCACAGGGAAGCGAATCGTGGTGCAGATGGCTGGACCGGCGGGAAAGGTTCCCTGCGGATGTGAAGCTGGTGAACACGTCCGGCTCAAAGTAGTAGCCGCTATTGCTGTTGGCCGGATTGATCCTCACGTATGTCGGATCGCGTCTCATTCTTCCGGTAAGCTCGCTGGTGAAGGTCTGGAAAACCGGATTGAGGTAAAAATCGGTCCGGCCCGCCAATGCCGCCAGTTGCAACGGCTTGAGCGGCGGTCCGGTCAGTCCCTGCCCCGGCAACGGTCCGTGGCAGGAAACGCAGCGGGACGGGTATGCGATCGGATCAAGGACATGGCAATCGGTGCAGGCCGGCCCAACGCCCCCCTCGGCGCGCCCCTTGAGGTTGGCCCCGTGGCACAGGGCGCAGGCAACCTTTTTGTTGCCGGCGTCAAAGTGGCTGAGCACATAATTTTGCATCGGTTCGCTGCTGGAGTTGCGATAGGCGATGTTTTCGCCATACCAGTGCCTGCGGTCCTGCTTGGAGGGACTTTTGGGGTCATAGGAGGGATGGGCCGCGCCAGGATTGTGGCCGTTGGTGAACACGTTGACCATGTCAGTGTTGTTATGGCAACCAACGGCGCTTTCACACCCCTTTTCCAGGCCGCGAATGGCGGTATCAAAAGCGGGATTGCTGCCTGCCCCGCCTGGGTGGCCATGGCACCCCTGGCATCCTTTGATGTTCGCCCTGGCTGCCGAACCGTGGTTCATCGGATGCTTCCAGGGCAGGGAGGCATTCAGGCTGGCAGGGTGGATTGAGAATGGCGGTCCCCCCAGATGGCAGCCAAAGCAGGACGGTACCGTGCCGTTCCCGGTAAAATCAGCGCCGTGGCAAACCTGGCACTTCACAATATCCTTCTGCGCCTCGGAGTCGTGCATCAATCGCCAGCCGGCTTCATGGGCCGAGGTGGAAAGCGGCGCATCCGGATTGCCTGTGCCCTGGCATCCGCCCAAGACCAGAAGGAAAAGCACTATAACCGCCAGCCGCCATTTCATGCATCTATTCTCCATTCCCTTATCACCTCAACAAGCTAACCATGACACGATTGGCAGGTCTTGCTCGATTTCGGGCTACCATGACAGCGGAAACAGGAGGAGGGATCGATCCTTCCTTCAATCCTGTGTCTGGCAAGGTAATCCCCGCGGTGCTGTATCCGGCGGTAATTCGCGGTCTCGTTTTTAAGAGATGGCTTGAGTTCGACGCGGGTGGCATGACAGTCGTTGCAGAAGCTCTGGGCATGGCAGATTGCGCAGACCCCTTCGTCCTGGTAAGCCACTAACCGGTGCGATTCCGTAAATAACGCCGTGTGGTTATAGCGCTCGAAATCAATCGGTTTTTTGTTGTAGCCATGGCATTTGGTACAGAACTCCCTTTTCTCCCCCAACTCGAAAATCTGGGGATGGGCGATCGGCAACCGGTAGCCGCTGCGCGCCGCGCATGACAGCAAAAACCCCAGCACAGGGACTGCCAGCAGAAACACCGTATATCTGATGAATTTCACTTGATTGCTCCGTTAAACACCGGTTGCCGTGAATCAATCTTTCTTTGGCCGGCTGGTAAATGTTTTGTCCAGAAGATAACTAATGTTGAGCATGGTGCGGAAATCCTCGTCGAAATATGCATCGTTACTATAATCAAACGACAGCTTTACGCTGAGCGAGTCATTGAAAAACTTGCTGCCGGCGCCTATGGAAGCAAATAATGCCCCATTTTTTTTGTAGATCGCTTCATCGTAATTCACATACATCAGATCACCGGTGACAAACCCCTTGGCAAGGTTCCAGAAGACATACCCTCTGGTGAGGAAATACTTGTTCTCCGACTCGTGCCCTTGCATGCGGCCGAATTCGGCGCCGATCTCGGAGAGGATCTGCCATTTCCAGATGGTGAGCAGGGTGTAAAACTGGGATGTGCCGAAGCGTTTATCATAATCATAGTTCTTGATGCGCAGGGCGAATTCCCAGTTTTCAGCGGGATAGTAGTAAGCCTCGGTGCCGACCACGGTCATGGCGTTGCCGGTCCCTTGCAGGAAGCGAAACGGATTGGCGCTGTTGCTCCGGTTATTGAAATAATCGTCATAGCGGAAATGCTGGAAGAACGGCCTGACTTCAAATTGCCCCCTGGGGAGGCGCAGTTCGTAGGAATGCTCCCCCCAGCCGTTATTCACCAGATTGTAGGCGGAATGGCCTAACAGCGAGACATTGTAGGGGAACAGCAGGGAAAGGTCTGTGCCAACGGTTTCCTCGTCGCGTGAGTCGCTATTGGCGATGAATTTGTAGGATATCCCCACATCGTAAAGATCTGGTCTGGAATGGGTGATCTTTCCTCCGTAAATAAGGTCGCCCCGCAACCCGTCGGTGCTTTCCAGGGCCGACGGCAGACCGGCATAGGCGGCAACATTGACCGACGGAAGCAGAAATGCCTTGCCGTAAATGCCGTCAACACTGTCCCGCGCCACCCCTTCGAAGATATACTGGCGGCCGGCGCGCACCTGGTAATTCCGGCTGGGCGGGACATACTGGAGATAGGCGTAAAGGAGCTCGCCCTCGGAATCGTCCTTATTGTAATTGTCACGCAGATTGACCCGTTCCCAGCCATAGGCGTGCAGTGACAGGCCGGGATCCTTCAGGCTGCCGTAATCGAGCTGGAGGTATTCGTAGGCAGGAAATGCCTTGAGTATCTTGCCATTACCGGCATCCCGTTCAAAGGTACGGAAGATCGTGTCGGAAACAACGTGAAATTCACTCGCTGGAGCCACTGAAGATGTGGAGAGGATGAGCCCGACGGAGAATAGTACATATGCAATACGACCAAGTTGCAAAGGCAATGCCCCTCTCCTTCCGTGGTGAATGCTGATGCCGAGCCCGCCTTAAACCTGATAGACGGGATAACTGCGCTATCGAAGTTCTTTTCTGCCGGGAAACGCTGAAAACAACTTTTACTTACTGGCAACCGCGTTGTTTGACCGGCGGATCGTGCGGATCCAGATGACAGATCAAACATTTGGGAAATTTGTCGAGCAGCCGTTTACTGTGGGGTTGAGGATGGCATTCGTTGCAAGCGGGTATATAGCCATGTTTGCCATGGCAGGCTGCGCAGTTTACGGCGGCGTGTTTGCTTGGCGATTTCAGCCACCGGGCATAAATTTTCTCGTGGCAAGCGCCGCAGGTTCGTGCCTTGACATCCCGTTTGTAGCTGATTTCCCGTGGCCTGTGCACCGGATGGCATTCGCTGGCGCAGGTCGCAAAATCCTCTCCTGGGTAGTGGGATTTGTGGCAAGCGTTGCAGTTGGGCAAAAAACCGTGCCTGGTGTGGCAGTTGCTGCATGCCACCTTGGTATGGGCACTCGGAAACTTCCGCAGTTCCTCAAATTTGTCGCTGTGGCAGAAATTACATGATCTGACCACGGCCTCGTTCATGGGGATTCTGGTAACCGCATGGGGGTTGTTATGACAGGCCCAGCAGTCAGCCAGCTTTTCGCCGTGGGGAACGGTATGACAGTCGTTGCACTTGGGCATCAACTCCTGCCAGTTGTTCTTCAATGGCCGGTATTCGTGCAGACTCTTGTGGCAGCCCTGGCAGCTGAATCTGTGGCGGCCGCCGTCACTCTTGAGATCGTGATAGATCTCGGTATGGCACTGCCCGCACTGGACATTGGAAAGGGGTTTCGGATCCTCGGCGTACATGCCGGGGTCCGGTGGGATAATCTTGAAACCGGGCTGCCATTTGCCATTATCCGCAACAGGAGAAGGCCGGGCATCCCCAGGACTTTTCGTATCCTGGGAGAACGCAAAGCCGATATTCATCAGCATCAATGCCGCTGTCATCCCCAGCACTGCCAGCAACTTGCCGAGGTTGTCCAGTTGCGGTAGCATAGCGTCCCCATCTCCACAAATGTGTAGGAATAATGTTTTGCAGCGCCCGGTGCCAATCGTTATTCTTGCCGCGTGCAGGCAAGAAATCAGCTGCGATCGCCAAGATGGCTGCGCAATTTTGCCTTCATCCGGTGCAGAGTTCTGGCGATTTGCTCCATGGCCCGGATTGCGTTAGCACAAAATTATTAGCGTGCATTTAATAACTATATTGACAAAAATGTCAACCTGGTAATGATGGGGAAGTGAACACAAAAGAGCGGATACAGAAAGAAACTAACAGGAATCTTAGCTGGTTATGCGGAGTTAACCAGCAAGTAACAAAAGTTGTGCATTAGCAGCAACGCGACTCATTCCCATCTCCCGCCTGACACCTTCAAAAAAGCCGCCAGCAAGGCAGTACAAAAACTTTCCCGCCGCTTGAGCAGCGTGAGCGAACGACCCAGCCTCAGCGAGTTCTTCACTTCGACAAGCAAGCCGTATTCAAGCTCACGATGTACGGCAACACGAGAAAGGCAGCTGACCCCAAGCCCGGAGGTAACCCCGTTCTTGATCGCCTCGGTATGGCCAAATTCCAGCGCGATTGCGTAGCTGATCCCGGCCTCCCCCATGGCATCTTCGAATATCTCGCGGGTTCCGGAACCTTTTTCCCGCATGATCCAGGGCGCCTTGGACAGCATCTCCGGCGTGGCGTTCTTCTCTCTGGCCCAAGGGTGCTCAGGCCCTGCGACCACCACATGCTCGTCGTCATGCCAAGGTACTGCCACAAGCCCCCTGCTGTGGCACGGTCCCTCGACAAAAGCGATATCGAGATCACCGATTTCAAGCCATTCAGCCACCTGCAAGGTGTTGCCAACCCGCAATTCTACCCTGGTCTTGGGGTACTGCCTGGCAAAAGCCCCCAGGAGTGCCGGCAGCAGGTAATTCCCGATGGTGGTACTTCCTCCCACCAGCAGTTCACCAACCAACTGGCCGCTGTCGCCTTGCAGTTGCTGTTCCACCCGCTTAACGGCCAGAAGTATCTCACGGGCATCTTTGAGCAACAACCGGCCCTGGTCATTCAGCAGCAGACGCCGGCCGGAGCGTTCAAACAGTGGCTTGGCACTCAGCTGTTCAAGCTGAGCCAGGGCCATGCTGACTGCGGACTGGGTCAGCAACAGTGCCTCTCCCGCCCTGGTGACGCTGCCGGTGGCGGCGATTTTCTCGAAAATTTCCAGTTGACGCAGTGTCAATCCCATAAATCAATCCAATTGATTGTTTTTATCATTATTATTCATTTTTATTTATATTAGGTTCCGGCTATAGTGTCAATACTTGACCGACAAAGGAGTCCGGCGTGAAACACAACCATTTTTTGATGGCACTGTTCTGGATCTTGTTGCTGTGCTGCTGCTGGCCAGCGGTCAGCGCCCCCATGGCGCTGGTGGCCGGGATCACGTTCGGGATTGTGATCGGCAACCCCTGGGGCGCAACCACGTCCAACTGGAGCCGACGACTGCTCCAGGGTTCGGTAGTTGGCCTGGGATTCGGCCTGAATCTGCCGGAGCTGCTGCAAACCGGCAAGGACGCCTTTCTGTATACCGCCATCAGCATCAGCTTTACCATGGTAGCCGGATATCTGCTGGGCCGGTTTTTCAAGACTCCCCAGCGCATCGCCACCCTGATCTCCTTCGGGACCGCCATCTGCGGCGGCAGCGCCATTGCGGCCATGGCTCCGGTCATCAAGGCAGAGTCCGAGGAAACCGGCGTTGCCCTGGCAACCGTGTTCACCCTCAACTCCATTGCCCTGCTCCTCTTTCCACCCTTGGGGCACCTGCTGGGAATGGGGCAGCGGCAGTTCGGACTCTGGTCCGCCCTGGCGATCCACGACACCAGCAGCGTGGTGGGTGCTGCCGCCGCCTATGGCGGACTGGCCCTGGCCATCGGCACCACGGTCAAGCTGACCAGGGCCTTGTGGATCATGCCTTCGGCCCTGCTTGCCGCCTGGTTCACCAAGTCGGAGGGCAAGGTTAAATTGCCGCTCTTTATCATCGGCTTCATAGCCGCTGCTGCCGTCAAAACGGCACTGCCACAATTCGAGCAGGTCTGGCACCACTTGAACAACATCGCAAAACAGAGCTTGGTTGTGACCCTGTTCCTGATCGGCAGCGGCCTGACCAGGGCGGTCCTGGGCAGGACCGGCGTCAAGCCGCTGGCTCAGGGGGTCGCGCTCTGGCTGCTCGTATCAACGACCAGCGGTATTGCCATCATGTGCGGGTGGATAGAATGACCAACTGCTTACGGCACAGCTCCTGAGTGGACAAAAAGCCTGCATACCCTTACTATGCCCGCTGTGCTGTTTGAGAGAGGGATTACATCAAGGGGAAACAGATGACCAACAACGATTTGCTCCGCAGGCTCCGCTACGCGCTGAACTTGAATGGAGAGACCATCACCGATATCTGCAAATTGGGCGGGCATGAAATCAGGCCGGTTGATGTGTTGAAACTGCTTAAGAAAGAAGAAGAGGCCGGCTTTGTGGCCTGTAACGACACGACGATGGCCGCTTTTCTGGATGGGCTGATCATTTCCAGGCGAGGCGCATACGAACCGCCACCTGGCTCGGTCAAGGCAACTGACACAGCTTTGACCAATAACCTGATCCTGAGAAAACTCAGGATCGCACTGGAATTGAACGACGAGGCAATGCTCGCGATCCTCGCAAAGACAGGCTTCAAACTCTCAAAATCCGAATTGTCCGCCATGTTTCGCTCAGAGGGACACAGAAATTACAAACCCTGCGGTGACCAATTCCTCCGCAACTTCATACGTGGTTTGACCCTTGGGGGCAAGGACGCACGGCCGGAAGAGGCTGTCATACCGAATAAAACCGAGAAGCCGACTGCTTGACAATCAAGACCAGTACGGACACTTGCCCCTTACAAAATTTTCATTTTTATTTCAGGTGAGTTAGCGGCTACGTGTTCTTTTTTTCTTGCATTAGTGCCTCGCTTACGGTAGGTAATGCCGCATAGTCTGACATAGCAGGCGGTACACGATAATACTAAACCATCCGTGAGGATGGGGCGGAAAGCCTATAGGGTCTTGCAGAGACAGCCGGGTTGCCGAAATATCCCTCGATATTCGTCAAGCCGGTTTTTTTTGTTTTCAGGTTCCGATCAAAATCCACAGGATCTATGGTAGGCCATCATGGCCCACCTTTATCACATACAAATTTCAGGAGGATGAAAAGGATGAAAAAGATTGTTGTAACACTTGCTGTTGTAATCTTGACAGCGCTGACAGCCAATTTTGCAACTGCCGAGAACCTGACCGGCAAGCTTGGGGCCACCGGCAGGATCGGATTTACCCTTCCTGCCGACAGCGAGTGGGATATTGCCGGGCCGATAGACAGCGATACCGGCTTTATCTTCGGTGGCGGACTGATTTACGGCATCAACCGGAACCTGGCGGCAGAGGTGGATGTCACCCATTCGGTCTATGACCTCAGGTATGATCGTTTCTCCAAGGACGGGACAGCCCATGTGACCGATCTCTCACTCGGGGTCCAGTGGCGCTTCGCCTCGAGCAGGCCCTTCACCCCCTATGTCGGAGCCGGTCTGAGCATCCTGTTCAACGACTATACCGATTCGGACGTCGATAACACTTTGGGGGTAAATTTCAAGGGCGGTATCGACTATTTCATCACCTCCCGCGTGGCGCTCAACGCCGAGTTGAAGGGGGTCCTCAGCGGCAGTGCCGACATGCACTACCTCCCTGCCTACGACCGTGGTTCCTTCGATCCCAGCAGCGTTTCCGGTCTCTTCGGCGTCAGGTACTTCTTTTAGCCTGGCGCACCGATCAGCTTGATGATCACGGATATCGTATTGAAAACAGCGTGCCCAATACCACAGGCGGCCGATTGGCCGCCTGTGCTCAGGTTGCAACCTGGCAACCGACAGCTTATGTCCTCTTGCGGTCTCCAGCCGGTGGAACTTACCGAGAACGCCGCTTCCACGCAACCTGCGCAGACAAAACATCCCACCGATCTTTCGATTCGACAATTGCACCCGACATGACTGTTTTTGTTGCTGTCTAACCGGGCGGCTTTCCCTTGCCCCTGATGGCATCGATGCTCCAGATGCCACCCCCCTGGGTGGAGATGAACAGGAAAACGAAACAGTAAAGCACCGCCAGTTCCCCATTGTTCTGGATCGGCAGCAGCGCCTTTGTCCCATGTACCATCCAGTATGCAACCGCCATCTGGCCGCTTGTAATGAAGGCGGCCCAGCGTGTTAGCAGCCCGATCATGATCAGGGTGCCACCAATCAGCTCGATGGGACCGGCTACGTAGGTAATGAAGGCCGGGACTTCCCCTGGTATTGCGCTCGGGATTCCAAACAGCTTCTGGGCGCCATGCCAGAGAAAGAGAAATCCGACCACAATCCGCATCAGTGCATAACACTGGGAATTATAGATCGACATGAACGGCTTCATTGATTGCCTCCTTTTTGATTGCTTGATCTTGTCATCAAAATACTTACGAGATCATTTTAGTCCCTTATATTAAAAAAGCAAGGCAACTGGCCTGAGCCATTTCATCTGATTAGGGATTTAGTTGCGAGGTGGGAGCTGCTGAGAATGGCGGATTACAACAGGCAAGTATCCGAGGCGTCAAGCAACGGTTTCACTTCGCCGTAACACGTTCAACCGCCGGTCAGCCTCAAGGATGATGCCGGTCCCGGTCCGATACTGCTTGAGAAAGTCTCTTACTTCACGCACGTATGGCTCCGGCTGCTGCCAAAAACCGGGCAACAAGCTGGTAAAAAAGTCCTCCTCATCGGCAAACTGGAACTGGGTGCGAAAGTGCACGGTTTCTTCCACTGTCCACCCTGCAAAGGCGTGCATGGCGCGAATGGCCGCCTTCCGGGCCGGACGTTCGTCGCCGCTCCCAGCTCCGAACCGCTCCTTTGCCTCGCTGAACGAACCGCCGTCTCCCGGCTCAACGATGACAATCACCCCATCACCCCTGAGAAGGCTGGCCGCCTTGCCCAGGCTTGCGGACATATCCGCAATGGGCACGTGGTGGAAGGAGAGGGTGTAAATGACCACGTCAAAGGAGTCAGCAGGCAAATCCGGCACTCCCGCAGGCGCCGGCATGAAATCCACGTTGTCGGCAATGATGGCTGCCCGCGCCGTTTCCAGCGCCGCGACATCGGGATCTGTAGCCACCACCCTCTTGGCATGCTTGGCCAGGTCCCTGGTGATCCTCCCCTTGCCGCAACCTATCTCAAGAAGTTCCTTGCCATCCAAATCACACTGGGAGATTATCGTTGCTATATACCTGTCTGTCGGGTCCTGGATCACCTGCACCCTCCTCCATCGATTTAATAGCGATTCCTGTCAACCAATGGGCGCCGCTTCGCCCGCCACTGTGGTTCGGTACTGCTGCACCGCCGCATGGAGAGCCGAGGCAGCCATGTTCGAGCAGTGCATCTTTTCCTCAGGCAGACCATCGAGAGCCGCTGCTATCGTCATATCGTCGATGGCCAGCACCTCGTCAAGGTTCTTCCCCATGACCAGTTCCGTGGCCACCGACGAAGTGGCAATGGCCGCGCCACACCCTTTGATGAGAAATTTGATGTCGTGAATGCAGTCGTTCTCAATCTTGATAAAAAATACCAGAGCATCGCCGCAACCAGGGTCACCCGCCTGCACCACAACATTGGCGTCTTCCAGGGATCCGACGTTGCGCGGGTTGTTGACATGATCCAATACTTTTGCCGTATAAAGCTCACTCATCGAGAGATTCCTTTCGTGCCAAGCAGGATTGCAGCATTGCACCTGGGGTGGCCGCCACCTGTTCCGTCAGACTGGCGGAAATCGCCAAGGCCTTCTGTCCGGCAAGCGCCTGGGCCACCTTGCCGCGGGCATTGGCCAAAAGGCGCTGAACCGTGCCGCGTGACACCCCCATGCATGCGCCCGCTTCCTCCTGGGTCATCCCCTTGCCGTCACAAAGATGCAGGGCCTCCAGTTCGTCGTGCGCCATTTGAATGAGTCCCGCGTCCTTGAGGGGAGTTCCGGCCGGCTTGAAGACCGTTGCATAGCCGGTGCGGTGAGGGCAGATGCAGGTTCTCGGCTTACGTGGACGCGGCATTCTTAATGGGAACAGCCATGACTCTGGCCATGACCGCCGCAGGTATGGCCCGGCATATATTCCGGCAGGCCGTTTGCCTTGAAGAGCTCGATGTTTTCGGCAATTGTTCCCTGCTGGGCCTGAAACACCCTCAATCCGGCGCTGTTCAGCTTGTGCAATGCCCCACCGCCGATGCCGCCGACCACTATTGCATCCACATCATGGCCGCCAAGCCCTGCTACGGGATTGCAGGCCCCATGCTGATGGATCTGGTCGCTGTTGTTGATCGCCGTCACTTCGTTAGTGCTCATGTCCACCACGACAAACCCGGGTGCAGAGCCGAAATGCCCATACACCTGACTTGCCAAGCCTTGATTTTCCTGGACAGGAAAACAGATTTTCATTTGTGTACCCCTTTCTGTAGTGTGTATATGCACAAAATAAACCTCTAAAATCCGTCTGTCAATAACGTATTGTGCATAAGCACAAAATTATTACCATCAATCTTCATGTACGCTATTGAAGGGAGCTTGTCAGGAATAATTCGAGGGACTGCCGAAGGCGGTCCAACGACCGCCTTCGAAGATGGCAAGGCGAACATGTTTTCGTTATAACTCAGCCAGAAACTCCAGTATTGCCTGATTGAACCCTTTCGACTGCTCCAGGTTCACCATATGACCGCCACCATGCAGGATGCAGAGATCCGCATCCGGCAACCCTTCCGCAATGATGCGTGAATTCTCCGCCGGGATTGCCTGGTCCTGGTCGGCGCCGATCACCAGTGCAGGCTGGCTGAAACCACCGAGCAGGGGGACGCAATCTTTCCGGTCCCGCATGGCGAGAAGCGCGGCCGCCGCCCCCTCGGGGTCGGTGGCACGCATCCAGCCGAACACCTCCTCAACCAGTTCCTCTTTGTCCTGCAAGGTCTCCGGGGCAAAGAGGAGATTGCGAAAGACTTCCGCCACCGGCAGGCTCCCCTGGGCGCGGCAGGCCTCGGCCAGGGCCGTGCGTCTGGCCTTGCCGGCGTCATCGTCGCCACCGGCCTTGGTGGCTATGAAGATCGGCGCGGCGACCCGGTCGGGATAGCGCTCCAGGAGGTTCAGGAGCACATAGCCCCCCATCGACATTCCCCCCACCACTGCCTTGTCGATCCCCAGATGATCCATGAGTGCCACGATGTCGTCACCATAGGCGTCCATGCTCACGATGCCGGAGGGCAATCCGCTCTCCCCGCAACCGCGCAGATCAGGGGCAATGACCCGGCAACCGGCCTTGGCCAGTGCCTCGGCCTGGGGCCGCCACATCTTCCGGCAGAGCGGAAAACCATGGATAAGAATCAGGGGGAGGCCTTTCCCCCGGTCGCTGTACGCAAGCATAAAACCATTAATTTCCGCTTTCATGATACCTCCTCGGTAAACTATTCAACTTGTAAAAATGCCCTTGGTTTTTAAGTTCTATTCACGCCACAACACGCAAACCGTCACATGTCCACCATTCAGCGTGTGGCCTGTTCCAGCAGTGTCGCCAGCATCTCCACCCTGGTCATCCCGATTCCCTGCTGCCGGCCATACGCCAACGGTGTCCGGAAAATGGCGTCGATCTCCAACTGTCGCCCCTCTTCACGGTCGATCTGCATGGAGGGCCGGTATTCGCCCATGTTGTCGGTGAACTCCAGCATGGCATCGGCAAAACCCTCCGCAATCGGCTCGGCAAGCCCCTGGCCATTGGCACCGGCAATCACCTCCAGCATGATCTCCCGCACCAGTTTCCGGCAGGCACCCTGGGCCAGAAGCATGTTGACCGGTTGCTGCAAAAGGGCGCACAGGCCGTTGAAGGGGATGTTCCAGACCAGCTTCTCCCAGCGGCTCCGCTTGAGATCGTCCGTTGCCTGGCAATCCACCCCGGCCCTGCGGAACATCTCCGTCAGGCGCCCGACCCTCCCAAGGTCGCTGCGCTGATATTCACCCAGCACGATCCGGCCGGCGCCCAGGTGATGCACCTCGCCCGGTTCGCCGCGATTGGAACAGAGGAAGGCCACGCCGCCGATGACACGCTCCCCGCCGAACAACTCTGCCAGCCTCTCTTCATTGCCCAGGCCATTCTGCAGGGTCAGGATCTGCGTCCCCTCCCCCACCAGCGGCCCTATCAGGGCGGGAAAATGCCCGTTGGCAAAGGTCTTCAACCCCACCAGCACCAGATCGACCGGCCCGATCTCCTCCGCGGCGCGGTATCCCCGGACATGGGGCAGGATGAAGTCGCCGTTGATGGAATAGACCCTCAGGCCATGGCTGCTGATAGCGTCGAAATCGCGGCGCAGCAGAAAATGAACATCCTCGCCGCTCCGTTGCAGCAGCGCGCCGTAATATAGTCCAAGAGCACCTGCTCCGACAATTGCAATCCGCATGAATAACACCTCGAATATCTAGTTCTAACCATCTTTCTATCACAACTCAGACTCAAATCGACATATAAACTCCGCTCAAAAGGCGTAACAGTCGCAACCGCTCCCCCACAACCGTGGCTCCTGCGGCAACCAAATCCGGTGGTGGTGATTGCCTGTCTGCACGCTTGCCTTGGATAACGCTGCAGCCGAATGACAGCCGCCATAGTGGCCCACGGGCGACCAATCCGGACTTACCGGCAGGGGCGGCGGCGCCAGACTGCCGAATTCCCCCGCAGCGTACACCACCTTGCCCCCAACAATCGTGAGGTGCGACTCGATCCCCTTGATCTCCTCTTCCGGGATGCTGAAGTAGTCGGCGGAGAGCAACACCAGATCGGCCAGCTGTCCCGCTGCGATCCTGCCCTTACTCCCATCGTCGCCCGAAAACCAGGCACTGCCGTCGGTATAGAGCTGCAAGGCTGTGCTCCGGTCAAGGCGGTTGTTTTCATCGTACAAGCTCATGCCGCCCACGGTGCGGCCGGTCACCAGCCAATAAAGCGAGACCCA
>Ga0172380_10005147_pt1 | contig 16134 bp, 12 predicted proteins | sample Leawe162metaG_FD_119747 | JGI IMG/M metagenome (GOLD analysis project Ga0172380, IMG submission 119747) | Leachate microbial communities from a municipal landfill in Southern Ontario, Canada - Leachate well 162 metaG | ecosystem: Engineered > Solid waste > Landfill > Unclassified | place...
CCAAATTTCTTCGACAATATCGTTGTGATCGCCGCCGTCAAAGTCGTCTTGCCATGATCCACGTGACCAATCGTGCCCACGTTTACGTGCGGTTTGGTACGTTCAAACTTGCCTTTTGCCATGTCAGTATCCTCTTAATCTCAATTACGGTTATTTCTTGTTCATGATGGCTTCGGCGACGTTCTTTGGCGCCTCAGCATAGTGCTTGAATTCCATTGTGTAAGTCGCCCGGCCTTGAGTCAGTGAACGCAACGTGGTCGAATAACCAAACATTTCCGACAGCGGCACTTCTGCCTTGATCGCCTTGCCACCACCTGCCATGTCTTCCATACCCTGAATCATGCCGCGACGGGAAGACAGATCGCCCATCACGTCACCCATTTTCTCTTCAGGCGTTTCCACCTCGACCGCCATCATGGGTTCGAGGAGAACCGGGCTGGCCTTGCGCATGCCATCCTTGAATCCAATCGATGCCGCCATCTTGAAGGCGTTTTCGTTTGAGTCCACGTCATGGTAGGAACCGTCAAACAAAGTGACCTTCACGTCCACCACAGGGAAACCGGCCAGAACGCCATTTGGCAGCGTATCGACCAAGCCCTTCTCAACCGCAGGGATATATTCACGCGGCACAGTACCGCCCTTGATGGCGTCAACAAACTCAAAGCCCTTGCCAGCTTCGTTTGGCTCCATTTTGAGCCAGACATGGCCATACTGACCGCGACCGCCAGACTGTTTGACAAACTTGCCTTCAACTTCAACCGCCTTGCGAATCGCTTCACGATAAGCAACCTGAGGGGCGCCCACGTTGGCCTCGACACCGAACTCACGCTTCATGCGATCCACCAGAATCTCGAGGTGCAACTCACCCATGCCGGAAATAATGGTCTGATTGGTTTCTTCATCAGTACGCACGCGGAAGGATGGATCTTCCTGTGCCAGGCGGTTCAGGGCGATACCCATCTTCTCCTGGTCGGCCTTGGTTTTTGGCTCAACGGCAACGTGAATTACCGGCTCGGGGAAAACCATGCGCTCCAGAATAATGCCCTTGTTCAGGTCACACAACGTATCGCCGGTAGTGGCCTCTTTCAATCCTACAGCAGCAGCGATATCGCCCGCATGCACTTCCTTGATTTCTTCGCGCTGATTCGCGTGCATCTGAAGAATCCGGCCGATACGCTCTTTCTTGCCCTTGACCGGGTTATAAATCGTATCTCCGGATTTAACCACGCCCGAATAAACCCGGAAGAAAATCAATTGGCCCACGTACGGGTCAGTCATGATCTTGAATGCAAGACCAGAGAAGGCTTCGTCGTCGGCCGCCCTGCGCTCACCAATGCTCTCGTCTTCCAGAATACCCTTGACCGGAGGAACATCCAGTGGCGATGGCATAAATTCAACCACCGCGTCCAGCATCGCCTGCACGCCCTTGTTCTTGAATGCAGAACCACACATCATCGGAACAATTTCGCTGGCGATAGTACGTTGACGAAGACCTTTTTTGATATCAGCAATCGAGAGGTCGCCCTCTTCAAGGTACTTGTTCATCAACTCTTCGGAAGCTTCAGCTGCGCTTTCAACCATCTTTTCGCGCCATTCCTGGCACGTTGTCAGCAGATCAGCAGGGATTTCGCGCTCTTCGAACTTCATACCCTGAGTGGAATCATCCCAGAAGATAGCCTTCATCTTGATCAGATCAACCACACCAGCAAAGGTATCTTCAGCGCCAATCGGCACCTGCAGCGGCACTGGATTCGCCTTGAGGCGGGTGCGCATCTGCTCATAGACCTTGAAGAAATTGGCGCCAGAACGATCCATCTTATTAACGAAAGCCAGGCGTGGAACACCATACTTGTTGGCCTGACGCCACACAGTTTCGGATTGCGGCTGCACACCACCCACTGCACAGTAGACCATGCAAGCACCATCAAGCACACGCATGGAACGCTCAACTTCGATTGTGAAGTCTACGTGCCCAGGGGTATCAATAATGTTGATGTGATGCTCAGGGAAATTGTTGTCCATCCCCTTCCAGAAACAGGTGGTCGCCGCAGAAGTAATGGTGATGCCGCGCTCCTGCTCCTGCTCCATCCAGTCCATGGTCGCAGCGCCGTCATGCACCTCACCAATCTTGTGAGACACACCGGTATAAAACAGAATACGCTCGGTGGTCGTGGTTTTGCCTGCGTCAATATGAGCACTGATGCCGATATTACGGTAACGTTCAATGGGTGTTTTACGTGCCACAGCTATGCAACCTTAATTATCTAGAGACTGAATTAGAAACGGAAATGGGCGAAGGCTTTGTTGGCTTCAGCCATACGGTGCACTTCTTCGCGCTTCTTGATTGCGGAGCCACGGTTTTCAGCCGCATCCATCAATTCACCGGCAAGGCGAATCCCCATGGATTTTTCGCCACGCTTGCGCGCCGCATCACGCAACCAGCGCATCGCCAGGGCCGTACGACGCACGGAACGCACTTCAACTGGAACCTGGTAGTTTGCACCACCCACACGACGGCTCTTGACTTCAACCATCGGACGCGCGTTGGTCAACGCCTGCGTAAACACCTCGATCGGGTCCTTGCCGCTTTTCTTCTGAATCTGGTCCAGCGCGCCATAAATAATGCGCTCAGCAACAGCTTTCTTGCCCTGAATCATCAGAACGTTAACAAATTTCGTCAACTCCTGATTGTTGAATTTTGGATCAGGAAGAACTTCACGCTTGGGGACTTCTCTACGTCTTGGCATTTTCTAAACCTCAATCAATTAAGCGGCTTTAGGGCGCTTGGCACCGTACTTGGAACGGCTTTGTTTACGATCTTTCACTCCAGCCGTATCGAGGCTACCTCGCACGGTGTGGTAACGAACACCGGGCAAGTCTTTAACACGGCCACCGCGAATCAGCACAACCGAGTGCTCCTGCAGGTTGTGGCCTTCACCACCGATATAACTAATGACTTCGAAGCCATTCGTCAGGCGCACCTTGGCAACCTTACGCAGAGCGGAGTTTGGCTTCTTTGGCGTGGTGGTGTAAACACGAGTGCATACACCGCGACGCTGCGGGCAGCTCTCCAACGCGGGCACCTTGCTCTTTTCTTTCTGCAGGGCGCGCGGCTTGCGCACTAATTGGTTGATGGTTGGCATGCGTTAAATTCCTAAAATAAAAATGACGGGACGGCAGAGCCGTCCCTTAATTCAATCCTGCGCCCGAGAAATTACCCGGATGTAAAAAGACTGAGAATTTTATTGAGTTAATACCCCGCTGTCAAGCAGGTTGTTCATCATCCTGGGCTTCCACTGGCGTTTCATCGACCAGTATATTCTCACCCATATCCATCCCCAGCTTCTGCTTGCGGCGCGTATTGTGATATGCAAGGCCAGTACCGGCGGGAATAAGGCGGCCGACGATAACGTTTTCCTTGAGACCACGCAACTCGTCCCGCTTACCCATGATTGCCGCTTCCGTAAGGACCCGGGTTGTTTCCTGGAAGGACGCTGCGGAGATAAAGGAATCGGTGGACAGGGATGCCTTGGTAATACCCAGCAACATGTAATTGTAAGCGGCGCCAAGCTTGCCTTCCGCTTCCATGCGCTCGTTTTCATCCAGCACTTCAGCACGCTCAACCTGCTCACCCAGAATGAAGCGGGTATCACCGGAATCGGAAATGGTTACGCGCCGCAACATCTGCCGCACGATCACCTCGATATGCTTGTCGTTAATCTTCACACCCTGGAGGCGATTGACGTCCTGCACCTCGTCGGCAATGTAGCGCGCCAACGCCTCAACGCCCAGAAGACGCAGAATGTCGTGCGGGTCGGCAGGACCGTCCACAATCGACTCGCCCTTGTTGACCACCTGACCATCATGCGCCGTGACATGCTTATCCTTGGCGATCAGGTATTCATTGGCATTTCCGTCCAGATCCGTGATCACCAGGCGTTGTTTACCCTTGGTATCCTTGCCGAAGGAGATCGTACCCGTGACTTCTGCCAGCAGGCCCGCATCTTTTGGTGAACGTGCTTCGAAAAGTTCGGCCACACGTGGCAGACCACCGGTAATATCACGAGTTTTGGAAGTTTCCTGCGGGATACGCGCCAAAACCTCTCCCACGCCCACGTCCTGACCGTTCTTCACGGTGATGATGGAGCCCACATGGAAAGTCACGTTTACATGCAGATCGGTTCCGGCAATTTTGACTTCTTCGCCTTTTTCATCCAGCAGTTTCACCTGTGGGCGCAAACCCTTGGATTGACTGGTGCCGCGACGCTTTGGATCGATAACCACCAGAGTCGATAGCCCGGTAACATCATCGATCTGCTTGGCGACAGTAACGCCTTCCTCAACATTCTCGAAACGCACCTTACCCGCGTATTCGGTAATAATCGGGCGGGTATGAGGATCCCACGTTGCCAGTACGTGCCCGGCTTTCACCACTGTGCCATCCATGGATAGCAGGGTTGAGCCATAAGGCACCTTGTGGCGCTCACGTTCACGGCCATTATCATCCTGGATGATCACTTCTCCGCTACGGGAAATGACAATTGGCTCATTCTTGACGTTGGTCACATAACGCATGCCGGAAGTAAAGCGCAGCGTACCGTTTGACTTGATTTCAATCTGGCTGGTAACCGCTGCACGCGACGCCGCGCCACCAATGTGGAAGGTACGCATGGTCAGCTGTGTGCCAGGCTCACCAATCGACTGAGCCGCAATGACACCAACCGCTTCACCAACATTGACCAGCGTGCCGCGACCGAGGTCTCGGCCATAGCACTTGCCGCACAAGCCGTAGCGTGTTTCGCAGGTAAGGGGGGTGCGCACCTTGACTTCATCAATACCCAGCGCCTCAATGGCTTCCACTGCATCCTCATCCAGCAGGGTGCCGGTTTCGTAAACGGTTGCACCGGTTTCAGGGTGCACTACATCTGCGGCTGTAGGACGGCCAAGAATCCGTTCGCGCAACGCCTCTACCACTTCACCACCCTCAACCAGCGCCTTCAACGCCACGCCATTGCTGGTGCCACAATCCTGCTCGGTCACCACCAGGTCCTGTGTCACGTCCACCAGGCGGCGCGTCAGGTAACCGGAGTTTGCGGTTTTCAGCGCGGTATCCGCCAGACCCTTACGTGCACCGTGAGTAGAAATGAAGTACTGCAGCACGTTCAGACCTTCACGGAAGTTTGCCGTAATCGGCGTTTCAATAATCGAGCCATCTGGCTTGGCCATCAGGCCACGCATACCGGCCAATTGGCGAATCTGCGCAGCGGAACCACGGGCACCGGAGTCGGCCATCATGTAAATGGAATTGAATGACTCCTGCTTCACTTCCTTGCCTTCGCGATCGATCACTTTTTCGCTGCCCAGCTGATCCATCATGGCCTTGGCTACGACGTCACCAGCACGGCCCCATATGTCCACGACCTTGTTATAGCGCTCGCCCTGAGTCACCAGACCAGAGGAATACTACATCTCGATTTCTTTAACTTCTGCCTCGGCGGCACCCAGAATGCCTTCTTTCTGTGTCGGCACCAGCATGTCATCCACACAGATCGAGATGCCGGCACGCGCCGCGTAGGTGAAACCGGTGTACATCAGCTTGTCGGCAAGAATAACCGTCTCGCGCAGACCGCAACGGCGGAAGCTGGAATTGATAAGCCTGGAAATTTCTTTCTTTTTAAGCGGCTTGTTTACCACGGAGAACGGGAGACCCGCTGGTAGCAATTCTGCCAACAGGGCGCGCCCAACCGTTGTTTCGTAGCGCGTAATCTTTTCTTTCTTTTCACCGTCAGCCTCAAGCGTGAACTCCTTGAGCCGCACAGTGATTTTGGCGTGCAGATCGACCTGACGGGATTCGTAGGCACGGGAAATCTCCACCACATCGGAGAACATCATTCCTTCACCCTTGGCGTTGATACGCTCGCGGGTCATGTAGTAAAGCCCCAGAACAATATCCTGCGATGGAACAATAATGGGTTCGCCGTTGGCGGGTGACAACACATTATTCGAAGCCAGCATCAGGGTACGACACTCCATCTGTGCTTCCAGCGACAGGGGAACGTGCACGGCCATCTGGTCGCCGTCGAAGTCGGCGTTGAATGCCGCGCAAACCAGCGGATGCAGCTGAATGGCCTTGCCTTCAATCAGCACCGGCTCAAATGCCTGAATACCCAAACGGTGAAGCGTCGGGGCACGGTTCAGCATGACTGGGTGTTCGCGGATCACGTCTTCCAGGATGTCCCATACTTCCGGTCCTTCTTCTTCCACCAGGCGCTTGGCCGCCTTGATGGTCGTAGCCAGGCCGAGCACTTCGAGCTTGTGGAAAATGAAAGGCTTGAACAATTCCAGCGCCATTTTCTTGGGCAGGCCGCACTGGTGCAGTTTGAGCTGCGGGCCGACCACGATCACGGAACGGCCGGAGTAGTCGACGCGCTTGCCCAGCAAGTTCTGCCGGAAGCGACCGCCCTTGCCCTTGATCATGTCGGCGAGTGACTTCAGCGGGCGCTTGTTGGCGCCGGTCATGGCCTTGCCGCGGCGGCCGTTGTCGAGCAGGGAATCCACGGATTCCTGCAGCATGCGCTTTTCATTGCGCACGATGATTTCCGGCGCCTTCAGCTCAAGCAGGCGCTTCAGACGGTTGTTGCGGTTGATCACGCGACGGTACAAGTCATTCAGGTCGGAAGTCGCAAATCGGCCACCATCCAGCGGCACCAGAGGACGCAGCTCGGGAGGAAGAACCGGCAACACTTCCAGGATCATCCAGTCAGGCTTGATGCCGGATTTCTGGAATGCTTCCAGCACCTTAAGGCGCTTGGCGATTTTCTTGATCTTGGTGTCAGAGCCGGTTGCGGCCAGCTCCTTGTGCAGTTTTTCCACTTCGCTATTCAGCTCAATCCCTCGCAGCAGTGCGCGCACACCTTCAGCGCCCATGCTGGCGGAAAACTCGTCGCCATATTCTTCGACCTTGGCAAGGTAATCGTCTTCGGTCAGCAGCTGGCAGCGATTCAGCGGTGTCATGCCGGGATCGGTCACCACATAGGCTTCGAAGTACAGCACGCGCTCAATGTCACGCAGCGCCATGTCCAGCACCATGCCCAGGCGTGATGGCAGCGACTTGAGGAACCAGATATGAGCCACCGGGCTGGCCAGCTCGATATGCGCCATACGCTCGCGGCGCACCTTGGACAGGGTCACTTCAACGCCGCACTTCTCGCAGATCACGCCGCGATGCTTGAGACGTTTGTACTTGCCGCACAGGCATTCGTAATCCTTGACCGGCCCGAAAATCTTGGCACAGAACAGGCCATCGCGCTCGGGCTTGAAAGTCCGGTAGTTGATGGTCTCGGGCTTCTTGACTTCGCCATAGGACCAGGAACGGATCTTCACGGGAGAGGCAAGGCCAATCTTGATGGCGTCGAACTCTTCTTCCTGAGTGACCTGTTTGAACAAATCGAGCAATGCTTTCATGAAAACCTCCGGTTTTGGCTTTCTGCTATCAGCTTTCAGCTGTCAGCTTAAATCTATAAATACAAACGTTTTTCAGACATTCCGCCAGGGTTGGCAGTAATTATGGCGCCCTGACGGATGGATGCTGCCAGCTGACTAAGATCTTTCCAGATCAATATCAATACCGAGCGAACGGATTTCATTCACCAGCACGTTGAAGGATTCCGGCATGCCGGCATCAATCTTGTGTTCGCCCTTGACGATATTTTCGTACACCTTTGTACGTCCAGTAACGTCGTCCGATTTGACAGTCAGCATTTCCTGCAGAACGTAGGATGCACCATAAGCTTCAAGCGCCCACACCTCCATCTCACCAAAACGCTGGCCGCCAAACTGTGCCTTGCCGCCCAGAGGTTGCTGCGTCACCAGACTGTAAGGGCCAGTGGAACGGGCGTGCATCTTGTCGTCAACCAAGTGATGCAGCTTCAACACGTGCATGTAACCAACCGTAACCTGACGCTCAAACGCCTCGCCGGTGCGGCCATCATGCAATGTCACCTGACCATTGCGCGGCAAACCTGCCAGTTCCAGCATGCCCTTGATTTCTTCCTCGCTGGCGCCGTCAAATACCGGAGTCGCGAAAGGCACGCCAAATTTGAGGTTATTCGCCAGCTCAAGCACTTCGATGTCACTGAAAGAGGCAATATCTTCCTGCTTGCCGGTGCTGTTATATATCTTGTCCAGAAACTTGCGCATATCCTGAACCTTGGCATGCGCTTCGAGCATCTCTCCAATACGGTTGCCGAGGCCCTTGGACGCCCAGCCGAGATGTGTCTCCAGAATCTGGCCTACGTTCATACGCGATGGCACACCCAGCGGGTTAAGCACGATGTCCATCGGCGTGCCGTCGGCCATGAACGGCATATCTTCAATCGGAACGCTCTTGGAAATCACACCCTTGTTACCGTGGCGGCCGGCCATCTTGTCGCCAGGCTGCAGGCGGCGCTTGACCGCAACATAAACCTTCACCATCTTTTGCACGCCGGGGGGAAGTTCGTCTCCGCTGGTGAGCTTTTTCTTCTTCTCTTCGAACATGGCATCGAATTCAACACGCTTCTGTGCCAGGCTGTCCTTGAGCTGTTCGAGCTGGCGTGCCGCATCTTCTTCGGACAAGCGGATATCGAACCAGCCGTGGCGCTCCACCTTCTCCAGATATTCCTTGCTGACCGCCGCACCCTTGGCCAGTTTGGCCGGCCCGCCATTGGCTGTTTTCCCCACCAGCAGGCGTTCGATACGGCCAAATGCATCTTCTTCCACAATACGCATCTGATCGTTCAAGTCATGGCGGAAACGCTTCAGTTCATCGTCGATGATTTGCTGGGCGCGCTTGTCGCGTTCGATGCCTTCACGCGTGAATACCTGCACGTCGATCACCGTACCGGTCATGCCGGAAGGCAAACGCAATGAAGTATCCTTAACATCGGAAGCTTTTTCACCAAAAATGGCACGTAGCAGCTTTTCTTCCGGTGTAAGCTGGGTTTCGCCCTTGGGGGTTACCTTGCCCACCAACACATCGCCCGCCTCGACCTCGGCACCGATATAACAGATACCAGACTCATCCAGGCGACCCAGCTGCACTTCCGACAGATTGGATATGTCACGCGTGATTTCTTCCGCGCCAAGCTTGGTATCACGGGCCACCACACTCAATTCTTCGATATGAATCGAGGTGTAGCGATCTTCAGCCACCATACGCTCGGAAATCAGGATCGAATCCTCGAAGTTGTACCCGTTCCACGGCATAAACGCCACGAACATGTTCTGCCCCAGGGCCAACTCGCCCATATCGGTGGAAGCGCCATCGGCGATGACATCGCCGCGCTGAAGTATGTTGCCCACCTTGACCAGCGGGCGCTGGTTGATGTTGGTGTTCTGATTGGAGCGGGTGTATTTGGTGAGGTTATAGATATCCACACCCACTTCGCCGGCCACCGCTTCGGCATCATGCACACGCACCACGATACGGCTCGCGTCAATGTAATCCACGATACCGCCCCGGCGCGCCTGAACCGTGGTGCCCGAGTCAACCGCCACCGTGCGTTCGATACCGGTACCGACAAAAGGCTTCTCGGCACGCAGGCAAGGCACCGCCTGACGCTGCATGTTCGAACCCATCAAGGCGCGGTTGGCGTCGTCGTGCTCGAGGAATGGGATCAGCGAGGCCGCGACGGACACGATCTGGGCAGGCGCCACGTCCATGTACTGGACCTTGTCCGGAGTGGACATGGCAAATTCGTTGTGATGACGGCAGGACACCAGCTCATCCACCAGTTTGCCCTTCTTGTCGAGGCTGGCATTGGCCTGGGCGATCACATACTGGCTTTCTTCGATGGCGGAAAGATAATCGATCTGGTCCGTCACCTTGCCATCATTCACCTTGCGGTAAGGCGTTTCCAGGAAGCCATATTCGTTGGTGCGCGCAAACAGCGCGAGCGAGTTGATCAGACCGATGTTCGGGCCTTCAGGCGTTTCAATCGGGCACACGCGGCCATAATGGGTCGGATGCACGTCGCGCACTTCAAAACCGGCACGTTCACGCGTCAGACCGCCCGGCCCCAGGGCCGATACGCGGCGCTTGTGAGTAATTTCGGACAGCGGGTTGGTCTGGTCCATAAACTGCGACAACTGGCTGGAACCGAAGAATTCCTTGATGGCACCCGATACTGGCTTGGCGTTGATCAGGTCATGCGGCATCAGGTTGTCTGACTCAGCCTGGGAAAGACGCTCTTTCACCGCACGCTCGACGCGCACCAGACCGGCACGGAACTGGTTTTCCACCAATTCGCCCACGGAACGCACGCGACGGTTGCCAAGGTGATCGATATCATCGATTTCGCCACGCCCGTTGCGCAATTCGACCAGAATCATGATGGTCGCGAGAATGTCATCATTGGAGAGGATGCTCTCACCCTCGGCACCCACCGGGCCGACCCGATCCTGGAAGCGATTAATCCACTCGGCACTCTTTTCGACGCGCTTCTCGGGATAGGCACGGCGATTGAATTTCATCCGGCCCACCTTCGACAGATCATAGCGATCCGCATTGAAGAACAAGCCATCGAACAGCGCCTGAACAGCGTCTTCCGTAGGCGGTTCGCCTGGGCGCATCATGCGGTAAATCGCCACACGCGCAGCCAGTTGATCTGCCGTCTCATCAATACGCAGAGTCTGGGAAATATATGCGCCCTGATCCAGGTCATTGGTGTAAATCGTGTTTATTTTTGCGATACCGGCTTCGCTCAACTTGGCGAGCAGGTCTTCGCTGATTTCGTCATTGGCCTGAGCAACAATCTCGCCGCTTTCCTTATCGATCACATTTTCACCCAGCACGCGGCCGAGAATAAATTCCTCCGGCACGAACACTTTCTTGATACCGGCCTGCTCCATTTCACGGATATGCTTTACGGTAATGCGCTTGTCCTTGGGAACGATGACTGTACCGTCCTTGCCGGTGATATCGAAACGCGCGATTTCGCCACGCAGACGTTCCGGCACCAGTTCGAACTGCACACCCTTCTTGCCCAGGTGGAAAGTATCGGTTGCATAAAACATGCTCAAGATCTGCTCATGGTTATAACCCAGCGCCTTGAGCAGAATGGTCACCGGCATTTTGCGGCGGCGGTCAACGCGGAAATAGAGGTAATCCTTGGGATCGAACTCGAAATCGAGCCACGAACCACGGTAAGGAATGACCCGTGCCGAGAACAACAGCTTGCCGGATGAATGGGTCTTGCCGCGGTCATGCTCGAAAAACACACCGGGAGAGCGGTGCAACTGCGAAACAATGACGCGCTCGGTGCCATTGATCACGAAAGAGCCATTGTCGGTCATGAGCGGAATCTCGCCCATGTACACCTCCTGCTCCTTCACTTCCTTGACCGTTGGCTTGGAAGCCTCCTTGTCCATCAGTGTCATGCGCACTTTGACGCGCAGCGGAGCCGCGAAGGTCAAGCCGCGTTGCTGGCATTCTTTTACATCAAAGGGTGGTTCACCCAGAATATAGCTGACATAATCCAGACGCGCATTGCCGGAATGGCTGGAAATCGGAAAAACCGAGCTGAATGCCGCCTGCAGACCATCGTTCATGCGCTCGGCAACAGGCACTTCTGCCTGCAGGAATCCGGCGTAAGAATCGATCTGCGTCGCCAGCAGGAAGGGAACTTCCTGCACGCTCACGCGTTTGGCGAAGCTTTTGCGAATGCGTTTTTTCTCGGTAAATGAGTAGCTCATTGAGATCTCCATGGAGTTACTTGCTGCTGCAGAGGATAGAAGAAACGATGGAACGAACGCAGTCCTCGTTTCTTCTAGCTTCTACGCTGACAAAAAAAACGGAAAAAGGCTGGTGGTTTCCCACCAGCCTGAACCCGTACATCAACTACCGCTTACTTGACTTCGCAAGTTGCGCCAGCTTCGATCAACTGTTTGCCAACAGCGTCAGCATCAGCCTTGGAAACGCCTTCCTTGACAGCCTTGGGAGCGCCATCAACCAGATCCTTGGCTTCTTTCAGGCCCAGACCGGTGATAGTGCGAACCACCTTGATGGTGTTAACCTTGTTGTCGCCGGCTCCGGTCAGGATGACGTCAAATTCGGTTTTCTCTTCAACAACAGCAGCAGCACCAGCACCCGGTGCAGCCATAGCCATGGAAGCAGCAGAAACGCCGAATTTCTCTTCGAATGCCTTAACCAGGTCATTCAGTTCCATTACAGTCATCGCGCCTACGGCTTCAAGAATGTCTTCTGCAGTAACAGCCATTTCAATACTCCTATTTCAAATCTCTTGAAAAATTGATTACGTGGTTTCGCGGTTTAAGCGGTTTCGCGCTGTTTGGCCATAGCAGCCATTGCACCAGCAAAGCTGGATACAGGAGCCTTCATGACGCCCAACAGTTTCGACAGCAGCTCATCACGGCTCGGAATGGAAGCCAGTGCTTGCACACCTGCCTTGTCCAATACCTTGCCCGCATAAGAACCCGCCTTCAGTACCAGCTTGTCGTTACCCTTCGCAAAATCGTTCAGCACTTTGGCAGCAGCAACCGGATCAGCCGAAATACTATAGATCAGCGGACCTGTCATATGCTCAGCCAAAGGAGCGAACTGGGTGTCTGCGACAGCGCGACGCACGAGAGTGTTTTTCACGACACGCAGATACACACCCGATTCACGGGCCTTACTGCGCAGTACGGTCAAATTGGGAACTTCAATACCATTGTACTCAGCCAGCACTACGGTCTGAGCCTTGGCAATCTGTTCCGCAACCTCGGCAACGACGGCTTTTTTATCTTCCAGATTGAGACTCACGAGTCTTTCCTCCTATCAAGCCAACAAACAGCATATGCCTAGGCACATGCCACCTACGGCGACCTGATCAGAATTCCAGTGTTCTGCCTGTTAAAGCCCAACATCCTCGGATCCACTCTGCATCGCAGAGCTTAGCCTGGCATTCTTTCTCTGGGTTACACCGTCTGCGTAGGGGGCCTGCATGCTGCCAGGCCATTAAACCCCGAGCGTCCGCTCTCCGTCCCCACGGTCTTGGACTAGAGCCAGCGCAAAGCGCGCCGGCCTCCCCAATTCTTTATGCGGCCAGTGTGGACTGATCCACCCGGACACCCGCTCCCATGGTGCTGGAGACAGCGATTCTCTTCAGATAGACACCTTTCGAAGCGGCCGGTTTGGCCTTGTTCAAAGCGTCTACCAATGCCAGCAGATTTTCCTTGAGCGCATCTTCAGCAAAAGAAGCACGGCCAATCGTGCATTGCTCGATACCGCCCTTGTCGGTGCGGTACTGAACCTGACCGGCCTTGGCATTTTTAACTGCCTCTGCCACATTCGGGGTCACCGTACCGACTTTAGGGTTTGGCATCAGACCACGTGGCCCGAGAATCTGACCCAGGGCGCCAACCACGCGCATGGCATCCGGCGTCGCAATCACAATATCAAAATCCATCTTGCCAGCCTTGACATCTGCTGCCAGATCTTCAAATCCGACGATATCCGCACCCGCTTCCAGAGCGGCCTTGGCATTGTCGCCCTGGGCAAACACAGCAACGCGCACGCTCTTGCCGGTGCCGCGTGGCAGCACAACCGAGCCACGCACCAACTGGTCGGATTTACGCGCATCGATACCCAGGTTCACGGCAACATCCACGGATTCGTCAAACTTTGCGGTCGCGTTTTTCTTCACCAGGGTCAGTGCATCAACCAAGGGGTAAAGCTTGGTGCGATCAACAGAGCCCTTGATGGCTTTCATTCTTTTAGATATTTTTGCCATGATTACACCACCCCCTCAACTTCAATACCCATGCTGCGCGCACTGCCAGCAATGGTACGTACGGCGGCATCCATGTCGGATGCGGTCAGATCCGGCATCTTGGTTTTGGCGATCTCTTCCGCCTGGGCGCGCGTCAGCTTGCCAACCTTGTCGGTATGGGGACGCGGGCTGCCCTTTTGCACACCCGATGCCTTCTTGATCAGCACGCTTGCGGGCGGAGTCTTCATGATGAAAGTGAAGCTCTTGTCCGCAAAAGCAGTAATCACCACGGGAATCGGCAGACCAACTTCAACGCCCTGAGTTGCGGCGTTAAATGCCTTGCAGAATTCCATGATGTTCAGACCACGCTGACCCAGAGCAGGGCCAATGGGGGGGCTGGGGTTGGCCTTACCGGCCGGAACCTGCAGCTTGATGTAGCCAATGATTTTCTTTGCCACTTCAACTACTCCTTGTGTATGGGTCTAACGGCCAGCAATCTGGAAATCGGGGTTTTCCGGCACGACAATACCGCGCCTGAAGTTGCTAGCCTTCCCGTATTGCACGCGCATCTTGTTTGAGACGCGCGCCCTTTAAAAACAACTCGGAGCCCCGCGCTCCGAATCGCCTGTTTATGCTTTCTCGACCTGACCGAAATCCAGCTCGACCGGCGTGGCACGGCCAAAAATCAGCACCGACACACGCAACTTGTTCTTGTCGTAATTCACCTCTTCCACATTGCCGTGGAAATCGTTGAATGGACCTTCTGTAACGCGGACCGCTTCACCCACCTCGAACAGCACCTTGGGTTTCGGCTTCTCCACACCCTCCTGAATCTGCCTCAGAATGGCTTCGACTTCCTTATCCGTAATCGGAGTGGGCTTGTTGCCGCTGCCACCGACGAACCCGGTTACCTTGGGTGTACTTTTAACCAGGTGCCAGGACTCATCCGTCATTTCCATCTGGGCCAGCACGTAGCCCGGGAAGAACTTTCGCTCGCTGATGGATTTCTGCCCACCCTTCATCTCCACCACTTCTTCCAGCGGCACCAGAATCTCACCAAACTTGTCCTGCATGCCTGCACGCTCAATGCGCTCCAGCAATGCACGTTGCACACTCTTCTCGAAACCCGAGTAGGCGTGTATCACATACCAGCGTTTCGACATCAATCCCCCTGCCCCATCAGCAACTGCACCAACCACATCAGGCTGGCATCCACCACCCACAAAAACAGGGCCACTGCCACCACCAACAGGAATACCACGCCTGTTGTCTGCATCGTTTCCTTGCGGGTTGGCCACACCACCCTGCGTGTTTCGGCTACGGACTCTTTACTGAAAGCAAGAAATTGCTTGCCAGGTTGCGACATCCAGGCCACGGTCGCGGCAGCGGCCACTCCCGCAAGTACCGCAAGCACCCGGATCACAGTGGCCTGATTGCCCAAATAGTAAAAGCCGGCTACTCCCGCCATCAGCAGCAGAAACGCCAGGCCCAGCTTGATCTTGTCTGTTGTTGTCATGTGTACTTAATATAGCCACTGCAAAGCGAACGTTTAACACACCCGCATTGCCGGCTGTGAATGGCAGGCCAGGAGGGCCTCGAACCCCCAACCCTCGGTTTTGGAGACCGATACTCTGCCAATTGAGCTACTGGCCTGTGTTTAAGCTGTCAGCGCTCAGCTATCAGCATTCAGCCATCATCAGATTTTCCTGATGGCTGAATACTGACGGCTGAGCGCTTCTTGAATTACTCGATGACCTTGGCCACGACACCGGCACCAACGGTACGGCCGCCTTCGCGAATCGCGAAACGCAGGCCTTCTTCCATGGCGATCGGCTGGATCAGCGCAACGTTGATCGAGATGTTGTCTCCCGGCATGACCATTTCCGTGCCGGCCGGCAGTTCGATCGCACCGGTTACGTCGGTGGTGCGGAAGTAGAACTGCGGACGGTAGCCCTGGAAGAATGGGGTGTGACGGCCGCCCTCATCCTTGGAGAGCACATAGATCTCTGCCGAGAATTTGGTGTGCGGGGTGATGGAGCCTGGCTTGGCCAGTACCTGGCCGCGCTCGACTTCTTCTCGCTTGGTGCCGCGCAGCAGTACGCCGACGTTGTCGCCTGCCTGACCCTGGTCGAGCAGTTTGCGGAACATCTCTACACCGGTGCAGGTGGTTTTGATGGTGGGCTTGATGCCGACAATTTCAACTTCTTCGCCGACCTTGACGATGCCGCGTTCGATACGGCCGGTTACGACGGTGCCACGTCCGGAGATGGAGAAGACGTCTTCCACTGGCATCAGGAAGGTGCCGTCAATGGCGCGTTCCGGTTGCGGGATGTAGCTGTCGAGTGCGTCTGCCAGCCTGAAGATGGAGGGTTCGCCGATGTCG
>Ga0172380_10005149_pt1 | contig 16126 bp, 15 predicted proteins | sample Leawe162metaG_FD_119747 | JGI IMG/M metagenome (GOLD analysis project Ga0172380, IMG submission 119747) | Leachate microbial communities from a municipal landfill in Southern Ontario, Canada - Leachate well 162 metaG | ecosystem: Engineered > Solid waste > Landfill > Unclassified | place...
CCGGCGTGGCTTTTACCCGCGATCCCTCCACCGGCGAGAACTATTTCTTCGGTGAATTCCTGGTCAACGCCCAGGGCGAGGACGTGGTGGCCGGCATCCGCACCCCCCAGCCGATCAACCGCGTCAAGGACAAGGACGGCAAGCTCCCTTCCATGGAAGAGGTGCTGCCTGAATGTTACAAGCAGCTGGCCCAGATCCGCGATATCCTGGAAAAACATTACAAGGACATGCAGGATATCGAGTTCACCATTGAAATGGGCAAGCTCTACATGTTGCAGACCCGTACCGGCAAGCGCACCGCCCCGGCGGCCATCAAGATTGCCGTTGACATGGTCAAGGAAGGCCTGATCGATGAAAAGACCGCTGTCAAACGCGTAGTACCCAGCCAGCTCGACCAGTTGCTGCATCCTTCACTCGATCCCAAGGCCGAGAAACAGGTTATTGCCAAGGGATTGCCTGCCTCGCCCGGTGCCGTTTCCGGAGCGGTGGTTTTCAGCGCCGACGACGCCGAGGCCGAGGCCAAGTTCGGCAAGAAGGTCATCCTGGTGCGGATTGAAACCTCGCCCGAGGATATCCACGGCATGCACGCGGCCCAGGGCATCCTTACCGCGCGGGGCGGCATGACCTCCCACGCGGCGGTCGTTGCCCGTGGCATGGGTAAATGCTGCGTGGCCGGCTGCGGTGACATCAAGGTGGATTACAATGCACAAAGCTTTGTCGCCAAAGGGGGCGTAGTGGTCAAAAAGGGAGATATCATCACCCTGGACGGCTCCTGCGGCGAGGTGATGCAGGGCGCCGTGCCGACTGTGGCGCCAGCCCTTACCGGCGATTTCGCCCAGCTGATGATCTGGGTGGATCAGTTCAGGACCATGAAGGTCCGCACCAATGCCGACACTCCCCATGATTCCAAGGTGGCCCGCGAGTTCGGCGCCGAAGGGATCGGCCTGTGCCGCACCGAACACATGTTCTTCGATGCCGAGCGCATCGCTGCGGTGCGTGAGATGATCCTCTCCGAGGAGTTGGAAGGGCGCGAAAAGGCACTGGCCAAGATCCTGCCCATGCAGAAGGGGGACTTCCTCGGGATCTTCCGCGAGATGAAAGGGCTGCCGGTAACCATCCGCCTGCTGGACCCGCCGCTGCACGAGTTCCTGCCCCAGGACGAAGGCGACATCGAGAATCTCTCCCGGACCATGAAGGTTCCGGTCAATGCCCTCAAACACAAGGTGGAGTTCCTGCACGAATTCAACCCCATGCTCGGCCACCGTGGTTGCCGGCTCGGGATTACCTTCCCCGAGATCTACGACATGCAGGTCCGCGCCATAATGGAGGCGGCATGTGAACTGGTCAAGAACGAGGGTTTCAGCATCGTGCCGGAAATCATGATCCCGCTGATTGCCACTGCCAAGGAGCTGCAGATCCTCCGGCATAACGCCGTTGCCATCTGCGACGAGGTCATCGCCCAATACGGAGTCAAGGTGGAATACCTGATCGGCACCATGATCGAGTTGCCCCGTGCAGCCCTGACAGCGGACGAGATCGCGGTCGAGGCGGACTTCTTCTCCTTTGGCACCAACGACCTGACCCAGACCACCTTTGGCCTGTCGCGCGACGATGCCGGCAAGTTCCTCCCCTTTTATGTGGACAACGGCGTCCTGCCCGAGGACCCCTTTGTCTCGCTGGATCAGAACGGGGTCGGCCAACTGGTGAAGATGGGGTGCGAAAAGGGGCGGGCCACCCGTCCGGACATCAAGCTCGGTATCTGCGGCGAGCATGGCGGCGACCCCGAATCGGTCATTTTCTGCCACAAGATAGGACTGGACTATGTCTCCTGCTCACCTTTCCGGGTGCCCATTGCCCGCCTGGCGGCGGCCCACGCAGCCTTGGCATAAGCAAAGTTCCTCTTCAGGCTTCACAGCAAAAATCAAAAAGGGATGGGTCAAGCGACCCATCCCTTTTTTGTTTGCTATTTGACGCTGCTGTTGCGACTGGGGGCCTTCAGGCCAGCTTGAAACGGCTCACCATCCTTTGAAGTTCGCTGGCTGATCCGGCCAGTGCCGCGGCCGCCTGTTCTGTCTGGTGGGCGCCTCTGGCGGCATCATGGATGACATCCGAAATGCGGCGCATGCTCTCCGTGATCCCCATGCTTGTGGCTGACTGTTCTTCCGCTGCCGTGGCGACCTGGGACACATATTCGATCAGGGGCGCTATCTGCTCTTTTATGGTGTTGATGGCCTGGCTGGAGAGCTGGACATCCCTTGTTCCGCTACGCACACTGTTGGCGCTTTGTTCCATCGAGGTCACCACATTATCGACATTTCCCTGCAGGGAGGCGATGATCGACTGGACTTCCCGGGTGGCGGAGGTGGTTCGCTCGGCAAGCCGGCGGACCTCGTCGGCAACCACTGCAAAGCCGCGCCCCTGTTCGCCTGCCCTGGCAGCCTCAATGGCGGCGTTAAGCGCGAGGAGGTTGGTCTGGTCGGCAATGTCTCCGATAGCGACCACAATATCCCCGATACGCTCGGAATTGGTACCTAATGCCTTGACCGCATCCATCGTGCTGATCACCATCCGTTCGATTTCGCTCATTATGGCAGTCATGCCGGAGATGGTCACTTCGCCGCTTTTGGTGGCGCTATTGGTTTCGGTGGCTTTTCCGGCCATGTCCTGGCAATTTTGCGAGATAGTCGCGCTTACCGCTGCCATTTCATCAACCGCAATGGAGATTGCCGCGGATTGGCTGGATGCACTCTCCGTTCCATCCGCTATCTGTGACGATGTCGTATTTAACTGGGCCGATGCAGCGATCAGTTGGTCCGATGTTGCCTGGATACCGGCAAGGATGTTCCGCATGGATTCCTGAAGCTCTTTCATGGCAGTGAACATCTTGCTCATTTCGTTTTTGCGCAACACCGTGATATTCTGGCTGAGATCGCCGCCGGCCATGGTCTGCAGATAGGCGATGGCCCTCTGGATCGGCCTGTTGATCGACCAGATATTGATAAAGCCGAAGAGTGCGCCGAGAATGATGAAGAGCGCAATGGAGCCGTATTTGATTTGCGGGGAAGATGATTGGGCGGCAAAAGCGGCTGCAATGATACAGCAGCTGTAACAGAAGCAGAGAACTGCCAAACGGAATTTTATGGAGAAGTTGAGGTAATAGTTCCAGATAGTTAACATGTAGTAGACCTTATGAATGAGAGAATTAAAGGGGCGGCTCGGTCGGGCCGCCCCTTCATTAAAATCATAGCCAAGACGTAAGCTAAAAGCAACCATTCCTTCTTAAGTAAAACATTATTTCTATCTTAGTTAAATGGAAATAATGCATGTATTATTGAGATGTTAAGATGTAGTTCCTTACCCTGTCCAACCGTAGTGTTGTCTCTTGAACCCCCAGGGTTGCTACGATCTCTCCGATTCCGGGTGCTTGGGTACCGCCGGAAAGAGCGATCCGGACCGGTTGTCCCACCTGGGGCATCTTCCACCCTTTCTCGGCGCAAAGCTCCTTGAAGAGCGCATCGATCTCGGGTGCGCTGTGGACCGGTGACTTGCCCAGCATCAGGGCAACCGCTTCGTACACGGCCAGCAGGTGTTCCTTGGAAAACTTGGAAAGGGCTGCTCCGTCGTAGGATTCCGGGGCACGGTAGTAAAACAGGGCGCCATCGGCCATCTCAACCATGGTGCGTGCCCGCTCCTGCAGGGTTTTAACCACTGCTGCCAAATCCGGATTGCCCGAGTGCGGATTGATGCCCCGCTCCACCAGGAAAGGGGCCAGCAACTCGGCCAGTCGTCCGGGCTCGCTGGTTTTTATATAATGGGCATTCAGCCACAGCAACTTGTCGGTGTTGAAGACGCTGGCCGAACGCCCCACGCTGCCGATGTCGAACTTCTGAATCATCTCCTCGCGGCTGAAGATCTCATCATCGCCGTGGCTCCACCCCAACCTGACCAGGTAATTGACCAGGGCCTCGGGCAGGAAACCCATGTCACGGTAGGCAATGACGCTGGTTGCGCCGTGGCGCTTGGAAAGGCGGGCCTTATCCGCCCCCAGGATCATGGGGACGTGGGCAAATTGGGGTACCGGAAAGCCGAGCGCCTCGTAAAGCTGTATCTGGCGCGGGGTGTTATTGACATGATCGTCACCACGGATGACAGTGGTAATGCGCATGATGGCATCGTCGATCACCACGCAAAAGTTGTAGGTGGGGGTGCCGTCGCTACGCTGGATGATCAGGTCGTCCAGCTCTTCGTTGGGAAAGGTGATGGTGCCCTTGATCAGATCGTCAAAGGAGGTGCTTCCCTCCTGGGGGGCGCGGAAGCGGACCACATACGGCTGCCCCGCCGGCTGATCGGCCCGGCTGCGGCAGGTGCCGTCGTACTTCGGCTTGCGCCCTTCCTTCATGGCCAGGTCGCGTTTAGCCTCCAATTCCTCGGCTGAACAGTAGCACTTGTAGGCTTTGCCCTGATCCTGCAGTTTCTGGATATACTCCTTGTAAAGGGGAAAATTGTCGGATTGATAGAACGGTCCTTCGTCCCAGTCCAAGCCCAGCCATTTCATCCCTTGCAGGATGGCATCCACCGACTCCTGGGTTGAACGTTCCACATCGGTGTCCTCGATACGCAGGATAAAGGTCCCCCCTTGTTTCCTGGCCAGGAGCCAGTTGAACAAAGCGGTACGGGCACCCCCCACGTGGAGGTAGCCGGTCGGGCTGGGAGCGAAACGGACGCGGATGTCGGACATTACTAAATCTCCTTCTGTGGTACCGCAATGGGCACGATTTTCTGAGTGATTGGCAACTATACCACTGGCGGTTGCTCCGAAAAAGCACTTTCTGGAGTGTAATTTCCTTTAGACTTTGACAATGGCTTGTTTTGCCATGTTAAAATATGACATCGAGCATGCTTCGGAGATGTTTATGCACACCATTGACTCATTGATCAGGGAGAGTTGCAACAGGCACGGCGACAAGCCGGCCTTGCGGCAGAAGGTGGAGGGGGTCTGGCGGGAGACGACCTTCAACGAGTTGTGGCGGTTATCGGACCGCATTGCAGCCGGATTGATCCGGACCGGTTTCGGCAATGGCGATCATGCCGCACTACTGGCCCCATCCTCACCCCAATGGGTTGTGGCCTACCTGGGCATCCTCAAGGCCGGAGGGGTGGCGGTACCTATAGACAAAGAATTGAAGAGCGCCGAGTTGCGACATGTTCTGAGCGACAGTGATGCTCGGCTTGTCTTCAGCGCCTCCCCCTGTCTGGATCTGCTGCTGGAGGTTGCCAAGGACATCCCGGCCCTGTCAGAGATCGTACTGCTCACTTCCACGACAATGGGCAACAACGGCAGTTCTCAGCTCTCGCAGCTACTGGAGGCCCTGCTGGAGGAGTGGCGGGATCTGGTAAGCACCCTCAAGGCATCACCCGCGCAGACCCAACGGATCGAAGCATTGGCGCGCCGGATCCATCGCCTGATCTCCGCTCGCTCCGAGCCCGAGGGGAAGAAACAGGGGGTAACAGATCCGTTTTCACCAACTGATCCGGTACGCAATCGCCTGACCCGCGAAGGGCGGCTGCTGGAACTGGATGCGTTCTGCCACGACGCACCTCCGCCGGAAAGGCCGGGAAAACCGGGCGATACAGCCGTAATCCTCTACACCTCCGGCACCACCGGCCGCTCCAAGGGAGCCATGCTGAGCCATGCCAACATCGTTGCCAACATCCAGGGCGCCATCAACCACTTTAAACTGGACGATTCGATCCACACCCTGTCGTTTCTTCCGATCAATCACGTGTTCGAACAGGTCTGTGGAGTCCTGCTGCCGTTGGCCTTGGGCGGCACGGTCTCGTTCTGCGAATCCATGAAAAAACTGGGGGAAAACCTGGCCGAGGTCAAGCCGACATTTCTGTTGGGCGTGCCGGCGGTTTATCGCATGCTGCTTGACCGCATCATGAAAAACATCGGCTCCAAAAGGCTGTCTCATCTGTTTTTCTCGTTTCCGCTGACCCGCTTGCTGGTGACCGCCAAAGTACGCCAGGCCTTTGGTGCCGGCACGGTCTTCATCAGCGGCGGGGCCGCTCTGGACCCGGCCATTGCCGAGGGGTTAACCAGGTTGGGGCTGGCGATCTACCAGGGGTACGGTATTACGGAGACATCTCCCATCATCAGTGCCGAATGCCCTGGGGAAAAACGGCTTGGTTCGGTAGGATTGCCGTTGCATGGCGTCGAGGTGAAGATAGATTCGCCAAATGAAGATCAGGCGGGGGAAATCCTGGTCAGGGGGCATAATGTCATGCAGGGGTATTATAAGAACCTGCCGGCGACCATGGAGGCCATAGTGGATGGTTGGTACCGTACCGGTGATCTGGGGCGGATTGATAACGATGGATTTTTGACGATCTGCGGGCGAGTCAAAAATTTGATCGTAACCCCTAACGGCAAGAACGTCTATCCCGAGGAGGTGGAGAATGAACTCCTTAAGAGCCAGTTCATTGCCGAGGTCATGGTCTACGGGCACCGTATCGGTCCTGCCGTGGAGGAGGTCCACGCCGTGGTCTATCCCAACCAGGAGGCACTGGACGATTACTGCCGGGCCAGGGGGGCCTGTCCGGTGGGCGAAGCCGATGTGGAGGCGCTTCTCCGTAGGGAAATCCAGTCGGCATGCGGTGTGCTGGCCGACTACAAGCGGGTGCGCCGCTTCACCATCCGCGAAGACGAGTTCCCCAAAACAACCACTCGCAAGATCAAGCGCTTTGCCGTTGAGGCGCAGGTGCCGACAGTCATGTGATCATTCCTCGCCTCCAAGCCCTAAGCTTGGCTAGTCTACCCGACACCCTTGCCAGGTGCCCCGCCTTGTCAATTCATTGACTACTGCATACCACATCTGATTGTTCTTCAGTCCCCACTGGGGGGCAACGCGGATGGCCAGGGGCGCCGAGCCATACAGGCGCTGGACCGTGATCCGGGACGGCAGCCGTTCCAGGAAGTCGGCTGCCGTTGCCACGTACTGGGCAAGTGTCAATGGTATGAACTCTCCGGCCCGGTACATCTCCGCCAGGCGGGTCCCCTCCACGGCATGCAGCTGGTGCAGCTTGACCGAGTTTATGGGGAGGCTGGCAATCAGGCCGGCAGTTTTCAGGAACTCTTCGGCCGCTTCGCCGGGAAAACCGTAAATCAAATGGGCACAGATGTCAAAATTGTGACTTTCAGACCGTTTCACGGCGGTCACAAAGTCATTCAAGGTATGGCCACGGTTGATCTGTGACAGGATGGCGTCGTCCATGGACTGCAAGCCAAATTCCAGGCAAACATAATGTTTGCGGGCGATTTCTGCCAGCAGATCAAGTGCTGCGTCGGAGAGCGCGTCCGGGCGGGTGCCGACCGAGATGCCAAGCACATCCGGATGATTGAGGGCACGCCGGTAGAGGTCTGCCAGCAGGTCCACCGAGGCATAGGTATTGGTGTACTTCTGGAAGTAGATGATGAATTTTTCCGAACCAAGCCGTTTTCGGTGGTAGGCCATGCCGGCGGCCATCTGCTCTTCCAGGGGGATGACGGGTTGGGTGTCCTTGGGGGAAAAGGAGACGTTGTTGCAGTAGATGCAGCCGCCGACCCCCTTGCTGCCGTCGCGGCTGGGACAGGTGAAGCCGGCGTCAGCATTGACCTTGCTGACCCGGCAGCCGAACCGTTGCCGCAGGTAGTGACCGTAGGAGTGGATGCGCAGTTCCGGATGGATGTTTGTATTAGGGTTTGGCGGCATGCTGTTCAATGGTCTTCAGAAGGTTTGCGCTCGCTGTCTTTGGGTCGTTTGCTGCAATAATGGCGGAAATAAGGGCTATGCCGCTGGCTCCGGCCGCCATGACCTCGGAAATATTTTCCAGCTTGATCCCGCCCAGGGCAAAGAGCGGTATTTTCAGCTTCTCTGCGGCTTCGGCCAGCTTTTCCACGCCGACCGGAGCTCCATAGGCGGCTTTGGAAGGGGTGAAGTAGACCGGGCTAAAGGTGACGAAGCTGGCGCCATCAGCTGCCGCCTGCAAGGCCTCCGCAGCGGAGTGGGCCGAGTAGCCGATCAGATACCCGGGTCCCAGCAGGCGGCGAACCTCGCTGACCGGCAGGCTGTTGGCGCCGATATGCACGCCATCGGCAGCCACTGCCAGGGCAATATCAGGGCGATCATTGATCAGCAGTCGGGCGCCAAATTCCTTGGTAATAGCGCGCAATTCCTTTGCCAGCACAAACAGCTCGCGCCCGGAGAGGTCTTTTTCGCGTAGTTGCACCGCCTTGACGCCGCCTTCCAACGCGGCGCGCACGACCGATGGGAGAGTCCGTCCCGCGGTCTGCCGGCGGTCCGTGATCAGGTATATGGAAAAATCGATAGGGGACATGTGCCTTGCGCTTGCTGGGGCGCATGGTCTGCGCCCCAGGGTGGTGATTGTTTCTAGGCCAACAGCCCCTCGATCGGGCTGGAGGCATTGGCATAGAGCTTTCGTGGAATGCGGCCGGCCTTGTAGGAAAGCCGCCCGGCGATGATTGCCAGCTTCATGGCCTCTGCCATGGCAATCGGATCCTGGGCCCCGGCAATGGCGGTATTCATAAGTACGCCGTCACAGCCGAGCTCCATGGCAATGGCCGCGTCCGAGGCGGAGCCGACCCCGGCATCCACAATTACCGGCACCTTGACCGTTTCCATGATGATACGAATGTTGTAGGGATTGCGGATACCCAGTCCGCTGCCGATAGGCGCGCCCAGCGGCATGACCGCTGCACAACCGATATCCTCCAGCTTCCGGCACATGATCACGTCATCGCTGGTGTAGGGGAGCACGGTAAAACCTTCCTTGACCAGGATCTTGGCTGCTTTGAGCAATTCCTCGTTGTCCGGAAAGAGGGTTTTTTCGTCGCCCAGCACCTCTAGCTTGACAAAGTCGGACAGGCCGGCTTCACGCGCCAGACGGCAGGTGCGTACCGCATCATCGGCGGTGTAGCAACCAGCGGTGTTGGGGAGCAGGGTATACTTTTTGGGATCGATGTAATCCAGCAACGATTCCTTGCTGCGGTCGGAGATATTGACCCGCCGCACCGCCACGGTTATGATTTCGGCCCCGGAGACCTCCAGTGCCTGTGCCATCTGCTGGAAGCTGGCATACTTGCCGGTTCCAACCATAAGACGGGAAGAAAATTCACGACCAGCAATGATCAGTTTGTCATTTTCAAGTGCCATGTTGGGTCCACTCCTTTTTTGTTATCCGCCGCCCACAAAGTGGACGATCTCGATCTTGTCTCCGTCAGAGATGGTGCGAGAATCATAGGCCGCTTTCGGCACTATGTCCCGGTTTACCTCCACCGCAACGCGCTCGCGGCCTAGCTGCAACTGTTCGAGAAACTGCGCAATCGTGCACTTTGCCTTGACTTCGGTCGGTTCGCCATTCAGCATAACTTGCATGTTTGCCTCCAGAGCCCTGATAAACAGGATAAGTGCGTTGACAAAGCCAATTTCTGCCAGACTAAATGCGTAAAATATAACTTCCGGCTTACAAAAACGGAAAAAGCCGCGGAAGCGGCTTGTGATGGTCAGTCGATTTCGCTTCCCTACGCCGGCATTACCCGGATCAGGTACTAAGGGTCGCAGCCTGCAAGGCTGCTCTCAGTCGAAACTCCCCCAGCGTTTTAAACAACTTAGATTATTGATTTCGCTCTGTCAATCGATTTTATCAACCAGAATGGCCCGACAGGCACATTAGCCGTTTCTATTGCGATCTTCCCATGGTGCAAGGATAAAAATTTAATTAAACACGGGCTGTCAAACTCCTTACAGTTTGGCACTTTTTGTGGTACAGTTCTCGCATAAATTGGGTCTATTCGATGCGCTGATGTCGCATGGAGGTGATGGTGGCTGACAAGAGGGATATCAAAAGACACAAGAAACGCTTAACTGTGCGCTTTGGTATCGATGAAGCATCAAGGGTTGCATTTACTGAAGATATTTCTCTCTCTGGGATGTTTATCAAGACCGCCAATGTCTGCCCCCCGAATACAAAGATTAAAATTGAATTCAGCATCATGGATGATAAGCATGTTGTTTTGGTGGCCCGTGTCATGTGGGCAAAGAAGGTACCGCAAAATCTCTTTCACCTGGTCAAAAAGAGCGGCATGGGAGTGCGGATTCTCCATTTTAGCGCTGGCGAGGACTGCTTTCGACAATTCTGCGAGAGCATGACCGCTGACAGATGACAACTTCTGTCTGAAAGGGGCTGGTTTATGTGCAAGAAAATCTTTGTTGGTGCTACTGGTCAGCATTGCGGCAAGACCACCATCAGCTTGTCGCTCATGTATCTGGCGCTGAAAAAATATCCTCGGGTCGGTTTTATGAAGCCGATCGGCCCCAAATGCATTGAGTTCAACGGACTGACCGTGGACAAGGATGCCGCCATGGTTGCCAGTGTCTTTGGTGTTGAACAGGATGTAGCATTAATGTCTCCCATGACCCTGACAGCAGGAACAACGCGGCGCTTCCTGGACGGCGAATTAGACTTGGCTGCTCCGCGCGAGGCCATCCTGGCTGCCTGCAAGGAACTGGAACAAAAATACGATTTACTTATCATTGAAGGAGCCGGCCACGGTGGCGTTGGTTCGGTTGTTGGCGCCAACAACGCGATGGTCGCCAAGATGCTGAATGCGCCGGTACTGATGGTTACCGGCGGCGGTATCGGCAATGTCATAGATTCGGTTGAACTCAATCTGGCGCTTTATGAACGCGAAAGCGCCGAGGTGCGGATCATCATGGCCAACAAGCTGATACCCAAAAAACGTGACAGCTCTTTGAGCTATCTTGCCAAGGCCTTCAAGAACACCAACATACTGGTCACCAGTGCTTTCGAGTATTCCCCGACCCTGGCAGACCCGACCTTGCAGCATGTCGCGGAATTTCTGGGGCAGCAGCTCCATGGCGACTCCGGCGACCGTAGCCGGATCTGTCATACGATACAGCTCGGGGCGGCATCATCCCAGAGGGTCATTGATAGTCTTGAGGATTCAACGCTCCTGATAGTGACCAGTTCCCGTGACGAGTTGCTGGTTACCGCCTCGTCGTTGCATCACATACCTGAATTCAGGCAGCGCCTGGCCGGCATGGTTATTGCTGGACATGTACCGGTTTCCGACATTACCCAAAGGATTATCGACGACAGCAATATACCCTACATCCGCATCGAGGAGACCTCGTCGGAAGTGTTCTACTGCCTGAAGGAACACGTTTCCAAGATTGGTCCGGACGACAAGGAAAAGATCGAACTGATACAAACCATGGCGGAGCAATTCATAGATTTTGCAGCAATCGACGCCATTCTCTGAAGTTTGAACAAGTTACTGATGCCGAACACCCATTCTAAATGGTAAAATGTTCTTGACCTTACGTTTTTTTTGATATTTATAGACACATATCCATCTATCTATGGTGCCTCATGATTTTTCTTACACGCATGGACAAACAGCAAATGTACCTCAATCCTGACCACATTATTAGTATTGAGGAAACACCCGACACCGTTATCACTCTTTTCAACGATCACCATTTTATCGTTTTAGAACGGGCTGATGTCATCATTTCCAGGATTGTCGCTTTTCGTGCCAGGGTAATCCGTCGTGCCGGAACGCCTGTCGGCAAAAAATATCTCTCCAGATCAAAACGGAGTCTTTTCGGCGATTCAACACACAACCAGGAAGATATTTGTCCTCATAAACGTGACGATCAACTTCACAAACCATTTCATGCTCAGGATTTCTAGCGTATGGATTTAGCCACCATCATCGGCATCATAATGGGTTTTGGCGCCGTCTTCGGCGGTGCTGTAATCGAAGGCGTACATATAAAAGCGCTTATTCAGCCGACGGCAGCCATGATTGTTTTAGGCGGGACATTCGGGGCGGCCTTTGTAAGTTTCCCGCTCCCCGCCATCATCCAAGCCTTCAAGGATGTCAAGATTGCCTTCCTCCCCAACAAGATTGATCACGAGGGAGTGGTTAAGGATATCATCAATTATGCAACCAAAGCCCGTCGTAATGGCCTGATCTCTTTAGAACAGGAAGCCCAGTCAGCCAAGGACCAATTCATTAAAAAGGGAATCTCGCTTGTTGTCGATGGCATCGATCCCCAGAAACTGCGCGAGACACTTGAGGCCGATATCATGGCCTACGAGGAACATTCCAAGCATAGTATAGAATTCTACGAAGCAGCAGGCGGATATGCCCCGACCATTGGTATTATCGGTGCTGTTCTGGGCCTGATTCACGTCATGAACAATCTTTCCGACTCATCCAAATTAGGAGGAGGAATAGCCGTTGCTTTCGTGGCCACAATCTATGGCTTGATGACAGCCAACATCATCTGCCTGCCTATTGGCACCAAACTGAAAATTCGTATGAAGGAAGAGATACTGCGCCGGGTTATGATCCTTGAGGGGCTAATCGCCATTCAGAATGGCGAGAATCCTCATTTTATCGAACAGAAGCTGAAGGCCTTTGTGGGCGGGCACTAATCAATCTATCATGGCACTTAAAAAAGAACCGGAAAAGCATGTAAACCACGAGCGCTGGCTAGTCTCATATGCTGACTTCATTACCCTTCTTTTTGCAGTTTTCGTAGTACTATATGCCATGTCGCAAACTGACAAAAAAAAGGTCGAAGAGGTCATGCAGTCAATTCAGTCCTCATTCGGCATGACAAACGCCGGAGCGCCATCACCCAAAATTAACGTCATTCCCTCGAAGCAGATGAGTATTATGCCGACCATCAAGCCGGAAATCTCCATCTCCCAGGGAAACAGGCGCGGTCAGGCAAAAACGCGTGCAGAAGAAAAGGATTTCCGACAGATCAAGTCATCCATTGAGGCTTATCTGACTAAACAGGGCGCCCAGAACAAGGTGTCGCTGACTATTACCCGCCGCGGGTTGATAGTCAGCCTGAAGGAAGCCGGTTTCTTCGATTCCGGGCAGGCCCGGATCAAGCCGGAGGCCTACGACCTGATCAATACCATTGCCGAGGCAATGAGCCAGTACAACAACCCGTTACGTCTTGAAGGGCATACCGACAACATACCGATCAGCAACGCACAATTCCCCTCCAACTGGGAACTTTCCACGGCCCGCGCCGTTAACGGCCTCAAATATCTGATTAAACACTTCGATGTTGATCCAGACAAAATATCGGCCACCGGTTATGCGGAATTTCGCCCGGTTGCCGATAACGCCACCCCTGAAGGGCGTGCCAAAAACCGCCGCGTCGATCTGGTCATGCTTTCCGGTGACGGTGAGCGCGGCGAGCCCTAGCACTTATCTTCGCGCTGCAGTTGACTTTCCGCATATCGCCAATTCAAATCAGAAAACTGACTGTATTTGTTTAATGATTAAGAATTCCGTCTAAATATGTAAACTACTGAGTCTAGCTCCGGTGGCAGGACAAGCCGACTTAGCCGCTTATCCTCTTCGAAAGCAAAGGAAGTTTGATTTTTGTAATCGCCCCAATTACCCGATGCAAACTGATGGCGGCTACCGATAACTATATAGACTTGGACGCTACGGGTCTTGAATACCAACTTTTCAAATTTGTTGTTTGCAGGTGGCCAGGAGCATATCACCACTTCGGGAGAGTAGATGCTTAATGCCTCTTTTGCATCCCTCTTAATTACCGACTCGTTATATTTTACCGTGTGGGTCCAGCTATAATCGTCAGTAGCTGTTATTCGCACCCCTCCTTGTGCAAGGAAGCGCGACAGAGTCCCATCTCCGGCTGCAATTTCGAGACATACCCTGGAACCGATAATTTCGCACAGCGCCGCAACAAGCTCCTTCGAGTAGAAACAGTAAATTCCTTCCGGTTGAACAAGTGGCATAAGCAACCGTTTCTGCCAGATCAACGGCCAGATTATTTTAAACCAGGACATTGAGACAGGCTTGCGCACCAATCCCTCGGAGAACAGCAGTTTTTGAGTTACAAGACCATTTAGCAAATTAAAACGGACTTTACCCCTTTCTATTCCGGTTGCTACAGAGTTATAGTGGCGTTTAATCGAAGAATGAGCCATACGATATCGGATCATCCGCATCAAATCAGCATTATCGCTTATTTTGTCCCCACGCCTCTTCAGATAATCCCTGGCAATCTCTCCTCCACCATTCGAGAGCTGTTTAAGATAATCATTCAGATCCTCTGCCTTGCCGTGCGAGAAAACATTGGAAAGTTCCTGTTGAACTACTTCCCATTCATGGGGAAATTCGGCACACAGTTCTTCGAACGTCGGCTCGGATTGCAGCCAGTTCAATATTTTTACCGACTCATTTGGTTTCAAGGGCATATTCTCATAAAACAGTGAGTGATTTAACAAATACATCTGAGTAAGACATATTTTGTCGCATCTAAATGTTATGCTTGATTATAACAAATCCAGCAGGGAGGCATGCCATGGAAGCGATAATGATAGCAGGACTTGCAGTAGTGATCATCGGGGGATATTACTCCGTGCTGGACATGCTGACAGATCTGAGATTATCAGAAAGAAAAGAACAGGCCGAAAGCAATAGATCAATTATCACTCGCAAGTGTGATCTCACCTTGCAGGGCAGTATCAAGAAGATGTCGAGGCTGCACGTTTGATAATGCCTTGAGCAGGCTGTTCTTGACATGCGGGATTTCTGTTTCCAGCTCTTTCAACAGCGCTTTCATCCGTCTTCTTTGGATGTCGGCACTGCCACAAACCGGACAACGGCAACATACAACCGGAAGCGAAATTTCGCTGGAAAATCTAATGATATCAGTCTCGCAAACATACACCAAAGGACGAATCACCACTATTTGGCCATTATCAGCCAACATTGATGCTGCCATGGATTTGATTGTTCCTACAAAAAACTGGTTCAGCAGCAGGGTTTCAATAAAATCATCCATGTGATGCCCAAGTGCCAATTTATTGCACCCCAGTGCAAGTGCCTCTGCATAAAGGGCACCACGCTTCAGACGTGAGCAAAATGAGCAGTAGGATGACCCTGGACGCCGTTTCTCCTGGATGATGGCATAGTGTTCCGTCGACACCATTCTGTGATCAAATCCGTTTTCACTTAGAAATGCTTCAATGGTCTCGAATTGATAGCCTGGATATCCGGAATCAATGTTGATTGCAACCAGTTCAAAATTAACCGGCGCACGCCGCCGCAGTTCCTCCAGCAGCAGAATAAGGGTATATGAATCCTTGCCTCCTGACACGGCCACTGCAATACGGTCCCCCTCCTCAATCAGGCCGAAATCCCCAATTGCTTTGCCCACCGAATGCCGTAGTTTCCTGAAGAGCTGATTGCCCTTGAGTTCGTCAAGCACTGATTTTATGGCTCTGCTGCATTTCGGGTTACTCGGCACGGTAAAGAAGGTCCCGCACCATCGGTGCAAAGGTTTCGTGTTCCAGCAGGAAGGCGTCATGCCCATAGGCTGATTCGATCAGGTGATATTCTACCGGTTTGCCCAGCTCGTTAAGGCAGGTGGCCATCTCTTTGGTCTGGTAGGGGGGATAGAGCCAATCGGAGGAAAAGGCAAAAAACTGGAGCGGAGCGGTGACCCTGCTGAACGCCTCGGCTGTGGATTCGTAGCCCCAGGCGACATCGTACAGATCCAGCGACTTGGCCAGATAGAGAAAGGAGTTGGCGTCAAAGCGTTCCACGAAATTGTAACCGTTGTAGTTCAGGTAACGCTCCACCTCGAACTGCCCGAAAAAGTCGAACTGGCCATCCTTGGCCGAGAATCTCCGCCCGAACTTGGCGTTCATGGATTCGTCCGAAAGAAAGGTTATGTGGCCGATGCCGCGGGCCAGGGCCAATCCGTCCTTGGGGTTGTGTTTGTACTCGCCCTTGCGCCAGGTGGGATCGTTGAAGATGGCCCAGCGAGCCACAGCGTTCAGGGCTATGGCCTGCGGCGATGGGCGCGGCGTGCAGGCCAGCACGATGGCTGAGGCAATGCAGTCGGGATACTGGGTTGCCCATTCCAGGGCCTGCATCCCACCCATGCTGCCCCCCATGACGCAGAGCAAGCGGCTGATCCCGAGGGCATCGACAAGCAGTTTTTGAGCCCGTACCATGTCCCTGACAGTGACCACG
>Ga0172380_10005150_pt1 | contig 16116 bp, 19 predicted proteins | sample Leawe162metaG_FD_119747 | JGI IMG/M metagenome (GOLD analysis project Ga0172380, IMG submission 119747) | Leachate microbial communities from a municipal landfill in Southern Ontario, Canada - Leachate well 162 metaG | ecosystem: Engineered > Solid waste > Landfill > Unclassified | place...
GTGGGCGCACAAGGATTCGAACCCTGGACCCCTTCGGTGTAAACGAAGTGCTCTAACCAGCTGAGCTATGCGCCCGTTAATTCTGTGCGCCGATAAAGGATGTGCGCGAGAGAGGACTTGAACCTCCACGCCTTGCGGCACCGGAACCTCAATCCGGCCTGGCTACCAAATTACAGCACTCGCGCTCCACAGAAAATTTTTACTTAACGACTGTTTCCTTTAATTTTTTCTTATAACCGGAACGCAAAAAATAAAGTTTAGCTCTTTTCACTTTAGCCTGCTTCTTTATTTCAATCTTAGTAATAGTCGGTAAATTGAGAGGAAAGATTTTTTCCACACCAACACCTTCAGAAATCTTACGTACCGTAATAGTAGCGCCAATTTCTTTACCGTGCTTATGGGCAATAATAATACCCTCAAAATACTGAACTCTTTCTTTTTCTTCACCTTTAGAGTTCAATTCTTTAATTTTCTGATAGACCCTAACAGTCATGCCGGGTTTCAGTTCTAATTTAGTCTCAACCATATTCTTAAAAAATTATATAAACGAGACATTTAGCCTCGTTTTAAGCCCTTCTTAATAAGGGAAATCTTGTCTAATATTATAATTAATTTTTCTTATTGTCAAGATGCTCCGTCACCCAGACGTAAACTGCCTGAAAAACTTCTGCTGGGCCCAATTTTGTTGTGTCTAAATAAAAATCAAAATTCTTCGGATCATAAACATCTATATCATAATATTTACGATAACGAATCTTATCACTAACAATACGAGCCTTATTGCTAGCTAAAACATCTTGCCAAGTATTAAGCCCCTCATCTTCGTTTCTATTATTTTTTTGTTGTAAACTAGCGAAAATACGCTTAGCACCTTCTTCTAAGCTAACATCCAAATAAACTTTTAAAGACTGGGGGATAAAATGCCAAGACGTTCGCCCTTCTATTACAAAATTATCTGCTGTTTTTCCTAATTCGCTCTGATATTCGTCTACCTCCTTATCGGTAACTATATCAGTTTCTCCTAATTTATTATACTCTGCTAAAGTCAGACCTCGTTTCTTGGCCGCCTCCCGTCGCAAGCCTCCCATATAATAACGAGGGTAGTCTAATTTGTCAGCCAACATCTGGGCAATAGTGCTCTTACCTGAACCCAAAGCACCACTGAAGGAAATTATCATATTCTTATCTTTTTACTTTTTTGCTAATATTGTCTATTATATAATTATCATTATACAAAAATATAACAGAAAAATCTATTATGTATCTGGAAAAATTGGAATTACAGGGCTTTAAGTCTTTCGCTAATAAAAACAAGCTCATTTTTTCCGGCCTACTGGACGGCCAAAAAAGAGGTTTAACCGCTATTGTCGGACCTAACGGTTCCGGTAAGTCTAACGTGGCTGATGCGGTGCGCTGGGCTCTGGGTGAACAAAGCTTAAAAACTCTCCGTGGTAAAAAAAGTGAAGATATTATTTTTTCCGGTTCGGATAAAAAAAATCAACTGGGCTTTGCCGAGGTGTCTTTGTTTTTAAATAATAGTGAAGTAAGTAAAAATAAAAAAATAGTTGAGGATGGCACTAAACTAGAAATTGCCGAAGAAAATGATTTGGATATTATCATTTCAACTTATACGGAAATAGTAATTACGCGTCGTTTATATCGTAACGGCGATAGTGAATACCTGCTCAATGGCAGTCGTGTTCGTCTCTCTGATATTCAGATGCTCTTAGCTAAAGCCAACTTCGGTCAAAAAACTTACAGCGTGATTGGCCAAGGTATGGTGGAAAATTTCTTAAGCTCCTCCGCCGCCGAGCGTAAAGATTTTTTTGATGAAGCAACCGGAGTCAAACAATTTCAAATTAAACGTGATGCCGCTCTTAATAAACTGGAAAGCGGTTACGAAAATCTACAACAGGTAGATATGTTGCTAGCGGAAATAAAACCCCGCTTAAAAAGTCTGACCCGGCAAGTGGAACGTCTTAATAAACGAAGCCAGTTGGAAACTGAGTTAAAAACTAACCAGTTAGCTTACTACCATAAAATCTGGCAAGAAATAAATTCTCAATTGAATAACTATAATACTCGCTACTTAGAACGAGAAAAAATAAAAATTGAAAGAGATAAAAAATTTGATAAATTAAACGAGGAGTTGGATAAAATTAAAATTACTGATCATGGCCGCGCCGCCGGAGCAATTCAACCGCAGCTGCAAGAACTCTACAATATTAAAAATCAACTTCATAAACAAGCCGCTAAGATTCAAGCGGAATTGGAAAATCATCTAGAAGTACAAGGGAAATTTGACATGTCTTGGCTAAATGCCAAGCAGTCAGAATTAAAAATAGATTTAGAAAAAATAGAGAAAGAATTATCTTCCTCGAGCGGCGGACTGAGTGCTGGTGAACGAGATTTAGAAGAAAAATTACGTTTAATTAATCTTGACTTAAACACCGCTAATGAAAAATTAAAAGTTGCCAGCCAAGAAATTTCTAATAACCCCAAGCGCGAACAAACACGAACGGAAATCAATAAAATAATTACTGACTTTCTGTCAGAGCTGGAAAATATCAGCGAGCTGGAAAATTTAAGCGTTATCAAAACCAGACTACAATCCGCTCAGCAAGAATTCCGTTCGGCTATGGAAAATTTTCTCACTACGGAAAATACGGAAAAATTACAGCTCGTGAAAGAAATACAGACCCAAATTATTGCTTTAAACGAGAAAAGACAAGCTGTCTTTGCTTCTTTAAGTGAAGAGCGTTCCCGCCAGTCAGCCATAACGGAACGACAGAAACTATGGGAAGCAAAAAAAATGGAACTACAACGCGACTTGGCAGATATTGATAATAAAATTAACAAACAAAGCGCCCCGCAAGATATACAGAAAATTCAAACAGAAAAGAATAATATTGAACAAAAATTAACAGCTCTTAATGAAGACATCAAAAAATTGGAAGCCGACCAAAGCGAGTTAAACAGTGCCAAGGAACAAGAGAAATCTTTAATTTTTGACTATCAGCGCCAGCTACAGTCCCTACAGTCAGAAATTAATCTATTAACGACGGAGATGAACGACTTAAAAATTAGCGCAACACGTCAAGAAACAAAACTGGAAGATTTGGAAACTAATATCCGTAGTGACGCTCTGAGTTTAAGTGAAATTAAAAATCATGAAAAAACGGAAGAGATTGATGCGGAACAAAGTGCTAAAAAGATTTCCTATTTAAAAAATCAGTTAGACCAAATTGGTGGCATTGACCAGGAAGCGGAAAAAGAATATCACGATACTAAAGAACGTTTTGATTTCTTAAGCGGCCAAGTAGCCGACCTGGACCAAACTATCAAGTCTTTGGAGGAAATAATTTATGAACTTGATAACAACATTAAAAATCGTTTTGACTCGGAATTTAAAATAATTTCTGAGAAATTTAACACTTATTTCCAAATTTTATTTAGTGGCGGTTCGGCTAAAATTTCTAAATTAATGACTGAGGATCTGGTTAAAGAAGATGAAGAAAAAAATAACGGTACAGCGGAAAAAACTATAGAAGGATTAACTCCGGAAGAAAACTCCATCAAAAAAGAAATGGATGAAAGATTCAAAAAAATAAAATTCCTAAAAAAACATAATGCCGTCGGTTTAGCCGGTGTGGAAATTCAAGCCACTCCTCCCGGGAAAAAAATCCAAGCAGTCACGATGTTGTCTGGCGGTGAACGCGCCTTAACCGCCATTGCTCTTATCTGTGCCATTATCAGCGCTAACCCTTCACCTTTTGTGGTCTTAGATGAAGTTGATGCCGCTTTAGACGAAGCCAACTCTCAGCGCCTCGCTAAAATTTTAGATAGTTTATCCAATCAAACTCAATTTATTGTCATTACCCATAATCGCGCTTGTATGCGTCAAGCCAGTATTCTATACGGAGTAACCATGGAAGATGATGGCGTCAGTAAATTATTAAGTGTTAACCTGGACGAGTTAAAAAAATAAAAAATCTTATCACAAAAAATTTAATTTAATTTCAGCCCTGACTATTTATAATAAGAGTCGCTCATCCGAGCGGCTTTTATTTATGAATTCCTAAAATATTATTAAGATATTACCGGAAAAATCTTATGGCGAGTAAAATATGGTCAGCCGGTTTAAGAGGCGTGGAAGCAACTCTCGTTGCAGTTGAAGCTGATGCCGGTGGTGGTGATTTCGGCCAAATTCAAATTGTCGGTCTACCCGACACGGCAGTTTCCGAGGCGCGAGAAAGAGTTAAAAGCGCCCTACGACATTCTCAGCTAAAAGTTCCTCGTCGCAAAATTACTGTTAACCTCGCTCCCGCCGATTTACAAAAACATGGCCCAGCTTATGATTTACCGATTGCGGTAAGCATTTTAGCTTTAAATAATAATTTTATAGTTAATTTCTCCCAGGCCTTGTTTATTGGTGAATTATCTTTAGACGGCCTAGTCCGACCAGTGAGCGGTGTCTTGGTTATAGCGGCAGCAGCCAAAGAAGCGGGTATAAATAATTTATTCGTACCAACAAAAAATGCCGCCGAAGCGAAACTAATCAAAACTCTCAATGTTTATCCGGTTAATGATTTGCCGCAATTATTAAGACACCTACAAAATCGTGAACTAATCAAAGCCGTAGAATTTCAAGCTTTAGTCGGACCAACATCAGCCCGACCAGCCACTTTTGATTTATCTGATATTAAAGGTCAGGACAAGGCCAAGCGGGGTTTAATGATTGCCGCCGCCGGTGGGCATAATATTATTTTCTCTGGACCACCCGGTTCCGGAAAAACCATGTTAGCTAAAAGCATGCCAAATTTATTACCAGATTTAAACGAATCAGAACAATTAGAATTAACTAAAATTTATAGCATTGCCAAGAAAACAAGCCTAAACAGCGGGGTGATAACAGACAGACCTTTTCGCTCGCCTCACCACAGTGCCTCGGCTCAAGCTATTATTGGCGGTGGCGTCTGGCCCCAACCAGGAGAAATATCTCTGGCTCATCGGGGTGTCTTATTTCTTGATGAATTTCCGGAATTCTCGCGAGTAGTTTTAGAAAATTTGCGCCAACCGCTAGAAGACGGCTTTGTAAACATTAGCCGCAGTGCCGGCCACTGGCAATTTCCCTCTAAATTTATTCTTCTAGCCGCTATGAATCCTTGCCCTTGTGGCTATTTAGGTGATCAAGATAGGATTTGCCGTTGTTCACCGATACAAATTAATCGTTATCGCGCTCGCCTCTCTGGGCCAATAATGGATAGAATTGATATACATATTGCTATGCCCCGCTTAAATTGGAAAAAATTACACATAGAGTCTGGCCAAGAAATTCACAACGACAATATTAATCAGCCCACTGAGCTAAATTCCGAAAAAGCCAAACAAATAATTAACGCCGCACGATCCCTACAAAATAAAAGATTTAAAAATGTTACATATCTAACTAACGCGGAAATGAGCATTCAAGCTATTAAAGACTTTTGTGTTTTAGATAAGGCCGGGCAGAGCTTGTTAATTCTAGCGGGAGAGAAAATGAAATTATCAGCTCGTGTCTATTTTCGCATCTTAAAATTAGCTCGTAGCATCGCCGATTTAGACGAAGAAAAACATATCTTAGCCTCACACTTAGCCGAAGCTCTACAATACCGCCCCCGATTGGAATAATCACCAGGCTTTTGCTATAATAAAAGGGAAATAAATATTCATAAATTACTTTAATTATGTCTAAAAAAATTACGGTCTTATTCCTTCTGACCGTCTTCCTTATTACTTCCGGTTTTGGCTGTAAAGGCGTGGATCAGGAAACTCAACAAGCCATGCAGCCCATCACTCTAACTTTTTGGAGCGTCTACGATGATGCCGATGCTTTTCAAGATATCATTACAAAATATAAAGCCATTCATCCTTATATAAATATTGAGTACAGGAAATTTAGATATGGAGAATATGAAGCGGAAATTCTTAACGCTATGGCGGAAGACCGTGGGCCCGATATATTTTCCCTTCATAATACTTGGCTGAAAAAATATCAGCCAAAGCTGGCCTTTCTCCCCGCCACCATTACCCTTCCTTATCCAGTAGTTCAAGGTACAATTCAAAAAACAGTAGTCCAACAAATGCGCACCAACAATAGTTTGACTCCAGTGGAATTAAAAAATAATTTTGTTGATGTTGTCACTAATGATGTTGTGCTTGAGGACGGAAATATTTATGGTCTACCTTTATCGGTTGATACTCTGGCCATGTACTATAATCGAGATTTACTAAACAATGCGGGTATTAGCCAAATTCCAGCCTATTGGAATAAAGAATTTTTACAAGCTGTTAAAAAATTAACTAGACAAAACGAAGAGAAAGAAATAATTCAATCCGGCGTCGCTTTAGGGGGCAGTGATAATATTAATCGCTTCAGCGATATCTTATCTGTGCTGATGATGCAAAACGGCGCAGTTATGATGAATGATAAGAACCAGGTTACTTTTAACGCCATTCCGAGCGCCATGAAAGATAGCGGCTATAATCCCGGCCTGGAAGCGCTCCATTTCTATACCGACTTTGCTAATCCCATTAAAGAATCATACTCTTGGAATAGTACTTTAACTAATTCTTTAGAGATGTTCATTAGTGGCAACCTAGCTATTATGTTCAGTTATTCCTATGATTTAAATACTATTAAAACACAGGCACCAAAATTAAATTTCGGAGTAGCTAAGCTACCACAAATTGAAGGCAATCCCCCAACAAATATAAATTTTGCTAATTACTGGGTAGAAAGCGTTTCTAAAAAGAGCGCCCATCAGGCTGAAGCTTGGGATTTTATCCAATTTATGACTAAAGCTGAACAAGTCAAAAGCTATTTAGACATAACTAAAAAACCAACAGCTCTTCGTTCTTTAGTAAGCGAACAAAGAAATGATAATCAAATCGGAGTCTTTGCTGATCAAGTACTAACTGCTAAAAGTTGGTACAAGGGCATTAACGCCACGGCGGCGGAAGAGGCTATTAAAGAAATGATTAGCGCTACCCTCATTAACACTAATGATAAAATACAAAATATCATTGATGCGACCGCGGCTAAGGTCCAACAGACTATTAATTAAATTCATTAAAGCTAGAATTTATTCTATGTTGAAAAAAAATATTTTATTTATAACGCTACTATTAGGCTTTACTGTTTTAATTACGACTCCAGCTTACGGACAGGGAGACATTTTACCAACCGCGAGTGGAACTACCAGTGAAAAAACTTGTAAAAACCCCGCCACTCACTCTTACGACGCTACTTATTGTGGCGACTACGCCTTAGACGACTTCGTTCGTTTAGCCATCAACGTTTCTAAATGGATTCTAGGAATTGTCGGATCCCTCTCTTTAGTCATGTTCATTTATGGCGGTTTTATGTTCCTCATTTCTGCCGGATCAGCAGATACTATTGGAAAAGCTAAAAAAATACTTATTGCCGCTGTTATCGGTTTAGTTATAGTCTTTTCTAGCTACTTGATTATAAAATTTGTTCTAGCATCTATTGGCTTAAAATGGGACGGAACTAAGGAGGTGCCGAAGCTTACTTCTCAGACTATCAACCTAATTATTAAGAACGACGCCCAGACTTAAAATTTCTTGCCCCTCTAGTCGGCTTTTATTTATAAAAGAAACGAACATTTAGTATTTTGACCCATGACTAATTTCATTCCCAAAAAATTACCCTTAGACGAAACTCTAGGAGAAAGATTACGTCAGGCGCGAAGTTTAAAAAAGTTAAAAGTTGAAGAAGTCGCCAAAATTTTACAAATTCGACCGGAATACATAAGCGCTTTAGAGGAGGAAAACTGGGAGAAACTACCAGCCGGTCTCTATGGTAAAAATTTTTTAAAGCAGTATGCCAGATTTCTCAAGCTCAATACAAAGGAGCTGTTAAAACAGGCATCAACCACTGAAGCGACAAGCAATCCTTTCTCGCAAAAAATTGTAGCAAAAAATAAGTTCATCGTTTTTCCTAAAATTGTCAAAAATGCTATTATCATTATTACCGTTTTGGCCTGTCTCCTGTATTTAGCGACTTACTCCAAAAAAATCTTTTTGCCGCCGGAATTAATAATTACCGCGCCATCCCAAAATCTTCTTATTCATGATAATATAATTACCGTAAGCGGCCAAACTGAAGCCGGGGCCGAAGTCCGTATTAATAACGAAATCACTCTAAACAACGACAATGGTGCGTTCTCTCAAACCATTAACCTAAAAAAGGGCTTAAATAACATAATCATCAGCGCTCAAAAAAAGTACAGTCAGAGTCAAACAGTCACCAGACAAATATTAGTTGAATAAATATGCCTGAAATAAATCAAACTACCCTATTCAATATCAATGATATTTTACGACGTTTAGGGACAGAAGAAAAACAACATGTAGCGGAATTAGGTTGCGGTAATTTCGGATTCTTTGTCTTTCCTTTGGCTCGTTTAGTCGGTCGCCAAGGCAAGGTTTACGCGGTGGATATCTTAAAATCAACCTTAGCGGAAATAAAGCAAGAAGCGACAAAAAGCAACTTACCACAAATTAATACCATTTGGAGCAATCTGGAAATTTTTAAGGCCACAAAAATAGAAACTAATAGTCTGGACGGAGCTCTGCTTGTTAATATTCTGCATCAATCAGAACATAAAATAGAAATGCTGCGCGAAGCAATCCGTCTCCTTAAAAGAGGGGGTCACTTGCTAATTGTAGAATGGAAAAATAGCGATTTACCCTTAGGCCCGGCTCCAGAAAAACGTGTCCGCTTAGAATCATTAAAAAATGCCGTGACTAAAATCGGCTTACAAGTTCAAGAAGAGTTTGAGGCCGGTCCTTATCATTACGGTTTAATTTTAACTAAATTATAAATATGAATCATCTTTTTACGCTCAGTTACTGGTTTGACTTACAGCCAGAATCTCTCGCTCCCCTAGGGCAACAAATGTTCACTGGCTTTCTAATACTATTAGTAATTCTCGCTGTCATATCTTTTGTTATAAAAACCAGAAAAGGAATATACCGCGGATTTTTTAAACGTCTATACGCCTTTAGTTTAACAAACATCGCCGTCGGTTTATTGCTTTTCTTTCTCAACTACGAAAGCGTACCTTTCTTAGCGGCTCGTTTCTGGATTGCCATTTGGTTTCTAGCGATGTTAGCTCGTTTAATATTTATGTTCATGACTCTCAAATCTGATAGTGCCCAGAAAAAAGAACGCGAAAAAGAGGAGGAAAGAAAAAAATATTTACCATAATCAGTTCAGTAATTTAAAGTCAAAATAAAAACCCTTCTCACGGAGGGTTTTTAATTAACAATATGACAGAACGTCAAAATCTAGGACAACGCGGAGAAATGCTAGCAAAAAAATATCTACAAAAAAATAACTATCAAATCATCGCTACTAACCACAGAGTTAAACGACAAGAAATAGATATCATTGCTAAATACAAAACAGGAATTATTTTTGTAGAAATAAAAACTCGTATTATGTCTGCCGCCAGTCAAAAAGAAAATCCTCTCACGGCGCGGCAGGTTCATAATTTAAAACTGGCCGCCCTAACCTACTGCCATGAAAATAAAATTTCTCTGGAAGCGATTCATCTGGATCTAATTATTATCCTGGTGAACACAAGAAAGAATCTAGCCGAGCTAAAACATTACCGAGATGTGTTTTAGGGTTTTTTCCCGTAGACTACCGCCGTTTCATCAGTATACAAAATCTGCCAATCATTCGCCGACTGTAAATAATCACGTAAATAATTATGAGATATTAACTCTTCGTCGCTAATCATAAATAAAAACTTTTCCCAAGGCTTGGCTGTTACATTTTTATCTTGAACAGGTATAAGCACTAAAGCAATATCATATTGCTTTAACTTATCCTCAATCTGGCCATCCTTTTTAAAAAATTCATAATACTCTTGTAGGTAGGTATGCCCAGCTAGAGGCAACTGAGGAAGACGGCCGTCAATAAATATCTGTCTTTCCGGCCAAGTCCAAATTAAATAACCACCCCAAGCATAATGATTAAAAAGGCGCGCGTCATCATATTCCGGATGATTCTGTAAAAATTTCACGGCATCGCGGGGATAATCTTTATAAAAAGATTGGAAGGGTTTATTACTAAAATTAATTTGCGTAATTTGAGATGTTATCACCAGCAGTGAACAAATTAATAAATAGACGGGAAGCAGCACACTATAAGGAAATAATTTTTTACTTGGCTCCGTCGACCACACTAGAGTCTGAATCTCCAGCATAAACCAAAAAGTGGCAACAAACATTAGAGGGAAATGACGACGAGACTGAAAGCTTAAAAAAACAAAGAATACTAATAAAAATAGACTCCAAAGATTGATAGACAAAATTTTTCGACGACGAATATAATAAATGTATAGTGACAAAAATAAAACAACTAAGGCTAAGTAGACTAACTGCCAATAAATAAAGGGGAAAGAAAATTGTGATAACCATTCTTGGATATGACTGCGATAAAAGCTACTTTGATAATCTTTGAGAAAAGAATACAGTTTGAAATGATAGGGGGTTAAGAGCGTCGCGCCTATTGATAGAACAGACGCAACAAAGAAAAGGAAAATATGACGACTAGATAAAGATTCAGAAAAATCCAAGCGAGAAAAAGAAGAAAAACGCCTTATAATTCTGACAAAAATTTTAATTCCTACCCAAGCGGCCAGTAAGCCCAGACCCAAGAGAAAGCTAGCGTGAAGAGATGCCCATAAATAGAACAAGGGTGGTAAAAATAACAATATACGCCAATTTTTCTTCCTACTATAGCTATTAATAATCAGCAACAATAAAACTATAAACAAAATCCCCAGCTCCTGTATCCTGACGCCTAAATGCGGTAATGAGGCTACTATGCCTAATATTTCTAAAACTAAAATAAAACCCGGCGCTACAGAAGGGTATAAGCGACGCGCCTCTCTATTTAATAATATCAAAACTAAAACCATTAAAGCGGCAAAAAAAACCGATAAAGCTAAATACCCAAAATTATTATAAATTTCATAAATAACAAAATTACTTAACCATTCGTGATCAACCCAATGACCAGTAAAAACATAGTTATAATTATTAATATCTGGCACCAGCTGAGATTGGGCAATTTCTTCGCCCACCTTAAGATGCCAACCCAGATCAGGGTCAAGATAATTAAAAGAATTCCTGAGTAACAGGAAAAAAATAAAAATATAAAAAGTGATAAAAATGACTTTAGGCCATTTATTATCCTTTACTGATATAACCATAAAATAAGCTTTATATCGCTTTCTAAGCTTATTTTATCATAGCCATATTTATTTGTCTTGTTCAAAATAATGTGCTAACATTAAAGGTGTAAAACTGAAAAAATAATAAAAACTAGAAAGGTGGTGAAAATATGAATAAAATTTCCAAATATCTAACCTCCCTGGCTATTTTAGCCTTTTTAATGTTACCTGTTTTTGCTGTACCTGCTTTGGCGCAATTTGACCCAGGCTTAAATGAAGTAAGCAACGGTTTAAATAATTCCTTATCATCTACTGATCCAAGAACTGTTATTGGTCGCATCATCAATGTCGCCTTAGGTTTCTTGGGCGTTATTGCGGTTGGCATCATCTTAATGGGTGGTTTCAAGTGGATGACTGCTGGCGGTAACGAAGAAAAAACTGAGGAAGCTAAAAAATTATTGGGCGCCGGTGTTATTGGTCTAGTTATTATCCTATCTTCTTGGGCCATTGCTACCTACGTTATCAATGCTTTAAACAACGCGGTCGCTTAATGACCAAATCGGTGATTCTCATTTGCAATATAATGGGAATTACTGCTCTGGATGGGATAATTTCCTTTCTAGAGCAGTAATCAATGACTCAATTAATATGAAAAATAAAATATTAGTTTTAGCCGGCTTATTTGTAATGCTATTTTCCGCTTTAGCTATGGGAGTGCAAGCGCAAAATGTTGATGATGCTCTTAAGGGGCTGGATAACAGTGCTGGCCGAGTTAATGCTTTCAATCAACAGGTTAAAGAACAACCCGGTACGAATTTCTTAAGCACTAAGGCCGGACAAATAATCGGATTGATTTTATCGTTCATTGGTGTCCTCTTTCTAGGCCTGATGATTTATGCCGGTATTTTATGGATGACTTCTAGTGGTAACGAACAAACCGTTGCCACCGCCAAAGATCTAATTGTTAATGCGGTTATCGGTATAATTATAGTTTTTGCCGCTTACGCCCTCACTTCATTCTTAGGACGCGAATTATTATTAAAATAATGAATAAGTGCTATTGGAAAAATATAATCAGCTCATTTCTCCTGATTTTTTTCTTGTTCGGCGGAGTAATCGCCTTAGCCAAAGCCGAGGGTACTTATGATTTTCAAGAACAAAGCGGTTTAAACACTAGCGCTAATACAGCCGGTTATGATGTTCTCACCACGACTTCAGCAGAAGGTCTTATTAGTCAAGTTATTTATCTTGGCCTCAGTTTTATTGGCATTGCCTTCTTCGCCTTTATGCTATATGGCGGTTTAACCTGGATGACGGCGCGAGATAATGAAGAGAAAGTAAAAAAAGCTATGGACATAATAATAGCATCTATCCTCGGTATTATTGTCACTCTCGCCGCTTATGGAATCAGTTACTTCTTAATACAATATTTTGCCAGCCCCACTGCAATTGTATCTTAGTAAAAACCAACCATTCATTGTCTTAATATGAAATTAACAAGAAAATTACTTTTAGTCATAATTGTTTTCTCCCTCTTTATTTTTAATCCGGCCTCAGCTGCTCTTATTAATAGTGGCAGCGAAACTGCTAAGAATTTTAATAATTCCCTAGAAACTGGAGGAAAACTAGCCTACGATATTACTGCCACCCCGGAAAGTATTATGACAACGGTAGTACGTATTCTTTTGTCCGTACTGGGTATAATTTTCTTAATTATAATTCTTATCGCTGGTAGTGCTTGGATGAGAGCTAATGGTAATGAAGAAAAAATACAAAAAGCTAAAGATACTCTTAAGAACACACTAATTGGCCTAGTTCTTGTTTTAATTGCCTACGCCTTAAGCGCCGATTTAGGACAAATTCTAGCCACCATCTTTCTCAAAGCTAACTAAAAATATATGATAAAAACTATTAAAACTTTAGCTCTATCCTTCGTCCTTAGTATTTTATTAATTCTACCCGCTATAGCATTAGCGGAAGAACCTGACACCTCATTACTAGGAAGACTGAAGGCTGTAGGGGGTGGTGGAGGTTACCAGACCGATCAGGCTATAGCTTCAACACCAATCGTAATAGGTATGATTATTGGGGCTTTCTTTGGCTTTTTAGGTATCATTTTTATAGTTCTCATGGTTATTGCTGGTTTTAACTGGATGACCGCGAGAGGAAACGATGAACAGATTCAAAAATCTAAAGATTCTATTCGCTCCGCTCTTATTGGCTTAGTTGTATCTTTATCAGGCTGGGCCATATGGAATTTCATATTTAATAATGTGATAGCCAACTAATAATATGATTATTAAAAAAAACATCATTACTTTTTTTCTCCTAACAATATTTGCCATATTTTCAGTACAGATAGCTTCGGCTCAGTTAATAATCGGCGACTCTAAAGATGATTTACAGAAGCTGACCAGTAATACGGCTTCAGCGGCTAATTTAGGAGATGTCACAGTCGGACAAGTAGTCGGTGGCATTATAGCGATAGCCCTGAGTTTAGTATCTATAATCTTTATTATTTTAATGGTAACTGCTGGTTTCCGCTGGATGACTGCCCAGGGTAACGAAGAAATGATTACTTCCTCTAAAGATTCTATTCGCGGCGCTATCATCGGTTTAATCGTCACTTTATCAGCTTACGCCATCACTTACTTTGTTCTCAAGTATGCCCCCTTTAGCGGCGGTACGGGAGGAGCACAAGTAATCACTGGCGGTTAAATATAAATATTTAGAAAATAAGAAAGGGAGTATTTTATATACCCCCTTTTTTTGTTTTAACTTTTATCTAGTTACAAAAGCGAAGTTAAAACATTTTTCACCTTTATAATCATGCATAGATCCGTCTATCGTCATGATTCTAGACGATAACTGTCTTCCTCCCTCCAGACACTTTACTGTATATGTGTCAGGAATTAAATTAATATAACGTTTTTCCTTGGGCCGAAGAACAACGGATGCATGGTCTCCTCCAGTATTTCCCACGATATCAAAGACAATAGTTTTATAATAATTATTATCCAGAACTACCTTATATCCGTTGGAACTATCAACTCTGCTACCATGAATATTATTACTTATCTTCTCCAGCAACATCTCTTGGCGACGAACTGCAAAGGAATTTTTTCTTTGATCAAGTTCTCGGGAAGAAAGTTCCTTAGGAACTTCTGTGCTTCTTGTGTAAGAATCAACTATATAATTACGTTGACTTTGTAAAGCCTCCAATCTTTCTATTTTTACAACAATTTTTTGTTTCAAGTCATCTTTTTTTTGAAAAGAAAGCTTGAAGTCTTTCGCCTGAGTCTCTAAATCAGAAATCTCATCTTGAGTTAGAGAAATCTCCTCCTCTAGAACTTCCACTTGTCCGTCGGCCTGACGACTACCAAACTTTGGTGTCGCACAAGCAACAAACAACATTGCAACAAACACTACTGCTAACATAGACATGGTTTTCATAACCAGCCTCCTTTTTATTTTATGATTAAATTCATAATTTTTTATATTCTATTGGGAAAGAACTTTTATTGTTCTTTTGTTTGAAAATCCTTTTTTATTGTGTAAAAATAGTATCAGAATTATCAAAATATGTCAACATTTTTATCCCCAACTTAACCTTGACTAAATTTGAAAGAAGTGCTAAATTAGTTAGTTAAGAAAATCCCTGCTTTTATTATCATTCAATATGATAAGCTAGGGATTTTTTGATTTAGCGAATATTAGCAAATATGAAAATAATACAAATAATTAAGGACGAAGTACTGCCGCTTGATAACCGGAAAAACCTAGTTTTATTGGTTATTATTGCCTGTATTTTTCAATTTGTCCTGTTTTACGCCCCGGCTTTAGCCGATCAGGCTGTTAATGCGGCTCAAGCCGAAACTATTAGCCCAACAGCGATGCTTGCTGATGAATCAGACTTTATTATCGGCGAGCAAATGGTAAAAAAACAAGCAATGGATAATGAAGCTGCTAAATTTCAGCCAGTGGCCTTAGCTCTTATTAGCATCTCCACTTCTAGCTCAATAGTTAGCACTACAAGCCCCGCTATAGCCAGTTCCACACAGAACATGACTGAAGCTAGCCCGGACGCTAATACCCCCACTTCCACCCTTAAAGTTGTCAGAAGCAGTTCCCATGTCATAACCGCTTATAATTCGGAAGTAGGGCAGACCGATGATTCTCCCTGTATTACCGCTAACGGCTTCAATGTCTGCAAACACGGAGAAGAGGATACTATTGCCGCTAATTTCTTAAAATTCGGAACTAAAGTACAAATTCCAGAACTATTTGGCGACCGCATCTTCATAGTTCGCGATCGTATGAATAGAAAACATCCCAACCGGGTTGATGTCTGGATGTTAGAGAGACAAGATGCTCTTAAATTTGGTGTTAAAGTAGCCACTATCAAGATAGTGGAATAAAAAATTCAATTAGATAATTTTCAAAGAAAAAATACTCGGATAAGCCGAGTATTTTTATTTATAAAAATAGATAACTCAACAATATTTCTATCTAGAATAAGAAACTTAACAAACCACGACTTCGTTTAATGTCTTTTTCTTTTTTAGCGATAGCTATAGTGGTAGCAACAACCGTATCCGGATTTAAAGAAATACTATCTATACCTTCCTCTACTAGAAACTCCGCAAAATCCGGAAAGTCACTTGGTCCTTGCCCACAAATTCCTACTTTACGATGATTTTTCTTAGCTACTTTTATTAATTGACTGATTAAAATTTTAACCGCTTCATTCTTTTCATTAGAAACACCGGCGACATCCAAGGTCCCAGTCGCGTCACGATCTATTCCTAAAGTAAGTTGAGTTAAATCATTAGAACCAATGGAAAACCCGTCAAAAATGCGACAA
>Ga0172380_10005151_pt1 | contig 16114 bp, 12 predicted proteins | sample Leawe162metaG_FD_119747 | JGI IMG/M metagenome (GOLD analysis project Ga0172380, IMG submission 119747) | Leachate microbial communities from a municipal landfill in Southern Ontario, Canada - Leachate well 162 metaG | ecosystem: Engineered > Solid waste > Landfill > Unclassified | place...
ACCTTTAAACTGGGTGAGGAGATCTTTTCGCTCGACGTTGCCAAGGTCCGCGAGATTTTAGAATACACAAGCATAACCAAGGTGCCGCAGACTCCTGACTTCATGTGCGGGGTCATCAACCTGCGTGGTAGTGTGGTCCCGGTTATCGATCTGCGCCTGAAATTCGGCATGCCGGCAACGGAGCGGACGGTCAACACCTGCATCATCGTAGTCGAAGTCCAGATGGAGAACGAGGATATCGTGCTCGGTACCCTGGCGGACTCGGTTCAGGAAGTGGTGGAACTGGAACCGGAACAGATCGAGCCTGCCCCACAGATCGGGACACGCTTGAATACGGAATTTATTCGTGGCATGGGCAAACAGGACGGTCATTTTATCATCATCCTGGATATCGACAAAGTCTTTAGCAATGAGGAGCTTGAAACCGTGCAGGACCATGGCAATCTGTGAATTCCCCCGGCGGTCAAGAACAAGCCCGGAAGTGATACTATGAAGATCTGCTTATTTAGGCCGTTTTCTGCGAATGTTGATAAGCTGCACAGCTGCAGTCCGGGAATTGTGTGATGAGACAACGAGCTGATTCGCTGCAGTCATCCAATATCCCTTCTGTTCTCAGCGATAGGGAGTTCAATCGCTTCAGTTCATTTATTTATGAAGAAATTGGTATAAAGATGCCACCGGTCAAGAAGACCATGCTGGAGGCCCGTCTCCAGAAGCGTCTTAAGGCACTGGATTTCAAGACGTTTGAGGAATATGGCGACTACGTTTTCAGTGGTGATGACAAGAGAGATGAGTTGATTCATCTGATTGATGTGGTCACAACCAATAAAACCGATTTTTTCCGCGAACCTGCCCACTTCGATTATCTGGTAAAGGAAGCCATTCCCGCCCTGATCTACGAACGCGATGTCGGCATCCGGTCACCGCTCAAGATCTGGAGCGCTGGTTGCTCAACTGGTGAGGAACCTTATACCCTGGCCATGGTGCTGTCCGAATTTTCTGCTGCAAATCCTGGTTTTCATACATCCATTCTGGCGTCGGATATTTCGACCGAGGTGCTTTCGAAGGCGCACAACGCCATTTACACCGAAGACCGGGTTGACACCATCCCACTGCATCTGAAGAAAAAATATCTTTTGAAAAGCAAGGACAAGGCCAGGGGGCTGGTGCGGATTGTCCCGAAACTCCGATCCATGATTCAATTCAAGCGCCTGAACTTCATGGAAGACTTCGGGCTGCATGAACACCTCGATATTATTTTCTGCCGCAATGTGATCATTTACTTCGATAAACAAACTCAGGAGCGCCTGTTGAATAAATTCTGCAACCAGCTGGTTCGCGGCGGATTCCTTTTCCTGGGGCATTCCGAGACCCTGAACGGGCTCAATGTTGCTTTGACTCCGGTAGCATCGACAGTATATCGCAAAATATGAAACAACAATTGATCGGCACAGGATTGCTTAATGTTTACCTCATGCCAGGCGAAATCTATGTTTCCCGTGTTCCGGCCATGGTATCGACAGTGCTCGGATCCTGCGTTTCGGTGATTTTGTATTCCCCGGGCCTGGCAATGGGGGCGATTTGCCATGCCATGCTCCCCAGTGGCGGCGACGAGAATGGCTTACGCTACGTGGATACTGCCGTGACTGCCATGTACGAAAAATTGGGGAAAATCTGTAAACGATCACTCGACTTTGAAGTCAAGCTCTTTGGAGGCGCCAATCTGCTCAATCCGGGTACTGGCTGCTCTACTGGCCCCATGACCGTGGGCCAGCAGAATGTTGAAGCGGCTCTGCAGGCAATCAAGGCACTTGGGCTCACTCTGGTTGCTTCGCATACCGGCGGCGATCGGGGTAGAAAAATTTATTTCAATTCCATGACCGGAGAGGTCCTGATGCGTCCGGTGAGGAGAACAATGTGATGGGTCAAAGGCCGGCAGAGCTACAGCCGTCTTTGACTCTTCTCTGAGCCTTGCTTATCCTTGCTCCCTTGGGGTTTTTTATGTCAAATAAAATAAAGGTATTGATCGTAGATGATTCGGCGTTGGTCAGGCAGGCGCTTGCGGAGATCCTCTCTTCGGACCCGATGATTGAGGTCATAGCCACGGCCTCTGATCCATTCGTGGCTGCCGAGCGCATTAAAACGTGCGTTCCGGACGTAATAACTCTGGACGTAGAGATGCCACGCATGGACGGCTTGACCTTTCTCCAGAAGATCATGACCCAACATCCGATTCCGGTCGTAATGTGTTCCACGTTGACCGATTCAGGCAGCGAAACCGCTATGAAGGCACTTGAGTACGGAGCGGTAGATATTATCGTAAAGCCCAAGATGGGAACCAAGCAGTTTTTAGAGGAATCGCGGGTCAGTATTTGTGATGTTGTCAAGGCTGCAGCCATGGTAAAATGCAGGCTCCAGCCCTTGACAAGAACTCGCGAGATTGCACCGAAGTTGACAGCCGATGTGATCATGGAAAAACCGCCTACCAAGGCCATGATCCAGACAACCGAAAAAGTGGTGGTTGTAGGTGCTTCCACCGGAGGAACCGAGGCGCTCAAGGTCTTTTTGGAGATGCTGCCAGAAGATTCACCCGGCATTGCGATTGTTCAGCACATGCCCGAACATTTTACCGCTGCCTTTGCAAAACGGCTCGATTCCATCTGTCGCGTCACCGTCAAAGAGGCTGAAGACAACGACTCTGTGGTCAGGGGGCGTGTCCTGATCGCGCCCGGCAATCATCATACCTTGCTGAAACGCAGCGGTGCCCGTTACTATGTCGAGATCAAGGATGGCCCGCTGGTTTCAAGGCACCGCCCTTCAGTGGATGTCCTGTTCCGGTCCGCGGCACGCTATGCTGGGAAGAATGCTGTTGGCGTGATCATGACCGGCATGGGGGATGACGGTGCGCGCGGCATGAAAGAAATGTACGATGCCGGGGCCATTACCATCGCCCAGGACGAGGCGACCTGCGTGGTCTTTGGCATGCCTCAAGAGGCAATCAAAATGGGCGGCGTACACAAAACTTTGCCGCTGCAACATATCGCTCCCGAAGTGCTTCGGCTTTGCAGCTAGTTTGGTTCAGAGGCGGTCCTTTTGAAACACCGCAATAAAACGTGCGGAATTTCAGAGTAACACCCAATTAGGATCAGGCCATGGCAATAAGTGAAAAATTTTATCTTGGGCGTCAGCCAATCCTGGATCGTCGTCAAGAGATCGTGGGCTACGAACTCCTCTTCAGATCGGCCGGTCTTGATTATGCCGAATTTGACAGCTATTCCCATGCCAGTGCCAGTGTTATCACCAATGCCCTGGCAGCTTTCGGCATCCAGGAGGTGTTGGGTGGAAAGCTGGGCTTTATCAATGTCCATCTCGGATTGCTGCTTTCGGAGATGCTCGAACTGCTTCCCATCGAGCAATCGGTCTTGGAACTGCTGGAGATCATCAAGATCGACGAGAAGGTTGTGGAGCGCTGTCGCGAATTGAAACAGCTGGGTTTCAGGCTGGCGCTGGATGACCATGAGTACAATCCCGAATGTGTCGGCATCTATGAGCATGTAGACATAATCAAGATCGACATACTTCAGGTGGACGCAGGAATGCTGCCTGGAATTGTTGAAGAACTGCGCCAATGGCCGATAAAAATTCTTGCTGAAAAGGTTGAAACTGTAGAGCAGTTTGAAACATGCTTCCGTATGGGGTTCGACCTGTTTCAGGGATACTTCTTCGAACGGCCGGTGGTCCTCAACAAAAAACGCATCGATGTCTCCGGCATGGCCATGCTCAAACTTCTGCAGCAACTCGCCAGAAATGCTGCTATTGAAGAGATCGAAGAGACTTTCAAGGCCAATCCGAGCATGTCGTATACTCTGCTGCGGCTGGTCAATTCCGTTGCCATTGGTGCGCGCGCCAAAATCAAGACCTTGCGGCACGCCATCACCATGTTGGGAATCGATCACATCCGCCGCTGGATACAGTTGTCGCTCTTTGCCGGTAACGATTCCCGCGGGATCAACAATCCTTTGCTCGAAATGGCCGCTGTGCGGGGACGCCTGATGGAGATCCTGGTCATGCAGAAGGAGAGAGATCACGTTATATCCGAAAAATCCGAAGAGGCCTTCATGACCGGAATCCTTTCACTGCTTGAGGTGCTTTTCGAGACCCCTATGAGCGAGATTGTGGAGAGCCTCAATTTGACCGATGAGGTGAGTAATGCCCTGCTGTCCCGCACCGGGGACCTGGGTCAGCTGCTTTCCCTGGCCGAGCGGCTTGAGGTGACCGACTTCGATGCTGTAACACCGCTGCTGGAACAGTCCGAGATATCTCTGGACCAGCTTCTTGCGGCCCAGTTGGATGCCTTTAACTGGCGAGTCAGCGTGATGGCGCGCTGACAGGTCTCCGGTGTCCTGAATCCGGGGCCGGGTGTAAGTTTTTGCTCGATCATGAACATTTTTCCCTCCTTGACTCTCCATTGCTTTTGATGTAGCTTGACATGTCCTGCCACAGGACGATCCACGACGCTTGCGTCACAACTCCTCATTTACAGGTTACAACCCGGATGAACATCATTGCAGTCATTCCAGCCCGCTACGCTTCCACGCGTTTTCCGGGTAAGGCGTTGGCCGAGATAGGCGGCAAGCCTATGATTCAGCATGTGTACGAGCGTTCCGCACGTTCCAGGCTGATCGACGAAGTCATAGTTGCCACCGATGACGACCGCATCTGTAAGGCCGTGGCCTCGTTCGGAGGCGTTTACCGCATGACTCGCTCCGACCATGAAACCGGCACCGACCGATTGGCCGAAATCGCACAGCAGCTTGATGCCGATATCATAGTCAATGTGCAGGGAGACGAGCCACTCATAGATCCGGAGATGATCGACCAGGCCATCAAACCGTTTCTGGACGATCCTGCCCTCCGGATGGGGACTCTCAAGACGCGCATCAAGTGTCTGCACGATTTTCTCAGCCCTAACGTGGTTAAGGTGGTCACGGACCGGGACAATAATGCGCTTTATTTTTCCAGATCACCCCTGCCGTTTTTCCGGGACAAATGGCAAGACCTGAAGGATGAATCGTTCGCGAGCGGCAAATTGCTGTGCTACAAGCATGTGGGACTGTATGTCTACCGCCGGGATTTTCTTGTCGAATTCGCTGCCATGTCGCCTACGTTCCTGGAGATATCCGAGAAACTGGAACAGCTGCGGGCAGTTGAAAATGGTGTGCGCATCCGCGTCGTGGAAACTGAATTCGAATCCATCGGCGTTGATACCCCTGATGACCTGGCAAAGGCCAGGGAATGCTTCAAGAAACGGCAGCAATAACTCTGGGATATTTGTGGATTGCCTTGTTGGCTCTTCGAAAGCTCGCTTGACATAGTAAGGCTATGACCCGTCGCTTTCCTTTCGACTCCTTGTGAGTGTCTCTAACCCTGATAAACAGGATAAGTGCGTTAACGAAGTTATTTTCTGCCTGAAATAGCAGAAAATAACTTCTAACTTACTAATTCAGGTTCGTAAAACTTATTAAAATCTTCCTCCCTACAGGAGCAGTTGGAATGAAAACAAAATTTATTTTCGTAACCGGAGGGGTTGTCTCGTCCATTGGTAAAGGGCTTGCGGCCGCCTCCCTGGGAGCATTGCTGGAGGCCCGCGGATTGCGGGTGACGATGCAGAAGCTGGACCCCTACATCAACGTAGACCCAGGCACAATGTCGCCGTTTCAGCATGGCGAGGTCTTTGTAACCGATGACGGGGCTGAGACTGATCTGGATCTTGGACACTATGAGCGCTACACCTGCGCGACCCTTTCCAAGAAGAGCAATTTCACCACCGGTCAGGTCTATTTTTCGGTTATCGATAAAGAAAGGCGCGGGGACTATCTGGGCGGGACCGTGCAGGTGATTCCGCACATCACCGATGAGATCAAGGCCAAAATCATCGCCAATGCGGTTGGTGCCGATGTGGCGATCATCGAAGTCGGTGGCACGGTGGGCGACATAGAGTCGCTCCCTTTTCTGGAAGCTATCCGCCAGTTTCGTCATGACCTGGGCCATGGCAACACCCTGTACATCCATGTGACTTTGGTGCCATACATCCGCACCGCCGGCGAGTTGAAGACCAAGCCTACTCAGCACTCGGTCATGGAACTGCGCAAGATCGGCATCCAGCCGGATATCCTGTTGTGCCGCTGCGACCGCGAACTGCCACAGGATATGAAAAAGAAAATCAGCCTGTTTTGTAACGTAGAAGAAAAAGACGTTATCCAGGTAATTGACTGCGAACATATCTATGCCGTACCCATGGCCCTCAACAAGGAACGGCTGGATGAGCAGGTGGTGGAAAAGCTCAATATCTGGACCAAGGCCCCTGATCTTACCCAGTGGCAGGATGTGGTGGAGAAGCTGCGCCATCCCAGCCACGGAGAGGTCCGCATCGCCATTGTCGGCAAGTATGTTGACCTGACCGAATCCTACAAATCCCTGGCCGAGGCCTTGACCCACGGTGGCATTGCCAATGACTGCCGCGTGTATCTCAAATACCTGGATTCGGAAAAGATCGAGCGGGACGGCATTGAAGGCCATCTTGACGATGTCGATGGCATCCTGGTTCCAGGCGGTTTCGGGGAACGGGGCACGGAAGGCAAGATTCAGGCAATTGAGCATGCACGTACCGGCAAGATCCCGTTTTTCGGCATCTGCCTCGGTATGCAGATGGCAGTGGTGGAATTTTCCCGCAACGTGTGTGGCCTCAAGGAAGCCTGTTCCAGCGAATTCAAGCCCAATTGCGGCGAACCGGTCATACATCTCATGGCAGAGCAGAAATCGGTCAGCAAAAAGGGGGGCACCATGCGGTTGGGGGCCTATCCCTGTACCCTGACCAAAGGGACGTTGGCCCATTCCGCCTACAATAATACGACTATCTCGGAGCGCCATCGCCACCGTTACGAGTTCAACAACGGCTTCCGCGACACCCTTACCCAGAATGGCATGGTCCTTTCTGGCGTCTACAAGGACAAAGACTTGGTCGAGGTCATCGAGATCCCGAATCATCCCTGGTTCCTCGGCTGCCAGTTCCACCCCGAGTTCAAATCCAAGCCATTGGTACCCCATCCGCTGTTCCGCGCCTTTATCGCGGCGGCCCTGGACTACCGCAATAAGAGTAAACCATGACAAGAGAAATCGTTGTCGGAAATTTCAAGATCGGCGCCAGCAGGCCCTTGGTTCTGATTGCCGGCCCATGTGTCATCGAGTCGGAACAGGCCACGCTCAGGACCGCCGAGCGGTTGATGGCCATCTGCAATGGACTCTCGATACCGCTCGTATTCAAGGCCTCCTATGACAAGGCCAACCGCACCTCCATCGGTTCCTTCCGTGGCCCGGGCATGAAAGAGGGGCTCAGAATCCTGGCCAAGGTAAAGGAATCCCTTGGTTTGCCGGTGATCTCCGACATCCATTCCATAGAGCAGGTGACACCCGCGGCCGAGGTGCTGGACGTGATTCAAATCCCTGCCTTCCTCTGTCGCCAGACCGACCTGGTGGTGGCGGCTGCCAAGAGCGGGCGGGTGATCAACATCAAGAAGGGGCAGTTCCTGGCTCCCTGGGATATGAAGAATGTAGCCGGCAAGGCTGCCGCAGCCGGCAACGAGAATATCATCCTAACCGAGCGGGGGGTTTCATTCGGCTACAACAACCTGGTGGTGGATATGCGCAGTTTCCCGGTCATGCGCTCCAGCGGCTATCCGGTAGTCTTCGACGCCACCCACAGCGTTCAGCTCCCCGGTGGCCAGGGCGAGAGTTCCGGCGGCCAGCGCGAGTATGTGGAGTATCTTTCCCGCGCCGCAGTGGCCACCGGAATCGACGGCATCTTCATGGAGGTCCATGAAGACCCTGATAAAGCCCTCTGCGACGGTCCCAACTCGATCCCGCTCAACGAATTGCCCACACTGCTCAAGATTCTCAAGGCAATCGACTCTGTCGTAAAATAATCCATCAAGTTGACGAGACAAAAAAGGGACGGCAATCGAGCCGTCCCTTTTTTCGTGTGATGTTACAAGACTTCCACTCATCCGAAACGGTAAACCGACCTGCCATCCTGGTAAAGCTCTATGGGGCCGTCCTGCGAGACCTTGATCACCTTGCCGAAACAGGATGCCGCGCTGGCGGCGGTGGTCCGACCCCCGCCGGTAACTACCTCCCGCGCATGGGAAGTGTCGATGATGAAGCCGGTTTCCATCAGCTTGCCGTTAGTGTTGAAGACCGTCATGCCATCGGCCGAAAGGATGCGCAGCAAGATTCCCGCCTGCTTCAGTTCGCCGATGCTCCTCCCCTTCACCTGCCCGATCAACAGGCGTCCTACCGGGTCATCGCCGCCCACCGATCCCTTTTTCAGCGAGGTCAACTTGCGTTTTCCCAGGTCGTAGATCAGAATTACCGTGCCATGCCGCTCCTTGGAAAGGGCATAGACGGTCCAGAGCAGTTCGTCTATCGCCTCCGTGTTGATGCATCCGGCCAGGAAAGAACGGAAGATATCCGGATCGAAGATGGCCCACACACCCTTGCGGCGCACCAGTAGCCTGGCCGGGCTGATCAGTACCTCGATCTCCGAGGAATCGTTGACTGTCACGGCAAAGGCGCCTTTGCCGGCACGCCGGACAATGGAAAAGATCTCGCGCTGGGTCAGTCGCTCCACATCGGTCTGGACCACTGTCGGCGAGGTGCGCATGACGCCGGTTACCTGCATCTGGATGTTGGCGACGAAAAAGAGGTTGGTGCCGTCAACAAAGCGGTAGGTCAAGGGGTTGTCGAAAAAAGTGGGGGAAATATCCTCATGTGGCTGCAGGGGGATCAAGGTGTGATGCCGCTCCCGCGCCAGTTTGCCCAAGGCCGGGGGGGTGGTGCGATGAACGATTACGCCGGTTGTGGCCGGCTTTCCCTCATAGCGTTGGTAAGAAAGGTTTTTCAGCAGTTGGATCAATTGCTGGATTGGCCAGAATCCCTTGCGGTGATCGCCCCGCAGGGAACGGGCCACGGTGATGTCCATGATCGACGCTAAAAGTGCCGTACGAAAGTGGGCCGTGTATCCTTCCTGTTGAAAGCCGCTGTACAAAGCGGAGAAAGCGGTCAACAACTCCCGGCAAAAAGCTTCTTCGGTGCGGGTGAAGGGAAGAGCTACCCTCTGAGCCGTGAAACAGAAGGGGCGCCCCTCGATAGAAACAGTTTCGCCGAAGGCTTCCTTGCCCGTCTGGATTCCGGTCTCCCCAGCAACCAAATCCACCTCCGCCCCTCCCAAAAATGAGCGGATGTTGCCCCTCAAAGCATCGAACACGGCAATCGGCATGGCCTGTTCCTTTCGCGACGTCTGTCAGTCGGTATTTTAGCAGCTATCAGAATGGAATACAGTGAAAAATGGTCTTGATCTGAAGAATAGGATTTGTCCCTGGATTAGTCCCTGGATTAGTCCCTCTATTTTCGAACTGCGGTAAGTACTCGTTCGGGTACGCCGCACTGATCGACGGCACCGCCGGAACTGTTTAGAACGTTGAAATCGCCCCGAAGTGCCTTGAGGGCATAGCGTTCCTGTTCGATCTCGCTTTGAGTCCGAAAACGGAGTCGGCGCAACAGCGGGACCGGCGGACACCACCCATGGAGGGCGTGCTGCAGGAAAAATCCCATGATCAGTGCCGGCAGGAGGTAGAATTTTCTGCTTACCGTGGCTCCCAGACCGATACCGACCAAGGCCAGGCTCGATGCGTTGGTTTCGAGGACCCGCTCGATGTCCCACTCTTCATCGAGTTCCCGGAGACGCTCGGCAATTTCCTCCGGGTGGTCCAGAAAATACCAGAGCCGTTTCTCCATCTCTCTTTCGATCCTGAGCGTCTTCCACTGTGCCGAGTGCAGGGTAACCCTTTGTGTCGTAGCCGGTAATTTCATGGCCATTCTCCTTCCCGCGCAATTCCGTTCTCTGTACCAATCCGGTTCCAGCTGCAATGTTTGCCGCAATCGGACTGATTTTGTCTTATAGGGAATTATAGCATGGTGTTGATTTGCTGCAACCACCTGAAAAATCCATGTATGTGGCGTAAGCGGTAAGGGGTTTGGCACAATGTGATGACAATAAAAAAGGGACAGGCGTTCCTTGCCTGTCCCTTGCTTCCTAGATGAGAATTGGTCTAAGCCGTTTCGCCGGCATCCTCCAGGTGAAGTTCCTTGATGGCAATTTCCCTGAGCTTGAATTTCTGGATCTTGCCGGAAGCGGTCATGGGATAGCCGTCCACGAACTTGACGTAGCGCGGGATCTTGTAGTTCGCTATCTTGTCCTTACAGAACTCCCGCACTTCTTCCTCGGCCATCTCCACCCCTTTTTTGAGGACAATGGCGGCCATGACCTGTTCGCCGTATTTGCGATCAGGAACGCCGTAAACCTGCACATCGGATATCTTGGGGTGGGAATAGAGGAATTCCTCGATCTCCCGGGGATAGATATTTTCGCCGCCGCGGATGATCATGTTCTTGATGCGGCCGGTGATCTTGCAGTAGCCGTTCTCGTCCATGATGGCCAGGTCACCGGTGTGCAGCCAGTTCTCGCTGTCAATGGCCTTGGCGGTCTCCTCCGGCATCTTGTAATAACCTTTCATGACCAGGTAGCCCCTGGTGCAGAGCTCTCCCTGCTTGCCCGGCGGCAGGGTGGCGCCGGTCTCGATATCCACGATCTTGACTTCCACATCCGGCAGTGCTCGGCCCACCGTGGCCACGCGCAGCTCGATCGGATCGTCGGTCCTGGTCTGGGTAATGACCGGCGACGACTCGGTCTGGCCGTAGGCAATGGTGATCTCCGAGGCGTGCATCTCGCTGATCACCTTCTTCATTACCTCGATCGGGCAGTTGGAACCGGCCATGATGCCACTTCTGAGGCTGGTGAGATCAAACTTGGGAAATTCGGGATGTTCCAGTTCGGCGATGAACATGGTCGGAACGCCATGCACCGCGGTGCAGCGCTCCTTTTCAATGGTTTGCAGGACCTTGAGCGGGTCGAAGATCTCCACCGGGACCATGGTCGAACCGTGGGTGACACAGGCCATGACTGCCAGCACGCAGCCGAAGCAGTGGAAGAAGGGGACCGGGATGCAGAGGCGGTCCTTTTCGGTGAAGCGCATGCATTCGCCGATATTGAAGCCGTTGTTTATGACGTTGTGATGGGTCAACATGACCCCTTTGGGGAAGCCGGTGGTGCCGGAGGTGTACTGCATATTGATGGTCTCGTGACAGTCAAGCCCGGCCTCGATGGCGTTCAACTCCCCGTCCGGCACCTGGTTGCCCAGTTCGAGGATCTTCTGGAAATTGATCGAACCGGCCGGCGTCCCGTCGCCGATGAAAATCACGTTCTTCAGGTATGGGAGTTTGGCGCTGGTAAGTCCGCCTGGCTCCGCCCCGGACAGCTCCGGCACTACCTGGTAGAGTGTCTGCACATAGTCGGTGTCTTTGAAGGACTTGACCATGAACAAGGTATTGGAGTCTGATTGTTTGAGGATGTATTCCAGTTCGGCTGATTTGTAGCTGGTGTTGACGGTTACCAGGATGGCGCCGATCTTGGCGGTGGCAAACTGCAGGATCACCCATTCCGGCACATTGTAGGCCCAGATGGAGACGTTGTCCCCTTTTTTGATGCCCAGTTTCATGAGCCCCTTGGCGACCTGGCGACAGATTTCGTTGAACTCGCGGTAGCTGTAGCGCAGGCCCCGTTCCGGGTATACCAGTGCGTCATTATCAGGAAAGCGCCGGGCCATTTCGTCCAAAAGCCCGCCGACAGTGAGTGTAATCTGCTTTGACATACACGCCTCCGATTAAACAAAATTTGATGATATCAAACAGGGATAAGTCTTTAACATATTGATTTTAAAGAGTTAGTCACATAACATAGCCAAGAGGCCAAAGTCAAGCGGCAAAGTGGGGCATTCAGGCAAACGCGAATCAAAACTAGAGATAGTTAATCATTTGCCGCTGCCCGTGTGAAAGTCTGGATATTATGGAGGAGTTGTCGCGGCTGCCAGCATCTCGGCGGCATGGGATACGGCCGACTCGGTGATCGTTGATCCGGCCAGCATGCGGGCTACCTCGTTCGTGCGGGCCTGTGCCGCGAGCGGGAGAACCTGGGTCGTTGTCCGGCCGTCCTTCACCTGTTTGTTCACCAACAGGTGCTGGTCCGCAAAGACCGCAACCTGGGGCAGGTGGGTGATGCAGAGCACCTGCTGGTTCTTGGCGACGTTTTTCAACTTTCTCCCCACCAGTTCGGATGTTGCCCCGCCGATGCCGGTATCGACTTCGTCAAATACAAGGGTGGGAACATCCCCTTCGGGCAGCACCTGTTTGATGGCCAGCATCAGGCGCGAGAGCTCGCCGCCGGAGGCTATCCTGGCCAGCGGGCGCGGGGGTTCGCCCGGATTGGGGGAGAAAAGGAACTCGATCCGTTCAAAGCCGGTTGTGCGCGGTTCCGGCAGGGATTCAAGGGTGATCTCGAAGACGGCATTCTTCATGGCCAACTGGTGCGCCTCCGTCTCCAGGGCCGCTTTCAGTCCGGCACTGGCGCTGGCACGCTGCTTCGTCAACTCGGCACCCAGTTTGCCGAGCCCGGCAGACAGCACGTCCAGCTCTTCCTCCAGATGCCTGCGATCCTGCTCCCGGCTGCGGAGTTGGTCCAGTTCGCCATCGATGCGCTCTTTGAACGCCATGATCTCCGCCACTGTCGGTGCGTATTTCTTCTTGATACGGCCGATCAGGTCAAGGCGGTCGTCCACCTGTTGCAGCGTAGCCGGATCAGCCTCGATGCCGGAAGCGTAGTCGCGCAGGCTGATGGCGGCATCTTCCAGCTGCAGATAGATACTTTCCAGGTTGGCGGCCAGCTCATCCAGGCGATGGTCGATAACGGCCAGATCGGTGATGGAGCCCGCGACTCGCCGCAACTGCCCGAGGATGGCACCGTCGCCGCCATAGAGGCGCTCGAAGGATTCAGCGCTGGAATTGCACAGCTTTTCGGCATTGGCCAGGACCTGGCGCTGCTCTTCCAACTCTTCCTCTTCACCGGGACGCAAGCCGGCCGCAGCGATCTCGGCTGATTGGAAGGCCAGCAGATCCAGCTTGCGGGCGGCCTCACGTTCCTGCTCGTCCAGGTGTTCGAGGCGCTCCCGAACGGTTTGGAGCTGTCCGAATGTTTTGGCAAATTCGCTACGCAGTGCGGCTGAACCGGCATAGGCATCCAGCAGCACCAGGTGGTTCTCCGGTTTAAGCAGGGTTTGTGATTCGTGCTGGCCATAGATGTTGACCAGGCGGCGTGCCAGGTCGCCCAACAATGCCAGGGTGGCCATGCCGCCGTTGATGAAGATCCTGTTTTTGCCGGAACGGGAGATGGAGCGCTTGATCAGCAGTTCGCTGTCCGCTTCCAGGCCGGCCTCTTCAAGCTGCTGCCTGAGCTCCGGCTGGCCGGATATGTCAAAGATCGCCTCGACCACCGCCTCGTCGCTGCCGGTGCGGATCAGGTCAGTGGATGCCCTGGCGCCCATGATCAGGCCGACCGCATCGATAATGATCGATTTGCCGGCCCCGGTTTCACCGGTCAATACGGTGAGACCCGGCCCGAGTGCAAGGTGCAGGCTGTCGATTATGGCGACATTCTTGATGGACAGGTCAGTCAGCATGGTCTATTCATGATAGCGGCGAAGCCGCCTCATCGCTCCCCCCATTTCAGCTTGGTTCTCAGGATCTCGAAATAATCGCGCTCCCTGGACAAGACCAGGGCAGTGGTCTTGAAGGCCCGCCGTACTTCGATCGTGTCCCCTTGCATGAGCTTGAAGCCTACCTGCCCATCCAGGGTCAGGAAGACCTTTTCGTCATAGGCCGATGAAATCGTAATGGTGACGATCGAGTCGTCGGTGACCACGATGGGCCGGTTGGTCAGGGTATGGGGGCAGATCGGGGTGATCACGATGCAACTCATGACCGGGTGGATAATGGGGCCGCCGGCCGACATGGAATAGCCGGTCGAGCCGGTGGGGGTGGACACGATCAGGCCATCTGCCTTGAAATTGGTGAGAAAATGCCGGTTGACCCTGGTTTCCAGGTCCACGATCCTGGCCAGGGCGCCCTTGTTGATGACCATGTCGTTCAGGACATGGGTCTTTTCGATCTCTTTGTTGTCGCGGCTGACGGTAACTTCCAGCATCATCCGTTCGGAAACGCGCGGGTCCCCCTTCAGGCAGTACTCCAGGATCGGGTAGAGTTCGTCCACGGTGATTTCGGTCAGAAAGCCGAGACTCCCCAGGTTGACACCCACGATGGGGACATCCTTGCCGCTGAACAGCCGCGCCACCGAGATCAGCGTACCGTCGCCCCCCAGCACCACCACCAGTTCGGCCTGTTCGCGGATTTCCTCCTCGCTCAACCCATCCGGATAGCCGATCAGGTCGGCCAGGTGCGTCTCCAGCAGCGGCCGGCAATTCTTTGCCTGCAGCCACTTGATCAGGTCATTGGCCACCACCTGGCAGCGCGGGTCGTGCATCTTGGCAAATATGGCGATATTTTGTTTGTGCATTAATTAACCCTTCAGTGCCCTGATCTTCTCCAGGCTTTCCACCAGCACCAGCTTCTTGGCGGTCACCTCGGCCAGTTTCTCCCGTTCCTTGGCAACGATTTCGGCCGGGGCGCGATCCACGAAGCTGGGGTTCTCCAACTTCCTGGAGAACATGTCGATCTCCTTTTCGATCTTGGCGATCTCCTTCAGCAGGCGCTCCTCCTCGGCCGCCACATCCACCAACCCCTTGAGCGGCACAAAGATCTGCACGTCGCCGGCCACCTGGAGCGAGGCGTCCTCGGGCTTTTCGATGCCGATCCCGATGGCCAGGTCAGAGACGCGGGCCAGGCCTATGATGGAACCTTCGTTGTGCTTCATGAGCTTGAGGCTCTCGTCGGAGCCGCAGGAAAGGATGACGGCGATCTCTTTGGACGGAGGCACCTCCATCTCGCCGCGGATGTTGCGGATACCGCCGATCACCGCCATGACCCGCTCCATGTTGGCGGCAGCCTCGGGGAATGAAAGGCTTTCGTGGAATTCGGGATACGGCGCTAACATGATGGTTTGTAGGGGCGCCCCCATGTGGGCGCCTTTGTCGGCATCACCACCCAAAGGCGGGCGGCCACACGGGGCCGCCCCTACGGTGCCGGGAAGGGTCTGCCAGATCTCCTCGGTGATGAACGGCATGAAGGGGTGCAGCAGGCGCAGAAGGTTCTCCAGTGTGTACCAGAGCACATACTGGGTGGTTTGTTTCCGCTCCGGCGTACCATTGTACAGGTCCTTTTTCGACAGCTCCAGGTACCAGTCGCAGAATTCGCTCCAGGTAAACTGGTAGAGCGCCATGGCGCTTTCGTTGTAACGGTAACCGGTCAGGGTTTCATCCACGGTGCGGGCCGTCTCGTTCAGGCGGTGCAGGATCCATTTGTCCCCTTCGGAAAAGGTCAAATCGGCATGATGCACGGTGTCGGGATCAAAGCCCTCCAGGTTCATCATGGTGAAGCGGGCCGCGTTCCAGACCTTGTTGCAGAAATTGCGGTAGCCGGCGATCCGCTCCTCGGCCAGCTTGATGTCGCGCCCCTGGGCGGCAAAGGCCGCCAGGGTGAAGCGGAAGGCGTCGGTGCCGTACTGGTCGATCACGGTCAGCGGATCGATCACGTTCCCCTTGGACTTGCTCATCTTCTGCCCCTGGGCGTCGCGCACCAGGGCGTGGATGTAGACGTCATGGAACGGCACCTCGTCCATGAAATGCAACCCCATCATCATCATGCGGGCTACCCAGAAAAAGAGGATGTCGAAGCCGGTCACCAGGCAGGATGTGGGATAGAAGGTGTCGAGCAGCGGCGTTTTCTCGGGCCAGCCCATGGTGGAAAAGGGCCACAGGGCCGAGGAAAACCAGGTGTCCAGCACGTCGGTTTCCTGGCGGATCTCATCGCTGCCGCAGTTGGAACATTTTGCCGGCGTATCCATGGAAACGGTCACAGCGTCGCAGTGGTCGCAGAACCAGGCCGGGATGCGGTGGCCCCACCAGATCTGGCGCGAGATGCACCAGTCGCGGAT
>Ga0172380_10005152_pt1 | contig 16111 bp, 12 predicted proteins | sample Leawe162metaG_FD_119747 | JGI IMG/M metagenome (GOLD analysis project Ga0172380, IMG submission 119747) | Leachate microbial communities from a municipal landfill in Southern Ontario, Canada - Leachate well 162 metaG | ecosystem: Engineered > Solid waste > Landfill > Unclassified | place...
CGTACAAGTTCGATATCCGCACCCCGTATAAAGAGCTTCCTGAAGGTGTCCGTAACGTGATTCTGAACGGTTCCGGGGGGGAAAAGATCGAGTTCTGGTGGGACGAGGATGGTGAACGACGCCATACCTACCAGAAGGCGTTCGAGGGGGTTCTGAACAACCTGCAGCGGCGCTGGCGCGAGACTGAATCGGATACGTCCCGCGAAGAGCTGGAAAAATACATGAACGTCATGCCCTGTCCGACCTGCCAGGGCGCCCGCCTCCGCCCGGAGGCACTGCACGTGCTGGTGGGAGGGGTCACGATCCGCGACGTGACCGCACTGTCGATCCGCGACTGCCTCCGCTTCTTCGAAGAGTTGACGCTGACCGACAAGGAGCAGGAGATCGGCCGCCGGATTCTGAAGGAGATTCGCGAGCGGCTCTCGTTCCTGGTCAACGTCGGCCTCGATTACCTGTCGCTTGACCGCACCTCCGGCACCCTCTCGGGGGGCGAGGGGCAGCGCATCCGCCTGGCGACCCAGATCGGCTCCAGCCTGGTCGGGGTGCTCTACATCCTGGACGAACCCTCCATCGGTCTGCACCAGCGCGACAACGCCCGTCTGCTCGGCACGCTCAAGCATCTGCGCGACATCGGCAACACCGTGCTGGTGGTGGAGCATGACGAGGAAACCATCATGGAAGCGGACCACCTGATCGACATGGGGCCGGGCGCCGGGGTGCATGGCGGCGAAGTGGTGGCCCAGGGGACTCCGGCCGAGGTCATGGCCAATCCCGCGTCGCTGACCGGCCGCTACCTTTCGGGCGAGCTCTCGATTGCGGTGCCGAAAAAGCGGCGCAAGGGGGACAAGTCGCTGACTATTGTCGGCGCCACCGAAAACAACCTGAAAGATGTCACGGTCGAAATCCCGCTCGGAATCATGACCTGTGTGACCGGCGTTTCCGGCTCCGGCAAATCGACGCTGGTGATCGACACCCTTCACAAGGTGCTGGGGCAGCGCCTCTACCGCAGCCGCGAAAAAGCCGGGGCGGTCCGGGATGTGCGCGGGCTGGAGAATCTCGACAAGGTCATCAACATCGACCAGTCCCCCATCGGGCGCACCCCGCGTTCCAATCCGGCCACCTACACCGCCGTGTTCAGCGACATCCGCGACCTGTTCTCCAATCTCCCCGAATCCAAGCTGCGTGGCTACAAGCCGGGGCGCTATTCGTTCAACGTCAAGGGGGGGCGCTGCGAGGCGTGCTCCGGCGACGGCATCATCAAGATCGAGATGCATTTCCTGCCGGATGTGTATGTGGAATGCGAAGTCTGCAAGGGGGCGCGCTACAACCGTGAGACGCTGGAGGTGCATTTCAAGGGAAAATCCATCGCCGACGTGCTCGACATGACCGTGTCCCAGGCGCTGGAGTTCATGGGGGCGATCCCGCGCATCAAGAACAAGCTGGCCACGCTGGATGAGGTGGGGCTCGGCTACATCAAGCTGGGTCAGGCTGCCACGACGCTTTCGGGGGGCGAGGCGCAGCGGGTCAAGCTGTCCAAGGAGCTCTCCAAGCGCGCCACCGGCCGGACGATCTACATCCTGGACGAACCGACCACCGGCCTGCATTTCCACGACATTGCCAAATTGCTGGAGGTAATCCAGCGGCTGGTGGATGCGGGCAACACCATCGTCATCATCGAGCACAACCTGGATGTGATCAAGACCGCCGACTGGATTATCGATCTGGGACCGGAAGGGGGCGACCGGGGAGGGGAAATTGTCGCCACCGGCACGCCGGAACAGGTGGCCAAGGTGACGAAATCGTACACGGGGCAGTACCTGAGGAAGATGCTCTAGGTATGCAGTGTTGTCCGGTTTGGTTTTTGCATTTTGTCCCCCTCCTTCCTTTCAAGGAGGGGTTAGGGGTGGTTGCCTTTGATTCTCATCAGTCTTAAGGATAAAAACGAAGTCAAAAGCCAAAACCTGACCACCCCCAGCCCCTCCTTAAATACAGGAGGGGGGCTAAAAACATACTTCTCATGGCTTGAAATTATCTAACCGGACAACGCTGACAGGTATGTAGTACAATATGGATAAAATGAATCCTGCTATTGGAACTGAAAGCCCATATCCCCCCTTCGACCACTCGAAATTGATTGAACTGGCCGCCACGCGCATGCCGTTCGGCAAATACAAGGGGCGCAAGCTGGTCGATCTGCCTGAGCATTATGTGGTCTGGTTTTCCGGGCAGGGATTTCCGCCGGGAAAACTGGGGGATATGCTGCGGACGGTCTACGAGATCAAGGTCAACGGGCTGGAATACCTGTTTGAAAAGCTATAAGCAGTGGCCACGACAGATCAACTGACCAACCCGCGCAGTACTCCGAGGTTCACCGCATCCATCTCGTCGTTGTCTCCCTTGGGCGTTTCCAGAATCTTCGGCACCGCTGCGAAGCGGGGATCGTTCAGGATGAAGCGGAACGGATTCAGTCCCAGCGCCCCCTGGCCGATATGATCGTGCCGGTCTACCCGCGAACCAAGCCCCTTCTTTGAATCGTTGAAATGGAAGCAGTGCAGCCTCTCAATGCCGATGATCCGGTCAAACTGCGCCATGGTGTCGCGATACCCCTCTTGGGTGGCGGTATCGTACCCTGCTGCGAAGGTGTGGCAGGTATCGAAACAGACGCCGAACTTGTCCGGGAACCGCGAACCGCTGATAATCGCGCCCAACTCCTCAAACGTCCTCCCCAGATTGCTCCCCTGACCGGCAGTTGTCTCGATCAGCACTCGCCCTTCAAACTGAGGGACCTCGCTGAACAGCTGGTCAAAGGCCTCGATGACCCGTGCCAGGCCGGTTTCGGGGGAGTCGGCCAGGTGCGAACCGGGATGCATGACAACCTTGTTGATACCGAGGCGGGCGCAGGTTTCAAGTTCGTCGCGGAAGGCCGCCACGCTTTTGTCGCGCGTTTCACCCGGCGGTGAGGCCAGGTTGATCAGGTAGATGTCGTGGGAAATCACCTCATGCAGACCGGAAGCGGCGAACTTGCTGCGAAACAGGGCCGCATCGGCTTCGCTGACCGGCTTCCCCTTCCACTGGTTGGAGTTGCGGGTGAATATCTGCACCACATTGCAACCGGCCGAGACGGCCCTGTCGATGGCCAGGTGCAGCCCTCCCGAGATCGACATGTGGGCGCCCAGGTAATCCGTCATGATGATGCCTCCATAAGGTCGTAGTAATTCCCGTAAAAATGCACATCGACCTCATCGCCCGCCTTGAAATCGCCGCTCTCCGACGGCAGGACGGCAAGAGCCTGGGCATCGACCATGGTCTTAAGAATGGCGGTCTGCTGATTGCCGGCTGAACCTGCAAACCAGCGGCCTCCTTCTCGCTCCAGCCTCACCCGGACAATCTGAACCTTGCCCGCCCTTTTCTTCACATCCTCCCGCAAAACGGCCTTGAACAGGGGACGCAGCACGCGCTGATGACCCAGCATCTTCAGGAGGGCAGGGCGGACAACCTCTTCGAATGTGATCATGGTTGACACCGGATTTCCCGGGAGCGAGAATACCGGTGTCGTTCCGTGCATCGCAAACGCGGTCGGCCCTCCCGGTTTGACCGCGACCTTCCAGAAGATCTGTTCTGCTCCCAATTCATCCAGGACGCAGCGCACCAGGTCGCGGTCCCCGGCCGAAACTCCGGCGGAGGTGATCAGGACGTCGGCCTTCAAGCCCTCCCGCAGCTTTTCCAGGTGGCTGGTACGGTCATCACGGGCAATGCCGAGAATGCGGGGAATACAGCCCGTTTCCATCACGGCGGCAGCCAGCGACAGCGCATTGCTGTTGACGATCTCTCCCGCTCCGGGACTCCTGCCAAGCTCTATCAGTTCGTCACCGGTGGAAAGTATTGCAACGACCGGACGGCGGTGGACCGCAACCAGCGCTTTGCCGAAGTTCGCCAGAATATTGACTTCAGGTGGCCGGACAATTGTCCCCGCACGTACAAAAACAGCGTCGGAAGCAACATCTTCGCCACGTACGCGGATATGCTGCCCCTTTTTGACCGGCTGCAGCAGCGTCACGATCTCTTGGCCATCATCGGTCTCTTCTACCGGCACAACGGCATCGCACCCGGCGGGTGTCGGAGCGCCGGTCATGATCCGTACGGCGCAGCCCGGTTCAACCACGATGCCGTCCCCTTTTGCTCCGGCCGGGATGTAGCCGGTCACGTTCAGCCTGCAGGGGATCTGACCGCAATCGGCGCTGCACACCGCATAGCCGTCCATGGCTGAATTATCCCACTGCGGCATATCCCATGGAGCGGCAATGTCATGGGCCAGCACCCGTCCTACCGCATCGAGCAGGCCGACCTGTTCGACTCCGGTTGATGAGACTTTATCGAGTATGACCTGCCGGGCCTGTTCAAGTGAAAGCATTGCGCACCCCTCTTTCATCCGGTTTCATTTCAGATACTTTCCGATAATCGGTTCCAGCTTCTGTTTGGTACTCTCCGGTATGACGGTCCGGTCGGTAATCACGGCATACTGCATGGCGCTGCCGCAGGAGCAGGACCGTTCGTCGACGATTTCCGCCACCGCATGGCGTATGATGTTTTTGGCCATCGCCACATTCTGGTGGATGATCTGGATGATCGCTTCGACGGTCACGTCATCGTGCGAGTCGTGCCAGCAATCGTAGTCGGTGGAAAGGGCAATGATGCCATAGCAGATCTCCGCCTCGCGGGCCAGCTTCGCTTCGGTCAGGTTGGTCATGCCGATGACGGATGCCCCCAGTGCCAGATAGGAAAACGACTCGGCGCGGGTCGAGAAAGCCGGCCCTTCCATGCAGATGTAGGTGCCCCCCTTGTGGGTCGTTGCTCCGGCTTTCTGAGCGGCGCCGTACAGGATGTCGGACAGGTCGCCGCAAACCGGATCGGCAAAGCCGACATGGGCAACAACTCCGTCGCCGAAAAAGGTGTCTTTCCTGATTCCCTTGGTTCGGTCGTAAAACTGGTCGGGAATCACGATGTGTCCCGGCGCGATGGCATCCTTGAGGCTCCCCACGGCTGAGACGGAGATGATCCGTTCCACACCGAGCTTCTTCATGCCGTAGATATTGGCGCGGTAGTTGACTTCAGACGGGAGCAGGCGGTGGCCGCGACCATGCCGCGGCAGGAAAACCATTTTCACCCCATTCAGTATGCCGGTGACATACTCGTCGGACGGGACGCCGAAGGGGGTGTCAATACTGATCCGTTCGACCTGTTCCAGCCCTTCCATGTCATACAGTCCGCTGCCGCCGATAACGCCGATAGTTGTTTCGCTCATGCCGTTGTTTCCTTTCTGGTATGTTATTGGGTAAAGACAATCCGCAGGCCGCTGTCGGAAGGCTTCACTTCGTATTTTGGAAACGCAGTGAGAGTCGTATCCAGGACAACGCGCAGGAAACCCTTGTTCCGTCCTACCCGTGCCTTGCTGATGCCGAACCGGTTGATGGCAACTTTCTTTCCTGCCAGGGATGAGTCTGCATCGGGTATGTCGATGGCAATCCGCTCCGGTTTATCCAACCGCATGGTCTTATATTTTCCCATCGCACCGTTTGCCCTGATTTCTATTCCCGATTCCCCTGCCGTGATCTCCGTAATGGCAAGACCGGCGGAATTGGAACGGGCAGGTTTCGACTCCGCGGGTGTCTCCGGAGTTCCAAAAGCGGTGCTTTGTGCAGAGGAGTCACTGTAAAGGTTCGAAGCTCTCTCCGTCTGAACATAGAGCGAAAAGGCCCCGTCCTTGAAGTCATATTTGAGCGAGCGTGTGCCACCGGTAGGTTTTTCAATCGAATCGTCATACCGGTAAACCGGTATGGTGCGAACAATCAGGCGACCTTCGATATTGTAGCGGTCGCCCCCCCGGTAGCCGCTTTTCTCGTCAAGATCCGGCACCGTTATGCCACGGAGTGTCGTACCGTTCAGCCAATAGACATCCATCGTTTCCGTTGCTGTTGCTCCGGAGGCCCGGCTGATTACTGCCAGTTCCGGACGGCCGTCACCGGTCAGATCAACAACTTTGGCGGATTGGGTGAGATAATCGACATCCGCCTTTACGGTGGCAATTATCTTGCCGCGCCGCTGAACCGTCACCGTAACAACCTGCACGCCACAGCCGTGTGCCGGACGGCTGACGATATCGAACACAGTCCCCTTATGGTGCAGGCTCTTTGAATACGAGCATTTGTTGCCGGCTGCTGTTACCGGCCGGCTCATGACCATGAGAAGAAAAAACGCGGCAAAAATACATTGTATCAGATTCATTCCAACCTCCCGTTCGGATATATCTGGTCAGGGAAACAGTGAGCAGGCAGATATACCGTTAAATCCACGTTTCTTATATCAGAGATGAACGTGATCGTGAAGTCTATTAAATTGACAAAATGGACGTCATGATCGTAGAGTTAGCGGTAATCGAGGCCACTGTGATATCAATTGATAAACTCAAACAACAATTCAAAAAGATTCTTTCCCTGGATGCCCACCCCGGCCACATTTCCGCCGGTTTTGCCGTAGGCGTGTTTATCAGTTTCACTCCCTTTTTCGGTTTGCACACCCCATTGGCGATTGCCTTGGCTTTCATCTTTCGGATCAACAAGGTCGCCTGCATCACCGGCGCCTGGGTTAACACGCCGCTGACGATGGTGCCGGTCCTGGTGGCCAGCTACAACCTGGGAAGGTTCCTCCGTGGAAAACCGGCCAGAGAACTTGCTTTTACAACGCTTGACTGGCACACCCTCCAGCCTTACGCCAAGTCAATTCTGCTGGGAAGCTCCCTAATCGGCTTTGTGGCTGCGGTGGCGTCCTACTTCATCTGCTACTGGCTGGTGACGTTTTTCAGACGCAAGGATGCTGCCCTGAAGGAAATGACGCGGGAAATGGAAGAGGTTGGAGAAGAATTGGACTAGAAAAAAACGGGATGGCGTCAACTCAGCTGCCCATACTCCCCCGCTCGGGAATACAGGGCGATGGCGAGCGCCAGCCCCGCAACCGGAAACAGAAACGCCGTATGCAGCGCCCCGGCAGACATGCTGCCCACCCTGTCGCCGTATCCCCCCACAATAATCCCCATGACCTGCTGCGTTACCGCCGCTCCCATCAATACATAGAAATTCAACGACGTCAGGGCCGTGCCAACGATCTCTACCCGGAACATTGAGCGGATAATCGGATAAATCATCACCCCGCTGGATACAACAAGGCCGATAATAAAAAACACTCCCGCCAGCAGCGGCTGCGGTATGATCTCCGCCCACCCCAGGAAGGCGGTCATGAGCAGCAGAAGCGCGAACTGTCCCGCCAGCAGGGTTTTCTTGTAGGAGTGGAAGACGCGTCGGGCAACCGTATCGACGAACGAACTGCCGACGATAAACCCGAACGAGGTAAACATCAGCATGCTGCCGGTAGCTCCCCGGGAGAGATGCAGCACCTCCATCAGATATGGCCCTCCCCATAACGCCTGCAGCGCCAGGTAGTTGCCATACCAGGCAAACGACATCGCACCGAGCAGCCAGAAATCCCTTGTGCCGAAGATCTCGCTCCAGGCGGCCATCATCCCGGTTTTAGGGTGTGCTTCCGTTTTGATCCGTGGCTGGCTGCTACCCGGTTTATCCTGTACCATGGTGAAAACCAGCAGCGTTACAATCCCCTGTACGATGCCGGCGATCAGGAAGGAATTGCGCCACCCATAGGCGCCAACCGCCAGGGCCAGGGGCGCGGTACCAACAACGTTGCCGAGATTGCCGAGCGCCACCATGAAACCGGAGACCCGCCCGAACTCCTGCTTGGTGAACCAGTGGCTGAAGAGCGTAAAAGTCGCCATCAGCACCGATGCCGTGCCGACCCCGATCAGCATCCGGGCAACCATGGCGCTTGCCAGGGTATCGGCCTGGGAAAACAGGATGCCACCCAGCGTCGTCAGCACTCCGCAGCCGCTGATCACCACCCGGCTCCCCAGCCGGTCGATCATCGGACCCAAAGGCAGCTGGGCTGCGGCATAGATGTAAAACAATACACCGGAGAGCGTACCCAGCTGCTCCGGCGTCAGGTGCAGCTCACGCGAAAGGTCGCCCGCCACCACGGCCAGCGAAACCCGGTAAAAGTAGGCCATGATATACATGAGCGCCAGGGTGGCGAAAATGATCCAGCGTTTGCGGTTTTGTGCGGGAGAACTGATCATGAAGATTCCAGTCAATAAATATTTGGAACTCGGATGAATGGGATGAACACGGATAACACCATAAAAAGGCTTTGTATTCAGACGTCATCCGTGTTCATCCGATGCATCCGTGGTTAATCGCCGTTTGCAGGTTTAATGTCACTATTTCTGTACACGAAAGTTATCAGGATCGCAATAATTCCTGCTGGAAACGACAAAAGCGGAACCCGTGACGGGTCCCGCTTCGTATAGTCTGTAGTACGTACTGATCAGCTACGCGATGGTATGCCGGATGTCCTTCCCTTTGACCATGAAGATTACCATCTCGGCGATGTTGGTGGCGTGGTCGGCGATCCGTTCCAGCGATTTCGAGATGTAGTTGAGCTTCATGGCGCGGGAGATCGTGGTCGGGTCTTCGATCATGAACGTCAGCAGCTCGCGCTGGATCTGGATATTCAGATCATCGACGAAACTGTCGTCCTTGCAGACCTTGATCGCCAGCTCGGAATCGCCGCGCACGAAAGCGTCCAGCGCCTCCTTGACCATCACTTCGGCGCGATGGGCCATGCGGGGGATGTCGATGTACGGCTTGAGCGGCGGCTCCTCATTCATCTCGCGGGCGCGCTTGGCGATGTTGGCGCACTGGTCCCCCATCCGCTCCAGGTCGGTGACGATCTTGAGCGCGATCGTGATGAAGCGCAGGTCGCGGGCGGCCGGCTGGCGCAGCGCCAGCAGTTCCAGGCAGCGCTCGTCAATGGATACTTCGGCAGTATTGACCTCGTGGTCCAGGGCAATGGTCCGCTCGGCCAGCTGGGTGTCACGATCCACCAGGGACTTGACCGAGTTGGCGATCATCAACTCCACCTTGCCCCCCATGACCAGGATGCTTTGGCGGAGGTCGTTCAATTCATTATCAAAAGCTTTGCTGATATGTTCCTGCTGCATATGTTCTCCTCGTCCGGACAGGCCGGAATAATTCAGGAATATCAGCTTCACGATTACCTCACGATTACCCGGATTTTGAATCTAAAATCTTGAGTAATCGTGAAGTAATCATGAGGCTGAAAAAAGGTTTTACATTCTCTTGTTTCGGCCTACCCGAACCTGCCGGTAATATAATCTTCCGTCTGCTTCTTCTCCGGGTTGGTGAAAATCTTGCGCGTCCCTCCCGCCTCGATCAATTCACCGAGGTAGAAAAACGCCGTCACATCCGACACCCGCGCGGCCTGCTGCATGTTATGGGTGACGATGACGATAGTATACTTGTCTTTCAGCTCTTCGATCAACTCCTCAATCTTGAGGGTCGAGATCGGGTCGAGCGCCGAGCAGGGTTCATCCATCAGGATGATTTCCGGATTGACCGCAATGGCCCGTGCGATGCAGATGCGCTGGGCCTGGCCGCCGGAAAGCCCCAGGGCGGATTCGTGCAGGCGATCCTTGGCCTCGTTCCAGATGGCCGCGTTTTTCAGGCTCCGCTCCACCGCCTCGTCCAGCGTGGCCTTGTCGTTGACCCCGGCGATGCGCAGGCCGTAGACGATGTTCTCGTAGATCGACTTGGGGAACGGGTTGGACTGCTGAAAGACCATGCCGATCCGGCGCCGTAGCGAGATGACATCGGTGGAGGGCTCGTTGATCTCGGCGCCGTCGAAACGGATGCTCCCGTCGATCCGGGCGCTCTCCACCAGATCGTTCATCCGATTGAAACAGCGGAGCAGCGTTGACTTGCCGCAGCCGGACGGTCCGATAAAGGCGGTCACCTGGTTACGGGCCATGTCGAGGGTGATGTTCTTGAGGGCATGGGCCGCACCGTAATGAAGGTTCAGGTCGGTGACCGAAAGAATCGGTTCAGTATGTGTTTGTGCCTGTGATTGTGACATGTGAGTTCCTGTTTTCAGATTGTGTAGGGGCGCATTGCATGCGCCCGTGGATGCTGCATGTCATTCTATTCTACATTACGAACGTCAAAGGCGGGCGCACGTCAGTGCGCCCCTACAGCGAAATCTCTAAAACGTCGAAGTCGTATATTTGCTGCGCATCCGGTTGCGCAGGTAAATGGCCACACTGCTGGCCAGGATGACGATTGCCAGCAGCAGCATCGTTGTGACAAACACCATCGGCTTGGCCGCCTCCACGTTGGGGGACTGAAAGCCGACGTCGTAGATATGGAAGCCAAGATGCATGAATTTCCGGTCCATGTGAAAAAACGGGAAATTCGTATCAAAGGGAAGCGTCGGTGCCAGCTTGACCACGCCGACGATCATCAGCGGGGCCACTTCACCGGCGGCGCGCGCCATGGAGAGGATCAGGCCGGTCATGATACCGGGAGTGGCCATGGGGAGCAGGATCTTCATCAGGGTCTGGAACTTGGTAGCCCCCAGCGCCAGTGAACCTTCACGAACCCCCTTCGGAATTGAAGCAAGCGACTCCTCGGTGGCTACGATCACCACCGGCACGGTCAGGAGCGCCAGGGTCAGGCTTGACCAGAGGATGCCGCCGGTGCCGAAGGTCGGGGTCGGCAGCCGCTCCGGGAAGAACAGGGAGTCGATGCTGCCGCCGATGCCGTAGACAAAGAAGCCGAGGCCGAAGACACCGTAGACGATGGAGGGAACGCCAGCCAGGTTGTTGACGGCGATGCGCACCATGCGGGTCATCAGACCATCCCTGGCATATTCACGCAGGTAAATGGCGGCGATGACGCCGAACGGGAGCGAAAAAACGCTCATCAGCAGCACCATCATGATCGTGCCGAAGATGGCCGGGAAGAGCCCCCCTTCGGTGTTGGATTCACGCGGGTCGTCCAGCAGCAGTTCGCGAACCCGCTCCAGATAGGCTCCGCACTTGGCAAAAAACGACATGCTGTTGGGGCGCTGCAGGGCCACTATTTCCGTCAGGGAAATATCCTTGCTCCCCCCCGCAGCATCGGTGAACTGAGCAGTAATCTTGCTGATATCGGCCATGGTGGCGCTGGATTGCTCGTTCAGGCGGCTGAATTCAGACATCTTTTTTTCACGGACAGCGGTCAGTTCATTGATTGCCGCTGCATTCTTCTCTTTCCCGGCATATTCAAGCTTCAGCAGTTTCAGCCGGATACGCTCGGCGCTGTTGTTCAGATTCGACATCTGTTGTTTTATCTTAGCGGTATCGCCCACCTTGTGAGAAACCAGCGTCAGTCCGTTCTGCAGCTGTTCATACGGTGTTGCTCCGGTCAAGGCAAGCCCCTCCGTCGTAATCCCCTGCAGGAAACCGAAATAGTTGCCATGCTCACGCCGCTCCAGCAGTACCGCTTCGACCGGCCGTGTGCGGGAGACGATATCCTTCTCGTCGATCCAACGGAAATCCTGGCCGAAGACATCACGGTTCGCAACCTTCAGCTGAAAGCGCCGGTCGCCGCTGATCGGATTCTTTTCCTGCTGCATGACCTGGCCAAGGGCGGAGGAACCATCCTTCAGTTCAAATTTAATCAGTTCCCGCGGCCAGAAATATCCCAGGCCATTGAACATGACAACCGCGACCAGGGTCAGACTCATGACCAGAATGATTGCCAGCGCGGAGCCGGTTGCCAGCACATACGGTTCGCCTGTTTTCCAGAATAATTTCATGATGTAAGCCTCTTGTTAATAGCGTCCGTACTTCTTACGGAACCGCTGGCGCAGAGCCTCGGCAACCGTGTTGATGATAAAGGTGAACACAAACAGCAGCACCGCCGAGAGGAACAGCACCCGGTAGAGCGAGCTGTTCAGTGGCGCTTCCGGTATCTCCACGGCAATGTTGGCCGACAGGGAGCGGAGGCCGTTAAAGAGGCTCCAGCTCATGATCGGCGTATTGCCGGTCGCCATCAGCACAATCATGGTCTCGCCGATGGCGCGGCCAAAACCGATCATGACCGCCGAAAAAACACCCGGCAGCGCCGAAGGGAGCACCACCCGCCAGGCGGTCTGCCAGCGGCTGGCGCCCAGGGCCAGCGAAGCGGCGGTCAGGTTGCGCGGCACGTTGGAGATGGCATCCTCGGCAATGGTGAAGATGATCGGGATGACGGCAAAGCCGAGGGCGATGGCGATAATGATGCTGTTACGCTGGTCATAGCGGATCCCCAGCGTGCTGAACAGCCATTGTTTGAAGTCACCGGCGAACAGGTTCAGTTCCGCCAGGCCGCTCAGCAGGAAAGCCAGGTAGATACCGAGCACGACCACCGGCACCATGGCGATGAATTCATGTCCGCGCGTTGCCCGCTGCAACAGTGAGGCGTTTTTGATCCGTTTCCAGAAGAAGATGGTGACCAGCAGCAGAAGCGGCACGATGACAATGGTCAAAAAGATCGTCAGGATACTCTTGTCGATCAGCGGAGCCAGCCAGAGTCCGGCCAGAAAACCGATGACCACCGAAGGGATGGCGGCCATGATTTCCACCACCGGCTTGACGCGCCCCTTCAGCTTCGGCGACATGAACTGGCTGGTGTAGAGAGCGGCCAGCAGCGCCAACGGCACGGCAAACAGCATGGCAAACAGGGTTGCCTTGATCGTACCGAATACCAGCGGCACCAGGCTCATCTTTGGTTCAAAATCGTCGTTGGCTGCGGATGACTGCCATGAGTATTCCGGTTTGTCGTACCCTTCGTACCAGACCTTGCCGAACAGGGTGCCGAATGATATTTCAGGGTGCGGAATCGCAAGTTTCCATACGGTTACAGTGCGATTGCTGTCCAGAGCAGCCAGGGTATTCCCTTTCGGCGAAAGAGATGCCGTGGTGATCGGGGCGTCGGCTTTAATGGTCAGTAAATTGCGCTCCGAGGTCATATGATCGACATGAATTTCGCCGGCAGCGGTTGAAAAGAGCGTCTTGTCGCGCGGTGAGGAGATGATTGCCGCCACGGCACCCTGATTGGAACGAAGGGTGTGAATACGGGTCAACCGGCGGTCATCGCCGCTTCCTGCCACTTTGACCGGAAACCAGGTCGTCAGGGAACCGCCGGCATCGCCGACCGCAACCGACACATCCCCCAGCACAAGCTTCAAGGACGTGATCGCCAGACGGTTTTTCGATGCAGACACGCTGTCCAGAAGACGCACCTGCCCCGGTTCCGAGATGTCCCAGCGCAGCAGCCAGCCGTTGTCGGTGCCGCCGTAGAGATAGTGCCCTTTCGAATCCACGGTAACGGCGGAAAGATGGCCGGGCAGCGGGTCTTCAATGGCGGTGACGGAACTGCTCTTCTTTTCATTGCCAAGCAGATCCTTCTCTAGCAGCTGCCTGGTTATACGTACATGATCCCCGGCCAGACGGTCAACCCGCACGGCGCCGCCCTCATCTGTCAGCCGGGCAAATGACTGCACAGCATCCCCGGCAGGAGCAAACGAGAGCTCATCACGAGCTGCAACATCATGGGTAAGTGAAACAACACCTTCCGCATTCTTGGCCGAACCAAGTTCAACCGTCACCGAAGTAATGGCACCGGTATTCCAGAGCAGATTATAGCCGGATTTACCGGTATATTCCGCAGCAGCAACGCGAACAGCGTTTGCCGGGATTACGGGGGCCTTGATACTTGCCGAGACGGAACCGTCGGATACTTTCATAAAATGAAAGGTGCCGCTTTCGTCAAGAGCAAAGACGCCCTGTTGGTTTTCTCCTGCACCGACTGCCAGAATCCTGACTGCCGGAATATCGGACGGAAGTTTGAATGTTGCGGCCACCTTGGCAGAAGAAGGATAGAAAAGCGGCAGCGCTACCCTGGAGATCATCACCAGAATCCATACGACCGAGACGATAACCAGAATCCCGCCGGCTCGAATCAGGATTTCGGCAAGACGGTCATTGCGCCGGGATTTGTCAGTAAAATTGTGTGCCATGGTTACCTGAACCCAAACTAAAAATCCCCTCCCCGAAGGGAGGGGGATAGCGAAGCCGTTGCTGCAGAGACTATTACTTGAGCGCTTTCAACTGTGCGTCAACAAGCTTGGCGGTCAGTGGGTCGTAGCCGTCCTTTACAACAATTGCCTGGCCCTCTTTCGAGAGTGCAAACTTGATAAACTCTTCCACTACTTTAGGCAGAGGCTGTCCCGGCTTTTTCGCAACATAGATATAAAGCATGCGTGAAAGCGGGTATTTTCCGGAGAGAACGTTCTCGTAATTCGCTGCCTCGGCATGCCCGCCTTTCTTGTTGGACAGTGCCAGAGCGCGTACACCTGAGGTGGCATAGCCGATTCCGGAATAACCGATGGCGGAGATGTCATGAGCGACACCTTCCACCACTGAGGCTGAACCGGGCTGCTCTTTTACCGAGTTTTTGAAATCGCCTTTGCTCATGGCGTGTTCTTTGAAATAACCGTATGTTCCGGATGCCGAGTTACGACCGTAAAGGCTGATCGGCTTGCCGGCCAGCTTGCCGGTTACGCCGAGCTGCCCCCAGGTAGTGACATCTGCTCCGCCACGTTTGTGGGTTTTTGAAAAAATAGCATCTATTTCGTCCAGCGACAGGCTCTTGATCGGATTGTCCTTGTTGACAAACACGGCAAGAGAATCAAGCGCCACGCCGATTTTGGTCGGTTTGTAGCCGTACTTCTTTTCAAACGCTTCGATTTCGGAACTCTTCATTTCGCGGGACATGGGGCCTAGTTGGGCAGTGCCGGCAATCAGGGCGGGAGGAGCTGTCGTTGACCCTTTGCCTTCAATCTGGATGTTGACGTTGGGATATTTTTTCTTGAACCCTTCAGCCCAGTAGGTCATCAGGTTGTTGAGGGTGTCGGAGCCGATGCTGCCCAGGTTGCCGGCTACGCCAGGAGCAGATTTGTATGCGGCGATTTTTGCATCAACATGGGTTGGAGCGGCCTGGGCCGCCACAGCGGTGATTGACAGAAGTGCTGCGGTCAGGATTGCTTTCTTGAACATTGAATGTTCCTCCTCTTGGCTGTGTATTGAATCTGTAACTACCATAACAGATCATTGTTACAGCCGTGTTACGGGGAGGAAAATGGTGGGTTACATGTTATGGAGGAGAGATGCGCCAATTGCTCACCTGTATGATTACCAGTCATCCTGTATAGAACATGACCATATGTGTCTTCCGGCGCATGTCCACAGTAAAAGCAATAAACTCCTGAATGCGCCGTAAGAAAGGCTCTGCGCATTTAAGCATTACTTGGCATGGATAGTGTATTTTGATAGTTCGGTGACTGGAATCATGGTCGCCACAACAACCATCAAACTCTGTCAACCCGGCATCCAGCCCCGCTCTCAGCCATGAGATGCGGGGCGTTTTTGTATCAGATCTGTTGTTACACAGAGACATGAATGGAGCACACGGCTCACAAGGCCGGGGATCATGGAACAACGAAGTCACCATGCGGCGCCTTACTTCGCCACCCCGCAACAACTGCGTTCACACCTGCAGACAAGGGAGAATCTTATGAGACAGATTGCGATTTACGGCAAAGGCGGCATCGGCAAGTCAACCACGACGCAGAATACGGTGGCGGGGCTTGCTGCTTTAGGCAAAAAAATCCTGATAGTGGGGTGCGATCCCAAAGCAGACTCAACCCGCCTGATCCTGCATGCCAAGGCACAGAACACGGTCATGGACCTGGTTCGCGAACTGGGCACTGTCGAGGACCTGGAAATTGAAAACGTCATGAAAATCGGGTACGGCGGCGTTAAATGCGTCGAGTCCGGCGGACCCGAGCCGGGTGTCGGTTGCGCAGGTCGCGGCGTCATCACTGCGATCAATTTTCTGGAAGAGAACGGTGCCTATACCCCTGACCTTGACTTTGTCTTTTATGATGTCCTGGGTGACGTTGTCTGCGGCGGTTTTGCCATGCCGATTCGCGAAGGCAAGGCAGAGGAAATCTATATCGTCTGTTCCGGTGAAATGATGGCCATGTATGCCGCAAATAACATTTCCAAAGGGATTCTCAAATATGCCACATCCGGCAAGGTCCGTCTGGC
>Ga0172380_10005153_pt1 | contig 16111 bp, 13 predicted proteins | sample Leawe162metaG_FD_119747 | JGI IMG/M metagenome (GOLD analysis project Ga0172380, IMG submission 119747) | Leachate microbial communities from a municipal landfill in Southern Ontario, Canada - Leachate well 162 metaG | ecosystem: Engineered > Solid waste > Landfill > Unclassified | place...
CTGACCAAGAGCCCGGCGGGCGCGCATCAATGGACCCCGAAACAGACCACCGAGGCCAATACGGCGCCGGCCGCCGATGACCCGTCGAAGCGGGCGCCAATCATCATGACCACCGCCGACATGGCGATGCGCATGGATCCGATCTACGAGCCCATCGCCCGGCGTTTCCACCAACATCCGGACGAATTCGCCGATGCCTTCGCCCGTGCCTGGTTCAAGCTGACCCATCGCGACATGGGGCCGAAGGCGCGCTATCTCGGCCCCGATGTGCCCGAGGAAGACCTGATCTGGCAAGACCCGATTCCGGCCGTCGACCATGAACTGGTGAACGACGCGGATATCGCCGCCCTCAAGGCCAAGGTACTGGCGTCCGGCTTGAGCATCGCGGAACTGGTCGCCACCGCCTGGGCCTCGGCCTCGACCTTTCGCGGTTCCGACAAGCGCGGCGGCGCCAACGGCGCGCGCATCCGTCTGGCGCCGCAGAAGGACTGGGCGGCCAACCAGCCGGAGCAACTGGCCAAGGTGCTGGGCACGCTGGAAGGCATCCGGAACGAGTTCGAGGCCGGCGGCAAGCGGGTCTCCATGGCCGACTTGATCGTGCTGGCCGGCTGCGCCGGCGTCGAGGCGGCGGCCGGGAAGGCCGGCCATGCCGTGACGGTGCCGTTCGCGCCGGGGCGCATGGATGCTTCCCAGGAACAGACCGACGTGGATTCCTTCGCCGTGCTCGAACCCGTCGCCGATGGTTTCCGCAACTACCGGAAGGGCACGTATTCGGTCTCGGCCGAGGAGCTGCTGCTGGACAAGGCGCAACTGCTGACCCTCACCGCGCCCGAGATGACGGTGCTGATCGGCGGCATGCGGGCGCTGGACGCCAACGTCGGCCAGACCCGGCACGGGGTCTTCACCCAGCGGCCGGGGGCGCTCACCAACGACTTTTTCGTCAACCTGCTGGACATGGGCACGACATGGCGGCCCGTTTCGGACGCCGCGGACCTGTTCGAAGGGCGCGACCGGGAGACCGGCGCGGTCAAATGGACCGGCACCCGCGTCGACCTGATCTTCGGCTCGAACTCCCAGTTGCGCGCCATCGCCGAGGCCTACGCCTGCGCCGACTCGGAGCCGGCATTCGTGCGCGACTTCGTGGCGACCTGGAACAAGGTGATGAACCTGGATCGCTTCGACCTGGCTTGATCCTGGTCGCGACGCCCCCGCGAAAAAGCCCTCGCCCGATGGTTCGCGGCGAGGGCTGGCGTCAAGCCGACCGGGGGGCCGGGAAACCCGGCCCGGACGGGGGCTTACTTGCAGCCCATCGTGGCCTTCATCTTGCCCATGCGCTCGGCCTGGACGCCGGTGGCCAGGGCCTTGGCGTCGGCGCCGCGGCCGGCGTAGAGGGCAGGGATGATTTCCGCGTCGCGGGTGGTCTTGAAGGCGTCCCACACCGTCTTGAATTCCTTGGCCTTGGCTTCGTCGCCGGCGTTGTAGCTCTTCTGCATCGCGGCGAGGCTGGCGTCCACCTTGGCGCTGGCGCTCTGGATGTTGCCCTTGAGGCCATCGTAGGTGCTCTTATCGGTCGAACCGATCATGCCGACCAGATTGCTCCGGGCTTCCATCAGCGCGGCGCAGGCGTCGTCGGCCGGGGCGGCGTAAGCGGTCTGGATGGCGGAGGAGAGTAACAGGGCGGCTAACCCGATGAGCGGCTTGTTCATTTTGTGTTCCTTCTAGGAGGGGGAAACGGAAAAGCGATCTGCCGCGCCGCCAGCCTGGTCGGCTGGCGGGAACGGCGGGTCATCCTAGTCAAGGAACCCCGGCGCGGGCATTGACATGGGTCAACGAAGCGCCGGAAGGCGCGGTTTCAGTCTCGGTCGCCGCAGCCGCAATCGCCGGGCTGACCCGGCGGGGCGCAGTACTTCTCGTCCTCGACCCGGTCGCGCTCGGCGACGAATTCGGCGCGGATGGCTTCGGCCTTGGCCTTGAGGCGCTCGATGCGGGCCTCGTAGGCGCCGTCCTTTTCCTCGATGGACTTTTCGTTGAACAGGACATGGCGCAGGAAGCGGTCGCCGAAGTCGAGCAGCTTCTCGTCGTCGGCCACCAGTTCGGCCATTTCCTCGACCGGGATGGCGTAGGTCTTGTTGAACGATTCGCTGATGACGAAGGCGCGGAAACGGTCTAGGTCGTAGCTGGCCATGAAGAACAACTGGTTCGAGATCATCGGCGGCTTGCCGATGGCCGGACCGGCGGACTTCTTCTTCAGAATCAGTTGACGCCAGCCGCGACCCTTTTCGTCGTATTCGCTGGCGCCCTGGGCGGCGCGGTATTCGTCGATGGTTTGGATATCCGGTTCCTGGTGGCCGAAGCAGGTCTTTTCTTCCACCAGGGCGAAGGAGAGGCGGTCGACGTATTCGTCCGAGCGCCGCACCGAGAGCAGGGCGACCGGGTAGTAACGGCAGGCGGTGGGGCGGTCGCCGTAGACCGAGCAACCTTCCTCGACCATGAACTGGCAGGCGGTGCCGCCTTCGACGCTACGCAGCTTGACGCCGGGGGTGCCATCCTTGTCGATTTCGTAGGGGACGGTGTATTTCTGCAGGAATTCGCCCGAGGCCATGCCCAGGTGGTTTTTCAGGCGCAGGATGTCGTAGGGGGTCAGGGTGATGTCGATGTTGCCGCAACAGGCGTTCCAGCACTTCACGTCGCGGTGGCAACGGAATTTCAACTTGGTGTCGCCGTCCAGCATGGTCGGCATGACCGGGCTTTGCTGGAAAGGGGCGTCTTCGGCCAGGTTCTTGAACTGTTGGTCGTAGTCTTGCATGGGGGGCCTCGCTGACGCGTTCGCGGACTAGGGGCGAACCACGCTCAATCAATGGATAGACAGGGAAAGCAACGGCGGCAGGGCCGGTATGAACCGGGGCCTGCCGCCGCGCAAGTGGGGCGATGTTACCTTAGGTCGGGGTGTCAAAAAACCCTGTCGTAAGAGATGCTTAACAGCTTGGAATCGCCATAGAGGCCCGACGCGTTGTAACCGGTGATGCCGGCCGGGTCGCTCCTGTCGTCGAAGATGTCATATTGCACCTTGATCGCGCTGGACGAGCCAAGGTCATAGCGCAGAGACAGGCTCACATCGTCCATGCGCTCGTCCGGGCTGCCGTCGGTGTAATCGCCCTGGAAGCGGGAGAAGGTGACCATGGGCAACCATTTACCCATGCGATAACCGGCGCCGAGCAGGTAGGCCCAGTCGTGTTCGGCGAAGTCGGGTCGGTCGATCTTGCTGATTTCGGAGCGGACCAGCCAGTTGCCCTGGTCGATGGCCAGGGCGATGGAGTAGAACGATTGGTCGGTGCTGGAGTAGGTGCCGGCCTTGTCCGTGGTGTCCCAATACTCCAGGTCGGAGTGGACATAGGACAGGCGCAGTTCGAGCCAGTCCCGGTTCAAGGTCCAGTCGACGCCGTAGATGTCGTTCCACTTTTCGTCCCACGCGGTGTTTCGACCGTTGTAGATTTCCTGATAGGGGTTGTCGTCGCGGCTTTCGTTGCCGTAGAAGACCTCCGCGGCGGAGCTCCAGTCGCCGAAGCTGGTGCGATGGATGACGTTGGCGCCGTTGAAGTTGACCACGTCCCAGCCGTAGGCCGGGGCCGGCAGGCGTACCCAGGGCAGGGCGATGCCGACGTCCTGCGATTCCGAGTAGTAGAACAGCGGCAGGCGCTTGCGCCCGAACTGCACCGTGAGGTCGTCCGTGGCCTGGTAGGTGGCGTAGAGCCATTCCAGGTTGACCGCGCCGTCATGGGCGCCGCGCGAAACGATCTGGCCGGTGGCCGACCACTGGGGATTGAAGGTCACGACGCCTTGCAGGCCGAGCTTGCTGTCCGGGCCGATGGACCAGTCGTTGTCGTCGTAGATGCCGGCCTGGCCGTAGTCGACGACGTTGAAGCCGTCCGGAAGCTCGTTGTCCAGCATCTTGCCCGCGGCCAGGGTCAGAAACCCCGAGCCGCGAAATTCCACGGCCTGGGCGGTACAGGCCAGGATCGACAAGGTGCCGGCCAAGGCCAATGACACTATTTGCTTGTTGTTTTTCACAGTATCTCCTGCGGGTAAGCCGATGTGATTGGGGGTCGTGCCGGGTCAGGGGGCGTCGAAGACGACCTTGACGCTGCCGTCCACGGCCGACTTGTCGATGTAGCCGAGCATGTTCTTGTTGCCGCTGACTTGTTTCTTGACGTCGTCGTTGCCGGCCCCCTCTTTCGGCGGGGTGCCTTTGCCGGTGAAGGAGAGCTTCGCCCAGGTGGATTTGACCTGGGCGGCGGATTTGCCGGTGACCTTGCTGTAGAAGTCGTCCCGGAGCGGGCTCGGCTCGGCCTGGTCGATCAAGGCCACGGAGCCGCCGCCGGGCAGGGAGGTGCTTTTGCGGAGGAAGAGGTCGGAAACCTGGGCCTTGCTGAGCTGGCCGACGCTGGAGCCGGCGCTGGCGATGACGACGATGTCGGCGGCCTGGGCGGCGAGGGGGAGATGCAGCAGCAGCGCGCCGATGCAGGTGGCGATCGCGCTTCCGGGGGATCGCGGCGGGAGGGGTGTGTTCATGCCTTGCCTTTCTATGTCGCTATCGCGGTCAAATACGAAAACGCTCGATTGCGTTGGCCAGATTTCCCGCCAGTTCCTCGACTCGCTTCGAAGAGGCGGTCATCGTCCCGACGGCCTTGCCGTTGTTGTCGACGAGACCGACGATATTGGCCATGCTGTGCTCGATGGCGTCGAGGCTGGCCGTGCTTTCATTCAACGCCGCGTGGATATTGTTGACGGCGGAACTGGCGTCGAGGGCGCCGGAGTGGATCCGCTCCATGCTGCCGGAGGCGTTGCGGACCAGCCTGACGCCGCCTTCGACTTGGTCGCTGACGCTGTGCATGCCCTCGACCGCGTCCGATACGCCTTGCTGGATGGTGGCGATGACGCCGGATATTTCGTCCGTGGACGAGCCGGTGCGCTCGGCCAGTTTGCGCACTTCGTCGGCGACGACCGCGAATCCCCGTCCCTGTTCGCCCGCGCGGGCGGCTTCGATGGCGGCGTTCAGGGCGAGCAGGTTGGTCTGGTCGGCGATTTCCTTGATCACCAGGACGATGTTGGAGATCTGGTTCGAGTAATTGCCGAGTTGCTGGATCAGGCCGGAAGAATGGTGCACGGAGGTGGAGACGTTTTCCATCTCCCGCACCACGTCGTTGATGACCACCTGACCTTCCTGGGACAGGCCGCCGGCCAAGTCGGACAATTGTTTGGCACGATCCGCCGCTTCGTCGATCTTGTTGACCCGCGCGGCGATCTGATGAACCGCGTCGGCGGTATCTTGCGCGGCGTGGGCTTCCTCGGCGCCGTTGCGGGACACCTGGTCCACGTCTTTTGCCAGGGCCTGGGAGCGTCGGGTGAGTTCCGTGGCGCTTTGCATGACCTCGCCGATCAGAGCTCGCAATTGCGCCTGCATGTTGGCGATGGCGGCCATCAGGCTGGCATTGTCGCCGCCTTGGACCTGGATGCTGTCGGTGAGGTTGCCCTGGGCGATGCGATTGGCGATCTCGACCGCATCTCTGGGTTCGCCGCCGAGCTGGCGCAGGATGTTCATGATGATCAGGAGGGCCAGCGCGGTGCTGGCGATAAATGCGCCGCCGCCGGCCACGAGCATGACGACACGGGCCGAACGGGTCGCCTCGTCGGCGGAGTCGGTGACCGCCTGGACGTTCTTGGCGTTGAGTTCGAGCACCTGGGCCAGCAGCTTTTCCGCGGCCTGGTAGGCCGGGCGCTGTTGTCCCCCGAGTAGGTAGTAGTCCTGGAATAGCTGGGCTTGCCGGACGGGGTCGGCGTTCTGGCCGAGGTTGTCGATCAACTTGACGGTGTCATTGTCGAAGGTCTTCCATTTGCCCCATTCCACCGCGAACGCTTGCCAAAGCGTGTCTTCTTCGCTGGAGCGGGGGATCCGTTCGTATTCTTTCCAGGCCTCGTCGATGTGTTGCCAGATGCGTCGCTTGTCGTCGGCGATGCCCTTGAACATGTCCTGGGCTTCCGGGTCGTTTTCCCAGAGCGCGGTCTCGTAGGTGCTGGAACGCAGGGCGGTCTGGTAGCCCTGTAGTTTCTGGAGCGCCAGTATCGAAGGCAGGCGATGCCTGCCGATTTCCTGGACCCCTTCGATGCCGCTGTTGATGCCGATGGATCCGGTGAACATGAGGATCAGCAAGGCCAATCCGGCGACGCCGCTGGACAGGAGCAGCTTCAATTTCAGACTGAGGTTCGCAAGCATTGTGGAAATCCCCTGTTTGTCGCTTCGATTGAGTCGGGCGGGTTATTCGCGGCTCAATCAGGACGGATTTATCGTAAATGCAAAAGCAAGCACTCACAATAGTCTCTGGGTATTTATCCTTAGGCGAAGGTGCGCCCGAGGCCGAATCAAGGTCTTCCTGAGTCGCTCGGCCGAAAAAAAGCCGGGCGCCTTGTGGGCGTCCGGCTTTCTCGGCTACAGCTTACTGCTTAGTGGGCAGCGGGCTTGAACAGCTTGGACTTGTCGACCAGGTCGACGTGCTTGCGCTTGAAGCAGGTCCACTTCTGTGTCTTCTTGTCGTAGATGGAGTTGACGAAGCAATGCCAGTTCTCCTCGTCGACGAAGTTCTTGTCGGCGCGGTAGTAGAAGCCGGGGTAACGGCTTTCCTGGCGGAACATGATGTGACGCATGTGGGCTTCCGCCGTCAGGATACGGTGGTAGTTTTCCCAGGCGCGGAGCAGTTCGTGCAGATCCTTCGCACGCATCTTCATCGCGTCTTCCTTCAGCATGTCCAGCTTCTCGGCGGCCACGTTGAGCATGTGCTCGTTGGTGATGTAGTAGGTGGCGACACCCGCGACATACTCGTCCATGATCTTCTGGAGGCGGAACTGCAGCATCTTCGGCGTGATGTAGTTCGGGTTCACGTCGATGGCGGTGGTGTAGTCCTTGAATTCCAGGTAGTTACGGACCGGACGGTAGATGGCGTCAACCAGCTCTTCGACGGAGGTGTCGAGCTCGGGCTTGAAGTCCTTGTTGTCCAGGCAGTACTTGACCATGGCCTTGGCAGCCAGGCGGCCTTCGGCATGGGAGCCGGAGGAGAACTTGTGGCCGGAAGCGCCCACGCCGTCGCCGGCGGTGAACAGACCCTTGACCGTGGTCATGCCGCGGTAGCCCCAGTTCCAGCCGGAAGGCAGGTGGGCCGGGACATCGCCGTACTCTTCGGTCGTGGGGGCGCCGACGTCATCGGGACCGGAGGTCCAGATACCGCAGCAGCCGGAGTGGCTACCCAGCAGGTAGGGCTCGGTGGGCATCAGCTCGGAGTTCTTCTTTTCCGGCTCGACGTTTTCGCCAACCCAGATACCGCACTGGCCGACGCACATGTCCAGGAAGTCTTCCCAGGCTTCGGCTTCGAGGTGCTTCACTTCGCGCGGGGTCAGGGTTTCCTTCAGCTTGCCCAGGGCGGTAACGGTGTCCATCCAAATCGGACCGCGACCTTCCTTCATTTCCTTCAGCATCAGGTGGTTACGCAGACAAGATGCGGGAACGGCTGCCTGACCATACGGGGGGTAGTCGTTCAGCATTTCCTTGTTCTTGACCATGTAGGCTTCGCCGAAGGCGTTGGTGGCCTGGGACTTGAACAGGAGGAACCAGGCGCCGACCGGGCCGTAACCGTCCTTGAAGCGGGCGGGAACGAAGCGGTTTTCCATCATGGTCAACTCGGCGCCGGCTTCGGCGGCCATGGAGTAGGTGGAACCGGCGTTCCAGACCGGGTACCAGGCACGGCCGGTACCTTCACCGACGGAGCGGGGACGGAAGATGTTCACGCAACCGCCGGCGGCCAGCAGGATGGCCTTGGCCTTGATCACGAACAGCTTGTGGTCGCGGGTGGAGAAACCGACGGCGCCGGCGATGCGGCTGGGGTCGTTCTTGTCGTTGACCAGCTTGACGATGAACACGCGCTCTTGGATGCGGTCCATGCCCAGGGCCTTCTTGGCGGCTTCAGCGACGATCCACTTGTAGGATTCGCCGTTGATCATGATCTGCCACTTGCCGGAACGGACGGGCTTGCCGCCATTCTTCAGGGGGGTCATGCCTTGGGCGCCGTCGTGACGCTCGCCGTTTTCGTCGGTCTTCCAAATGGGCAGGCCCCACTCTTCGAACAGGTGCACGGACTCGTCGACGTGACGGCCCAGGTCATAGGCCAGGTCGTCGCGAGTGATACCCATCAGGTCGTTGGAGACCATGCGGGCGTAGTCGGCGGGGTCTTGCGTGTCGCCGATGTAGGTGTTGATAGCGGACAAACCTTGAGCCACGGCGCCGGAGCGGTCCATGGCGGCCTTGTCGACCAGTTTGATCTTCAGATCGATACCGGTGGAAGCCTTGGCGGCTTCGGCCCAGCGAATGATCTCGTAAGCGGCGCCGCAGTTGGCCATGCCGCCACCGATCATCAGGACGTCGACTTCTTCCTGAACAACTTCGGGATTACCAAATTCACCAGCCATTATTCTTTCCTTTCCAATTACTTGCGGATCAGTTCGGCGGGGTTGCCAGCACGGTAGCCATTCTGCTCCATGTGGTTGAAGAAGCCGGTCTGGCTGATCTTGGCCATGTCGGCTTGCGGCTTACCGCCGTAGCAGTCGATGGAACCCTCGGGAGTGGTGCGGATCGGGAACTTGAAGCGCTTCAGCACGCCATTGCGGAACTTGATGGTCCACATGATGGAGTCGGAACCACGCAGGGGCTGCACGGAGCCGCCCAGGGGGACGATGTCGGCGTAGTGGCGGCACTCGATGGCTTGCTGCGGGCAAATCTTGACGCAGGAATAGCATTCCCAGCACTGCTCGGGTTCCTGGTTGAAGGCACGCATGGCGTGGCCGGTGTCGGAACCGTCCTTGTCCAGCTTCATCAGGTCGTGCGGGCAGATGTACATACAAGCGGTCTTGTCCTGACCCTTGCAGCCGTCGCACTTGTCGGTACGAACATAAGTAGGCATTACTTACTCTCCTTGTTAGCTAACAATCCGCTTCTTCAGCGGTCCATTCAGATTCCAGGCCCAACCTTGGCCGGGGGCGTATCGCGAATCCGCTTCCGGCGGGCCCGGGATTCTAAATTCGATTGGACCGACCCGAAGGCCGGCCGGGGGGTCAAGCGGCGGAGTGACCCTTCAGCTCGATCTTGACGTTCTGCTCGGCGGACAGGCCGGCGTAGTACTTCTGCAGCACCTTGGCGACTTCGGGGCGGCTGAATTCGACCGGCAGATCCTGGCCTTCGGAGAGCATGGAACGCACCTTGGTGCCGGACAGCAGGATGCGGTCGTCCTTGGTGTGGGGGCAGGTGCGCTGGGAGGCCATGCCGCCGCACTTCTTGCACCAGAAGGTCCAGTCGATGTTCATGTTGACGGTCTCCAACGAACCCTTGGGGATCTCGTCGAAGATCTTCTGGGCGTCGAAGGGGCCATAGTAGTCGCCCACGCCGGCGTGGTCGCGGCCGACGATCAGGTGCGAGCAGCCGTAGTTCTGGCGGAACAGGGCGTGGAGCAGGGCTTCGCGGGGACCGGCGTAGCGCATGTCCAGGGGGTAGCCGGCCTGGATCACGGTGTTGGGGGCGAAGTAGTTCTCGACCAGGACGCTGATGGCCTCGGAGCGGACTTCGGCGGGAATGTCGCCCGGCTTGAGCGCGCCCAGCAGGGAATGGACCAGGACGCCGTCCATGGTCTCGATGGCGATCTTGGCCAGGTACTCGTGGGAGCGGTGCATCGGGTTGCGGGTCTGGAAGGCGGCGACCTTGGACCAGCCCATTTCCTCGAACTTGGCGCGGGTCTCGGCGGGGGTCATGAACTGGTCGCCGTACTCTTCCTTGAAGGTGCCGGTGGACAGCACCTTGACCGGGCCGGCCAGGTTGTACTTGCCCTGGGCCATGACCATCTTGACGCCGGGGTGTTCCAGGTCGGTGGTCTTGTAGACCTGCATGCACTCGTGAGCCTTGTCGATCTCGTACTGTTCGGTCACCTTCATGGTGCCCATGATGGCGCCGGACTCGCCGTCGACCAGTGCGATCTCGTCGCCGGTCTTGACGCTGTCGTCGTCGGTGGACAGGGTGACCGGGATGGGCCAGAACAGGCCGCTAGCCATCTTGTAGCCGTCGCAGATGCCTTGCCAGTCGGCCTTGGTCATGAAGCCGTCCAGGGGGGTGAAGCCGCCGATGCCCATCATGATGAGGTCGCCGGTCTCGCGGGAAGACATCTTGACCTGCTTGAGGGTTTGGGCGCGGGCCTGTTCCGCGGCGAGTGCGTCGCCGGTGAGCAGAAGAGGCTTCAGTTCGCCGCCGCCATGGGGCTTCACGAGTCGGGACATGCTGGCTCCTTAATAGGATGTTTGGAAAATTCGGACTACCGAGTGGGCTGGCAGGATAGCACGGCAAGTATCCCCTCCTAATCCAAGTTATTTATTCGCAAATAAAGATTTTCGATATTTTTGTGGGTTTATAACTTTTTGTTTTTTAAAGAAAAACGTATTGACGTCGGGCGCTCGGGGGCGAGTCCGCGGATAGATGTATAGAATACGCCGTCATGCCGAATCGATACTCGACCGTTCTTCTCGCCATTCTGCTTGCCGGCCTTGCATTGTTGGTCGGCTGCGCCGGCAGTCCCATCAAGCGGGCGGATGGGCAACAATCCAACCGCCCGTTCGTGCTCGACAACCTCGCCAAGAGCGATGTCGACATGGTCACCGAATTGACCCAGCGCGAGGTCTTGGCGGGGTTGCGGCGCCTGACCGCGAAGTTGTATCGGCGTAACCCCCAGGAGTATCGGAAGGCGGGACTCGACTCCGCCGATACCGCGGTGGCGCGGATTTTCGGCCAACTGCCCCGATGGCGCGAATCGGGCTTGCGGGGCGTCGACTGGGCGGAGTCGCTGCGTCTCGCCTTCTCCGAAAACTACACCGGCGACCGGGTTCATGCCTACATGCTGGCCCTGACGGTGATGACCATGTCGGCCTACGATCACCGCACCGAGTTCTATCTCACCGACGAATTGAATGCCCAGAGTCTTTATAACAGCGCCCGAAACCTGGAGGCGGCGATCTGGAAATTGTCCCAGGCCCGGATGGCCGACGGTACGCCGTTCCTGCTCAGCAACAGCCTGGACGACGAGAACCGGAATCTCAGCTTCGAGCGCGAGTTCGGCAAACTGATCGCGCAACAGGATCTGCTGGCCTTGATCGTCGAGGACAAGAGCAACCGGGCGATCAATCGCGTCCTCCATAATGTGGCCTCGTTCATCCTGTTGCCGGTGTAACAGGATTGCAATCTTGGTCGCGTAATTTGCCCCCCGAATCGAAAGGAACCCGAAAATGGCAATGGATGTAATCGACTACGATATCTTCGGCGACGATATGCAGTATGTCGAAGTCGAGCTCGATCCCGGCGAGGCCGCAGTCGGCGAGGCCGGGATGATGATGTTCATGCAGGACGGCGTCGAGATGGAAACGATCTTTGGCGATGGCTCCGCGTCCACCTCCGGCTTCATGGGCAAGTTGATGGGCGCCGGTAAGCGCCTGCTCACCGGCGAGTCCCTGTTCACCACCATCTATGCCAACCAGTCCGGGGTGAAGCGCCGGGTCGCCTTCGCCGCGCCCTATCCAGGCAAGATCGTGCCGATCGATCTGAGCCAGATCGGCGGCACCCTGATCTGCCAGAAGGATTCCTTCCTGTGCGCCGCCAAGGGCGTCAGTCTGGGCATCGCCCTGCAACAAAAGCTCGGCGCCGGGTTCTTCGGCGGCGAGGGCTTCATCTTGCAAAAACTGGAGGGCGACGGCATGGTCTTCTTCCACGCCGGCGGCACCCTGGCGGAAAAGACCCTGGCGCCGGGAGAAGTCCTGCGCGTCGATACCGGTTGCGTCGCCGCGCTCCAGCCTTCGGTCGATTTCGACATCCAGTATGTCGGCAAGATCAAGACCGCGCTGTTCGGCGGCGAAGGCCTGTTTTTCGCCAAGTTGACCGGTCCCGGCAAGGTCTGGCTACAGACCCTGCCCTTCTCCCGTCTGGCCAACCGCATCCTCTCCGCCGCGCCCAAGGCCGGCGGCCGCGCCCAGGGCGAAGGTTCGGTCCTGGGTGGGATCGGCGGGCTGCTGGATGGGGACAACGATTAATCGAATGTGCGATTTCGGATTTGCGCATCGCGGTATGCATCGGTGTGAAGTTGAATCCGAAATGGCAAATCCGAAATGGAGTGAATGAATGGACCTGATCCTGTGGCGTCACGCCGAAGCCGAAGATGGCGCCAACGACATGGCCCGTGAACTCACCGCGAAAGGCCGTAAACAGGCGGTGGCGGTGGGAGGGTGGCTGGAGGCTCGTTTGCCCAAGGAGACCCGGATTCTGGTCAGTCCGGCGGTGCGGGCGCAACAGACGGCGGCGGGGCTGGGGCGACGTTTCGAGACGGTGTCGGCAATCGAGCCGGGCGCCGATCCGACCGATATCCTGCACGCGGTCGGCTGGCCGGAAACGGCCGGCACCGTGCTCGTGATCGGCCATCAGCCGACTCTCGGGCTGGTGACGTCGATGTTGTTGTTCGGAGAAGAACAGCCGCTTACCCTCAAGAAGGGCGGTTTGGTCTGGTTGACCAACCGTACCCGCCGGGGAGATCGGCAGGTCGTGTTGAAGGTGGCGATGACCGCCGAACTGGTCTAGCCGCGCCTGTCGGGGCTTAGTCCAGGCCGATCTGTTCGATCCAGGCCAGGGCTTGCAGGTGGTCCTTGGTCACTTGTTCCGGAGTCAGCATCAGCGTCATGGCCAGATCGCCGATGCGTTCCGGGTTCTGCGATTCGCAAGCTTCGGCCAAGGTCAGGATGGGGCCATAGAGCCCACCACGCTTCATGAGCGCATCGGCGATGTCTTCCTGGATGATCAGCCGGTCCAGGATGTCTTCCATCGGCGTGTCCAACATGGCATCCAGCAGCGAGAACACCCCGGTGATGAACAGGTTGTCCTGATCCGCCTTGGTCATGTAGTGCGAGCCCAGCAATTCGCACAATCGTCCGCGGGTAATGGCGGTGCGGGCCTGGGCCGGCGAGGCGGGGTGGGTGCCGGCGGTGGCCAGGAGCAGGGTGAGCCAACGGTAGAGCGGTTGCATGCCCAGGATGGAGACGGCGTGGCGGATCGACTGGACCTCGCAGGACAACCCGAAGCCGGCCGAGTTGATGTAGCGCAACAGTTTGAAGGTAAGGGCGACGTCGGTCTTCAGTATCGCCTCGATCTCCTTGAGGTCGGCATCGCGACGGACCATGTCGAGCAAGCGCAGCAGGGTGGCATGACCGGGGTTGAGCACCCGGGCCATCAGATGTTCGGGGTGGGCGAAGTAATAGCCCTGGAAGAAATGGAAGCCGAGCCCCTGGCACCACTCGAACACCTCGGGCGACTCCACCTTCTCCGCGACCAGTCGCACCGGTAGCGCATAGAGGTCGCGCAGCACCCCCGCGGTTTTCGCCTGACCCAGTTCGGCGACGTCCAGCTTGACGTAGCCGACGAGCGGCAGCAGCTTGTCCATCGCCGTGCCCGGTTTGTATTTGTCGAGCGCGAAGCGGAGACCGGTCGCCTTCAACTCCTCCAGACGGGTGAGCAACTCCGCGTTGGGCGCCACCGTGTCCATGATCTCGATGACGATCTTTTGCGGCGGCAACAGGGTCACGAACTCGCTCATCAAGGTGGCGTGATCCATATTGATGAAGGCCAGTTTGCCCTTTAGCAGCCATTCGGTGCCCATGTCGAACAGGGTCGTGGCCATGACGTTGAGGCCGGCCCGGTACGCGTCGTCGATGTCGGCCGAGCCGGCCTGCGCCGAGGCGCGGAACAGCAGTTCGTAGCCGATCAGGTTGTGTTTGCCGTCGACGATGGGTTGCCGGGCCAGAAAGGTGTTGTGGCTCATGTTGCTCGGTAATGGTAGCCGCGGGTTGGTATCCGGCCTGGCCGAAATTGGCCGGGCCGGATAAATTTAGCCTACTTCGGGCTGGGATGTAACCGTATTCGAGGTACGGTTTTTTTAGGCCGCCTTGGCGAACAGGAAGCCGGGCTTCTCGGACGAAGAGCTGCTCAACAGTTCTTCCATGTCCAGCACCAGCACGATGGAGCCGTCGCCGGAGAGGGTGGCGCCGGCGATGCCCTTGGGCTTGATGTCGGCCAGGGGCTTGATCACCACGTCGTCGCGACCGACGAAGCCGTCCACCGCCAGGATGAAGGTGTTGTCGGCGGCATGCATCAGCACGCCGTAGCTGGGCGCGTGCTTGGGTTCCCAACCGAGCAGGGCGGACAGGCTGCGCACCGGCAGGACTTCCTCCCGGACCACCATGGTGGCGCGACCGGAGACGCGCTGCACCTCGTTGAGCTTGATCGGGATGATTTCCCGAACCAGGGACAGGGGCACGGCGAAGGATTGGTTGTTGAGCCGCACCACCAGCACCGGCAGAATGGCCAAGGTCAGGGGCAGGGAAATGGTCAGCGTGGTGCCCTGGCCGGGGATGGATTCGATGTCGATCTTGCCGTTCAAGCGGGTGATGTTGGTCTTCACCACGTCCATGCCGACGCCGCGACCGGAGACGCTGGAAATCTGGTCCTTGGTGGAGAAGCCGGGCAGGAAGATCAGTTGCAGGCTCTGCCGGTCGTCCAGGCTGTTGCCCGCTTCGGCGTCGATCAGGCCTTTTTCGACCGCTTTGGCGCGGATGGTGTCAGGGCGCATGCCGCGACCATCATCGGCGATTTCGATGTAGATATGATCGCCCACCTGACTGGCCGACAGGGTGACGATGGCCTTGCCGGGCTTGTTCGAGGCCCGGCGTTCCTCGGCCGATTCGATGCCGTGGTCGACCGCGTTGCGAACCAGGTGGACCAGGGGGTCGTTGAGGTCTTCGATCATGGTCTTGTCGAGTTCGGTCTCTTCGCCCGAGAGCACCAGTTCGACATCCTTGCCCAACTGGCGCGCCAGATCGCGGGCCAGACGGGGGTATTTCTGGAACAGCCGGCCGATCGGCTGCATGCGGGTCTTCATCACCGCGTTCTGCAAGTCGGAAACCAACAGATCGAGTTGGCTTACGGCCAGATCCAGGGCCTTGACGGTGTCGGGATCGGTGCGGCCGTGGACGATCTGGGACTTGAGGTTGCTGATGCGGTTCTTGGTCAAACCGATTTCGCCTGACAGGTTGAGTACCTGATCCAGACGGGCCGTGTCGATCCGGATCGTGGTCTCTTTTTGCAGGCTCTGCTGCGGCGGACCGCCGGCGAGGGGGCGGTTGCTCGGCAAATCGGCGGACGGCGACGGCGCGGCGACCGGGTGGGGGATGGCAAGGGTCTCTGGAGCCGCGGCGAAGGTCGGCGCGGGGGCGGCGACTGGCGCCGGAGTCGCGACCGGCGCTGGCGCCGCGGCCTGGAGCGCGGGCGTCCCGGTCAGCGCGGCATGGAGGGCATCCCAATTGATGTCGTCGATGGAAGCGGCCGGCGCGGCGCTGGTCGCGGCCGGTGTGGGGGCAGCCACGGGAGCCGGCGCCGCGACGGGGGCGGGCGGGGCGACCGCGACGGCGGGCGCAGTGCCCGCTACCTTGAGGTTTCCTGCCAGCGCGGCATCCAGGTTGGTCAGCAGGCCGGCGGCGGCGGCGGGCGGCTGCACGGCTTGGGATAGGTGGTTGAACATGTCGCGCACCGTGCCGGTGGCATCCATGATCACGTCCATCAACTCGGGCGAAAGGCGCAGTTCGCCGTTGCGCAGTTTGTCGAACAGGTTTTCGGTGCGATGGCAGAGCGAGACCAGGTTGTCGACGTTGAGGAAGCCGGCGCCGCCCTTGATGGTGTGGAAGCCGCGGAAAATATCGTTGAGCAGATCCTTGTCGTTGGGTCGCTTTTCCAGTTCGACCAGCTTGTTGTCGACGCCGGACAGCAGTTCGCCGGCCTCCTGCAAGAAGTCCTGCAACAGTTCTTCCATGCCTGCGAAGTCGCTCATCTCATTCTCCTTGGCCTCAAGATGTCGAGGCTTGCGTTACGGCCATCGCCGCCAGGCGGCGTCGACCTGCACTGACGTCCCGGCTAGAAGCCAAGACTTTCCAGTAATTCGTCGAC
>Ga0172380_10005154_pt1 | contig 16109 bp, 27 predicted proteins | sample Leawe162metaG_FD_119747 | JGI IMG/M metagenome (GOLD analysis project Ga0172380, IMG submission 119747) | Leachate microbial communities from a municipal landfill in Southern Ontario, Canada - Leachate well 162 metaG | ecosystem: Engineered > Solid waste > Landfill > Unclassified | place...
ATATCCGGATCGTAACCGTGCTCTGAAAGATACTCAACGGCGTGTTTCATCACATCGGCAATCGGGGTATAGTTGTCGGATAATTCTGGTGGGCGCATGAACGGGACCAACACCGATTTCCCGCATAACTTGGCAATACTGACAATCTCTTCATCATCAGTCGATACGATGATATCTTTGAAGATCCCGGTGCAATATGCCGTAGTTATTGCATAAATGATAGCCGGGATTCCGTTGATAAGCTTGATATTCTTATGAGGAATTCGAGTACTTCCCCCGCGTGCCGGGATTACTGCGAAAACGTTCTTGATTGATTCGTTCATTTTTATTGGGTCGATAACCGCGATGCGGGGGGGGAAATCCTCTAATTCGTCCGGTTCTATATATCCACTATTGATATGTCTACAAGCCAAACAACCTTCTGGTTCAAGAGGATATAACCGATCTTTACAAGATTTACAGCGAGTCGTCGTGATACTCCGGCCGTACATCACTACTCACCCCGCAGATCTGCCCGCTTCCATTGCATCCGATACCGGTACAGCGTCGATATCTCTAATCCGAGCCTGTCGGAGATCTTGTGCCAACTCAGCCCAGTTGAGCGCATAGCCTCCACCTCAATCCGATCCGGGTTTTTCTTGGGTTTACCAATAGGTTTCCCCGACTTGCTCCCATACTTCCGGACCCGGTCCATCCCCAGCTTCGTGCGGGCCGACAACCGCTTCTGCTCCTGCTCATTCATCCAGGATACAAGCATCAGCATTAAATTCCGCATACTAGGCTCGCTTGCATGGGTCCATTCCTCCGTCAATGACCAGATCGTATAACCCTCCTTTTCAAGGCCAATAAACGTCTCGATAGACTTCCAAAGATTCCGGCCAAGGCGGGATAGTTCGTAAATGACGATCGTCTTAGTATCGGGATGTTCCTGCAGGTACTTAATCATCGCCCGGTACTCGGCCCGCTCCATTGGTGCTTTAGTGCCGGAGATCCCCTCATCGCAAAAAATAACGGTCACGCCATTCTTCCGCAGTTCATCAATCTGGTTCACAGTGGTCTGATCATCAGTTGAAACTCGCGCGTAGCCCACTGTTTTTGATGGGTATTGCATAATGGGATATATTGCTATTGAAATTGTTAAAGATTTCGTTTACCCATTCAGCATTATTTTTAACGGTCGGTTTTTCAATGCTTTTTGCCAATTAAAAAAGTAGTAATGTATAGAATTAGTGAATTGAGGGCTCCCCACCCTAAAGGATGGGGCTTCCAGTAGGCTGTTGGCATTCACTTCAACAACTCCTTTTTGGTAATTTCTTTTTGCGTTGAGTCGAATAGTTTTTTAACAAATTTTCGTAACTTCGGTTCAAGACGTTCCCAGAAGGATTCTTCCATTAGATACACATTCGTCTCCCCGTTCGATCCGGTTACAAGGATAGTGTAGAGAAGAAGATCGGCTTTTTTATCATCGTCTGAATTTGGATATAGGTACTCGCTCTTCTTGATCTCGATCTTAAGAAGGATGTTATCTCCCATATCTTCCTCCCTGCGCAGGATGATTTTTACATCCAATGCACGTCTTGCAGGTCTTTTTGTAGCATTTCGGTTTTAAAAGTTTAATAGAACGCAGTGCTGCTTTCAGCGTCATTTCTTCACCTTCGGCTCATTTTGCGACTCCACATATTTCATCAGTACATCAAGCGAAACCTGCCCGGTCGAGGCTATGAACTTGGAATCTGACCAAAACGAGTCACCCCATAAGAGGTTCTTAATTTCTGGAAACTCCTGCCGGAGATACCGGCTCGACACTCCTTTCAGGGTATTGAATACCTTTTCAAGATCTGTGCTCGGGGTCGCCTTGACAAGCATGTGAATGTGGTCTAGCGCAGGTTCCATTCCGGTGATCTCGATCTTGAGGTCTGGTGCAAGGTTGCGGAAAATCTCTTTCAGGCGCTCGCGGATTGCATCGTTGTAGAGGGCTTTACGGCGATACTTGATTACAAAAATGATATGGTAATGGAGGGAATACACGACATGGTTTCCCCGGTCAAGATCATATTTTGTTTTGCCGGTCATTTATGCACGCTCTGAAAAGAATGGCTGACCGGAAGACATATCCCCAAGTATGCAGGGGCCATAAGAGAATACAGTTTCCAATTTTTGGTCAAACCGCAATGCAGAATACCCGCATGTTTCAATGTATGCACACTTGATACACGAATTTGGAGACGGATCGTTTTTTGACAGATGCAGTGATTTGCATAGGCTCTCATACTCGTTAAATTTTTTAGGTGCTGTAATTGGTTGCATATTATCTTATACACCCCATTAGTTAATATATCTTTGCATTGGTCGCAAACAATTGTTAGCGGCTTATTATGTAACGGGCATGTAACGATCATCCTAAACAATGCTCATTTTAATGCTCAATCACGAAACGCCCATCATTCTAATGTATTATTGATAGGAACGGTACATGACGATGAGGGAGGACTTCATCCCCTACCTAAAGGAAGGGGTCTTCCCGTCCCCCTCATCACTCCCGAACGGTAGATAAAATACAGAAAGGAAAAATTATTCTTTCCGCGCATATAGTAGAATATATCAGACCATTAAGATTTTATGCCATTGAGAGAAACCTAATATCTGCGGTTGTTCCCCGCTATATCGCGCGGTCCCGGTTCAACTCCGCGATCGTGCAGGAGAGAAGTTGGGTGCGAATCCCATACTCTCCTTTAACCTTGGGAGCTTCTGCGGGAACAACGCGATGGTTTCACGTCAGCTTTTTTTCACTCCAGAAGGCGAATACCGGCCCTCCCTGAAACCATTATCGCGCCGGCAACGATCGGTCTTGTCTCTGTTGAATTGTGGGTTGCTGCAGGCTGGTGTGGCTGAGCGCCTTCACGTATCACGGGCCTACGTGAACCAGATTGTCCGATACCTGGAATCCCTGGGACTGGTAATGCGCCGGAAACCCTCGTTTTTCTACGATCTTTCTCCGGAAGCAAAATCTCTTTTGGCCGGGTCTTCTTCCCTGGATGAATATACCCCGGCCCGTATGCACAATTTTAAGAAAAAGTTCCGGATACTGTCTGTTGTTCAGGAACCGTCACTTGATGCCCGGGCACAATACCTGAAGAGCTGGAAGATGCGGGGCAGTCCACGACATAAGTTCTGGTACTCCGGCTCCGGCATCCCCGCGGTAACCGTGGATTATCATATCCGGACCTTGGTGATCTATATCGACCGTGGCCAGGATATCCTTGCCCGGACAGTTGAGGAGGCTGAGGCGCTGGGGTGGTTGGCAGTGCAGAAGTCTCGAGATCGTTGGGTCCAGGACCAGAAGGCTTTCGGTCTCGAGTACGTTGTCGAAGAGATCGGTACGGTTATCGGGAAGCCCCATGCCGGGTTCCTGATGAAGGATTCCGATCCGGTGATCCGGCAGGTGCTGGAAGAGCGGGACGGTGCGGTCGGGTATGCTGATTATTGGGTGGATAAGTCGCCCGAGAAGGAGATGGGGGCCGGGTTCTGCGAGGCGGAGACCGCGGAACCGGACAACATGACCCGGTTGGGTCTCGGGATCCAGTTCATTGAGCACATCGATGAGAATGTTTCTGCCGCCGTCGATAAGGTGATTACGCCCGCGATCCCTGCTGCCCTGGAAGAGATGAACGGGAAGCTCGGCGGCCTTGGCGAGGGGCTGGTGCAGGTCCAGGCCATGCTGCAGGGCTCCATTACAACCGCACAGCAGAATGACAATATCCTGAAATTCCTTTCTAAGATTATGGATGAGATGCAGCAGATCCGGCTGGAGAATGCGGACCTGAAGCGGCGCATGGCCGGGCAAAGTTAAGTAACTCTTTTTCCTTGTTAACATCTTAACAATTTTTAATACCTTTAAATTGTGCTTTGATTGGTAAATGCTGCGTAATAACCCTAATGTTAAGTAACCAACACACCCTGTGTTAACATGTTAACATCATAGTGTAACATCGAATACTAATCAATGTCAATATCTACTAAGTTAGTAGTTCATTCGACGGAGGCTTTGTGATTTTAATGGTTTTGAGATAGGGGCTGATCCTGCTGGTTTCTCCGGACAATCCCGGTGTTGTTAAGTCGCTGTAACAGTGGTCAAAAAAGTGTTAACTTTATCTCTGATAGATTTAATTAATTCTTTATAGGCCCAATGTTTTTCCGATTTGACCTCCGTTCTTTATCCCAATAGGGACTTCGACATTTTGGACAGGTTAATGGTTCATTTTCTGTTCTTAAAGCCCATTCATGAAGGCACCGTTTACATTTTCTAATTTTGACCATTCTCTCTCCTTCCATTCTTTTTTGCTGAAATAACATTTACCAGTTCCATTTGTTCTATGCATTAATTGAGTGAGAAATAAATTTTCCCAAAATTCTCGGTTTTTTGTATGGTTGGTACGATTGTGGCATGATAAACACAGCGGGATCAATAATGCCTTTTTGGTCCCGTCACAACATGCACTTGGATTGTATAAAATATGATGAATCCTTAATACATCCTTCCCCTCGGATTCATTACATGCAAAACATTTATAATTCCAAAATGCCCTTACACGCAATTTTAAAGATCCATTAAATTTCCAACAATAACGTTTTGATGTTTCCCCAACCAGGAGTTTACTTTTAACTCCGTGAATTGTACTTAAATGACAATCCTTACTACAATATTTTCTTGGTTTTCCAGTACTCGGATTTATAGGGGTTAAATTTTTACAGATTGGGCATTCTTTTTTACTAATATCTGTTTTTGGCCTTATATATTTAGGATTTACACCCAAATTCTCAATACATTGTGTTATAAAATGTTTTTTAAAGTGTTTCTCTTTTTTATCAATGTCTCCTAGGGGGATTGTTTCTCTAACAATATTATATTTTAAAAATCGTTTCGTTATCTGACAGATATATGCCCTAGATACATCTAATTCTACGGCAATTTCTGACTGGAGTTTTCCTTGACACAATAAGTTTTTAATTATATTTTCTTTTTCTGAAAAAACCCAATTCCCACCAACCTGTTTCATAGTATATGATATACATTATGTGTATATAAAAGAGGCGGGTTTGTGATTAGACCCACTGTTATCTTGTTTGGAGGGGGTGTGAGGACGTGCAATTGTGCAGAATGATGAGCTAGCTCGTTCGTTTTCCTGTCGGTTTCCTCCGAGTGACCACCTTCCCGGACGCGTCGGTCTGGAAGGATCGCCCACACTCCCGACAGTTCCAGATCTGCTGCTTTGCACCTCCGGATAGGGTGTAGGTGCCTTTCTTGCGGGCAGTATGCAGGCCCATCTTGTGCCCCAGGCAATCCTCGAATATACAGATCATTATGGCTCCGGATTATTTGGGTTGCACTCTTGGCAGATGCAGGGGATCGTCACAATAATGTTCCAACAATGCAAATTGCCGATGCCCCTACACCAACCACAACCCCCACAATAAATCCTTCTATTCGTCCAGCCCTCGTAGAGAACATCTCAATGTCGTCTTTGAAAGTGCGTGGCCATCCAAAGATAGCATACAATGACGCGAGCACCATTGCACCAACAAACACCGAATACCAATACCTTATTTTGTCTTTTACCACGTTCTCACCACCTCAACAGTTTTTGCAGAAAGTTCTTTTCCTTCGGCATGTACTCGTGATACTTTGCATGGATGGCATCAAGATCCGATTGGTTGCAGGCATCCGCCTCAATCCTCATGGTGTTTCCATCAGAGGCACTGGTGTTGATCTCAATGTGGATTTTCATGCCGGTATCCTTTCCGATGCTCTTCAGGCTGGTTCCGGCTGCTACCTCCTCCCGCTCGTGGTTGAGCGGGGAGTTAAGAATGTCGTTGAGTGGGATACCCTTTGCAGCGCCCATTATTTTAACCTCCGTAACGAGATCCGGACCATTACCTGATCCTCATCAACTTGCGGGTCGCACGGGCTTACGCCTTTCCGGTGCGACCAGGTGCCGGCCGGGTTCCAGCGATCGCAGAGCTTCACGGCCGGGCACGCGCAACAGGTATCCGGATCAACCGCACCGGTCATATGCCTCCCTCCGCCCGGTACACTTTCCCGGCATCGATACCGTATTCGTTGACAATCCCGGCAAACGCATAGTTTACCCAGCACTCATAAAACCGGGTTTTGAGTGAGTGCACCGGGATCGGGTCAATATTGATTCCCTGCTTTGCATACCACTCCCGGCAGTGATCCATAAGGGTTTTGTTAGTCATTTTTCGCGTCTTCCTTTTTTTCGTTTTTGAAATATTCTCGTAATTTCTGTACGTCTTCTGCATCCAGGAACAACGCCATTACGGCAGTCCGGATTTGCATATTCCCGGACTCGGCCCAGGTCGTGATCTTAAATTGGCTGCTCATTCAAACCTCATCTTCTCGTCGATTGCATTTCTTAACTCGACAATAGCCACCATGACATTCTGGTAGTCAATTCCGGTAGTCATGATAGGTTTTGATTGCTGGATCAGGCGCGTGAGATCCTGGATTGCTAGCTGGATCTCTTGGGCGGATGTGATCGTTTTAATCACCGCCCCATATCCGCATTTGACGCGGTACGGATCATTGTCTTCTTCGAGTTGTGGATACTGTTCATACGTTTTCCCTCATATCGTGGTCTAGGATTACGACCCACCCGTTCCCCTGCTTGACCATTACTCGTAAAATATTCTGATCGCCTTGCTTATAATCGGCAATTTCGATTTTAATAAATTTGCCGGTTGGTTTATGCTGTGTATTTGCAATTATCATTTCAATGCACTTCCTTGCTTTTTGCTAATATCACATCGCCAACTAACCCAAGCCGGTTGCACAACGCCGTAAAGCGCTTGCCGTGTCCTGTGTGCCCGTACTCCTGGTAGCAAAGCGCATGTACTAATTCGTGCTTAAGTAGGTCTTGAATCTCTTTTTGTTTCCACACCTCCAAGGCGTACTTGTGGATCTCAACTGTGTTCTGTTTCTCGTCGTAATATCCGAGTGCCACACACTCCCCAAACCGCGAATATTTCAGCGGTAAAACTTCCGGGGGATTAACTATACCGTACCGACGTGATAGGCGCTTGGCGATTTTGTTAATGGCTGATAGTTTCATTCAAACCTCACCCTCTCATCAATTGCATTCCTCAGCTCTACAATAGCCACCATCACGTTCTGGTAGTCAATTCCGGTAGTCATTATAGGTTTTGATTGCTGGATCAGGCGCGTGAGATCCTGGATTGCTAGCTGGATCTCTAGGGAGGAGGTGATCATTTTCGCTCCCGACAATATCGCATCCAAATTTCGTTGCATTTCTCAAAATCTACGCACTGGACAGAACACAAGGTTTGATTGTACTCGTTGTAATCCTCTAGTTCAGCGCGACATTTTAGGATCGCTCCGTCACTCATTTCCTGCCACTCCTTAAGGGTATCCTCATCGTGCTCTTTTCTTTCTCCGCTCTCAATACAATCTCCGGGACCAGCCGGGCGCGGGGATCTCGGATGGTGAGAGGGGGTAAAGTGGGGGTCGTTTAGATCACCTGATCGTGTATTGCGTACCCGTGGGTGGTTTTTACCCAGAGCTCGCAGATACCAAGGGAGTCGTATTTTACCACTTTGTGCTGTCCTTCTTGCCCCTCGTGGCAAAAACGCGGTTTGCCGTTGGTAAGGATGGCGCGTGGGGCATCTTTAAATTTCAGCCCCGGGTAAAAGGGAAGTGTGATCATTTAGATCGCCTCCTCAACGATTGAGAGTTTCAGATACGGGATATACCCTGCCGGTTTTTCAGAGGGTTTTACCAGGTTCGGGATCCCAGCAACTACCGGCGCATACTCCCCGATCTGGTACTTCTCCCGTGTTTTCCTGCACTCCCCAAGCGCGGTTTCAGCTTCTGCCGGTGTCACAATCTTACCGACCCGGGCCCGCGGGTGCCGGGGTCCGGCCGCATCAATGATTTTGTGGGGCTTATCCCACTGCCCGATATCCAGATCGATAAAATACGTAGAGTCGGCGTAATCGGCGCCGACATCATCAGCATTCCGGTTATAGCACGCTTCAACCAAATTGCAGATCTCCAGGACGTGCTGGAAGATCAGCTTTGTTTTTGTCGTCAGTTTCTCCGATTGTTTTAACCAGTACTGGTTTACCTGTTGGTGCACGTTGTCATACGGTAGATCGGATTCACGGAGAACGATCACGACCGTAGAGCTGTGACGCCGGGATACGGACCACTTATAGCGCGGGTATGCGTTCTTGATCTGGTCCCGGATGCTTTTTACTTGTTCGGTGCTGATGTATGCCATTGTTTGTCGCCCTCCTTATCCTGTGATTGTAGTCCACCCTGCAATTACTCGCACGTACTCGGGAGATAGGCAGATCATATCTGCAACTGCTGTAAGATCCTCGTTGGTGTGCGTGTCGCCCGGAAACGCCACAAAATACCCGGGTAGTGCATCACGGCGAGCACTCGATAATGCGTGGCAGTCAACGTTTTTTACCAGGTGTAATTTTTGGTTGTAGGTCAACATTTTAACACTCCGTTTTTTCAGGGCGTTTTTCCCTATCTAGTATCTACGCATCGTTAGTATTTATAGTTTTTGTTTTGGCCCGGACCGTTAGGCCCAGGACCGCGGCCGGGCAATCCTGGAGATCCACGGATCAATATTGTGATCTGGTAATTCAAAAAATTTTTTCCCGGAATTTAATTTACATGTGTACTAAGGGGAGGGGGGGTAGGGGGGGAGGGGTACACCGCAGCAGCAATGCAGCAACACTGTACCGGATGATGTACATAGTTGATCAACAAGCGCTGACCGCATCCGCACACATAACAATTGTGAATGCACTATATTCAACTTAACAATTGTGATGGAGTGAAATAACAATCGTGAACAATTAACGATTGTGAATTTTCTTGTTGGAGTGGAAGAGGTGGTTTTGAAAGTCCATCGGAAATTATTTTCCTTGCCGGGCGAGCTAGCTCATCCTATGCGCTATATTAAAAAAGTTCTTGGTCATCTACAGTGCCGGACTTTGTAAGGCTTGCCGCGTATGCTGATACTCTGGTTGCCAGGTGTCCTTTCAAAGACACCACTGATATGGCCAAATGCGTTCCACCTACGATACTTCTCTTTGCTTCCGAAGTTCAAGAGTCCCATACAGGACAATCCATTTAAGAAATAATAAAGGTTTGCTAGCTTACTTCAGGTCCGGGTATATTGTCTTTAGGTATTCAGACTTGGCCCACCGGCCGGCTTTCTGGTAGTTCCCTAACTCTTTGGTAAGCATCGATTGGATATCCTTGCGTTGCCCTCCGGTGACAACAACCGCATGGATCTTGTCCATGTAGGTGTCGATATCTGCATTCATTGTTGTGATGGTTGCCGGCTGTTTCCGTTTCTTCTGGATTGTCGATACGGATTCTGCCGGCTCTGCATCTCCCCTACGGACCGCCATGCTCTCCTTTCGTTGTTTCTTTACGGCCTCTGTTGCCCGCTCGCGCTCCTTGTTGTATTCGTCCCAGAGTTTCTTTGGCGGGGCTTCTACCATGTAGACAACGATCTTATCCCGGCCGACTTTCATAAAGGGATCCATCACCCTGTAACCCGCTGCCCGGTACATGGGGATTGGCTTGAATACCTTCATGCTGGTGTATCCAAAGTTGAAGTACGGGGAATCCATCTCTCCCTTGAAATTGACATTGCTTCTCGGGACCACATCGATGAGCTTGGTATTGGGCGTGGTCAGGATATTGACCGTGTTGTCGATACGGTTGATGATGAAGATATCGTTCTTGTCCTTGTTCTCGTCTGATTGCCAGTTGCGGTTACCCCATGCCAGGGATATGTCATCGAAGAGACGGACATCATACTTCCCGCTGTTCAGCATTACCTCATCGGACTTTTCGGTATCGATAATAGCGGCAGTCCTTTCGAGATCAAAATGATCGCGCCAGTCATCTCCGAGAAATTCCGCTTCCCACTTGGCTGTGTTCACGCAGAGGGTAAGAGAGGTGCTTGACTTGCCGGTCCCCTTCTGGCCTTCGAGTGCAAAGGATACGTCCTGGTTGTGTTTGCCCGTAGAGATCCCCGCCCAGTGCCGGCAGATGTTCTCGGTATTGCCATCTGCTGCATACTCTGGCCGCTCTCTTCCCCGGGCCGGGGACCAGGCGAGATCCGGGATTGTCGGTATAAATCTACTCGTCGGTATAGACAATATCGTCACATCCTGGAACACCAACCGGGCTTTCTATTGTGCCTGCTACCTCGTCCGTTGCTTCTACGATATCAGACTTTGTTTCATCCGGACCTTTTGCATTGCCTATCCTCAACCTGTGCGTAACCCCAGTGAACTGGTCGTAGAAGGCCCAGATCTCTCCAATGAACCAGTCGCAGGCATCCATGATAGCATCGGCTTTCTTCTGCTCGGTTCCTAGCGAGGGATCATTCTGAATATTATTCATCGTCTTGTCGTAGAGGTTGAAGAGATACAGGCGGATATTATCATCGACAACAGTGCTGATCATGTGCCGGGTCAATCGGGGGATCCGCTGGTCGTATCGCTTGTCAGCCATGTTGCTGATGATTCTTGAATAGTCCCGGTCCAGATCGAACCACCTCCACATGTAACCATCCTTGGCTCCACGCATTGGGCGGTTGACGTCGAAGTTTTCCGGGAGCTTCGGACCATCATTGCTGTTACTGCTGTTTTTGTCGAATGCCATAGTACACCGTAATGAACTCCATGATGAACATCCCAATGATGATACCTGCGATTATTCCGATGGCAAGCAGTTGAATTGATTCTCCCGACTGAATGTTATTGCACATTGCTTCTGGAGAGACAATCACCGCGTTTTCAAGTTGCATAATTACCGCCCGGGCAGGCTAATGTAACCCTGGTTGATCAGGAGGTTGTGGTATGCGATGAAAATATTTGCACCTTCAGAGCATAGCCCGAGAATTGTTTTTTCGTTTAAGATATGGATCGGCTTTGTATCCGCCAGCCACGTTCCGGCATTGAGCATTTCAGGAGCGTTCTTAATCTTTTCAAGGCTTCCAGTCAGGATGAAGAGCAGATCAAAATCCGAGTATAACTTTTCGTATAATCCTATAACCGATGCATTCCGTTCCGTTCTCATGAACGTGTGGATATCCCTTACATCGGTAGCGCAGGCAACATCGGTTACCTCAACGAGATCGTTATACCTCCGTCGTTCCTGTAATGATATATCTGGCATTACAACCACCCGGAATCAAGTTGCCGTCTGCTGAAATACCACCAGATATCGAATGAGACAAGTATGATCATGGCGACGACGAATGCAATGTCTGACATCGTCGAGAGGATGTATGCCCCGGATGCAGTCTCTGGATCAAATATTGCCACTGAAAGTATAGAGTTTCCAAACAGCCAGATTAGCGACATCAGGAATCCCATGATATTCATGCAGGCCATCGATACATCCTCATCTTCGATGAAGTACGTCATGATGCACCTTTCGAGAACATCTGGAAGGCCATGCTGATCACGTAGATTGCCACGGCACCACCCACAAGGATCATCATGGCGACGATACCATAAGTGAGTAATTCGACCTTTCCTTTCAGGTCTTCGATAATCTTGCTGTAATACAGCATCAGGACGTGGGATAGGTGCTGGCTCGAATATGCCACTGAGTTGTACTTGAATGCCTCTGTGCCTGCGATAAGCCCGCCCGGTATCGGCATTTTATTGATATCGTGCCGTGCTTCGTGGAGTGCCTGCATCATCTCTGACAGGGTGATGTCTTCTTCCACGAGCCCCCAATGCTTGCTCGGTACAAACTCCCCGTTGCGTTCTATAATGATAGGCTTTCCATCTTGTCCGAGGTCATCAATCCATGCATTATACCTACGGACATGGGTCATTTTAACCGCCCGCTTCTCTTCATCGGTGTAGACGGGATCCCCTTTTTCGTCGTATGCTTCGCGGAGCGTGAAGTACTTATTGAGTTTGATCAGCGCGTTTCTTTCGAGGTAATGCTCTGGATCGCTTAACAGCTCTGAATATTCCTTGATCGACAAAAACCGCAGGATATCGCGTTTGGGGTTGTTCTGGAAATCCTCTTCGATTACCTTGAATGCCGCGTGGTTCTGGATTGACTGCGACATGTAATTATAGAACGTGAAGATGTAGATATCGAGACCGAGTGGGAACGACATTGGTTTACAGTTTGAATCCAGCATTGCCGGATCAACTTTGATACCTGCCTCCTCATCCTTAAGAACAACGTCCTTTGGATTCTCCTTTTCCATCAGGACGAACTCGGCCTTGCTGGATCCAAGTTCGGTATCGATCGCTACTGCCAATCCGGTCTTGCGAGCTTTGGCAAAGAGGAATCCTTCCGGGCCCCATCTCATGTACCCGAAGATGGTCAGGAACAGCACTGCGATGATTACGATCACGGTCATTACGCAGGAGATAAACATCCAGATCGGGAAGACGAACCCGAATGAAAGGAATCCTGCTAGCACGAACATCGCGGCATAGGTACAGATCAAGACGAGCAATCCGATGAGCAGATGTCTGGTATCGAATGGGCCGAATGTTGGGGGGATCAATCCCATTTAAGCCACCTCTTGAATGCACCTTCTGGAGCTGCCTGTATCAGCGCGTAAAATGGAAGCCCCATGATTGCATTAGAATATATTATGAATAGAGATGATGCAACTTTAAACCAGTCTATTCCAAACCATATCCCATCCATATATCCGAGATCTGCTTGATAGTATCCGATAAATGTTGGCAGGAATATTGCGATCGGGATGCTTGCGAAATAAAATACGTCGATCATTAATGCCGTTATAACTCTTGCTGTTTTATCGTTCATTGTCCCGCCCTCCCCATACCCCCGGTCCTTGGCATTGCTGTAATTGGCTGGCCCTGACCATCCCCTCTCTGCTGTGGCTGCTGCGTGATAAATTCCTGACGGAGCAGCTGGTCACGTTCTGTCGAGCTCCTGCTTACGAAGTCTCGGAATGCCTGCCGGATGTTCTCTGTGAATGTCAGGAATGCCGGGTTCTGGATATCGCTCTCGTGGCATTCTATAACCATTAGGTTAAGAGCTATCTCAAATTCGAGAATCCGCATGGCAATTCCTTTCTTGTCGTTCTTCGCCAGCATTGAGTTTTTATCGAACCCAGATGTCAGCACCTTGTAGAATGCGTTGACACATTGCGCCGAAAAGTCTGTGTTGCTTATCTGGATGAAAAAGTCGCGAGCGGTTTTGCTTTCGATGAGCTCATTCAGGAAACGGTAATGAGCGTCGGAATACCCGGAGCTCGGCGTCCTTCCAAGATCCACCGGGATATACTGCATATCCGGATTCGGCTGGTACTGGTCCGACATACTTACTCCGGCACTTTAACAGTTTCCGTCGCAGCATGTGTTTTATCCCAGTGGTCGAGAAGCCTGTTGACAACCGAATCCCATGTCTCTGTCGGATGAATCAGGATCTTCTCCATACGGTTGAGAGTGCCTCCGGCCGGTCTTGCTTCTGATTGAGGGCCGTAATGGATAACGACGGTGGTTTTACCCGGTTTTGAAATGTCGAGTTTCGTATTAGATCCTTTCATCGCCTGCATATTGGTATATATAATTGTATATTGTTATATAGGTTATGGCTGTTGAAACGAGAGATGGCGTTATATTCCTGATATTAATTGTTAGTTTGTCGTTTATTATTCATGTCGCACCCGCTCCTTTTTTACCTACTGCCCCACTATACCAGCTTGATTCCTGGCTTACGATAGAGCAGGTATCGTTGTATAATTCTGGTGACGATATATCGTACATTCCTCTGCTTGATTATCCCTCTGGGAAGTACATTAACGAGCAGGGGACATTATTTTCGTGGAGGCCGTTCAATGCTCTTTTTTATACGCTGTTTACCGATGAAACAGATCCCGTTCTGATTTTTAATACTCTCGGGGTGATCCATCCAATTCTGTTCTCTCTGTTTATTATAATTTTATTTGTTTTTTGTAACGATCTTTTTAATGTCGATATCGCCCTTGCCGCTTCTGCGATAACTGCATTTACACCGTCGATGTTATTCAATGATGTTGTTTATGGATCGTTCGATCATCATTTGTTCGAGGTTATCTTCGGGACGATTTTTTTGTTATCGGTCGCCGGAGTTGCTACCTCAAACAATAAGAAGTCCTGGTATGCCGTTAGTGCTGTGGCGTGTGCAATTTTTGGCTGGTTGAATACGCCAGTTTTTACCGTATACCTGATCCCGGGATTGCTGATTGTAGGACTTATGATAATCCGGTCAATTGTTGTGATGGGGCGGAATATTTTATACTGGCTGATTGCCGTTTCTTCCGTGATGATCTTCCTCATATTCTTTTTAAATATCGATATTTTTGAATTACTTTCGATACTGGCATTCCAATCGAGTAATGCAGAACTGACATACTCGTTACCGACGATTGCACTAGGGCCAGCCCTGTTAATTATGATAGCACTGCTTTTATTGAAATTTTATAACGAGAGGAATTGGGATTGTCCTGCGTTGCTCGTATGCATTGCGTTCCTGCCATTGCTCGCGGCCGCGTGCCTATTTATCCGCGCTGAAATGTTGATCGCCCCGATGCTTGCATTATTCATAGTCATATCGTCGTATATTCTTTTCAGGAAACAATTCTGGTATATCGTAATAGTGATTGTTGTTATCTCAATTGTTTTATCCATCGGTGCATCGGTGCTTGTAGTTACGACGGCAAATAATAACAATGCGTTATCAGAGGGGTTGCAATTCCTGAATGTTCAACCATCTGGTGTTGTCGCGTCATGGATGGGAGATTCCGGGTTCTGGATCCTTACAATTGCGAATAAAAGTCCGATGGTTGATCCGAGTGCTAACCCCGGCTCTGAACAACGAGTGACCGAGATATTTAATTCTGATAATGGGACCGCCGATTTACTCAGACAGAATAATGTGTCGTACGTTATTATTTCTGATTCTGATTGCGGTGATACTGGAATAGCTTATTACAGATGGGCCTGCAGGAAAGATTACGTTGGAAATATAATCTGGGATAAGAAGGGGATTATTATTTATGAGGTTGATTAAGTTCATTCCATTCTTCTACTGTGAAGTAGGACCGACCGTTATATTTTTCAGTTATGAGTTTTGTGAATTTTTCTGTGTAGGTATCTCGGTTGTGATTCGTTTTTGTATGGCAACTTCGGCATAATGGGACAAACATTTTAGGAGAATCGTCGCAGCAGGTTTGTTTATTATAGACGATATGGTGAACGTGAAGTCTCTCTTTTCCCTGAGGGGATCCACAGAGCTGGCAGGTATAATCGAAGAATGCACGGACCCGTTCTTTGAATGTTTCGTTGAATAGAGGACAGTACGGCTCGAATGATTTTCCACCTTGCCATAGAGGGTGCTTATCGAGAACTATATTTTTTGATTGCCATTTTGATCTACATTCCGGTGAACAGAAAGATCCCCAAGTGTACTTTCTGTTTGCCACAGAATGAATTTGTTCAAAGGATTTTCCGCATTCAGTACAATGCATTATATCAAGCGGTTTATACAATGGATGATTTTTTCCGCTATGAAATTTGCGAGAGCATTCGACAGAACAAAATTTGCTGTTGTGTTTATCGTGCCCCGTTCTTTCAAATTCTTTTCCACAATGCTTACAAATAAATTTGTATACTGTTTTCTTCTTTCCCATCGCCATATTTCCAGATGAGAACTGTTTTCGTCGATATTCAAAATAGCATTCTTTCGAGCAATACAATCCGAACCCTTTCAAAACATTCGATCCAGTTGGCTGAAACTCTTTATCACAGTTCTTGCATTTCATTGTGATACTAGATAGCACTTCTAACTACTTAATAATTTTGATAGGAAAGATTGGGGATTTTACCCGATCCCCGTCGGGTGTTGCGTCGCCGCACCTATTACGCCATTCCTTTGAGGTAATAAAATGCGATGGCGACGAAAATGATCAGAATTACGACGCCGGCGATCCGGATGTTGGTCGTCCAGTCGTTTGCCCCGTTGGGAAGGTTCGTGTTGTACGTAC
>Ga0172380_10005155_pt1 | contig 16107 bp, 12 predicted proteins | sample Leawe162metaG_FD_119747 | JGI IMG/M metagenome (GOLD analysis project Ga0172380, IMG submission 119747) | Leachate microbial communities from a municipal landfill in Southern Ontario, Canada - Leachate well 162 metaG | ecosystem: Engineered > Solid waste > Landfill > Unclassified | place...
CAAATCGAGCACAGGGCAATGCGCATCGACAACGGCCTTCAGCCGCGCCAGATCCTCCTTCGAGGCAGGGCTGTCGAAACTCACGGAACCCGAAACACGTAAGAAGCCTGGTCTCACATTTTGAGCTGCGCCGAAGAAGCCTCGCAGATCGAGTTCTCCTTCGAGCGTAACCGAGACATCGTGCAAGGGAATGCCGAGCGCATCAGCGTGCAGCCGATACGTAATTTCCTGACAGGTCGCGAGCGCTGCCAGGGCATATTCGACCGGATTCGGTGCTTGGTCGGTTCCGCCCAGTGAAGGTGGCTCATCGACTCCCACTGCAAAGTTGCGAATCTTGACCTCACGGTGAAGGCCGTCACGTTCCCGGCTGGTCACATTGAAACGAGCGATGGTTTGCGCGCCTTCGCTGGCAAGTGCCAAACGGGTATCGTTGAATAGTTGAGCAAAGCCGGTCATGCCTATTTCCTTTCCGGATCACGCAGGATCTGAGTTAATGAGCGCCATTTGCTACGCATCCGGAGCGAATGACAGTTACGAACTATAGGGGCGGGGCGATTACCGAGCAAAGAACTTATAGTCACATGCATATTCGATCGGATGCTTCCCGGCAATTTATCGCGGATAATCTAGCAGAATACTTGCTCGCCCATAATCATGACTGATCCGATAGGCACGCTCATACTGCGCTGGAAGGAAGATCTCCACAGCACCTACTCGACCTGGTTCTTATGGACCGAACGATTGAAGAACTTTCGGTCGATTCGTCGCGGGATTGGCCAAGTGGTAAAGGATATCGAGGCCGGCAGTTTTGGAAACGCGTATCGGGGGTCATCCCTCGAAACGGTGGTCGGTTCCGTCGCGGAGCAGCGTCAAATATTCAGGGGAGCGGATCATGCGTTTCTCTGGAAGCCCAAGCTGCGCATTCCCGATATTTATGAGAGCGCAGACAACCAACGGGCCTTTGCCCAATTGCTCCATACGTGCAATTGCTGCAACAGCGCAGAGCCAATTATCGAAGCCATTCGGCGCATAGACTCGCTTGGCATCAAGGGACTCGGGCCAGCCGTCGCCAATCTGCTTTACTTCATTCACCCGACCTTGATGCCACCGTTTAATACCGCCATCGTCAAGGGATACAACGCACTTACCGGCGCCAAGGTCAAGCTTGGGCGCTGGGATCATTACCTGGCGATGAGAGACGGCATCGTGGGATTGAATGCCACGCATCGAAAACTGCTTTCAAATGATCTGGGGGCGGTCGCCGGCCTTTTATTTGATATCGGCTCGGAGCGGTACCCAGCACCGCCGCGGGACGGCGACCTGGAGGCCGAAGTAGCCTGGCAGAAGGACCTTGCGAGGGTTCGGGAGGAAACGGCCGCACAGCGAAAGCTAATCGCCTCTGCGGAAGACAATGATCAAACCCATACCCAAGTCCAAGGCTGGCTCAGAGACCTGGGTAAGGCACTCGGGTTCGCGGTTTGGGTTGCGGCCAATGACCGCAGCCGCGCTTACGCAAATGGCCAACTGAGCGATGGTTGCCTAACCTCACTTCCCGATACTCTGGCCAACTCGCCGGGCGCCGACGCGGTAAGGCTCATTGACGTGATCTGGCTGGAGGGAAAATCGGGTAACGCAGTCGCCGCATTCGAGGTCGAGCATACGACATCGATCTACTCCGGCATCGTTCGCTTGCTCGACTTGGCCTATGGCAGCGAGCTCAAGACCTGCGAAGGCCTGTTTCTCGTTGCACCTGATGGGCGTGAAAACGATGTCCGCCAGCAGATCCGGCGACCGGCATTTTCCAAAATCGAAGAATTGAATTTCCGATACTTGCCCTATGGTGAGCTTCGGAACCAGCGTGATGCGATTGCGCGCTTCGGGTCCGGACTGAAGCCGGTTTTTGCGATTTCCAAAGCGATAGGCGGGTAGTCATAGTGCCGGAAGCGGTGCAAAGCATGTGCACATATCTGCCAAATGGCTGATTTTCGTTCACCCGCTCAAACTGCGACGGCTCTACGATCAGTGCGTATTGATAAGTGGCTGTGGACTGCTCGCTTCCACCAAACCAGAAAGCTCGCTACTCAAAACGTCGAGTGCGGCAGAGTCTTGGTTAACGGCGCTATTGCTCGGCCAGCCCATCTGATCAAGCCGGGTGATGTACTCAACTTCCGTGTAATTGACCGTGAGTGGGAAGTCGTGGTACGAGCCATGAATATGAATTCGGCATCCATCAAGGAAGCAAGACTGATGTACGAGGAGACCGCCAGCAGCCAAGAAAGGCACATTCAGTCGGTCGAATTGAATCGCGCCGGTCTGCACCGGAGTTCACTTCGGTTGCTCGTCCAGTCTCCCCCAATTAAGCGGCAAGTCTAGCGGCTATGGGTGCTTGAATCGCAGAACGTCGACAGCGAGCTCCGGACGGAAGCATTTCGTAGTGCGGCCGTTTTCGGCTTGTTCAGAATGTGGCGGCTGCGAACCACGCTCAGGGGAGAACACCCAGAAAATACCTTTTTCCACCCATCACTCGAAATAAGTCGTGATTATCACTTCTCATATTTTGGCGTTTTGATCTCTTATTTGACTGACTGAATAGTATGTAATATCGTAGTACATAATACAGTATGAAATAAACGGGGGTAGCCATGGCCCGAAGTGGCATCTACAAGTCGGAGGTTCTGAGAGCCCGGGACAAACTCGTGGCCATGGGCCGCTATCCTTCAATCGACGCGCTGCGACAGGAGCTAGGGAATACCGGTTCCAAAGCCACGATTCATCGGTATGTGAAGGAAATCGAGGAAGAGGAAGGCGGGAAAACCGGGACCAAGGTAGCGATCAGCGAAGCCTTGCAGGACTTGGTGGTGCGCTTGGCGGAGCGCCTTCAGGTGGAGGCGGATGCCCGTATTTCCGAGCTGGCGGCGAAGCATGCTGCCGAGCTGGCGCAAAGTCACCAGGAACGGGAATCAGTACGCGCCGAGATCCTTGAACTTCGCAATGCCCTGGATCAGGCGCAAGCGGAGTTGGCAAGCGAGCGCGCCCAGCACAAACGCACGACCGAGCGACTCCAGGAGGAGGGCGTCGCCCATGCCCAGGCGAGTCAGCAGGTCATTGATCTACAGGATCGCTTGCAGTCCGAGGAGCAGCATCGGCAATCCCTCGAAGAAAAACATACCCATGCGCGGGAAGCCCTGGAGCACTTCAGGGCGGCGGCCAAGGACCAGCGGGAGCAGGAGCAACGCCAGCACGAGCAGCAAGTCCAATATCTGCAGAACGAGGTGAAGACCCTACGGGATCTTCTGGCTCAGAAACAGCATGAGACTACGCTGATCAATCTGGAAAGTGCGCGGTTGACGACCTGAACCGCCTTGAGATCGATGCCCAGTTCACCGCAGGGTTTTCTCAGGAAATCGTGCGGGCGTACCGAATGCGCATGCAGCAAATTCGCAGCGCGCTTGACGAGCGCGATTTCTATCGTCTTAAGTCGTTGCGATTCGAAAAACTCAAAGGCGACAGGGAAGGGCAACATTCCATGCGGCTGAACGTGCAATGGCGACTCATCGTAGAACTTCGCGGGGAGGCTCCATGCAAAGTCGTCGCCCTCGTCGAGATTGTCGATTATCACTAAAAACCGGAGAGACCATGAACGCTCGCATCCCTGCTGAAGTATTTCCGCCAGGAGAATTCCTGAGGGAAGAGCTGGACGCGCGCGGTTGGAGCCAGCAGGAGCTTGCAGATATGACATCAAGAGTGTGTATTCCCTGCGGGGGAAGCACGTCGAGGCCCTGGTCGAGAAATGGAAGACCGACGGCGTCGGCGCCGGCGCGATCCAGAACCGCCTCTCCATCCTTCGCGCGCTGAGCAAGTGGATCGGCAAGGACGGCATGGTGCTGCCCACGCGTCATTACTCGCTGGACAACCCCGAGCGGCTGCGGCGGCGGACGTCCGCCAAGGAAGATAAGTCGTGGAGCGCCAAGGGCATCGATTGCGAGAAAGTCTTTGCGGCGGTGGCCGACGAGGACCAGTACGTCGCCATGCAGTTGCGGCTCATGGATGCCTTCGGTCTGCGTCGCGAGGAAGCGATCCAGTTCAAGCCACACAAATGCCATGAAGGCGATCAGCTGCGGGTCCGGGATGGCACCAAGGGCGGCCGTGAGCGGATGATCCGCATCACCAACGACAAACAGCGGGAAGTGCTCGAGCAAGCAAAGCGGGTAGTGACTCGGTGGGATGGTGCCGTAGCCGAGCCTGGCCGCACGCTGAAGCAGAACCTCAACCGGTTCGACTACATCATGCGGCGCGTCGGGCTGACCAAGGACGGGCTGGGTGTCACCTCCCATGGGTTGCGCCATCAGCGCCTGAACGATCTCTTCGAAGAGGTGGCGGGGGTCCCGTCGCCGGTCCGGCAAATGTCCGAAGCGTCCGGGCCCGTCGTCATCGTCAAGGGCGACGCGACGAAGTGGAAGCAGGCCTTGCAGATCGTCTCCAACACCGCTGGCCACAGCGCGATCTATAAGGGAGCGGCCTACACCGGCTCGGCGAGGTCAGTGAAGCGTCCGGGCAAGCCGCGTCTGGATTGGACAGCGGGCAATGCAACCGGCGAGGCGACGATCGCCCGGGTGGATGTCAGCCTGGGCAATTCAGGCCCGGCCCTGGATGCCGTCCCCGCGAACCGCGCCCAGTCCATCCCGGACAGCGAGACACCCCGTCCGTCCTTGGAAGACATCAGCGTGGCCTTCGTCGGCGAACATGGGGAGCGCCCGCGCCAGCCGGATTCCGATCAGGACGACCGCTCTGATGGCTAGGACACCACATCAAGAAGATGAAGGAGAAGAAAGAATGGGAGCGGTAGAAAGCCACCACCCGGAATGCGATCAATGACGCCAGCTGAAATGCGGAATCCTTCAGCGGCAACAACGTGCCCAAAACAGCCGGTCAGACTTTTTCAGGAAACGTCAGCAATGCAGCGTAACCGGTCGATGAGATGTTATCACCACGGCATATAGTCGAAGTAATGCTAATCGCAGAAGGTGGTTTCTTGAGAGGCCGCTCCTCTATCTATTGCTGCCATTCAGTCTGGCTCGAAGATCGCCGCCCTGGTGCCGCCACCAAGGGCACATCGCCATCGCTACTATGGCGTGCTCGCGCCCAATGCACCGCTGCGCGCGGTGGTGACGGCGCTCGCTCCTGCCGCCGTCTCACCACCGCCGACTTCGGGAGCCCCCCCGCGAAGCGCCCCGTCATCGGGCCGTGGCGCGGTATCTGTGGGCGATGCTGCTGGCACGCATCTAAGAGGCTTTCCCGCTGCAATGCCCGATCTGCCACAGTCAGATGCGCATCATCGCCTTTGTCAACGATGCCGGCACCGTGAAGAAGATTCTCGACCACATCGGCGAATCCCCCCCAGCTACCACGCAGCGCCCCGGCGCGCGAGCCACCGGTATGGGAGATGGCTACGGCGGTGGAACAGGCGGAGAACGATTGACAATGGGATCAAGCCGCTCAGCCAGAACCGGAGGTCGAGTTCGATCAGGGTGTCGCTTGGTGACGAGTGATTTTCGCCCGCCACGGGAGACTCTTGCGCATACGGGGCTGACAGTGCCGGATTGACGATGCGACACGGGACTTTCCCAGCCCTACGCGGGTGATTGCGGGAAAACTTCGTGGGCTCTACGAGCAGCCAAGGCAAAATACTTGACTCGACCTATCCGTACGAGCAGGGAATACTCCGCTTCACTTGGTTGAAATGCCCAACCTTAAAAGTACCGGCGGGGCGAGCGTGGGCCCAGGCCCGGTGATCCATCCCCGGTCGCGGCGGACCAGCGGGCGGCCTAGCGGTAGACCAGCACCGGAATCGACGAATGAGTCAGGACCTTCTGGGTCTCGCTGCCAAGCAGGAAGCCTTTCAGGCCGCGCCGTCCGTGCGAGGCCATGACGATCAGGTCGCACTTCTCCTGCAGTGCCATTCTTACAATCGCCTCGGATGCCGAGTGGTCTATGGCAAATGCGGTGCTGCAGGCCACGATCTCGGCGGCGGCGGCGGCGGCGACGTCTTCAAGCACGCGAGTCGCGTGCTCCCTGCTGCGCTGGGCAAAACTCTCCGGCTGCAAGCTGGGTACGCCGCTCCCCTCGGCGGCATAGGCCAACTGGATAGGGTAGGGTTCCGCCGCATGAAAGGCGATGATGCGTCCCCCTCCCAGCTTGGCCAGCCTGATCGCGGCCGCGACGGCCTTGGCCGAAAGCGGCGAGCCGTCGGTCGGCACGAGAATGGTCTTGAACATGATTGCTCCGGCAGGAAGTCGTTTGAATCGGGTCTATCCGATGAGCTGTGGCAGCCAGGTTGCTATTCCGGGGATCCAGAACACCGCCGCCAGCAGCAGCAGGCTCATGATCACGTAAGGCACCACCGCCATGAAAATGTGCGCCATGGTGACCGCCGGTGGCGCGACGCCGCGCATGGTCATCAGCAGCAGTCCGTGCGGGGGCAGCAGCAGGCCCAGCTGCATGCAGATCAGGAACATCACGCCAAACCACACGAGGTCGATGCCCAGCGCTTGCACTACCGGCATGAAGATCGGCAGGGTGATCATCATCATGCTGACCTGATCGACAAAGATCCCGAGAAATATCAGCATCAGCATCATGCCCGCGATGATCATGCCGGTCGACAGTCCCTGGCCGGTGATGGCCTGCACCAGGCCGTTGCTGGCGCCCGAAAACGACAGGATCTGCGCGAATGTCGTGGCGCCCAGGATGATGAACAGGATCATGCCCGAAATGCCGGCCGTGCCCTTGAGTGCGCTGAGCACCGCCTTCCCGGTCAGGACCCGGTAGCACAGGGCCAGCAGCATGGTGGCAAAGGCGCCAAGCGCGGCGCATTCGGTGGGTGTCGCCCAGCCTGCCGTCAGGGCGCCGACGACGACGCCGAAGATTGAAAGCGTGGGCAGCACATAGGCGAAGAACGGGCTCCAGCGCGCCCAGCCGCGGTAGGTCACTTCGTCGCGATCCGCCGGCGCCAGGTGCGGACTGATGGTCACGCGCAGGATGATCCACAAGACAAATGCGACGGACAGGATCACCCCGGGAACGACGCCGCCAATCAGCAGTTTCGAAATGGAGATGCCCGAGAGCGAACCGAGCAGCACTGTCAGCGCCGAAGGCGGAATCAGCATGTCCACGGCGCCGATGGCCATGATCGGGCCGGTGGCGATGGTCGGGTGATAGCCGCGCGACAGCATGATCGGCAGCATCAGCGAGCCGAGCATGGCGGTCGTGGCAATCGTCGAGCCGGAAATCGCCGAGAACACCGTGCCGGCGACCACTGCCACCACGGCCAGGCGGCCGGGCACGCGCCGGATCAGGCGCTCGACGCCTTCGATTACCTTCAGCGCCAGGCCGGTGTGGAACAGGATCTCGCCCATCAGCACGAACAGCGGAATGGGCGTAAGCGAAAAGGCCGCCACCGAACTGACGCTGCTGCGCGCCAGTTGCACCAGGCCGGGCTCGCCGCCCATGTAGAACCACGCGCCGATGATGTTGATGGAAATGAAGGTCAGAGCCACCGGCATGCCAATGAACAGCAGCACCGTCGAGCCGCCCAACATCAGCCAGGCTGCAACTTCCCAGGTACTCATGCCGAACTCACGGCATCGTTGCGCGGCATCCGCTCGGCGCGCTGCAGGCGGATCATGCGAAACACCATTTCAATGGCCAGCAGGACGAACACCAGCGGCAAAGGCGCCAGCAGCCACCACTCGGGCGTGACCAGGGTCTTGATGTTGACGGCTCCCGAAAGGTAGCTGGTCCATGCGGCCTGCGTGCCGAACCAGGCAATCACCACGCAGCAGACCAGGCCGATCACGTCGCCGACCCATTCCATGTACCACGCCAGTTCGGGCGGCACGGCCTGCAGGACGATGTCCACCCGGATGTGCTGGCCCTGGCGCAGCAGCCAGGGCGCCACGCACATGGTCAGCAGGTATAGCATCAGCTCGGAGATTTCGTTGCTCCAGGCCAGGCCCTGCGGCATGCCGGGCACGGCCAGGTTGCGCAGCGCCACGTCGGCCACGATGACGAGCATCATAGCCATCAGGATGGCGCAGCCAAGCAGGGCCAGCCACGCCAGGAATCGGCTGTAGCTGGCGGAGATCCGGTCGATCACCTGGGCTTGGCGAACAGCGGCTTGAAGCGTCCGGCCACTTCAGGGTTCTGCTTGGCGGCCGAGGCCCATGCGACTTCATAGGCCTTGTCGCGGAACGCCTTGGACGTCGCCGCATCGAACTAGATGGTCTGGATGCCGGCCTTTTCCTGTCGGGCCATTTCCTCGACAGCAAAGCTCGGCCAGAAAGTGTTCTCCGCCTCGAGTGCCAGCAACTGCTTGTTCAGATAGTTGCGCTGGACATCGGTGAGCTTCTTGTAGGCCGGCAGATTCATTGTCAGCGACACCTCGGCGTCATAGAAGCCCGGGTCCACGCGGAACTTGGTCTTCTCGTGCCAGTTGAGGTCGAAAATGCCGCCGACGGGCCAGCCATAGCCATCGACCACGCCGCGCTCGAGCGCCGTATAGACTTCCCCGGGCGGCGTGGTGATCACGCTGGCATTGAGCGCCTGGAAGAAGTCGCGGTACACGGGTGTGATGCGAATCTTCAGGCCGCTCAGGTCCGGCTTGTCGATCTTCTTGTTGGTATAGATGTGGAAGGGCTGGTTTTCCACGGTGCGGGCCAGATACTGCATGTTGCCCTTCTCGTTCCACACCTTGTTGATGGCGTCGAAGGCGCCGTTCTTGCGCTGCTCGGCGACGGTAATTTCGGTGAGCTTGAGGAAGTCGGCCTCCGGCATCACGTTGGTGTAGAACGCGCCGGTGCTCAGCGCCATGTCGACGACGCCGGTCTTGACCGCGTTGCCGACTTCAAAGGTCGGAATCGCCTTCGGACCGCCGATGAAGTTGATCTGCAGCACGCCCTTGCCTTCGGCATTGACCTTCTGTACCCACGGCAGCAGGCGCTTCACATAGATGCCGTTTTCGGCGAACGCGCTGACAAGGCGCAGCGTGACTTCCTGTGCCACCACGGTGCCCGAAACAGTCGCGGCAACCAGTGCGGCTGCGGCAGTCTTCAAAAATCTGGCTTTCATTTGCTTGCTCCTCCTTGTAGTTTTAGTGAGCCGGTCTGCGGGAGAACCTGTCCGCCGCCGGGATAATGCCACTGACCGTGCAAGTCCTGAATCTACACGGTTGCCAGTATCCGTTCCAGGGATTCTCCCATGTCGTCGGCCAGCGCCGCCGCGCCCAGTTCCTGCATTTGCCGTGCTCCCTGCGGCAGTGCCTGCAGCCGGGGCAGCGCCGACATTACCCGCTCGAAGCTGCGCCAGCCGCGGGCATGGGTGTCGCCGTAGCCCTTGACCATCCGCTGCAGGCGCGCCACTTCGAGTGCCAGGGCCGGCTGCGCCGGGGCCAGGCGGGAAATGGCCGCCAGCCAGTCGTCGATGCGCGCCTGCTCGGTCTTGAAGCGCAGGGACGTGCGGCGCCATCGGCGCATTGCCGCCACGGCATAGAGCAGCAGGAAGCCGCGGATCGAACTGGTCTGCACCACGCGGCCCTTGCGCGTGAAGACCTCGACGCCGGAACGCGCCCAGGATGTCGCCAGCAGCCAGCGCCCGATCGCGGCCGGCAGCGTGTCGGCGATCTCTTCGAGGCGCGGATGCAGGAACTCGTGGATGTCCAGATGCTGCGCCTGGCCCAGGCGCACTTCATCGCCGACCCGCTGGAAGCGAGAGCGCCGTGTCTTCAGGTCGGCCACGCGGACGGTGTCTTCATAGGACATCCACAGCGCCAGATAGCGCGCCGTGTCGTCCAGCAGTTCGCCTGCCACGGTCGGGTCCGGCGGCAGGCTGCCAAGCAGCGGCATCAGGCGATCCAGGTAGCTGGCGGCGTAGTCGACATCCTGATAGTCGGCCAATCGCAGGATTCCCGCCACGAGCGTCGCGCGGCAGGCGGCTGGGAAATGCTCCTCGATGCGCCGGGCCAGTGGCGCGAGGCGCGGGCCGACTGCCGGCATGGCGTCGACCGGCGGCGCTGCCACCTCTGGCGACGGCGACCGGAGCGTATGGTCGAAGCCCGCGGCGAATGCCTTGAGGCTGGACTTGACGCCGACGCCGCCGCGCTCGATGGTCGCTTCGAACTGGGCGCGCGTGAAGGGCAACCGCCCGCTCGCCGCCAGCGCGCCATACAGCGCCGGGCTGATCAGGCTGGCGGCAGCCTCGGCCAGCCGGGCGAAGTCGGTGCAGATGAAGTGCTTCGCCGCCGCGCGACCGCCGTCCAGCAGCTTTTTCGAGCTGACGCGGCCGTCGCCCATGGCGGTGCGCTCGGTCATCGAAAACACGCGATGGCTGGATGCGATGAAGGTGGTGCGTTCGGCGGTGACCAGCCCGCGCTGCAGGGCACGGCCGGCTTCCATCAGTTCCGAGGCGATCACGATGTCGACTTCGCCCGGCACCGGGCTTAGCGCCATAACCGGATAGCGGCCCGCCGGAACCGCCGACTCGGCAATCATTTCGAGGTAGTACACCGTGGCGCCGGTGCGCTGCGCGACACCCGGCACCGAGGTGGTTTGCGCGAAGTAGCCGTTCTGCTCCGCCAGATCGACCAGCCAGTCGGCCAGCACGCCGCCGCCTTCGCCGCCCATGGCGAGAATGACGATGGTAATGGCGCGCTCGCCGCTCATGCCGCAAGACCTTTCAGCCGGCGCTCGATGCGGTCCTGCAGCCAGCCGATCACCGCGCCGCGCAGGCGCGACAGCAGACGGTCCCAGGCGCCGGGGTTGTTGATGATCTCCGCCCGATAGAACGACGGGCACAGCACCGCCGCGTGCGCCACTTCGCCGCAGAGGCCGCAGCCGACGCAGCTGTCGATCACGGTGGCCACCGGATCGCGCCGCAAGGGGTCCGGACTGGACTTGATGGTCAGCGACGGACAGCCCGAGAGCCGGATGCACGAGTGGTCGCCGGTGCAGGTGTCGGGGTCGACACCGAAGCGTTCGCGCACCACGCGCCGGCCGTCGGCAATCTGCTGGCGGACTTCCGGCTTGAGGCGCCGCTGGCGGTTCAGCATGCATTCGCTTTGCGCGACGAAGACCTTGGGCCCCTTCTCCTTCGTGGTCAGCGCCTCGCGCAGGCTGTCGCGCATCTGCGCCAGGCTGTAGGTATTGGTGACCGTCCTGACCCACTTCACGCCGACGCCGCGCACCGCATCTTCGATCGCGTGGCGGGTGCTGAGGCTCGGGCTGTCGGCTCGCGAGGACGGCACGTCCTGGCCGCCGGTGGCCGCCGCATAGCCGTTGTCCACCACCAGCAGCAGGTTGTCGGTCTTGTTGAACACGGCATTACCGACGCCGCTGGTGAGGCCGTTGTGCCAGAAGCCGCCGTCGCCCATCACCGCGATGGTGCGGCGCGAGGTTTCGCTGGTGTTGAAGGCCGACGCGCCGGCCCAGCCGAGGCCGTAGCCCATGGTCGTGGCGCCGATGTTGAAGGGCGGCAGGATGGAAAACAGGTGGCAGCCGATATCGCAACTGACATGGTGCGGGCCCAGTTCGCGCTCGATCAGCTTCATCGCCGTAAACACCGGACGCTCCGGGCAACCGGTGCAAAAGGATGGGGGCCGGGGCTGCACCTGCTCCACCGCGGCCTGGATGGCCAGGCGTTGCGGATCGCCAGCCGGCAGGCTCGGGCCGGCGCTCGCCGGGTGGGCCGCGGCCGGCAGCAAGCTGCCCTGCAGCAGGCCGGGGGCATAGCCCTCGATGAAGCGGGTGATGCCCTGCAGCAGCACGGCGCCCGTGTATTCGCCGGCCATCGGCAGCAGATCCTTGCCATGCACGCGTGTCTGCAGGTCGGCCTTGCGCAGGATGCTGTTGACGTTCTGCTCGATGAAATCCGGCTGGCCCTCTTCGACCAGCAGGATGCCGCGCTTGCCGGCGCAGAAGCGCTTGAACTCCTCGTCCACCAGCGGGTAGGTCACGTTCAGCACATACAGCGGCAGCTCCGAGTCGCCCAGGGCATTGGCCAGGCCCAGCAGTTCCAGCGAGCGCAACACGGCGTTGTACAGGCCGCCCTGCATGACGATGCCGAAGTCCTGCGCGTCTTCGGCGAAAAATTCGTTGAGTTCCCGCTCGCGGATGAAGCGAATCGCGGCGGGCCAGCGCGACTCGATCTTTTCCCGTTCGTGCAGGTAGCTCGACGGCGGCAGCACGATGCGATCCACGTCGCGCCGCGGATTTTCGATGGCGTCCTTGAGGCCGAATGCCGGCCGCTTGTTGTCGCGGGTCGGAAAGCGGCCGTGCACATGGCAGGCACGAATGCGCAGTTCCAGCATCACCGGGGTGCTGCTCGCTTCGGAGAGTTCGAAGCCGGTCTCCACGGCGCGCACGATGCTTTGCAGGTTGGGCCGCGGATCGAGCAGCCACACCTGCGACTTCATGGCGAAGGCGTGCGAGCGCTCCTGCATGATGCTCGAACCCTCGCCGTAGTCCTCGCCGACGATCAGCATGGCGCCGCCGATCACCCCGCCCGAGGCGAGGTTGGCCAGCGCATCCGAGGCGACGTTGGTGCCCACCGTAGACTTGAAGGTCACGGCGCCGCGCAGCGGATAGTTGACCGAGGCCGCCAGGGTGGCCGTCGCGGTGGCTTCGGAGGCGCTGTGTTCGAAGTGCACGCCGAGTTCCTGCAGGATGTCCCTGGCATCTGTAAGGACATCCATCAGGTGCGAAATCGGCGCGCCCTGGTAACCGGCGACATAGGCCACGCCCGATTGCAGCAAGGCCTTGGTGACGGCAAGGATGCCTTCGCCACGAAACTCGTCGCCCTCGCCGAGGCGAAGCTTCTGCACCTCATGGGCGAAGGAGCGTTCAGCCATGCCGTGCCGTCGCCGCGGGCTGGAGGGTGAGGGGCTGCCGCTGGAATCGCATGGTCATGTCACCGCAGAATCAGGCAGGGTGGGGGGCTTCGGCAAGGGCGCCGCGAGGCGACCGGAGCACAATCTACACAGGCCGACCGTATCCGGCAAATGGATTGTTCTGATTGAGCACATCCATTTGGTGAATAATACAGGCGGAAGCAGTATCGGTCATTACCGGAGTCGCCGCCATGAACTTTCGCCAGCTCGACCTCAACCTGTTGCGCGTGCTGGTGGCGATTCATCGCACCGGCTCGGTCACCCTGGCCGGCAAGGCCCTGTCCCTGTCCCAGCCGGCCACCAGCAATGCGCTGGCGCGCCTGCGCGATTACTTCGGCGACGAACTGTTTGTCCGCGCCCGCGCGGGCCTCAAGCCGACTCGCCTGTGCGAGCAGCTGGCGCCGGCGGTGCTGGCCCAGTTGCTGGCGCTGGAGACCGCGGTCACCGGCCACGAGGAGTTCGATCCGGTGCAAAGCGACATGCACTGGCGCCTGTCCCTGTCCGACCTCGGCGAGATCCTGTTCCTGCCGCGCCTGGCCGGGGCGCTGCGCAGCCAGGCGCCGCGGGCGCGCCTGTCCAACATTTCGGTGGCGGTGAGCGACGTGGCGGATGCGCTGGAGGCGCGCGAAATTGACCTGGCGATCGGCATCCTGCATCCCCGGCACCGCAGCATCCGCACCGAACTGCTGTTTCGCGAAGAGTACGTGGCGGTGGCGGCGTCGCAATGGCGTCCGGCCGCCGGGCGCAGCGGGCGCACCCTGACCATGAAGCAGCTGGCCGCGGCCGCTTTTGTCGTCGCTTCGCCGACGGCGACCTTTCACGACAGCGTCGAACGGATGCTGGTGCGCAGGAAGCTGGACGACCGCATCGTGCTGCGGGTGCGCCATTTCGCCGCCGTGCCGGATCTGGCGCTGACGTCGGACCTGCTGTCCATCGTGCCGCAGATGTATGCCCGCGACCTGTGCCAGCGCTACAACTTCAGGGCCTGGGGCATCCCCAGCGCGCCAGGCTACGAGGTGCGCCTGGTCTGGCACGGCAGCACGGACAAGGATCCGGTTCATCAGTGGATGCGGGCCCTGGTGCGCCAGTTGTTCAAGCGGCCGGCGGGATCCGGCAAGGAAGGCTCATGAGGTCAATTCGCATCGCCCCGGCTTTTGTCGTCATCCTGTCCGGAATGGTCGCCGCCCTGCATGTCGGCAAAATCCCGCCGGCGATTCCGGTTTTGCGCGAGGCCCTGGGGCTGACGCTGGTCGAGGCGGGCTTCCTGCTGTCGATGGTCCAGATGGCCGGGATGTTGGTGGGCGTGTTCGTCGGCGTCGCGACGGACAGCATCGGACGGCGGCGCAGCGTCATCACCGGCCAGTCGATTCTCGCCATCGCCAGTTTTTGCGGCATTTGGGCACAGCGCCCGGCCGACCTGCTGGTGCTGCGTGCTTTCGAGGGCTTCGGTTTTCTCTTGATCGTGCTGCCGGCACCCAGCCTGATTCGTCAGTTGGTGCCGCTCGGCAAACTGACGCTGTATCTCGGCCTCTGGGGCACCTATATGGCCACCGGTACGTCATTGGCTCTGATCGCTGCGCCGGCCATCATGAGCATGCTCGGCTGGCACGGTTGGTGGGGCGTGCTCGCCGGGTTCTCGGCCGCCATGGCGCTTTGGGTGTTGCTGGAAGTGCCTGCGGAGCGGAATGACCCGTCTGCGGCAGCCCCGCTGTCCGCGGGCGATTCATGGTGGCAACGCCTGCGCCTGACCCTCAGCAGCGCGGGGCCGTGGCGCATCGCGATCACCTTCTCGATGTACTCCAGCCAATGGCTGGCGGTGATCGGCTTCCTGCCTTCCATCTACGCGCAGGCCGGCCTCGGAGGTCAGACTGCCGGCGCACTGACGGCGCTTGCCTGCCTGGTCAATGTCACGGGAAATATCGCCGCGGGTCGCCTGCTGCATCGCGGCGTTCTTGCCCGACATCTGCTGTACGTCGGCTTCGTCACGATGATCGCCGCCTCGGTTCTTGCCTTTGGCCAGTTCAGCAGCGAGGTGCCGGTGATCCGGTATCTGGCGGTGCTGATATTTTCCGCGGTTGGCGGCCTGATTCCCGGCACGCTGTTCTCCTTGGCGGTGCATGTGGCGCCGAGCGAGCGAACGGTGACGACCACCGTCGGCTGGATGCAGCAATGTTCTTCGACCGGCCAGTTCTTCGGACCACCGATCGTGGCGTGGCTGGCGAGTCAGGCGGGTGGCTGGCACTGGACCTGGGTGGCCACAGGGATCACGTCGCTGATTGGCTTGTTCCTGGCGAAGGACGTCAATTTCACCAGGCACGCCTGATCGGCCATTCCTCGCGTTCGGGCTGCGGATTGCCCTCGGCCTGGAGCAGGCTACCCCTGCCGAACGCTGCTTTGGCGCACCAAAAGGAAGCAGGGACCGCGGTCCCCGTTGGCACATCCTGGGTGTCCAGGTGCGTATTCAGTCTTCGTACTTGAACGACATGGAAACCCGCGCCAGGCACACCACCACCCTGCCGTTGTCCAGTTTCATGTCCAGCTTGGTGATTTCGGCTACGGCGACGAGTGACAGCACGATTTCCTGATCGCCTATTCCGGCAAGTGCCGTGGTGTATGCCTCCCCTGCAACACGCGGCAAATGGCAGAAACGGCGACAATCTGGTCAATCGCATTTTCGCTGCTACCAGCGAGGTAACAGGTGCTCGTCGTGTGCACGCTGCGGCGCTACCTCCTTCAGCACGGGAGGCGCAGTCAATGACCGGTGTACTGCTATAAGCCGACGCCCGTAACCAAAAGCCCGCACAATTACCTTGGCATACCTCTGATCGGCAGCCCGGAATTCTGAGTGACAGCTTCCAGTCTTAAGCGGACCGAACGCTTCCTAGAGTGACCGTATCTTCATGGCCGAGTGCACCCTGTGATCACCGGCGGCTGTCTGGCTCTGAAATTCAAAGGCTCCTCTGCTTCCAAAGAATCGCCATTCGAATTCCTGGTGTCTCCACGTTTGGCATCTTCAAACCAACTCGTCATTGTGATTGCTGGAAAATAAAGCTACGGCTTTCCACCCCATGGCATGACAGGCACCGTGGAAATGCTGTTCGCTGGCGCGCCTTCGATCAGCTTGCGACTGATGGCCAAGTAGATGAGGGTTCGGTTGTTGGCATCCCACA
>Ga0172380_10005156_pt1 | contig 16104 bp, 16 predicted proteins | sample Leawe162metaG_FD_119747 | JGI IMG/M metagenome (GOLD analysis project Ga0172380, IMG submission 119747) | Leachate microbial communities from a municipal landfill in Southern Ontario, Canada - Leachate well 162 metaG | ecosystem: Engineered > Solid waste > Landfill > Unclassified | place...
CGTGGACGAGCCCGACCTTGCCACCGACGAAGGCTTCCTGGAGTTCATCCGCATGGGAGATCGATCTCCCGTCCGTCCGTCGGCCAAGTCGATAGCGGAAGCGGTTCAGCATGGGCTCGCACGCGGCGCGGTCGAGTTCAAGTCGTACGAGTTGAGCGAGGACAGTTGGGATGGCGATGCGGCCGAAGGTCGGATCCGTGCTGCATCGACGCGGCAAGATGGGACCGTCGACTGGGTCGCGTACAGCGCCGGGTTCGGGTGGGTCGACGAAGCTGCACCGGACGAGTTCGCGTCCTACAAGCTGCCGCACCACGACGTGACCGATGAAGGCTGGACCACCGTGAAGGCTGGCGTGATGGCGGCCGGTGCGGCCATGCAGGGCGCGCGCGGTGGGGTCAACATTCCTGAAGCTGACGTGGAGGGTGTGCGACAACACTTGGCCGCCCACTACCACGAGTTTGACATGAAGGCACCGTGGGAGACCGAAGAGGTCGAGCCGGCTGCCACGGAAGAAGACACAGCGAGCAAAGCGGCCGAGCCGCAGAAGGGAACCGACATGCCTATCGACACCAAGCCGGCCGCTGAGACCCCGGCCACCACACGAGCCATCAGCGAAGAGGCACGCACCGAAGCGACCAAGCTCGGGACTGTTGCACTCGATGCGATCGGTGCGGCCAACGCCGCGCTCGAAGGCACCGACGAGGAAGCCGCGCGCAAGGCGTGCGAGGATGCGGCCGGCGCGTGCTCGAAGCTCAACGACTCGTACAAGGCGATCATGCCCGTCGTGGTCGTGGAGCCCGGCGAGGACGAGGAAGAGGTCGAAGCGTCCGTGGGTGCGACCGAGACCCGCGCCGTTGTGGTCGCGTGGGTGCACGAGCTGACCGGGCACGAAGACGAGCCGTCGCAGCGTGGCGCCATCGAGGCGTGGAAGAAGAGCGCGACCGAGCTGGCCGAAGCGCGTGCTCTCATCACGAAGCTCCAGAGCGAGAACGCGACCATCAAGGCCGGCACGCTGGAGCAACAGATGCGCGCGATCCTGGACGGCGCCGAGCGGAAGATCACGCCGGCCGAGCGGTCCTCCTACGAGGATCGCCACTACACCATCGAGGGTGAGACCCGCACATGGAGCGGGACCGAGAAGGACCTCGCGTGGCTGCGTTCACACGTGGCCGCATTGCCGGATCGCATCGAGCTTGCGGCTGCAACGGAGCAACCGAAGCGGCCCATCGGCGACGCGTTGTCGGACGAGGAGCGCAGCGTAGCGCGCCAGTTCGGCATGACGATGGAACAGTTCGCAGAGCACAAGCGCGCGCTTGCGGCGCGCGATGGGACAGCCACCAACACGGATGACGAGTGAGAAGGTAAGCGCGGCCATCGCGCACTGAACAGGAACAGAAGAAGGAGATTGGGAACATGACCGCACTTGCCGCAGCAAAGCAACTGGTGAAGTACAACGGCTCGCCGCTTCCCGCGATGATTCCGTACGCGCAGAAGACCGGCACCACGATCTACCCTGGCGCGTTGGTGTCGATCGCGAGTGACGGCTACTGCCGACCCGCCCGCGCATCGACCACGGACGTCGTGGTGGGCTACGCACGGAAGAATCCGTGTTCGCAAAGTGGCAACTACACGTCGACCGTGGCTGGTGACAGCATGGTCGAGGTGAGCGCTGGCGTGATCAAGCTGGCGAACTCGGCGGCATCCGATGAGATCACGATCACGGAGCTGTGGGGCTACGCGTACGCGGTCGATGATCAGACCGTGGCGAAGACCGACGGGAGCACCACACGCGTGCGAGCCGGCCGCATCGTTGGTCTCGATGCCGGCGGCGTCTACGTGCTCGTGGGACTGGGCATGACCGCCATCGACGGCGTGACCCTGACCGGCACGGAGAACTTGACCAACAAGACGCTCACCACACCGACCATCGCGGCGACCGGGTTCACGAACGCGAACCATGCGCACGCGGCCGCGAACTCGGGCGGGCAGCTCGACGGGTCCGCTTGCTTCTCCACGGCGGTGTCCGTGGCGAACGGCGGCACGAACCTGTCGAGCTACGCGATCGGCGACATCATCTATGCATCGGGAGCCACCGCGCTTTCGAAGCTGGTGATCGGGACCGCGAATCAGGTGCTGACGGTCAACGCGGGTGCGACCGCTCCCGAGTGGGCCAACATGCTTGATCCCGATCTCAAGGGGACCATCGAGATCGCGCTCGGTGACATCTACGATGCTGACGGAGACCGGGCGAAGTTCGCGAACGGCGGCGCCGATGGTGTCACGATCGCGGACTCGAAGGCAGTCTGCTACCGCATCAACAACGACGCGGCCCCGCCGAAGAACCTCTGCGGTTTCGTGGTCCCCGCCGATGCCGACGTGACCGCGAACATGACCCTCAAGTTCGAGTGTTCGAAGAGCGGCAACACGGACGCAGACGACACCACGATCACGGTCGAGGCGTTCAATCAAGTCTCGGGCGCTCTGCACGACGCAGATGACGACTACGGCGGGACGACCAACGCACTCGTCGGCAACGCCGCAGCGAAGACACTGACCACGCTGTCTCTGACTCTCGCGTTCGCGAACCTGCCCGCCGTAGGCTCGGGCGTGTCGCTGACCTTCAAGCCGACCGACGGAACGCTCGGTACCGATGACCTCCTGATCCATCGCATGTGGGTCGAGTACACCAAGAAGCTGGACGCCTGATAGGCAACACGGACGGGAGATCGATCTCCCGTCGGACATTGACTGACGAGAGATCGAGAAAGGATTCGACACCATGTTTCTTCAGAGTTCGACACTGGCTGCCGCGCGTGTTGGCTTCGACCGCATCTTCCAAGAGGGTTACCAGGCGATCACGCAAGCCGACCTGTGGTGGATGCAGCTCGCGTCCGCGCGACCCAGCACCGACAAGAGCAACATCTACCACCTGCTCAAGCTCATGCCTCGCATGCGCAAGTGGGTCGGCGCAAGGATCCTGCACAACCTCTCGATGGCCGACTACACGTTGGTCAACGAGCCGTATGAGGACGGCTTCGAGATCGACGTCGATGACTTCGAGGACGACAAGCTCGGGATCTACGACGACGGTCTGCGGCAGATGGGTCGTGCCGCTGCCCTGTGGGGCAACGACATCATCTACACCGCGCTCGTCGCGGGCAGCACACAGCTCTGCTACGACGGACAGTACTTCTTCGACACGGACCACCCGCTGGTCGTCGCGGGAAGCGCCGACACGGTCCAGGTCAACCTGCACGCCACGACCGCGCTCACCGCTGCGAACTACGCAACCACGTACCAGACCATGATCGCGCGCAAGGGCGAAGACGGCAAGCCGCTGAACATCGTTCCGAACCTGCTCATCGTGCCGCCCAGTCTCAAGTTCACCGGGCTTCGGATCGTCAAGGCAGTGAACGCGGGCTACCTGATGAACGCGAGTTCGACGGCAGCCGACGACAACATCTTGCGTGGGACCGCCGAAGTGTTGGTCATCCCTGAGTTGGAGACCGATTCGAGTTCGACGTGGTACCTGGCCGACGCGTCGAAGCCGGTCAAGCCGTTCATCTTCCAGCAGCGTCGGCTCCCGAATCGGATCGACGTGCTGAACAAGCCGACCGACTCGAACGTGTTCAACGAGCGCGTGGTCAAGGTCGGATGCGACGGACGCGGGGCCGCCGGCTACGCGCTGTGGCAGCTCATCGACAAGTGCACGGCCTAGCGTTGGCTGGTCGTGAGCTTGCGCTGGGAGTGTTCGCGTTGGTAGTGTGAGGTCGGCGTTGGTCGTGTGCTTCGTGGTGGGGCACACGATCGCGCCCAACCTCCGAACGTGAGAGGGCAGGACACCATGAAGGTTTTCGAAGTGACAGGACGATCAGTTCGGCGCGAGAAGTTCCACGTCGTGTGGCGTTGCGGCGCACCGTGGCCCGTGGCCGACAAGAAGAACGGGCTCGCCTCAGTGACGCATCAGCTTCGGCTGTTCCGCAAGGCGAGCGACCCCAAGTTCGATGAGCTGGTCGAGAAGGAGCCCGTCATTGATGACGAGACCGGCGAGCCCAAGATGTTGAAGGACAAGGACGGCAAGCCGACCGACAAGCCGATGATGAGGGTGCGCATCAACAACGGCACGGGCGCCCCGGTGCGTCGTGCGCTCAAGTGGTGCCAGCGTGCGGATGGCTCCCGTGTGGTGGAGTGCTACGAGGACACGTTCGAGCTGGCGAAGACGGACGACCTCGTGGACATCCTTTCGGTCGAGGAGGTCAAGGGGCCCGTCGTGAGTATCGCGGACGCTGAGAACGGCGAGTCCTACGAGGCGCTGGTGGCACGCGAGGGTCGCAAGCCCGAAGTGGTCCCCTTCGCGGAGTCGTTCGAGAAGCCCCGGCGCGGGGCCGTGAAGGGCACTTCAGTGGGCCCGAGGTGAACCGATGGGAAACTACCTGACCCAGACGGGTGGAACGATTGCAGCGGCGACAGGTGACCTCACGGATCAAGTGGGGAACGACCTGCTCGCGATGCTGTGCCCGGATGGGTCCGGTGGTATCTCGACCGCCAAGGTTACGGCGTGCATCACGAAGGCCGAAGCGCGCATCGACGTGATGCTCTCGCCGATCTACTCGGTGCCGCTGACCCCGGTGCCGACGGCGATCAAGACCATCGCGGCGGATCTGTTCGTCTACTACGCCTACGACAACAGACCCGAGTTCGCGACGCGCGATGGGAAGAACCCGGCGTCGGCTCGGTTCGCGGACGCGAAGGAGATGTTGACCGCGTTCAAGGACGGCAAGCCCGTGATGCCAGAGCCGGCCACGCGTGAGGACCAGTACGTGGGCGTGTTGGTCGAGAGCGACACGGCGCGGGGCTGGGATGACGTCTACACCGACGACGACACCGACGACGGGAGCGCGTACTGATGGCGTTCGTTCAAGTCAACATCGGCACCAGTGAGGCGCTTCGCAGCTTGAAGCGCGTGCAGCAACAGATCGATTCGAGCGCGCTCAACTCGTGGAAGAACAGCACCGAGGTTGCGCTCCAGTTCATGAAGCACAACGGCTACATCGATCGGACCGGCCGGCTGACTCGTTCGATGAAGATGGGTGCGGTCCGGCGACGTGGGTTCCTCTCGTTCGCATCGAGCGTGCGAGCTGAAGCGAAGTACGCGCTCTTCGTTGACCAGCCGACCAAGCCACACGACATCGTGGCGCGGCGCGCCCCGTTGCTGGTGTTCTTTTGGGGTCCGCCGAATGGACCCGGTGAAGTGGTCGGCGCGCGCAAGGTCAAGCACCCTGGCACGCGTGGCGCGCTGTTCTCTGATATGACGGCCAAGCACATGATCGGACGCTTCCAGGTTGCGACGCAGGTTGCAGTCGACGCCGCCATCACGAGGTCGCCATGAGCCGCACGGTCTACCAGTACGCGAACGCGACGATCCCGCCTGCTGTTCAAGGCGCGGCCGTGTCGTTGCTCGGCAACTGCGACCCGACGCTGCAAGGCATGCTGGCTGGCTTTGCGTGGGTGCTTGACTACCAGCTCGGGGCCGCGTGGGCGCTTGCTGCACAAGGGTTCGGTGGTGGTGAGATCGTGAATGCGACTTACGCGGTCGAGCCGATCCCTGAGACGGCCCGGCGCACGTGGCGGTGGCCATGCTTGATCGCGTGGCGTGGTGAGTCGCGGTTCGGTGAGCGCACGCTGATGTACGATGATCACGAGTGCGACATCAACTTGGTGTATGCGCTGCCGCCCATGAGCCTGGAGTTCATCGAGCGGCTGAGTCACATCCGCGTTGCTGTGATGCGGTGCTGCCGCATGTTCGTTGAAGAGCACGGGCACGCGGCGTACACGGCCGGTGGCGACAATTGGCTTGAAACGATCGGGGTCGACTCGCTCGCGTTGGTCGACGCTGAGGAAGGCGATGTGTTCGAGCAGATGGACGGGCAGCAACGCCACGTTGGTCTGCACATGTCGCTGGTGATGAAGGAACGCGAGATGCTGTACGACACCGACATCTCGGATCGCACGTTCGGCGACTACACCGTGGCGCTTGATGACGGCGTGAGTGAGCAGCTCGATGTGGTTGAGTTCTACGCGGGCGGCCCGTTGCCTGTGGTTGCGATCACGGCACCGGTCGCAAGCTTCACCAAGTCGGTCGGACAGACGCTCACGATCAGCGGGACGTGCAGCTACGCGACCATGGTCGAGGTCTACATGCGGGTCACGCGTGGGGTGTGGACGCTCTTGAAGGAAGTGAGCACGGTCGGCGCTTCGACGTTCTCACACGCGCACACGTTGGTTGCAGCCGATGCGGGTGATGTCGACCTGAAAGCGATCGCGTACGGACCCGGTGGTGAGACGACCTCGACTGAGATCAGCGGGGTGGTGTCGTGACTCGTTCGGCAAACTTTGATCACGGGAGATCGATCTCCCGTGGAGCACGAGAGGGCAACATGAAACCGCAGAGCTACAACGTGTTGGCGAAGGGCGCCGTGCTGGTGCCGGACTATTCCAGGATGAAGACCACGGGGCGATTGAGCTTCGTGGGTAGGAAGGTGCACCATGCGCCTTCGATAGAAGCCCTCCCTGTCGAGGCGCGTGGTGCACCTGTCCGCGTTCGGGACACGACCGAATGGACACCGGAGCCGACCACTGTGGAGGCGTGGGTTCCGCTTCGCACACCGACGGCGGTGGTGAGTGCGGACCACGACGATCCACAGCAGCGCGAGGCGGGCGCGTACTATCGGGAGCGCATTGCTGAGGGTGGGTTGTGGCCGGCCGATGCCGTAACGGCGGCTGCGTGTGGGGTCCCGTTCGATCCCACGTTCGGAGATGAATACCCGGAGCTTCGGCCGATGCCGGCGGCTCCCGCAAAGGGCAAGAAGGAGTAAGGGACCATGGGTACGCTTGCATTGGCGCTCACCGGCATCAGCACGAACTGGCTCGTGCCGCAGCAATTGATCCAAGTACAGTTCGCACAGGGCACGTTGCTCGGCGACCCGTCGCAGCCGAAGGTGCTGTTGATGGGTGTGAAGCTGACGGCGGGCACCGCGACCGCAGGCACGCAAGTGTACCCGCTTGGAACCGAAGCCGAGGTGATCGATCTGTTCGGCACCGGGTCCGACATTCACGTCGCGTGGCGCTACTTCACGAAGGTGTGCAAGACGGCCAACGTGTACGGGATCGGGATCGCGGAGAGTGCCGGCACGGCTGCAACGGGCACCGTGACGTTCGCGAACAACGCGACCGGGTCGGGCTCTGCTGAGCTGACCATGTTCGGCGAGACCATCTCGGTCTCGTTTGCGAACGCAGACGCGTTCGATACTGTGATCGCCGAAGCGTTGAAGGACGCCATCAACGATCAGACTCATTGGCCCGTTACGGCGACGCGCAACGCTGGCGTCGTGACCATCACGTATCGGACCAAGGGCACGAACGGCAACTGGGCCCGCATGCGTGTGAAGATCACGAGCGGTGTCGCTACCACCATGGCGGCGTCGGGTGCCGTGCTTGCATCGGGCGCAACCGATGAGGTCTACACGACCGCGCTCGCGACGATCCTCGCGACCAAGTACGACTACATCGTGCCGTGCATCAACCCGACCGCTGGGAGCGACACGCGCCTCGCCGCTGTGAGTGCGCAGGTTCTCACGCAAGCGTTGCCCGCCACGGGCATCAGGCAGACCGCATTGATCGCAGCCAGTGCCGATTCACTCTCGAACGCGACCACGCTGGTCACCGCCTACAACAAGGCGCAAAACCAGATCTGGTGGCACAAGAACAGCGAGGAGATGCCCTTCGCGATCGCGGCTCACAACGCGGGCGTGCGCTACAACCTGGAGACGGGAGCCGACCCAGGTGTCAGCTACGACGGGTACGGACCCGGCGTCAACGATGTGTTCTTCCTGAAGCCGCAGTATTCGCAAGCGGACCAGCCGACGCAGGCGAACGTGAACACGGCGCTGTCGGTGGGTCTGTCGCCGATCGCGGTCGACAACCAGAACAAGGCGTACCTCGTGATGAGTTGCACGGCGGCCGGCGCGGACCCGCGCATCCGCGACACGTCGAAGGTGACGGTCAGCTACCGCTTCGCCGCCGACCTTGCAGCCCGCGACGCCAGCGTGTGGGCCCGTGCGAAGGTGGCCGACAACGAGCCCGAGGGGGTGCGCCCGTACCCCGCCAACATCTGCACGCCGACCCGGCTCAAGGATACCGTTATCACGCCCGTGTTGCGTGACTACCGCGACCGTGGGTTGCTCGTGAACGTCGATGGTGAGACGGGCTCGATCGCATCGTGCGCGACGGGCATCGACCCGACCGTGACGACGCGGATCAACGCGCGCATCCCGATCAACGTGACACCGCTTCGGCACCAGGTTCAGTTCTTGGTCAACGAGGTCAGCACGGGCTAGGTCCGCGCACGAACAGAGAACACCTTGACGAGGGCATGAAGGGAACGACACATGGCGACTGAACTTTACGCGAAGGGGACTCTGTTCGTCGAAGGCATCATCGTGATGCAGGCGGTAGAGTTTTCGATCGACTTCGACACGAACGACAACCCGGTCAACACGCTCGCGCTCGGCTTCGCTGGCATCACACCCGGCGCGGGCACGACCGCTGTGAGCATCACGAGCGCGGTGCCTCGAACCGGCTTCGAGATTTCCTATCACAAGTGGGCGAAGGAGCGGAAGGCGATCGAGGTGCTTGGGTACCGAGGCGCGTCAAGTATCTCGGTCAAGGGATTCATCAAGACCGTGGGCGAGAAGATCGGTGTGGATGGCGTTACAGGCACGATCACGATTCAGGCTGGCGAGCCCGAGGTCTAGGTCGTGCACAAGGCGGGTCGGATGCACTGACCCGCCACCATCCACGGGAGATCGATCTCCCATCATCGGAGGAGGGTATGGAAGATGGCACCACCGTGGATCAGACAGCAGCAACGAGAACAGAAGAGCCCGAACGCGCCACCGGCTGACGTGCACCCGGGCGAGCTTGTGGCGCGGCTCCAACAGATGCCGCGCCCGAACAAGCGCGACTTACCATTCCCGCGCAACGACGACGACGAACAGCCGATCGGCAAGTTCGCGTTGTGGGTGCTCATGCAGCACGAGGTTGACCTGTGCCGTTCCGATGCGGAGCGGTACGCGACGGCGTTGATGGAGCGACCCAACAAGGAGAAGCCGAACCAGTTCGCGTGGAACGAGAACTACCAGAGCGCACTGTTCGTCGAGGTGCTGTATCGTTCACTTCGTGAGAACGATGACCTCTCGAAACCGTTGTTCCGATCGCCCGATGAGATCCGGCATCACCTCAGCGATGACGAGTGCGTGCACCTGTACGAGGCGTACAGCGCGTTCCAGCAGACACACGGTCCGCTGTTCCGCATGCTGACCGGGGACGAAGTGGATGAGTGGATCGAGGTACTCGCGGAGGGTGCCGACCACTACCCTTTCGAGCTTTGTTCGCGAGGACAGCTCGTAGCCCTGGTCGTTTCTTTGGCGAGCCTGATTCGCACGTCGCGGACTGGCGAATCCTCCTCTGGTACGGCTTCAACCGCTGGTGCGGCCGTCACCCCGAGTACTTCGGGGAAGGTGGTTGAGGAGTAGCCCATGCCAGCGCCCGTCGTAGTCAAGTTCGCCACTGCTGGTGCGAAGGAAGTCGAGGCGGTCTTTGCGTCGCTCACGAAGAAGATCAACGACTTCGGGCGGGCCCAAGCGTCGAGTGCGACGAGGGCCGCTCGTGCTGCCGCCACTGCGTCGACGACGGGGACCAAGTCAGCGGCGAGCGCGGTCGATCGGGAGGCGCGTCGTCTCGATGCGATCAAGGCACGCAGCGCTACGATGGCCGGACAGCATGCGAAGCGTGCGGCCACCGCTGAGATCAACGAGGCGAAGCGAGCCGCGCGTGAGGTCGAGAAAGCCGTCAAACAGATCGAACGTGCGCGCGATCATGCGGACAAGAAAGCGGCAGCGGATGCCAGGAAGCTAGCGAACATCCAAGCACGCGCGGCCAAGGCGGAAGAAACCAAGCTGGGTCGACGTACTGGTGCGTTGGGCGCAATGGGCAACCGTGCCGTTGGCAACGTGTATGGATCCGTGAGTGGCGCGGCTGGCATGCTTGGTGCCGGTGTTGGTGTCGCGATGGTCGGTGGTGGTGTAATGAGCGCGTTTCAATTGAACAAGCGCGCCGCGTTGCTTTCGAACATGACTCAGATGCCGGGGCTCCCCGGGTCGACAGCACGCACACCGGAAGAGTTGATCAAGATGGCTCGTGCTCCTGCGATGGCGACGGGCATGCCGGCCGAAGACATCATGGGCGCGATGGAGATCGTGGGTGCGCGGGCCGGCGGTGCGAAGGGCATCGAGAAGCTGCAAGGCGACTTGATGGAGCTGACCAAGCTTGCGATCGGTGCGGGCATCAGCATGGAAGACATGGGCGGCGTCGTCGCGGCCGCATTCAACGCTGGCGTCGAACCTGGCGATGACATCCAAGGTCTCGTGCGGTCGTTGATCGCGCAAGGCAAAGCGGGCGCGATCGAGTTCAAGGATTTCGCTGACGAGCTTGGTCGGCTCGGTGGTGTTGGCTCGAAGTTCGGGTCAGGCACCCGCATGCTACAAGACATCGGCGGGTTGACCCAGATTGCGTCGCAGACCGCGATCGGAAAAGAGGGCGCGCGGACCGTCGTGATCGACATGATGCGCGAGTTCACGCAAGGTCCGAAGATCTCCATGCTGGGTCAGATGGGCGTTGCTGTGAACGATCCGACCACGGGCAAGATGAGGAACCCATCTGACCTGATGGCTGAGACCGTTGCCGCGATCGAAGGCGGGGCCGCACGCAGTATCAAGTTGCCGGGCATCTCACCGGGTCAGAGAGCAAAGATGAGTGATGCGGACTTGAAGGCCAGTGCCTACTCGGCGATCTTCACGGGCCGCTCGAACGAGATCGCAACGAACCTGGCCGAGACGTACCGTAGCGGATACAAGGATCCCTACTCGCCCATGGTGATCAAGGGGGCCGATGCGATCCGTGCGCGGGTCGAGGAGACCTCGCGTCCGTTCGATCAGACCAAGGAACAGAGTCAGAAGGAGTACGAACAGGTTGCACGCATGAACGAGCTTGCGCGGGCCGAAGAACAGTTCAAGGCGAAGATGGCCGAACTGTTGCCGCAGCTCACGAAGTTGATCCCAACCGTTGTGAGCCTGGCTGAGAAGTTCGGCAAGCTCGTGGTGTGGCTGGGTGAGAACCCGATCAAGGGCGTCGGCGCGGCGGTCGCGTTGTCGATGGGGAACGAGATCATGAAGGCGGGCATTAGCGAAGTGATCAAGCAAGGGTTCGTGACCGCGTTCCAAGGCGTCGGCAAGGGTGGCATCGCGGGTGCGCTTGGTTCACTCGCAGGCATCACGATGGTGGCGGCCACGGTGTGGTTGACTGGCAAAAGCATCATCGATGCGGCGGCGGCGGAAGGCGAGGAGATCGGCAAGGCTGGTGCCGCTGCCGTTCGCACATCGATGAGCACGCGACGCATTGCCGAAACGCAATGGACCGGACAGCAATATGATCCCGAGACGGTCAAGAAACTCGAAGCTGAACGCACCGCTGCGAAGAAGGCGCTCAACGCGAGTGAGATCTCCGGTTCGCTTGCGGTCGGATCGGCCTATTCACCGGTTGCGATGTTCGAGACGTTCAAGCGGTTGACGGTGGGCCAGCAGGGCATGGACAAGGAGGACGCGAAGAAGACGATCGCGCAGAACACCGCGTTGATCAATTCGCTCAACAACCTCAAGAGTTCGATCGATCGGAGCGGCGGGAAGCCCTCGAACAGCACGACGCCCGCGAACAAGGTTGGGACGGACCCATGATTCAAGATTGGGAAGTACTTGCGCAACTGCTCCCGCTCACGTGGCGAGGCATCGAGGTGCCATGTATCCGCATGGGTACATCATGCGGCAACCGGCTCGCCGAACATGAGCAGTACAACGTACCGGCGTCCGACGTGGAGAACGGTGGGCGCAAGAGTGCTAAGCACAGCTTCACGATCCCGTTCCGCCGGTTGATCCTTGGCTACAGCGAGCTGTACCCACGCACGTTCCGCCAGTTCTTGAAAGCGCTGCTGAACCCGGACGTGGGCAAGCTCCAACACCCCGAGTTCGGACTCATCGACTGCCAGGTGGGGGACTGGTCGTTCGATTGGGTCGCCGAGAAGCGCGACGGTTGCGACCTGCAAGTGACGTTCATCGAGACCAACGAGAACGGGCTCACGTTGGAGAAGGCCGCGCCGTCCGTGGTCGATGCACAGCAACTCGCACTCGACATGGCGGTCATGTTTCTCGAAGCGGACCCGCCGATCGTGTACGAGGACCCGAGCGGTCTCACGTTGGCCGAACAGCTCGCGAAGGTGGCTTCGCTGAAGTTGCTCGCCGAGCTTGAAGTGGCGAGCGCGCTTGCGGAAGTGCAGCGCGTGATCGATGGGGTCAACGGGATCCTTGACATGGTGGGTTCGTTGACGGACCCGAACGCGTCCGCGATGTATGCGGCGGGTGCATCGATCGTGGCATCGATGGAGCAGCTCACGAAGTCACTCACGGTCAGCGGGAGCGGCAAGCGCATCGTGCAGAAGATCAACGACAAGGAGCGCACCGTTGCGGAGGCGAGCGCTCACTTCGGGCTCGCTACTGGCGCGTTCTACTCACTCAACCCGGCATCGGGACGGAGCGGCACCGTGCTCGCGAACCAGACCGTGTTGGTCTACGAGGGTGGTGCTTGATGTGGCACGAGGTCCAAGTCGTGTGCGAGGGTGGTGTCACGATCGATGGGATCGAGTCGTACACGATCACGACCGAGCTGATGACGCCCTGTGCTGGTTGGTCGATCGAGCTGGGCGGGTTGACGAAGTGGCGCAAGTACAGTGGCGTCATTGAACCACAATCGAAGGTGCAAGTGTACCTCGATGGCGTGCAGATCATGATGGGTTGGATCGACTCGATCGATACCGATTCGGACGCGGGTGGGTTCCGCACTTCGATCAGCGGACGCGACCACATGAAGCCGCTGGTCAAGGCAAACGTGCATCCCAACACGGTGATCAAGGATCTTACGATCGCGCAAGCGGTCGAGAAGGTTCTGTTGCAGGTCTATCGCTCGAACGTGCCCACTCTCTACTACGACAACGAAGCGAACCGGAAGGTGTTGACCCGCAAGACCAGCAAGAAGGGCAAGCCGATCAGCACTGCCAAGCAGATCGAACAGTTGCAGCCGCAAGCTGGCGAAGGCGCGTTCGAGTTTCTGATCCGGCTTCTGCGTCGCAACGGACTGTGGATGTGGGGCACCACCGATGGCGGTATCGTGATCGGAAAGCCGAACTACGAGCAAGCCCCGAGCTACACGGTTCAGCGTGGGTTCGGGGACACCGAGTCGATGGTGCGGCACGTGCGGGTGCGACGTGACAAGACCAACGTGCCGTCGCATGTGTTCGTGACCGGCAAGGGTGGCAAGAAGGGCGACAAGAGCAGCGTGGTGCAAGCACGCGCCGTTGACGACACGTGGAAGCTGTGGGCTCCCAGCTACGTCAAGCATGATGAAGTGACCACGCCCGAGGAGGCAACGAACATCGCGGTGCAGGAGATGAGCCGGCACAAGCAGAACGAGTTCGTGTACGAGGTCACGTTGAAGGGCCACAAGGACACGCTGACCGATGCCTACTACGCGATGGACACCGTGGCGCATGTGCACGATGAGGTCGAGAGTCTCGATGCGGACATGTACGCTTCGAGCTGCACGTGGAGCCGCAACGCATCGGAGACGACCACGAAGCTCAAGCTGGTGAACCTTTACTCGATCGTGTTTGCGGAGGACGACAAGCTATGACTGAGTTCGCGTCCATGTTCGACGTGCTGGAGATCGTTCGCACGACCATGATCGGGACGGCCCGCAACGTGGTGGGCTTCGTGGTGCGGTCGCCGACTCCGTTGCCTGATGATGAGGGTGCGCCGGCCGAGACCGAGAGCGAGGACGTGGAAGCGTGGACGCCATACGGATTTGTGAGCAAGCCGCCGCCCGGCGCGGAGGCGTTCGTGCTTAGGCTGGGTCGCTTCGTGGTGTCGATCGCATCGCGCGTGGTGGAGACGGCCACCGTGTATGGGATGCTTGCCGATGGCGACGTGGGTCTGTACTCGGTTGGGAAGCAAGTGTTGCGGCTGAACAAGGACGGGTCGACCACGTTTCTCAAGACGACCGCATCGGGCGAGAACCTTGTGATCACGATCACGAAGGATGATGAGATCAAGGTGATTCAACCTGGCGGCGCATACATCGAAGCGACCAAGACGGGACTCATCCTGCGCCACGACACGGCGCCCGTGACGATCTCAAGCGGCGTGTTGGTGCAGGTCATCGCGCCGACGTTCTGTCAGGAGGTTGGGGCGAACAAGTTGCACGTGGGTGCGGGCACCCCGTTGATCATGGACGGCGCGATCCCGATCGCGAACGTGTGGGTGTAGTGATGGAGCACCGCGATGACACTTTGCAAGTTTCCGGCGCTGCCGCCGATCCCGTGGCCCGGGTTATCGTTGGATCTTCCGATCCCACAGATCCCATCGATCCCGTGGTTGGAGCTACCCGAGTTCGGCATCACGATCGCGATACCGCCGATCCCGATCCCGGGGTTGTCGCTCGACATTCCGATCCCTCAGCTACCATCGATCCCTGTGTTGGAGCTGCCCGATTGGAACTTGGTCATCGTGATCCCGCCGATCCCGTGGCCGGGTCTGTCGCTGGATCTTCCGATCCCACAGATCCCATGGCCGAGCTTGCCCCCGTGCCCTCTAGACGGCGCATGATGCTTCCCGGTGTGATTCCCTATGCCGAGGACCGCCGATGCATTCTAGGGGCATCCTTGACCCGGAGCGGGCCACGTTCGGGTGGCCGTCGTGGAACGGTTCGGGTGAGCAACACGGGAGATCGATCTCCCGTCCGAGGAGGACCCGATGGGCTTCGGTAGTGACCCAGCGGCTGGGAGTGGTGCCGGCATCGGCGTGTTGGTGAGCAGTCCCGCGCTTGCAGCGGCGGGCTACCAGCGTTCCACGACGGGCGCGGTGTCGAGCGTGAACATCGACGGGTCGATCCGCGACGTGACGCTCGATGCATACGGCAACGAGGAAGGCATGAGCGATGCTGCCCAGTGCGTGCAGATCGCGTTCGGCACCAGGGTGGGTGAGATCGCGGTTGATCACGAAGCCGGCGTGCGATGGCCGACCAAGCTGGGCGATACCGTGCTGAGTCAGATGCGCGCGGAGGCATCACGGGTCATGGCACCGCTCACGAGCAGCGGCATTGCCGAGCTGGTCGATGTGTTCGTCGAGGTCGAGGGCACCACGCTGTATGGTCTCGTGACGTGGCGAGACATGCGAACCAACACGGAGCAACAGATCAAGCTCCCGATCGGTGGATGAGATGGCGATCACGAAGCTGACAGTCCCGAGCATTGACGAGTTGCGCGACCGCTACACGGCCGACGTGCGACGGCTCAAGATTCGAGCCGGTATCGCGAGCCCCAACGTTGCGGCGGGCAGCGAGAGCTTCATCAGGGGACAAGCGGTGGCGGCCGCCGTGCAGCTCATCATGGCCCGCGAGGTCTCGGTGCAGGATGCTCAGATGGGTGATGCCGCCACGGGCGACGACATCAAGCGCTTGTGTGAGAACGAAGGCATCACGATCGACCTTGGGTCGGGTGCGAGCGGCTTCGTGGTTGTGTCGTGCGCGGGTGGCACCACGTATGCGAAGGACGACGAGTGCAAGACGTCCGACGGGCTACGGTACAAGGTGGCGACCACGACGGTTGCTGCCGATGGTGACTCGGTGCCCATCGTTGGTGATGACGTTGGGACGCGCACGAACAAGCCGGCCGGCACGGTGGTGCAGTGGACCTCGCCGCCCGTTGGGTCCGGGCTCGAAGCTGTGGTCGATACGAGCGGGCTCACGAACGGGACCAACGCGGACACCGACACGACGCTCCAGAACAAGTGGATCGAGCGCAAGCGGCACCCGCCACGTGGTGGCAATTGGGCCCACATCGCGGAGGACGCCGAGAGCGGCTCCCCTTCGATCGAGAAGGCGTTC
>Ga0172380_10005157_pt1 | contig 16102 bp, 26 predicted proteins | sample Leawe162metaG_FD_119747 | JGI IMG/M metagenome (GOLD analysis project Ga0172380, IMG submission 119747) | Leachate microbial communities from a municipal landfill in Southern Ontario, Canada - Leachate well 162 metaG | ecosystem: Engineered > Solid waste > Landfill > Unclassified | place...
TTGCCGCAGGTGGCTACGTATGCGCGCAGGTGTGATGCAAGGGTGGAGCGCCATTGCGTGTACGCCTGGGGCATGTACGTGTGGGAGCCCGTGACACGCGGGCGGGGCTTGGGTAGGGCGGGGAGGGGGATGCTAGGCATGAGTGGCCCTAAGCACCTGCCATATCATCAGCGCGAAAAACAGCAAAGCGCAGGACGCAAGGATGTATGTAGGGAGTGTCATTGCTTAGGCTCCGTAATCATGGCTGATATTAGTCGCTTGCCGCGCAGGTCGCGCCCTATATATTTCAGGTACACTTCCGATCCAAAAGTACCCATGCAATAATGATCAGCATAAATCTTGCCTGGGCAATGCGGATTAGTCATGGTGTACATGATCCGAGTGCCGTAGGGCAATGCCGATAGCCACTTAACGGTTATATGGCTGCGATCATCGTCCGCTGTGAGGAAGGTCACTTTGTTGTTCATACCAGCCTCCACGCTTCGGGCTTGCCGTGCTGCTGGCCTGCGGGCGTATGCCGCAGCCATGATGCAGGATCGGGGAATGGCGCTATGGTGATCTGCCGGTTGAGTTGTAGGGCTTCAATCGCGCGGCGTAAACATTGTTCATCGTTGGTAGCGGGCGTGTAGTGCTCACAATACCATATCCACGACCGAACAATACGATTGGTTTCCCACTGGTGATCATTAGCGAACGCACAATGCCCGCCCCAGGGCACGCGCAGCCCCGCGTTGTTAGGTACAAGCTTGCCTTGCGTGAAGTCGAATACCTGCGCGAATGCTTGCGGCCTGTGCAGCCAACAATCCGCAGGGCGCGCGAACTCAGGCAGCGGCGCGATCAGCTCCATATCAGCATCGAGCCATAGCACATCATCGCCGGTTTGCCGCATCGCTTGCAGAATCGCCGTTGGCTTGTAGTTGTTGTTAGCCGCCCATGAACCTAGATCGCTGAATGGCACGGGGAATGTCGGTACGTTGAACTTATGGCATGACGCTAGCAGCCTATCAGCTAGCGCGCCATAGTTTGGCGTGAAGGCAGTCACTACTCGCATGGGATGTCCTTGCATGCATCCAGGGCGGCGAACAGCTCGCCCCACTCAACATAGGCATAATCTCCGCAAGCAGTAAACGGGTCTAAGTATCCCGGTTCATGCTCCGCCCGTAGCCCGCGCGCTGCTTTGATCAGCGCCTTCACTTCGGGGGGAAGATAACCATCGGGATGGTTACAAATATAACCTTGTGGAATCCAATCCATGTTACACCTCAGCAGTATTATAGCAGAAAACGCCGGGGCGGTGTAACATAACCCCGGCGCGGTGTAAGTGTACCATATGAAAATGCCCCGCTGATCAGGCGGGGCGGGTGAATCCTACCCCTGCAAGTGGCAGGCTCAGATTCATGCACGTCACCGGGGCGCGATGCGAGCATGTCAGCCCGGCGCGGTGTACTGCTATTGTACCACTGTTAGCGCTTGCGGCCACGTTTCAACCGTCTGTTTTTTTTCGGGTGTTGCGGCGGGTGATACGGATGTTCTACTGGCGCTGGTGGCGGATCAAAGATTAGTTGAAGTTCCCTAATTAACGCCATTTCTGAATCATTGATACTATCTCGGTAGATGGGCGAGTCGCAATAATTCCATTCACCCTTAAATGATCTAGCGATATCTCTGTAAATTTCCATCGCCCTTTTTTCGCATCCTACCTTAATACATTCATCCCCAAGATACCCCTCGCCACTACCAGCGCGCCTGCGCAACCGCTCAACCGCACACTGAGCCAATATCAACGATTCCATAGCAAGATGTTCTTCGAAAGCATCATGATTCGTATTGTCAAGCTTGAATGTTAGCACCCAAGCAGCCTTGATACTTTTCATTCGTTCTTCTATCGTGGTAGAACGCCCTATCTTGAACGCCACACCGGGAACGCACGCAAAATATACATGGTTGCCGTAGAAGAATTCTAACTTTTTAGGTACCGGAACATAATGTTTTTGTGGGGTTTCTATTCTTCGGACGGTGCTTCGCGCTTGTGCCTGTTCTTCTATCTCTTGTTTATAACGCTCCCACTCGCGCCTAAGCTGGTCTCGCTTGATAACCCATTCCGCTTTGCGTTCGGTTATGCCGCTCCTGATAGCGTCTATGTCTACTTCATCGCGCCATTGTTTAGCCGAAATGCGCTTGTCTATAGTTTCAAACCCGCTCATCGTCTTAAACTTGCCGGTATCATCCCTGTAGTGTGTCCCGCCGCTAGCACCGCAATCAGAGCAGAGTGTGCGATTGGGATACGAACTTACAGGCAGCGGATCGCCACAATATCTGCATAGTTTATGCGCCTTGCGCCAGTCTTCCAATGCATACCAATTATCAGGTTCCGGATCGTCAACCTGTTCTATCGGCAAGTCTCCCCGCCACGTACCGGGGAAAACGTAGACCGGCTGTCTGGCGTTACTCATGAATCGCCGCCTTAAGTCTTTCCTGCATCTTGGTAAGATCTCGCAGCATGCGCTTGAGGTCATTCTCCCATCGCAACTGGTCTATCACGGCCTGCGCGCGCCGCATAAGCTTCTCACTAGAACGGATGAACGCCTTTTGCTCTTTGGTCGCGTGCTTCATGAACTGCTTTAGGTCGCGTTGATAATCCCGTTCCGCGTCTGCGTCAAACTCATCATCCAAGTAATCATCAAACATCGGCGGCTCTCTCATCCAATCTTGTGCCAACTGAGATCAGCGCGGATTGGTGCGTGAAGATATATTTCCATTCATCGCCGAATCTGATACCAATCATGATGCAATCAGAACCGGGCATCTGAAGTACCGACAGATCATCGGTGCGCTTGATCACGTTTAGGACGACATCATTAGACATATCTTACCTCATGAACATTTTACCATCGTTGACAGTCGCGCGCAATCCCGCACAACGTAGCATATCATTGTTACCATCGAAGTATAGCAGCGTAGAATCACTGCGTAGAATCGCGGTACAATTTTTGCGCTGAGCCTGCATCAGCACTAGCAGCAACGCTTGCATACCCCAGGGGGTATTGCAATTAGCGGCAACATGTGCTATCTGTGTAAGTAAAAGGCGTCTTGATTCGTAGCGCTTGCGCCCGCTCCGGATTCGGCGATAGAAGAAAGACAGGCCGGGATTGCGCGCGTTGCGCGCTTGCGGGATGCAAGCATCCCGCGCCCAATGTTCATGTGGTAGAATCCAATCGAGGTGTAACAATGTATACCGTGGTTTCATGGTACACGCCGCTGTACGAAGCAGCCAACAAGCGGCTGCGGCGGTCACTAGACGCGCTAGGCATCCCGCATGTCGAATACAGCATGCGCGGGCGCGGCAACTGGTACGAGAACATCAGCCTGAAACCGTTGATACTGCGGCAGGCATTCGCCGACGTGAAGGGCGATATCGTGTACACGGACAGCGATAGCGTATTTCTGCGCCGCCCGGTGTTGTTCGATGAATGGTACCAGCCTTATACATTCATCCCAGATAACATCGCACACGATACCGAGCGCGCGAGGCAATACGCGCCGCTAGGTCACGATCTTGGCGTACACTACCGCGCGGGGCTCGAGCTGCTAGGCGGGACGCAATACTGGCGAAAATGTGACTTGATCGACGAGCTGATTGACGCGATGGAGCAAGGCATGCAGCTCGCGCATCAATCATCGCAGGTTACGCTGAATCGCATCTTGCCGCAATGGGTTGCAGAGCGCGGGCTGCGAGTGCGTCGGTTACCCGCCGAATATTGCTGCATCTTCGATAATGCAGAGCAGCGCGCCGAATGCGGCGGTAATCCCGTCGTGGAACACTACCAGCACAGCAGGCAACTGAGGAATCAGGAAGGATGAAATGAGAATATTGATCATATTGTCAACGCTGCTACTCGTGGGATGTAATAGAACATCACATGACGCGAACGGGAAAGAAGTGCCGTTCATCTCCATATACCAGCAGATTGACGCTGATATTTGCGCGCTGAATGACACCGAGAAGGCGAACGGCGAGAAGATGGACAAGATTATCGAATTGCTAGAGCGCCAGCAATGATAATTCGTGGCCGCACGTGGGAGTTCGATGATTCGGCATACAGGAATCCCGGCGTGGTCTATGATATCGGCTGCTTACATTGGGAATGGCGCGAGCCGTTTCTCGGCAAGAAGATGGTCATCGGCGCTGATCCGAACGAAGAAACCATGCCAGACGGCGCGCTCTTGGTACGCGCTGCTGTGCTGCCATACAGCGGTAGCGTTACGATGCGCGGCAAGGGATTGGGCGCATTGTGCAGCGATAGCGCATCGCCGTATAAACTGCCCGAAGGATACGCCGTCAGTAGCCCCGAAATGAAAGCGGGCGAGCCGTACGAAGTACCCGCCGTGACATGGGCTGAGCTTACAACGATGTATGGCCCTGCCTGCTTCGTCAAGGTGAACATAGAAGGCGCGGAGATACCGCTGCTAATGACGGCGCATCAGCCGATGGCCCCGCAATTGTGTGTCGCGTTTCACCAGCGCGGGGCGTCATGCTCGCAGGATAACTGGCCGCAAGCAGAGGCGATACAATTCACGCTCGCGTACTTGGCGACGTGGTATCGAATCGAGCGAACTGAGCTACCGCACAGCGCACCGGATAAGTGGTATAGGATGATGCTAAAATGATAAAAGAAGTTCGGGTAGTATGGAACACCGGCCTGGTAGACGGCAAGGTGGCTATTGAAGAATGGGCGCAAGATAGATTGATAGTTCGGCACATATTTACCGGGCGGCAGGCGTTGCAATTTGCGCACAGGGTTAAGCGTATTTCGTTGCTGTCGCTCGCAATGACCGGCAAGCGGGGCAAGAAGTGACAACTTGGGATAACAGCAATTTCACGCAATATATCAAGCCGCCAGGTGCATACCCGGAAGGCTGGGATTTGCCGCAATATCTAAACACGCTGCTGTATAGAATCGGCGTGCTGCCATATCAGGGCGGCTACGGCGCGCAACCGCAGCGCTACTATCTACTAGATATGTTTTGTGGCAAGGGCAGATGCTGCACTTGCATTGAGCCGATGCTGTATCATGGCGTGGACATCAACGGCGGAGCGATCGACATGGCGCGGACGGCGCATCCACACTACTCATTCTCGCGGATAGATGCTGAAGCAGTTAGCAAATGGTATGCACATTGCGTACTGCTGTGGACAGCGCTAACCATGCTGGATGATGCAGAGGCGCTAACATTCTTGCGCAAGATTGACGCGCGGTATATCATCATTGGCGATATCTGCGGGCGCATATGGCGCAACCCAGGCGGCGCGGGACACCCGCCGATATATAACCGCGAGTTCACAGACGTTATAGATATGGCGGTACAAGCCGGATATTCGCTGATGATCCACGAGCAACAGCCGCATGAGCATTACAGCGGTAACGCGATGTGGGCAGGGCGCGATACCAGCATACATACGTTTGTGTTTCAGCGCGCCGATGATTGGCAGTTTTACCGCGAAGCGCACGGCAAGGTACAATCAGGGAAGGGCGAGCCATGCCAGATGTAGTAACTATCACGGTAGAGCCTGCGTTCGCAATGGCGGATGTGTTCAGCGAGATTGAGTCGCGCCGCTGGTGCATCGAGCAAGATGCGGCGATTATCTGGGCGACCGGCCCCAACGTGCTGCACGCGCTGGACAGCTACCCGCTAGGCTGCTATCACATGGGCGTAAACGGCGCGGTGGACTTGCCGGTACATCTGCACTCGCGGGTGATCTTGGACAGCCTAGCGCCGCGCTGCGCGTGGTACAGGCACAATATCGGCGTAACGGAGATACTCACCAGCGTACTGCGCCCACCGTGGGCGCACATGCAATTTCAGGCGCACGCCGACCGCCCGCATATCCGCGCGCGCAAGTTGCCAGCAGAATGCACGGTTAGCGGTGCTGCGCTCGCGCTGCTGTACTGGTGCTACAAATGGCACGGCAAGCCTAGCACCGTGTACCTGGCTGGCTGTGACATGGGCGGCGGGCAGTATTTCAACGGCTACGCTACCCAGACGCCGGGCAGGTGGTCGCAGTGCGATAACTTTAACGCGCTTATCCGCGAATGCGAAGCAGGCGGGCTGACTGTGGTAACATTAACCGACACATTATTAGAGGTGCAACATGTCTGATCTTATCCAACACACTTTAACCGTAGGAGTCGCGCCGGAAGGCCTGACCATACTAGCGGTCTCGGGGACTAAGCAGTCTGTCGTAATGCTAACAAAAGAATCGCTATCTAGCATGAGGGCAATTCTGCTGGCTGATCATCACTCGGGGAATCCGCCTACCCACTGTGACGCGATACACGCAATGGGTTATCAACTACTGGATTCGGTTATTTTTGCCGATTGCTATACCGAACTAACGAATAATACCAACGGAACGGCGGCGGCTATTGCAATCCGGTTGAAGCACGGCATGATCACACAAGAGCAGCACGATAGAATGCTGGCGCAACTGGCGGGCTGCAAGTGTACACACTGACTGACACGCTGCTAGAGGTAGAACATGCCCAGAGCTAGACGCGATGCGCCGATAATCCAAGTACGCAGCAACGCGCGCGAGCCGATCACCATAGCCGATATTGAAGCCATGCGGCAACTGATCGCAGCGCACCACGAGCAGATACCATTCACGCATCAGATCCTCGATTGGAAGCCGTGGCAGCAGCAGATCGCTGCTGAAATATGCGAGCATGACTACAACAATCTGCAAGGCTGGCGGCAGGAAATCGGCAAGAGTACGATAGCCTGCTTATTCGGGATGGAATACATACGACGCGGGATACCTGTAATCACGGCGTTCCCGACGTTGCGCCAGGGCGGGCGCGTCATACTGCGCAGATTAGACCACTGGACAAAGGCGGTACAAGTTGAACTCGGACTCAAGCGCACGGCTGATAACCAAATGGAGATTGTCTGGGATAACGGTGGCGCGCTTATGGCTCTGTCTACCGATGAATCAGCCAAGGCAGGTACGCAAGGTTATACGGCGGGCCTTATTATCACAGACGAAGCGCATGAAGCATCGCCCGACGCCGTTATCGGCCCTATGTATCCGGCGTGCAACATTGCGATGTCTGCGGGTTATGGCAAGATTATACAGCTAGGCGTGGGCGGCGACAGGCTCAGTCTGGGTGAACATTGCAAGCGGCTCAAGCGCGATGATGGTACGCCGCTGTTTCACCAGATCCACTTTAGCGGCTCGCGCATCGTGGCGGCATATCCCGAGATGCTACCGCAGTACACCCGCGATAAGGCGCTGTACAGCCTAGAGCAGTTTGACCAGTTCGTTGAGTGCAAGCCGGTTCGCGCGGGCGCGCGGCTGCTGTTCCCGCGATTGCTCGAGGAATGCCCAGAAGTACCGGGCGGGGGCGGGTATCTCGTGGGGATTGACGTAGGCAAGCGCGAAGGCAAGCGCGCCGATCCTACCGTCGCAATGCGCATGCGCGTTGGCGCTAGCAGCGTGCAAGAGCAGAGCAAGACGTTCACCATAGATGATATCTACACATTGCCGCAAGGCTTGCTGGATGATGAACAAGCACAGCTAATCGTGGAATGGGCGCAGCCGTGGCGCAACCGCATACTGCCATACGCGATCACGGTGGAAACGAATGGCATCGGGCGCAGCTTACACGAGGCGCTGCGGGCATACTGGCCGGATTGCGGCGGCATGGATATCACGGACGATGCGCGCAACCGCGGGCACAAGTCCGAGCTGATAAACGAACTGCGCATGGCCGCGCAGAATAGCTGCTTTGCCGTGGCGAAAGATCTTCGCATGAACGATAGGGGCGAGCTGGCGTATGATCACTTCTCATCGCTAGCATTTGACCGCGACGAGAAAGGCCATGACGAATGGCCGCACAGTGATTACCTCAGCGCGGCGCTAATGTGCATCGCGGGAATCTGAAAATAAACCAACCGGTTGGTTGACATTCATGGATTCGCGTGGTAGTGTCTGGTTATGGGCGCGACAAACTACAACCACATGGCGGGGCTGGCGGCGTTGCCAGGTGAATGGGGCGCGCCTAAAATGCAGGATTACGAAAGCGGGCGCTGTGTGTACGATGCAGATTCTATGACGGGGCTGAATCGCATCCCGGTAGACAGGCTCGCGGGCTACGCGCTGAATGGGGCGGTATTCAGCAGCGCGGAATTACTGCCCCTATCACCCGAACAGGTAATACTCAACCTGCTGATTGATGGCAGTTGGCTTGAAGTGAACGGCATTGTACAAACTGACATCATCGCGGCTGCTAAGAATATCGTGCTACAGCATATCCCGTCTGACGTTGGCGAAGTAACCCGCGAGTGGAAGCGTACTGACGGCCTGCCCATGACCGACGGGAACGCGACCGGCGCGGGCTGGGTAGTAACCGACTATGAGGATTACGGTACCGGGCTGCAAGCCGCCAAGTCAGAGCCACAGTTTGTACCGGACGATGCTTGCCGCTATCACTTCAACCCGCTATCCCCAGCGGGCATACTGTACCCGGCGCGGCGTAGCTTCGAACGGCTAGAAGAGATTGCAATCCTGATCCGAGAGGCGCAACTAGGCCCGGGCGCAAAGACCGCCATCGGCGGCTACGTGCGCAACCGCGCGAATGTTGAAGCCGATCTTCGCAGCCGTAAGAGCTGGTTTTTCACCGGCAGCGATGCGCCGTTGGATCGCATGACATCCACAGCCGTCGTTGATCAGCTTGCATCCGAGTTCGACAGGCTGAAGCCGCTATACTTTCAGCTCGTGTACTGCGTTGATACGACTAACCCGGTACAGCGCCCGTCTGGTGCTGACCGCGAGTTAATCCTAGATCCGATGTTCACTTATGTTGATTACGTGCGCCGCATGGCTGACGGCGTGCTAGCGCTGTATGGCGCGGAATGGACTTACGCGAGCAATAAGCCGGTGGCAGTCACGCCGGGGATAAGCAATCAAACCGATGGAGTAGATAATGGATGATCCTATTGAGCAAGTCGTAACGCAGCCTGAGGCCGCGCCAGTTGAAGCACCAGCGCCCGCTAAACCGGCGATTGATGAAGCGAACATTCGCAAACAGGCGGCGTACTTTGCCAAGCATCCGGAAGCCGCCGATGTATTCCTTGAGAACTATGACAACCTCAGCGGCGGCAAGCTCAGCGCCAAAGTGACACAGCTCGAACAGGCGTTCTATATGTCCGAAGCCATGCGCAAGTATGGCCTCGGGGATGATATGGCGGATCTGATCAAAGACACCACGCCGGAAGGCATCTACGCCAAAGCCGCAAAGCTGGCGGCGATTAAGGCATCGGCCAGCGAAGCGCAGGGCAATGCCACGAAGCCTGAGCCTGAGATCATTTTCAACATGCCCGAACCTACATACGCGAATCCGATGGAAGCAGCATACGCACGGTTAGCAAGATTTAAGGGCTAGCCCATTCGTTGATCATCATTCGGTGCTACGTGTGCAATCCCGCCTAGCGTGGAGCGCCGTGATAGTAGCTTATTGTGAATATCACATGAGGTATTATCATGTCGCTTACTCTACCAACACAGTATACTGAAGCTGCAAATGCGGCGCTGAAGTACCTGGGCGGGTCTTTTAACGAAGCCATCCGGTACTTGGGGCGCAATGTCACATGGCCCGATCAGGCGGCGGCTGGCGTATTCAGCATGCCGGTATGGACGGCTATGACAGCGGGCAGCATCACGGACGGCACGCCCGTAACTAACCTGCTGAATAACACATACAAGGTGTTCACCGTGGCCGAATGCCAGGCGACTATCAGCCTTACGCCAATGCAGGCGGGCGGGCCAATGCTTGACGGCGCTAACATGGTGAAGGCGAACATGGCGCAGGTGGAGAGCATCTACCTTGCCGCGTTCGAGTCCTACATCGCTGCGTTAATCGCGGCTACCCCGACACAGTCAAATACCCTGACTGCGGGCTACGCGAACTTCAAGGGCGCGACGGCCACCGAGCTGGGTATCTTCGCGAATACGCTCGTTACCACAGCGGCTAACCGCAACGGCGACTGTAGTGAATTCCGGTGCTTCATGCATCCGACAGCCTACGGCTACTTCTTCGATGCTGTGGCGCGGCTGTATAGCTCTGCCAGCGGATTCAACATCAGCTCAGGCGGGCTGCTTACCGTATTCGGATGCCCGATCATCCCGGCGACGGCTGCAACGTCAACCAGCTTTGGCGGCGCGTCTACACCGTGCGCATTCATCGTTCACCCGGAAGGCGCGCCATTGGTGCTTGGTCCTGTGAAGCTGCACGGCGGCGGGGCGATGTATGCCAGCGATGCCACGGTCAAGTGGATCATGACGGGCATCTACGCCCACGATGCCGACGCGCAAGTCGCGCTGACCGGCGAAATCCTGAACGCAGCGAGCTAAACAATGGCTAACACCTATACAACTGAGACGGTCTTACAGCGCGTTAAACTCGGTGTGAATGACACCGCGAATGCTTGGTTGACTGATATCCAGTACAACACGTTTATCGTTAACGCGATTGTGCAGGCCGATGCAGTTCATAGGTTTACACTAGCTGGTACGGGGCTGTGGCAGTTGCAAGGCGGTATCTACGGAGGCAACCCGTATGTTATCCAATTTGCAGCACCCACAGCCCCATTTACCGGCGCGGGTACGAACTGTACCTACAACCTTAGCTGCTGGGGTACGCTCACGGCAAGCGCGGCGGATACCAGCGCGTACTACGACATAACAGGCGCTATCGTGGATTATGCCGCGATCATGGCTGAGCTTAACTTTTGGCTGGCGCAGCATCGCGCGCTACAGATTGCCACCAGCACGGGGCAGGATGTAGGCAGCACAGCGCGATATCTAATCGAAGCATCTAACCGCTGGGCTGGCATCAGCTCAGGCGGCAAGTATTACGGAGGCACGCGGTGAAAGCGATCCATGTTGACGGCTACGGCGATAAGTGGCTGATTAGCCTATTACCGGATAACCCGTGGAGTCCGCGTATCACGGTGCATCGCATTGGCGGCATTGCTCAGACGTATGACACCGAAGCGCAGGCGAACGCCGTCATTGCCACGCTGACGCCACCGGACAGGCAAGGCGTGCCGCGTGCGGTACTGCCACCGCTTGACCCAGACGAGAAACCTAAGCGGGTGAAGCGTGACTAGCTATCAGCTCAGCAGCAAGCGCGGCGGATGGGATGGCCCACTTCGCGTTAAGTTGGAGCTGAATAAGGCCACGCTGATCGAGTCGTTTGCGAACGCCGCGCCGGTGGGCGGGCATACGCACGATCAACTCAGCAGTACGAAGTACACAGACACCCGCGTTCGTTATCCGCGCCAAGGCGGGCGGCTCAAGTCGTTTATCGGTGGCGGTGGTATCGGCAAGTGGAATGTCTTTTACAACAGGGACGGCTCATTCGACCGAGCCAGTATTAGCATCTTCTTGCCGTATGCCGCAATCATCGAACGCGGCGGGCAGGTTCCCGCGGTATGGCCGGTAGCTGGATTGAAGTACACGAAAGGCGGCAAGGCGAAGTATCGCACGCGGCTAATGCACTTCAACGCGGGCGGCGGCGATAAGTTTTCCATGTACCGCAAGGGCTACACAATCAAAGGCCAGGGCTACGTAGAGCGCGGATTCAACGACTACTGCAATAAGTCAGGCAGCGCGGGCGGCATGAAGGTAGGCTGGATTGACGGCACGAATAAAGCATATGGCGGTATCAGCTAATGGCTAGTAGCAAGACGTCATTATGGGAAGCAGCGCTAGTTACGCAGCTCGCGGTAACGGCCAATACGACGCTGGTAGCAGCTTACGCCGGGACTGTGCAGCCCGTCACGGCGTTCCCGGTGGCCTTCGTAATCTCGCGCGGCGATGAGGAAGAGATCGAGTTCGATGTTAATCGCTACGTGACTTGCAATGAGAAGGCGCACGTGCTTGTACAAGGCAAGAGCGCCGATCAAGTACGATATGCTATCGAAAAGTGCATGACCGCGCTGCTGCCTTACATTTCGACCAACGCCATGCACGCGCTAGGCGTGATCAACTTCCGCCCCGAGTCGCGCATCATGCCTGATACGACTAACCCGCCCGCGAATGATATCTACGAAGGCGAAATTATCTTCAGCCTAAAGGTGAGGTACACGTACTAATGAAAGACACGGCGATTGTATCAACGCTAAACGGCTACGCCGTCGCTTGGGATGGCGTCCTAGACGAGCATCGCTTCGACACCCGCCAAGACGCCAAGCGGCACTTGCAGGAATTGTACACGCATCCGCAGATGCGCCCGCATAAACTTAAGGTGGTAGATACTACCACGAAGGATAAGTAATCATGGCATACACACGTTACGTGGTGAATCAATCGCTGGGCTGGGCTGCGGGTACATACGGCACGCCGGTCGCGGCTGCGAACCATCCCGTGTTCGACCTGAGCACAAATCCGATGGTATCCAAAACCATCGCCCATGGCGAAATGATCGGCGCATATTTCCCGTCCCCTTCGCGCAAGGGCGGCTCGTGGTCGGAGATTAAGTTCAAGTCTTTGCTCTACGGGCAAACCGGCGACGTGCCAAGCGAAATCGGCGCGCTGCTTCGCGCTTGCGGATTCTATGAGTCAGGCACCACGCTGTTTACTTACACGCTTGGCAATCCGCACCTGGCAGGCACGCTGCCCACGACGCTAACTATGGCGTGTGCTGATCCGATTGACCTGACGTGGAATCTGGATAGCCTCCAATACATTGCGTTAAACTGCGTCGGGCGCGCTGTGATCCACTTCGAAGCGGGCGAGATTCCGTATGTGGAGTTTGATTTCCGTGGGCAGGTTGCAACGAGCTACTACACGGAAACGGCGGCGGCGTTATCCCTCACAATGGGCGCTACTCCCGTAGCAAGCGGCGCGGCTACGCTGACAGTGACTACCAACACGGGCGCGGCATACAGCCCCGTAGTGCGTTCCCTGGTAATTGACACAGGCGCGACGATTGACAGCCGCGAGGATCTAAACGGCGCGGGTGGATTCAGCCAGCCGATTATCACGCGGTTCTCCCCAACCGCTACACTCGCGCTTGAAGCGGACTTGCTTGCGAGCTATGACATGTCCGCAGTATGGCGCAATTACAGCAAGCAAACAATCGCCTGGGTGCATAATCCTGGCGCGGCTACCGGGCAGGTCATTACCGGCAGTTTCGAAGGCGAAGTCAGCGAAGATCCATCGCACAGCGAAGTTAACGGTAAGCTCATGGTGACGGGCAAGCTCATGCAGTACGCAGGTGAGACACTTCCCAGCATGGTATGGAGCTAAGCATTGACGGATACCCGCAAGCTGAAGATTGATGTAAGCGCTGATACCAGCCAAGCTGACGCCGCGCTAAAGAAAACTGAGGCTATAGGCGATCAAGTTGCGGGCGGTGTAACTAGTTCGATCAACAAGAGCATCGTCGGTATTACGAGTGCCATTTCGCTGATACAGGACGCATACCAGGCTGTCGAAGGCGCGCTGAATTCGGTCGTTGCGGCGTCAATCGAACATGAAAACTCGCTCACCAGGCTTGAGGCAGTAGCGGGCGATAGCCTGACGGAAGTTGTTACCTATGCCAATCAGCTAGAATCGCAGCTCGCCAAAGATAACGATTTGTTTATCGAAATGGGAGCGAAGCTGGCGGCTATCACAGGCGCGCGTGGTAAAGAGCTAACAGACATGATGCAGCTCACGGTACAAGTGAGCAATCTAACAGGGCAGTCGTTTGAGGCGGCGGCCAAGCAGGTAGCTAAGTTCGTTGAATCAGGCAAAGCCATACGCGGATTGAATATTGATATCGGCGGCGCCGCCACTCAATCGGAACGGTTAGCCGCTGGCATTGAGAAAACTAAATCCGGTATGGATTTGGGCGTAGCATCCGCTGGTACTTATTCGGGCAGGCTTGAAGCCGTCAAGCTGGCGCTGGATAATATGAACACGGTCATTGGCGATACGATTACCAAGAACGATGAAGTTAATCGGCTAATGATTGTATCTAAGGAGATGCTCGACAAGCTGGCGAGTGAGGACTGGTCAGCGCTTGGCGAGCAGGTAGGCACCGTGGCCGCGCTTGGCGAGGTGCTGATTGAACTCGGACAGATACTCGATGATCTGCAAATTAAAGAAGTTGTTACCTTCGCATTCGGCGAATTGGGCGATTCCATTCGCGGGCTTGTTGGATACTTCCATGATCTAGGCGCTGGTATCGAGAAGGTGAAAATACTTCTCGGGCAGAGCAAAGAAACGATGGAGGAGTTTCACAAGAAGGAGCTGCAATGGAACTATGACTGGATGCAGCGTACCTACAACTATCGCACATTCGCCACCCAAGCCGAAAAGGATATGCTCGACGCGCAGTATAAGGCGTTGGGCGTCACGGTTAAAGAGGCAGAGGAAACCAAGAAGGTCGCCGACAATGTAGGGGTAGCGGGTGAAAATGCGGAAGGCTTTGGCGACAGTATGGGCAAGGCCGTTACCTACACCGAGCAACTTAACGCCCGCATAGATGCGCTTATCCCCAAAGAGACATACCGCAACATCCAAGAAAAGCAGGCCGCAGAGGAACGGCTGAAGTGGGATAAAGAGTTCGCCGAAATGGATGCGCGTTTCGACAAGGCCGCAGAGGAACGGGCGGCGGCGCGCAAGACACAGCACGACGCGGACGTACAGACGATCAAGGATTTGGTTGCACTATATGCGGAGCTAGACGCGGGCGGGAAGAAGTGGCTTGAAGATCAATTCCCGCTAATGAAAACGTGGGTTACACAAGTTGAGGCCATGCGCGATCCTGTAGACAAGCTACGCGATGCGCTAATGGGCGCTGTGCAATCTGCTACAGACTTGTACAATGCATTCAACGCGAGCATAGGCGGGCATGGCAGCATAACGACCGTGGGGGGAACGTCTAGCGGCGGCGTCAGCGCGACAGTAGGCCAGCCCGCTGGCACATTCAAGGGCTCGCAAGGGTACTACACTATGGATGAAAGGGGCAATGCTCAACTCGTGCAGCCATACGAAACACCGGCGGTGTCTACTACTTCGACAGGCGGCGACGGAACGATTACCGCAACAATATCGACAAAGGGAAGCAGCGCGGCGAATCCCATATACACGAAGATTGTAGGGGGTAGCGACTCCCCGGCGGTGGCATAATGGCAACAAGCGCAATCACCATTGCAGTGAATAACCCGTATGCCACGGCTGGCACGGCGTCGCTTACCACGGGCGGTGGCTGGGCTAACAACAACTACTGCCTCATGGTAGTGGCGAACTACAACAGTAGCGGCTACGATCATGACGGCATGGGCTGGGCAGCGGCTAGCAAGTTCAACAGCGTCACGGTGTCAGGCGCTACTAACGACGCCATCGTATTACCATTCACGGCGGCTGATCCTATCCCTATCTCGTATGACATATACTACCGCGTTGGGACTACTATCACGCTGGGGACTGACGTGCTCACGCATGCGGGCAGTTGCGCGGGCAGCTTAAGCACGGTTACGCTTAACTCGCCAGACGATGCGCACACAACGACATTCGCAGCGGCGCAAACCAGCTTCGACCTAGACCCTGTCGTGCTTGTGCCAGGGCCGCGAAAGAACGTCACGCGCGCGTATAACGGGCTGCTTAGCTCGCTGAGCTACGCGACAGAGCATATGCATGAATCGCTGACGGTCAACACGCAGGCCAGCTCTACGCCTTGCAGCGTGGCTAACTGGCGCATTCTGCAAAAGATCGCGCGCGGGAATATCCGCGTGCTGATTACAGACGGCGACACCGACGCGGACGTGTTGACGTGGACATGCAAACTAGACCCCGGCGCGTTTGTGCAGAGCGCATTCAAGGGTAACGGCGCAATCTCACTGCCCTTTATTGTGGAATCGGAGACATACCATGCGTAAGAAAGAACTACTCGCACGTATCGAAAAACTAGAGCAGGAGCTAGCGGAGATTCGCGCCACTGCCCCGTTCGTGTACATCCCGTATGTACCGCGTGACACCACCGCCGCGCCGTACATCCCCTGGCCGAATCCATATCCCGCGACCACAATCTTATATACCGGGGGAACGCAA
>Ga0172380_10005158_pt1 | contig 16099 bp, 17 predicted proteins | sample Leawe162metaG_FD_119747 | JGI IMG/M metagenome (GOLD analysis project Ga0172380, IMG submission 119747) | Leachate microbial communities from a municipal landfill in Southern Ontario, Canada - Leachate well 162 metaG | ecosystem: Engineered > Solid waste > Landfill > Unclassified | place...
ATGCGAAGCGAACAACATTGAAGAGCCTTGTGCGGGAATTCCGCACGCAGGGATCCGTGAGGGGGCAGTTGGGTAACTGGCTGTCCTACCTTGATCACACAAGTGTCAGGGCAGAGGCGAGCGTAGGTTTGCTCCCTTCTCCCGCAGGCGGGAGAAGGGCCGGGGATGAGGGTGTTTGCGCTTCGGTAAGGCGTTGACTATGTGCAACGTCCCTCACCCCAACCCCTCCTCCCGCCTGCGGGGAGAGCGAAGCGAGGGGGGCGGAGCCGGCTTTTGGGCACTTGTGTATAACGATGAGCGCTCTGGCGTGGGAATGCAGCCAGGGACGCTCCGCGTCCCGATATAGAAAATGATGTAGCGGGGGCGCAGGAAAATCACCCCAGCAGTCCCGACCACTGCACTGCCCAGTATTCCATCGGGTCGCGTTTGAAGCCGCTCTTGGCGTATTGGTGCCAGCGTCCGACGACGAAGCACAGCAGCAGGTTGGCTTTGGCGGCGACGTCGATGGCGGTGGGGATTTCGTTCTGGCTTTGGGCGATGCGCAGGGATTGTTTCAGGGTGGTTTCCAGGCGGTCATGCAGTTGGTTGATGCGCGCTTGCAGGCGGTCGTTTTCATGCACCAGCGCATCGCCGATCAGCACCCGCACCATGCCGGGGTTTTTCCGGGCAAAGCCGAGCAGCAGGGTCAGGATGGCCTCCACCTGTTTGACTCCACCATGCTCGTCGGTGGTGATCTTGTTAATCAAGCTGAACAAGGTCTGTTCGGTGAAGTCGATCAAGCCCTCGAACATTTGCGCCTTGCTGGCAAAATGGCGGTAGAGCGCCGCTTCGGAAACGCCGGTCTTGGCGGCGAGGCCGGCGGTGGTGATTTTTTCGCCGTTAGGTGCTTCCAGCATCTGGGCGAGAACTTGCAGGATTTGCAGTTTCCGTTCTCCGGGTTTGGCTGCCATGGTTTTTCCTTATATGTCGGTGCTATATGTATACTTTGCGCGGGGGTAATTGTCCGGTTGGATCGCCCCTGCGGGCGCTGCTTACCGTGTTGCACCCCGCTTAGGAACAATCCAAGCCGGGCAATTACCCCCGCGCAAGGCATAGATTGCCTATGAGTTGCTGCGCCAGTTTTTGGGACAGCGTTTCGATATTGTCTTGGATCCCTACATCCCTGGCCTGTGTCACCCGCAAGCCCTGGTAGCCGCACGGATTGATCGCGTCGAACGGGGTTAAGTCCATGTCCGCGTTGAACGACAGGCCGTGATAGCTGCCGGTGCTTTTTATTTTGAGTCCGAGCGCGGCGATTTTTGCGCCGTTGACGTAAATGCCCGGCGCTTTTTCGCGCCGCTCGCCGGTTACGTTGTATTCCGCCAGCAAGTCTATCACCGCCTGCTCCAGGCGGCGCACCAATGTCTTTGCGCTCAGAGCTTGCCGCCGCACGTCGAGCAGTATATAGGCGACGATCTGTCCCGGCCCATGATAGGTGATTTGCCCGCCCCGGTCGGTCTTGACCAGCGGAATCCCGTTTTCGTGCAGCAGATGCTCCGGCTTGCCGGCTTGCCCCAGCGTATAGACCGGCGGATGCTGCAATATCCACAGTTCGTCCGGCGTCTGTGCATCACGTCGTGCGGTAAATTCGCGCATTGCCGCCCAGGTTGGCAGGTATTCCACCAAGCCGAGATTGCGGGTAATGAGTGATGGGTGAGGGGTGATGGGCATCGCTCCCGGTATTTCACCGCTACCCCATTTCTCCTCACTCCTCACTCCTCACTCCTCGCTCCTTACTTATAACGCCATCACCACCATAGGATGCCCGGTAATTTCCCGGTACAGATCGTCCAGTTGTTGCTGCGAGGTGGCGCAGATGGTGCAGGTTAGCGACAGGTAGCGTCCGCCTTTGCTGGAACGCATTTCCATGGTCGCCATATCGAAATCCGGCGCGTGGCGCAACACCAGTTTGGTCATGGTGGCGGCGAAATCGTCCTGGGTTTCGCCCATTACTTTGATGGGGAAATCGCAGGGAAATTCGAGTAGTGAAATTTCCATATTAAAGGCAGTGCTGAGTTCTTGAGTGCTGAGTTCCTGAGTGCTGAGTTGTGAGTGAAAAGCATCGCGAGCGATTCACATACTCAGGACTTTTAACTCAGGACTCAGGACTGTTTTTCGGCACTGTTTCTATTCCTCATTACGTTGGTCTTGTATTCCTGATAAAGTTGGTACATCTTGCGGAATACCGCGCCGGGCTTGCCGTTTCTGACCGGTTGGCCGTCCAGCGTGGTGATGGCCAGCACTTCCTTGCTTGATGAAGCCATCCACAGTTCCTGCGCGCTACGCACTTCGAATTCGGAAATTTCACGTATTTCGCAGGCGATGCCGTTGGCGTTGGCCAATTCCAGCACTATGTCGTAAGTGATACCGGGCAGCATCAGATGTCCCTTGGGCGGCGCCAGCAATTTGTCGTTGCGCACGACGAATATGGTGCTGGCCGTGCCCTCGCTTAAGAATCCTTCGCGCAACAGGACGGTTTCGACCGCTTCGGCATCCACCGCCAATTGGCGCAGCAATACGTTGGGCAGCAGCGATATCGCCTTGATGTCGCAACGCAGCCAGCGGTTGTCCGTCGCACTCACCACCGCTATGCCGCGCTCCACCGATTCCAACGGCGGCGGGTTGAGCGGGGTGAGCATCATGAATACGGTGGGCGCGACCCCCTGGGGAAATGCGTGGTCGCGCGGCGCTACGCCGCGCGTGATGTGCAGGTAGAGCGACATATCCTCGTCGGAGTTGCGGGCGATCAGATCGAAGATGCGCTGTTCCCATTCGGCCTCGCTATGCGGGTTGGCGAGGCGGATGCCGTCCAGGCTGTATTGCAGGCGCGCCAGATGGTCCCCGAGACGGAACGGGCGGCGCGAATAGACCGGTATGAGTTCGTATACGCCGTCGCCGAAAATGAAGCCACGATCCAGCACCGGGATGCAGGCTTCTTCCAGGGGCAAGTATAGTCCGTTCAGGTAAACAGTCATGGCTGGAGATTTTTTATCATTTGAGGAAGAGTTTCAGGCTGTCCCAACTGCGCTTGAATATGTTGGCGACCGGGATGTTTTCCAATGCCTCCAGCGGGTATTCGGCGAACGGCTGGTCTCCCACCGTGAGTTTGATGACGCCCACCGCATCGTTCGCGGAAAGCGGCGCCAGTAAAGGCTGCTTGCTGACCATTACGGCTTTCAGTTGGGGATACTGCCCCTTGGGTAGGGAAACATAAATATCTTTTCCCACGCCGGCCTTGAGCGTGTTCTGGCTGCCTTTCCAGACCGGCAGGGTGGCGACGGTCTGGCCTTTTTCATAGAGACGGTGGGTGTCGAAATACTGGAAGCCGTAGTTCAGCAGTATCTGGCTTTTTGAGGCACGCGCGCTTTCCGAGGCCGTGCCCAGCACCACCGAGATCAGTCGCCGCGTGTCGCGTTTCGCCGAGGCGATCAGGCAGAAACCGGCGCTTTCGGTATGGCCGGTCTTGATGCCGTCCACGGTCGGGTCCAGCCATAGCAGGCGGTTGCGGTTGGGTTGGCTGATGTTGTTGTATTTGAAGTCTTTCAGCGAGTAATACGGGTAATATTCCGGGAAATCGCGGATGATGGCGCGCGCCAGCAGGCCCAGGTCGAACGCGGTGGAGTAATGCTGGGGGTTGGGCAGGCCGGTGACGTTCATGAAATGGGTGTTTTTCATGCCGAGTTTTTGCGCCTGTTCATTCATGTGCTGGACGAATGCTTCTTCGCTGCCGTCGATGCCTTCCGCCAGCGCGATGCAGGCATCGTTGCCGGATTGCACGATCATGCCGCGGATCAGGTCTTCCACTTTCACTGGGACGTTGAGCCGGATGAACATGCGCGAGCCTTCCGCGCGCCAGGCGCGCTCGGACACCGCCAGGGGCTGATTGAGGCGGATGCGCTCCTGGCGCACGGCGGTGAAAGTCAGGTAAGCCGTCATCAGCTTGGTGAGCGAAGCCGGCTCTATCCGTTCAGTGGCGTTTTGCTGCGCCAGCGTCTGGCCGCTATGGTAATCCAGCAACAGGTAGCTGCGCGCGGCAATCGCCGGCGCGGGAGGGGGCTGCGGCGCCGGTGCTGCGGCGAGCGCCTGGGCGCCCAGCAGCGCGAGAAGGGAGAAAATTAGGAAGCGTATCATTTTGGGCAGATTTTACCTTATTAGCGGGAAATCACCACCGCATTGACGTTCAGCGCCTTGCGGATTTCGGCGGCGGCCTGGTCGGCGCCGGCTATGTTGGGGTAGGGGCCGGCGCGCACCTTGAACAGGCCGCCCTGCGGCATAACCTGTAGCTTGTCGGCGAATTGCGCCATATCCATTCCGAGTTTACTGCGGAATTGCTCGGCATTTTCCTGCACGCTGAATGCACCCAACTGCACGTAAACCCCGCCATTCTCGGGCGCTGTCGTGAACGCCTGCGCGGCATTGGCCGGCTGGGGTGCTGCGGCAAGCGCCGCCTCCGGCTTGGGGTTCGCCGGAGGTGGCGCTACGACCGGATTGCGCGGATCGAGCGCCTCCACTTGAACTTGCAGGCTGCCATTCTGGAGTATGCCCAATTTGTGCGCTGCTGTGTAGGAAACGTCGATCAACCGTTCTTCGTGGAACGGGCCGCGGTCGTTGATGCGCACCACCACCGATTTGCTGTTGGCCGCATTGGTGACGCGGGCGTAGCTGGGGATAGGCAGGGTGCGGTGCGCCGCCGTCATCGCGTACATGTCGTAAGGCTCGCCGCTGGAAGTGCGGCTGCCGTGATAGCGCCGGCCATACCAGGATGCCGCGCCGGTTTCGCGGTAGGGATGCAGTTCGGTGTCCGGCGTGTAGGCTTGCCCGAGGACGATATAGGGGCGGTTGGCAAAGCGGTGCAACGGCTCCAGCCGGGGCGTTGCGTCGGGAATCGCGTCCAGGTTGGGGGGCGGATTGTCGCCCGGTCCGTCGTCCTTGTAATAGCCGCCGCCGGGTTTGGGTGCGGCGCGTTCCGTTGCTGTTTGCGCCGTCGGCGGTTGCGTTGCCGCCGGTGCAGGCGCGGATGACGGCGCTATTGCCACCGGCGCCGGACGGGGCGCGCCGGCGCAGCCGGCGAGCGCCGATAGCAACACCGGCGCGGCCATGCCGATCCGTAAGCTGAAATTCGGTTTTCTCATGTTTGCACCAACTTTCTATGGGTATGGATGCTCATCAATATGCCAAAGCCGAGCAACAGGGTGACGATGGAGGTGCCGCCGTAGCTTACCAGCGGCAGCGGCACGCCGACCACCGGCAGGATGCCGCTGACCATGCCCATGTTGACGAACGCATAAGTAAAGAATGTGAGTGTGACGCTGCCTGCCAGCAAGCGGCTGAACAGCGTCGGCGCCTTCATCGCGATCAACATGCCGCGTCCGATTGCCAGCAGGTACAGGAAGAGCAGCAGCAAGTTGCCGAGCAAACCGAATTCTTCCCCATATACGGCAAAAATGAAATCGGTGGTGCGCTCCGGCAGAAAGTCGAGGTGCGCCTGCGTGCCTTTGAACCAGCCTTTCCCGAATATGCCGCCGGAGCCTAGCGCAATGGTCGATTGGATGATGTGATAGCCGGTGCCGAGCGGGTCTTGCGTCGGGTCGAACAAGGTCAGGATGCGTTGCCGCTGGTAATCGTGCAACACCGACCACAACACCGGCGCGCTTAACGCACCGGCCACGAGCAAGGCCAGCATTACGCGCCAGCTTAAGCCGGCGAGAAACAGCACGTAAAATCCCGATGCCAGGATCAGCGTCGCAGTGCCGAGATCGGGTTGCCTCACTATCAGTCCCACCGGCAGCAACAGCAATGCGGCTGCGGTGGCGAAGTCCTTGAAGTTGAGGGTTTTCTCGCGCCGTTCCAGGAACCATGCCAACATCAGCGGAATCGCGAGCTTCATCAGTTCGGAAGGCTGGATGCGCGTGACCCCGATATGCAGCCAGCGCCGCGCGCCATGGCTGACTTCGCCGAACAGCGCCACGCCGATCAGCAGCAACAGCCCCGCCGCATAGGCCGGCAGCGCGAAGCGCGCCAGATGTTGCGGCGGTACGTTGGCCACCGCCCACATCACCCCGAAGGCGACCAGCATGTTGACCGCCTGACGCATCACCATGCCGATATCCTGTCCCGATGCGCTGTACAGCACGACTAGCCCGACCAGCATCAAAGGCAGCAACGTGACCAGCAGGGGCAGGTCGATATGCCGCACCAGGCGCGTCCATACGCGCCTAGTCATGGTCTTCGTCCTCCGTCTCCGCGTCGGTGGGTGTGACGGCCTCGCTTTGCGGCAATTTGCCCAGCAGGTAATAGTCGAGTATCTGGCGCGCTATCGGCCCTGCCGTCGATCCGCCATGGCCGCCGTTTTCCGCGATGATGGCCAGCGCGATTCGGGGGGCGTCCGCCGGTGCGTAGGCGATGAACAATGCATGGTCGCGGTTGCGTTCCGCCACGCGGCTTTCGATGTATTTCTCGTTTTGCTTGATGGCCACTACCTGCGCCGTGCCGGTTTTGCCCGCGACCAGGTAAGGCGCGCCGGCGCCGACGCGCGCTGCGGTGCCGCCCGGCTGTGTCACGTCTATCATCGCCAGATGCACCCGCTCCAGATTTTCCGCCTTGAACGGCTGACCGCTGATGATTTTGAGCGGCATGTTGGTGGAGCGTCCGTTTTTGCTGTCCTGGATGCTGCGCACTAGGTGGGGCTGGACGGCGATTCCCTTGTTTGCCAGGATCGCGGTGGCGTAGGCGAGTTGCAACGGGGTCGCGAGGTTGTAGCCTTGCCCGATGCCGACGCTGATGGTGTCGCCGGCATACCATTTTTGCTTGTGGCGTTTCATTTTCCATGCGCGCGACGGCAGCAGCCCGGCTGCCTCGCCTTCGATATCGATGCCGGTTTTTTTGCCGAAGCCGAAGCGTCCGATGAAATTAAAGATGTTGTCCGGGCCGAGATCGTTGGCCAGTCCATAGTAGTAAGTATCGCACGAGATTACGATGGATTTGTGCAAATCCACCGAACCATGCCCGCCTTTTTTCCAATCGCGGTATTGGTGGCTGCTGCCGGGCAGCGTGAAAAAGCCGGGATCGGAAATGGTGTAGGAAGGGCTACGCTTGCCCAGATCCAGCCCGGCGAGCGCCATGAACGGTTTGAAGGTCGAGCCGGGCGGATATTGGCCGCGTAACGCGCGGTTGTTGAGCGGTTTATCGGGAGAATTGTTGAGGGTATCCCAATTGGTCGGATCGATGCCGTCGATGAACAGGTTGGGGTCGAATCCCGGTTTGCTGACGAAGGCCAGAACCTCGCCGTTTTTCGGATCAATTGCCACCATCGCGCCGCGGAACTGGCCGAAGGCTTTTTCCGCCACTTCCTGTAGGCGGATGTCGAGTGTCAAATACAGGTTGTTGCCGGAAACCGGCGGTCGCTGATTCACCACCCGCACCGCCCGCCCACCGGCATCAATCTCGACTTGTTGAAAGCCGGTTTCTCCGTGCAGCTGTTTTTCGTATTTCTGCTCGATACCGAGCTTGCCGATATGGTCGCTGCCTTTGTAATTCGACAGGTCTTCGCCTTCCTCCAGCAAGTCCAGGTCTGCGTCGTTGATGCGCCCGATATGGCCGAGCGCGTGGGAAGCCAATTCCCCCTTGGGGTAATGGCGGAACAGGCGCGCCTTGATTTCCACGCCGGGAAAACGGTAGCGGTTGGCGGCGAATTTCGCCACTTCGACATCGTTCAGGCGCGAACGGATAGGCAGGCTTTCGAAATTGCGGCTTTCTTCGAGCAGTTTCTTGAAACGCTTGCGGTCGCGCGCGGCGATGTCGATGATTTCGGTCAGACTGTTGATCGTTTCTTCCAGGTCGGCTACTTTGCTCGGCGTGATTTCCAGCGTGTAGGCGGAATAGTTGTGCGCGAGTATCACGCCGTTGCGGTCGAGAATCAAGCCGCGGTTGGGCGCCACGGGGATGATGGATATGCGGTTGTTCTCCGCCAGCGTCTGGTAATGCTCATGCTCGACCATTTGCAGGTAGAAAAAGCGTAGCGCCAACAACGAAAACAGCAGCAGCACGAACAGCGCCCCAACTGCCAGCCTGACCCTGAAATGATAGAGTTCCTGCTGGTGATTTTTCAGTTCGGTGCGCTGGGTCATCCTAATCTCTGGGGGCAGAAGACAGAGGACAGAGGACAGAAGACAGATTTCGCGGAGGTTATGCCTTGCGCGGGGGAAATTGTCCGGATTGGATTGTTCCCAGCGGGATGCAATGCAAGGCGCAAACTCGGCAGGCGCATTGCAGTCGGGAGCGACTCAACCGGACAATTGCCACTGCGCACGGCATATCTGTCCTCTGTCCTCTGTCTTCTGTCTTCTGGCAAGGTCATATCTGGTCGCGTTTCGGCTCGGCCTTTTGCGGCAGTTGCAACAACAGCGTGAGCAACGGCCACAGCAGCGCGCCGGTGACGCTGGAGGCGAAATAGCTCATGCCGCTGAATGCGGCGCCCGTGGCCAGACGGATCAGCAAAGTCATAAACTGCAACAGCAATAGCAGCAGCAACGCGTAAAAAGTTTGCTGCCACGGCGAAAACAGCAGGATGCGGCGATGCAGGATCAACGCAATGTACACCGCCAGGGAATAAGCCAACGCATTCTGGCCGAACAGCACACCATCCGCGACATCGATCATCAAGCCCATCGCCCACGCCACCCCTAACCCCATGCGGCGCGGCTCGCGTATGCTCCAGAACAGCAGGATCAACGCGACGAAATCGGGGCGCAGCAACAGCGCGATTCCGCTCCACGGCAGCAAATTCAGCATCAGCCCGATGAACAGGCTGAGCGCCATGAACGACGCCTTTGCCGGCTTCAGGAGTTCTTGCGTGGCGGCGCCGTTAGCGTGCAATTCCACCCCCCCGTTTCACTTTGCCCTTGATCACCGGTTTCGCCGGCGGCTCCAGCAGCGGCGCGGCTAGTGTCTGGAATTCCTTGCGCCGGTCGCCGACGATCACCAGCACCTGCTTGTGCAGCCCGACGCCGGCGCTCGGCGTGCAGATGATGCGGGCGAAGGCCACGGCGGCGTTGCGCTCGATTTTCGACACCACCGCGACCGGCAGGCCGGCGGGATAAATCCCTTCGATGCCGGAAGTCACCACCACGTCGCCGGTCTGGACATCGGCGTTCATCGGCGTGAAGGCCAGCCCCAGCGTACCGTCCGCCCCTTGCCCGAAGGCAATCGCGCGCATGCCGTTGCGCAGGATTTCGACCGGTATCGCCTGATCTTTGTCGGTAAGCAGGGTGATTTCGCTGCTGAACGGGTAGGCGCGCGTCACTTGGCCGATCACGCCGATATCGTCGACCGCCGGCTGGCCGGTGGCGATGCCATGCACGGTGCCCTTGTCGGCGATGATTTTGTGCGAGAACGGGTCGCGTCCGGCATACAGCACATCCGCCAGGAGCAAAGTCTGGGCGGACTGCTGGCGGGCGTCGAGCAGCTTGCGCAAATGGGCGTTTTCCGTCTGCGTGGCCTGGTAGCCCTGTAATTGCGCGGCATGTTGCAATTCCTGCTGTTGCAGGCGGTCGTTTTCCCTTTGCAGGAAAGCCTGGGAAATAAAAAACCCGCCGACCCGCTCAGCCAATTCCGACGGCGCGTTGGCCAGACGCTGCAGCGGCGAGACGATCACCGCCACGCCTTGGCGCAGCACCGACAAATAATTTTGATATATATCGCCAACCATCAACACGATGGAGAGCGCGGCAAAAAAAGCAAAGCGTGCAAGGGTGCTGGGGCCGCGCTTGAAAAAGGGGGGAGGGTGGTGATCCATCTTTGTTCAGGGCTGAGTGCTGAGTTCCGAGTGCTGAGTAAAAACCATCGCATAGCGATTCAACGAACTCAGGGCTTTCAACTCGGGGCTCAGAACTTTCAACTTAGCACTCGGGACTTTCAACTCAGCACTCGGGACTCTACTCAACACTCAGGACTTTCAACTCAGCACTCAGCACTCGGAACTCAGCACTCAAGAGCACTCGGCACTGAATTTTAGTCATTGGTGAAGACGGTGCCCAGCCTGTCCATTTCTTCCAGCGCGCGCCCCGAGCCGCGCACCACGCAGGTGAGCGGTTCGTCGGCGACCACCACCGGCAAGCCGGTTTCTTCCATCAGCAAGCGGTCCACATCGCGCAGCAATGCACCGCCGCCGGTCAGCACCATGCCTTTTTCGGCGATGTCCGCACCGAGTTCCGGCGGGGTTTGTTCCAGCGCCTTTTTAACCGCGCCAACGATGATGTTGAGCGGGTCGGTCAGTGCTTCGAGAATTTCGTTGCTGGAAATGGTGAAGCTGCGCGGAATGCCTTCCGCCAGATTGCGCCCCTTGACTTCCATCTCGCGCACTTCGGAGCCGGGAAAGGCCGAACCGATTTCCTTCTTGATCGCTTCGGCGGTGGTTTCGCCGATCAACATGCCGTAATTGCGGCGGATGTAGTCGATAATCGCCTGATCGAATTTGTCGCCGCCGACCCGCTCCGATCCGGCATAGACCATGCCGCCGAGCGAGATCACGCCGACCTCGGTGGTGCCGCCGCCGACATCCACCACCATCGAGCCGGTCGCCTCCGCCACCGGCAAATCGGCGCCGATTGCCGCCGCCATCGGCTCCTCAATCAGATACACCTGGCGCGCGCCGGCGCCTATCGCCGATTCGCGGATCGCGCGGCGTTCCACCTGGGTGGAGCCGCTCGGCACGCAGATGATGATGCGCGGGCTGGGCGACAACATGCGCGAATCGTGGATCTTCTTGATGAAATACTTGAGCATTTGCTCGGTGATGGTGAAATCGGCGATCACGCCGTCCTTCATTGGGCGTATTGCGGTGATGTTGCCCGGCGTGCGCCCTAACATGCGCTTCGCCTCCAGGCCTACCGCCTGTATCGTTTTCTTGGCGTTGGGGCCGCCTTCCTGGCGGATGGCGACGACCGACGGTTCGTCCAGCACGATGCCCTTGCCGCGCACGTAAATCAACGTGTTTGCGGTGCCGAGGTCAATCGCCAGATCGGTGGAAAGGTAGCCGCGTAAAAATCCAAACATACTTACTTAACCTGTCAACAAGCTGCGTCAATTAAAGGAATTATGATACCATTTTAAAGGCAATCATTTAAAGAGATAGAAGGTTTTTTATGTCGTTGACGCTGGAAGACGTAAAGCGCATCGCCCACCTGGCGCGCGTAGAAATAGGCGAGGCCGAAGCGGAAGGCTATTTGCACCAGCTTTCCAACATCTTCGAACTGGTTGAACAGATGCAGGCGGTGGACACCACCGGCATCGAACCCATGGCGCACGCGCAGGATGTCGTGCTGCGGCTGCGCCCCGACATCGTATCCGAAACCGACCGGCGCGACGACTACCAATCCGTCGCCCCGCAAACGGAAGCGGGTTTGTATCTAGTACCCAAAGTAATCGAGTGAGGAGTCAGGAGTGAGGAGTGAGGAGTGCGAGAAGCCCTGGTTTGGCTCCTCACTCCTTAACTCCTCACTCCTCACAAAAAATGCTAAACGCCACCCTGAAAGAACTTTCCGCCCAACTGGCGGCGAAAAAAATTTCCAGCTATGAGCTGACCGGCGAATATCTCGCCCGCATCGCGCGCCTCAACCCCAGCCTCAATGCCTTCGTCACCATCGACGGGGAAAAGAGCCTGGCGCAGGCGCGCGCCGCCGACGCAATGATAGCGGCAGGCAACGCCGGCCCGCTCACCGGCATTCCTATCGCGCAGAAGGACATTTTCTGCGCGCAAGGCTGGCGCACCACCTGCGGCTCGAAAATGCTCGCTAATTTCGTCGCGCCCTACGACGCCCACGTGATTGAACAATTCAACCGCGCCGGCGCGGTGAACCTGGGCAAGACCAATATGGACGAATTTGCGATGGGGTCGAGTAATGAAACCTCGTACTTCGGCCAGGTTAAAAATCCGTGGGACACTAATGCCGTTCCCGGCGGCAGTTCGGGCGGCTCGGCGGCGTCGGTCGCGGCGCGGCTTGCACCGGCGGCGACCGGCACCGACACCGGCGGCTCCATCCGCCAACCGGCGGCGATGTGCGGCATTTCCGGTATCAAGCCGACTTACGGCACGGTGTCGCGCTACGGCATGATTGCCTTTGCCTCCTCGCTCGACCAGGGCGGTCCGATGGCGAAAAGCGCTGCGGATTGCGCGCTGATGCTCAACGTGATGACCGGTTTCGACCCGCGTGATTCCACCAGCCTGGAGCGCGAAAAAGAAGATTACACCCGCGATCTGGAGCGCCCTTTGAATGGCCTGAGAATCGGCCTGCCGCGGGAATACTTCGCAGCGGGCTTAAGCGCGGACGTAGCGCAAGCGGTGGAGGCGGCGCTCGCCGAATACCGCAAGCTCGGCGCCGTAATCGTTGACATCTCGCTACCCAATTCGAAACTGGCGATCCCGGTATATTACGTGCTCGCCCCGGCGGAAGCATCCAGCAACCTGGCGCGTTACGACGGCGTGCGTTACGGCTACCGCGCCCCGGAATACAACGATCTCGCCGACATGTACTGCAAAAGCCGCGCCCAGGGCTTCGGCGCCGAAGTCAAACGGCGCATCATGATAGGCGCTTATGTGCTGTCTGCCGGCTACTATGACGCATATTACCTCAAAGCGCAAAAACTGCGCCGTCTGATCGCGCAGGACTACAGCGCGGCATTCGAGCAGTGCGACGTCATCATGGGTCCGACCGCGCCGACGACCGCCTTCAATCTCGGCGAAAAGAGCGACGATCCGGTTTCGATGTACTTGTCCGATATTTACACTATCGCCGTCAATCTTGCCGGATTGCCCGGCATGTCGATTCCCTGCGGTTTCGGTTCCAACGGGCGTCCGGTAGGTTTGCAAATCGTCGGCGATTATTTCAGCGAGGCGAAAATGCTAAATGTCGCGCATCAATACCAGCAAGCGACGGATTGGCACACGCAGCCGCCTTGCATGGAAAATTCCGGAAATTGAGTATCTCAAGGGGACCAAACATGGGACTCGCATTGAAAAAGCCCACCCTCTATACGGTGGACGATTACATGAGCTGGACGGACGACGAGTTCCGTTGCGAGTTAATCGACGGCGTGATTTACGACATGTCGGCGGCGCCGGTGGTGACGCACCAGGAAGTTGTTGCCGCTCTGCATGTGGAGCTTGCTGTATTCCTGCGCGAACGCCACAAGCAGGGCGGCGGGGGCGGTGGGCCGCCTTGTCTGGTGTTGGAGTCCCCGGTGGACGTAATCCTGACCCGCAACACCGTGGTGCAGCCCGACCTGATCGTGCTGTGCAACCGTGCCAAAATCATCAACGGCAAAAACATCCAGGGCGCGCCCGACTTGGTGGTGGAAATCCTGTCTCCTTCCACCGCAGCCAAGGATAAGCGGGAAAAGCACCGGGTTTACGAGCGCGCCGGTGTGCCGCAATACCTGATTGTCGATCCCCACGAGCAATATGCCGAGCTGTATACGCTGGGCGAAGAGGGGCGCTATGCCGCGCCTGCCGTTCTTGCTGCGGAAGACCTGCTGGAACTTGCGGTTGCGCCGGGGATGGGGCTGACGCTCGAAGCTATTTTTGGTTGGCCGCTGCCTGGAAAAACCAGGCCGGATATTTCGTAAAATGGAAGAATAAAAAGTTGCCTCGCCACAATCCAATGCATCAGTGATACTCAAGCACGTTTAATATAAATTTCGACACAGGTTTTGTTTTCCACGGTAAATGCTTTTTCGATGATATTTTTGTTGGCAATCAAGGCGTTCAGGGTGGCCGCCTTGGATTGATTGCCGGTTTTAAGCCAGATGATTCGAGGTGGCGCGCCATAAAGAAGGCTGAGTTCGTGATAGTCCGAGTCCTTGGTGACTATCACATAATCATGGTTCCTGGCGTATTGCCAGATTTCCCGGTCGCTGGCTTTTTCCAGTCCGAGCAGGGCGACTTGATTGCTGCCGGGGTAATCTGTGCATAGAAAAGGGACGAGTCGTCGTGAAAGGTTCTCGTCCAGCAACAGTTTCATGCGATGGTGAGCGTATACAAGTTGTGCTCGCGATTCGCGGCAAAAACGAGGCAGGAGGAAATATCCTCCGGTTCCAGCTCCGGGAAATCTTCCAGAATTTCGGCATGGCTCATTCCTTGCGCCAGCATTTCCAGCACGTCGTAAACCGTGATTCTCAACCCCCGGATACACGGTTTTCCGCCCCGTTTGCCGGGTTCGATGGTGATCCTTTGCTGAGGATTCATGAGTTTTTCCCCTTTGGGGTTAATAAAGCCAGTGTCGACAACCGGATATTGGATGCTACGCAACGCGGCCCGATAATGCAACTTGGTTCGGCGGCAAAGAGAATGTTGAATATAATAGGCATACCGGTTGTTTAAATATACAGTATCGCGGCAATGCCGCATTGTTTCCAACAAAACGCCTTTCTTAGCGTTCTTGATATAAAGCGGTTCAACTGATTTTTAGGATAACACCATGCAATGGGAAATTGTCATCGGGCTGGAAACGCATGCCCAGCTTAGCACTCAGTCCAAAATCTTCTCGGGGGCGGCTATCGCTTATGGCGCCGCGCCCAACACCCAGGCGTGCGCGGTGGACATCGCGCTGCCCGGCGTGTTGCCGGTGTTCAACCGTGCTGCGGCGGAAAAGGCGGTGAAATTCGGCCTCGCGATCAATGCGCGGATTAACCGCAAATCGGTGTTTGAACGCAAAAATTATTTTTACCCCGATTTGCCCAAGGGCTACCAGATTAGCCAACTCGAACTGCCGATAGTGGCCGAGGGGGGGACGCTCCAGATACAGGTGACGCCTTCGGCAGGCTCGGGACAGGCATACGAGAAGGCGATCCGCGTCACTCGCGCCCATCTGGAGGAAGACGCCGGCAAGTCGTTGCACGAGGACTTCCACGGCATGACCGGCATCGACCTGAACCGCGCCGGCACGCCGCTGCTGGAAATCGTCACCGAGCCGGACATGCGCAGCAGCGCGGAGGCGGTGGCCTATGCAAAAAAGCTGCATACGCTGGTGCGCTGGATCGGCATTTGCGACGGCAATATGCAGGAAGGCTCGTTCCGCTGCGATGCGAACGTTTCGGTGCGCCCGAAAGGCTCGGACAAGCTCGGCACGCGCTGCGAGATCAAGAACCTCAACTCATTCAAATTTCTGGAAAAAGCCATCGATTTTGAGGTGCAGCGCCAGATCGACGTGATTGAGAGTGGTGGGCGCATCGTTCAGGAAACCCGGCTGTACGACCCCGACCGCGACGAAACCCGCTCCATGCGCTCCAAGGAAGAAGCCAACGATTACCGCTATTTCCCCGATCCCGACCTGTTGCCGCTGGTGGTGGGCGAAGATTTCATCGAAGCGGCGCGCGCTACATTGCCGGAGCTGCCGCAAGCCAAGCGCGAGCGTTTCATCCGCGACTATGCGTTGTCCGCCTACGATGCCGCGATACTGACCGCCTCGCGCGATTTGAGCGGCTATTTCGAGGAAGCGGCGCAAGCGCTTGGCGGCGATTCGAAACTGGTCGCCAATTGGGTGATCGGCGACTTGTCCGCCGCGCTCAATAAGGAAGGCAAGGACATTGCCGACAGCCCGATTTCGAGCGCCCACTTCGCCGGCCTGCTGAAGCGCGTCCAGGACGCCACCATCTCCGGCAAGATCGCCAAGGAAGTCTTCGCCGCAATGTGGGCGGGGGAGGGGGATGCCGATACCATCATCGCGGCCAAGGGACTGAAACAGGTGTCCGATAGCGGTGCAATCGAGAAAATCATCGACGAAGTGCTGGCCGCCAACCCCGGCATGGTCGCCGAATTCAAGGCCGGCAAGGAAAAAGCCTTCAACGCGCTGGTCGGTCAGACGATGAAAGCCAGCAAGGGTAAAGCCAATCCGGCGCAGGTTAACGAAATATTGAAGAAGAAACTGGTTTGAACCTAAGTACTGAACTGAAGTTTCACTGAAACGCCTCAAGCCACCATGCGCAGGAGCGCGCTAAGAAACGAATTATGAGGGGGATTGACGGGTTTGGGGAATACCCTATCAAAACTCGGCTCCAAAGCGGTTTG
>Ga0172380_10005159_pt1 | contig 16091 bp, 11 predicted proteins | sample Leawe162metaG_FD_119747 | JGI IMG/M metagenome (GOLD analysis project Ga0172380, IMG submission 119747) | Leachate microbial communities from a municipal landfill in Southern Ontario, Canada - Leachate well 162 metaG | ecosystem: Engineered > Solid waste > Landfill > Unclassified | place...
CCTTGAGGCTGGACATCTCCGGGATGTTCTCGGTGTCCCCGGCCACATAAACGCGCTGGCCGGCGAAATCCAGCACGTAGCCATTGCCTTCGCCCCTGGGATGATACGGCTCTCCGCCGGCGCGCTTGTGGATTATATTATAGGCCGGCACGGCTTCGATCCCGAGGCCGGCGGCCTTCAGGCTCCCGCCGTTGGTAACGACGATTCCCCCCTCCACCTTGCCGGCGCAGGCCGCGGACATGACAACAACCGTGCGCTCCGCCCGGATTTTTTCCATGGCGGCCGGATCTAGGTGATCCTGGTGGGCGTGGGTGAGAAGGATCAGATCGGCCTTCGGCAGCGCCGCATAATCGGCCAGGCGGCCGTAAGGATCAACGTGAATGACCTTGCCGCCGTGCTTCATTATAAGCGTCCCGTGGCCGATGAAAGTTATTTCCAGATTGCCCGCGGCGGTCGGGAAAGTGTCTTTTTCAAAATCTTCGGCCCGGGCCGGCAGGCTGCCCAACGCAAGCATGACCAGGACTCCTTTCAAAAAATTCACAACCGCTCCTTTTAAAATGATATTTTAATCTGAATGGACCGGAGGGACAAGTCGCCCAGAGAGTCGGGACGGCCTACAGTTCCACCAGATGCGGATCCGCTGCTGCGGAAAACTTCTCCGCAAAAATGCACATGTTTTAACGGAACTATTTAAGAGCCTATTAAGCTGATTTTATTCACTTGGCATCTCCCAGCCATAGCCTGGCGATTTGTGACGCCAGCCTGCCCGTATCCGCGTTGCCGTTGTTGCTTAAAACCACGATGCCGAGCTTGTCGCCGGTATAATAATAGAAATAGCTCCTGTATCCCCAGGCCCCGACGTGCGACAGCACCTTCTTTCCCTCCCGGTCGCCCAGGAACAGCCCGTACCCGTAGTTGACTTTCTTGCCGCTGTTCAGCATGCCCGGCTCCTGCATGCGCGCCAGGACCTCCGCACCGCCCACTTTGGCGGTGCCATAGTTGGCCAGCCACTTTGCAAAGTCGTCGGCGGTTGTGTAAAGCGAGCTTGAGCCGAGCGGCGCCAGGCCGACGCCCTGCTTCACATAAACCCCGCTATTGTTGGTCTGGTACGCGCAGGCAAAATCATCAACCGGCACGCCTAGGTCATCGCGCAGCCGGGTGCGGGTCATCGCGAGGGGCTTGAAAACGTTTTCGCTCATCCATATTTGCAGCGGCTGCCCGGTAACGCGCTCGACTATGGCCGCCAGGATATTGTAGCCGGTGTTGCTGTACCTGTGCTCGTCGCCCGGGGCAAAGTCGACAACTTTCTCGCGCGCCACCAGCGCCACGATGCCGGAAACGGTGAGCGAGGCAGGGCGGTAAGTCCCGCTCCAGTTGCGCAGCCCGCTTGTATGGCGGAGCAGGTGGCTGATCGTGATCACATTGTCATATTCGGGCAGCTCCGGCAGGTACTTGCGGATATCGTCATCGGCCGACAGCTTCTTCTGCTCGATCAGCGTTGAGACGGCAAAGCCGGTGAACTGCTTGGCCAGCGAGGCGGCGTCAAAAACGGTTTCCGGGGTGATGGCCCGGCCGGTTTCGATCTCCGCCATACCGAACCCGCGGCGAAAGACAGTTTTGCCGTCCTTGACGACCGCCACCGCCATCCCCGCTGAATTAGTATTGTCCCACTGGGCAAACAGCTGGTTCACCGCGCGCGTTCTGGCTTCGAGTTCCGCTTCAGCACCTTTGCCCCCGGCCGGCTCTTCCCCGGCAAAGGCCGCCTTGGTTAAAAGGAACACTGTAAGTGCAAAGACGGCGCACGAGGGGGGTGCCGTTATGTGTGAATCGATTGATAATTTCATTATTATCCTTCTGAGTTGCCTGGTTTAAATCGGTTATCATGACTAATCAGTGAAGTAATTTTCCTGCCCAGCGCGATCGCCTTTTCGCGCACACCGGATTTATTCCTGATATCGCCCGACACGCCCGCGTTGGGAACAAGGAGTGACAGGAATTTCATGCCGGTGTATTTCGCCGTCAGCTCAAATGGCTTCGCGAGGGCATCCAGGCCAACGTCTTCAAAGGCGCTGGCAATCAGGACGAGCGTCTTGCCTTTCAGGACGGTTTTCATGGTGCCGGCCTTGTTATCCCACTTGTAAAGCGAGAACATCCGGTCGAATATTACCTTGAGCTGGGCGCTCACGCCGAAGAAATAAAGCGGCGTGGCAATGACAATCACGTCAGATTTGGCCATCTTTGCCAGGACAGGCTTGAGGTCGTCATTGATCACGCACCCGTATTCCTTCATTTTCTGGCAGGCGCGGCAGGACGTGCACCCGGCTGATTTTAATTTCAATTCGGCGGCGCGGATGATTTCAATCCGGGCGCCATTGGCGCGCGCTCCCTCCGCAAACCATTCCGCCAGCGTGGTCGTGTTGCCGTTTTTTTTCGGACTTCCGTTTATAATCAGGATTTTTGCAGGCATGTTGTGCTCCCTCCCCCGGATTAAATCGATTTTTATCCCTTCAGCGTGCTCCCATGGACCCGGACTACCCGGCCCGGTCGACGATGACCCTCAGGCGGCCTTTTGATGATTGAATGCGCCCGGCCAGGACATCTTCCTCGGTAAACACTGCCATAAGGATTTCCCGGGCGCCCTTGCGCTCGCGGTCGTAAACAATGTATATATACCCGTCCGGTGCCTCGACCCCGTCGGGGTATGACACGTCTTCGCGCTCGTCGAGCAAGAGGCTTCTGCCCCATGTCCGGCCGTCATCCTCGGAAAGCAGCGCCGCCAGGTGGGTGCGCCCGGATATTCTCCGGTCGGGATCGAGTTTAAAGCCGTAATGGTTTACAAGCAGGAGCCTCCCTGATTTCAGGCGCCGGATAAAGAAGCGCGAGTTCGGCCCGGGGATTCCGGAATTTTCGGCCTTGTCCCAGGTCAGGCCGCGGTCACGCGAAATGCTCTTCGCGATGCCGTAAGTCGTGCGCACAAGCATCATGAGCGAGCCATCGCGCAATTCAACCACCATGTGCTCGTCGCAGGAGCGCTCGGGCACATCGGGCCCGCCCAGGAGCGTCCATGTTTCCCCGCGGTCGCGCGAGACATACAGGTTTGATTTCCTTTCGCGCTCGAACTGCGGCCAGAGCGGGTCGCGGCTGTTCCAGATGGCGGAGGGCATGAGCCATTCGTTCGAGGAAAGGGATGTGGGCTTGTTCATCATGATGCCGTGGGCCAGGCGTTGCGGCTCCGACCAGCGCGGCGCGGCCGCATCCGGATCATCGCAGCGGATGGTCCAGACCCCGCAGCGGCCGTCGAATTTTGTCCAGCTCTGGGCCCAGAAAAGCCAGAGCCTCCCGACAGGATCGGTCCAGAGGCACGGATCGAATGCGCGCACTTTTTCCGGAGGATCTATCACAAGGAGCGGCTTGCTCCAGGTGTGGCCGTCATCGGAACTGGAGGCGAGCAGGGCGTAGTTATCCGGCCCTTCGCCCGTGCCGCCGCTGTACCACGCCGCCCAGAGCTTTCCATTCGCGGAACGCTCCAGGGTCGGTATGCCCTGGAAAACCCGGTTGGCCGTGGCGTATTTTTCGCCGGGATTAAAATCCGGTTTGACCGGCTGCAGGGCAAGGTCGTTTAAAATTTCATCCATGCGGTTGTTCCTTGTCAGCAGATCCTTTATGTAGCTGGCAAATTACCAGAAGCGATATCCATGAGCGAATATTATTTCAACATCCCGGCGCCGGAACGAACGCGCCGCACTGTCAGGAACGTATACGCTTGCATTTTCCACCAGGCGTTCTATTATCAGTGCATTGTAATAAAATTATTGCGGCCCGGCAGGCATGGCCAGGCAAAGTCACATGGGCGCTAAATCAGCCATACGTTCTTTTCTTGGCATTTCGTCCGTGGTTTTCTTTTGCGGCTTGGGATGCCTTTATGGCGCGGACTGTGCCGGTCGCCAGCAGACGTGGGAAAAGATAGCGACTTTCTTTAAACCGCCGGCGCAATATACCAATGATTTCGGCAAATTCCGTTCGCCGTTGATCTTCTACGACGGACATCCCGTCAGCTCGCCCGCCCAGTGGCAGGAACGCCGCAACGAAATTATCAAAACATGGCACGGGCTGATGGGCGCATGGCCGCAGGTCCTTGTGAGTCCTAAGCTCGATGTCGTTGAATCAAAGGCGCGGGAAAATTTCACGCAGAAAAAAGTCAGCATCGAGGTGGTGCCGGGCAAGAGCCAGGAAGGCTACCTGCTTGTCCCTCCGGGCAAGGGCCCGTTCCCGTGCGTGATGATTGTCTCTGACCTGTCTCCCCTTATCGGCATAGGGCTCAGTGACAACCCGAATTACAAATTATACGATTTTGGTCTCCAGCTCGTCCGGCGCGGATTCGTGACCCTGGTCATCGGTGGACCCCGTCACAGCGTCCCGGGCATCCAGCCCCTTTCTTCCATGGCCTACGTCGCGTCCAACTGCTGCAACGCCCTTGCCAACCTCCCGGAAGTTGATCCGAAGCGCATCGGCATTTTCGGCCACTCCTACGGCGCCAAGTGGGCGCTTTTTGCCGCGTGCCTTTACGACAAGTTTGCCTGCTCCGCCTGGTCCGACGGCGGAATAGTATTCGACGAGAAGCGCGGCAACGTCAACTACTGGGAGCGCTGGTACCTGGGCACTGAGCCGGCGACAAACCGCACGCCCGGGATGGTTACGGCCGAAAATCCACGCACCGGCGCATACAAAAGGCTGGTCGAAGCCGGGCATGACCTGCAAGAGCCGCACGCCCTCATGGCTCCGCGGCCTTTCCTTGTCTCCGGGGGTGCCGAGGACCAGGCCTGGCGCTGGCCGGCTTTGAACCACGCCATCGCTGTCAACCGTTTTCTCGGCTTCGATAACCGCGTCGCCATGACCAACCGCGACAAACACCCCCCGACCGAGGAATCGAACGAGCAGCTTTGCATTTTCCTGGAATATTTTTTGAAATATTGATGAACAAAATAAATAATATAGGAGAGAAAACATGAAAAATATCGCCTGTTATGCAATTGGATTCCTTGTCCTGGTATCGTCACTGGCCCAGGCCGGGGAGGAAATTAAAATTATCAACGTGCTTGAGAATATCCCGTATGGCGACGAAGGTATGATGCGCAGGGAGCTGGTCGCGGAAAATCACCTGCTGATGATGCAGGTGGCTCTGAAGCCGGGGCAGGCGGTCCCGCATCACAACGCCAATTCAAACGTGCACCTCCTCATCGTCAAGGGCGAAGTGGTCGTCACCCTGGACGGCAAGGAAATTGTCGCCCGGGAAGGAGCGCTGGTGCCGATCGCCTTCAAGACGCCCATGTCTATCGCCAACAAATCCAAGGAAAACGCCTCGTTCCTGATCATCAAGACGCCCAACCCGACCCAGATGACGGAGCAGGCCGGGCAAAAATAACAGCAAAATCGGGCAGAGGGACTTCAGCTGTATCGGCCGTTCGGTAGAATGGCAATTTGCAGTTCTGTGGAAATAATTAAATATAGCAACAAGCGAGGTGAATATGGCCATGAACATCATCAATATCGGCTGGGCGGTGCTCTTCTGCATCATCGGCGGGATCGTGGGAATCTGCCTCGTGCTCCTGGCCTCGGCCATAGTGCCTAAGATTGTCGCCAGGCTCACGCCGAACATCGACGAGGAAAAGGAAATACTGCGCGGCAACCTGGCTGTCTCCGATTACTACGGCCGGATTGTCTCCGCCTGCATCACCGGCATCAGCATCGTCGTGGCCGCGGCCGTCCTGGGAGGGATCATCGCCGGACTGTATTAAGGCTAATAATTAACAAACACTTCAAAAATGTGGTTGAAAACAAAAATCTTATAAAGACGGCGCGCCAAGGATGGCGCCGCCCTACCTTGATTGACATTATAGGCCGGCATATTTCCATATGGTAGGGCGAGAACGTCCTCGCTCCGCCATGCCCAAGATTATGGAATACAACCGTGCCTTTGAATGAAGAATCTATTTAAAGGAGGAGGGATGAACCGCAGCTTTCTCTTCTTTTGCTTCGCGTTCCTGGCGGCAATATTCAGCCCGGCCGCTTTTGGCCGCGGCGGGGGCGGCTGCTTCATCGAGGGCACGCCTGTCGCCGTCCCGGGCGGCACGGCCGCCATCGAAAGACTTGCGGTCGGTGACCGCGTTATTGTCCCCGATGGTCTCCATGACAAGACCAGCGCGGTCTGCGCGGTCACTGCGGTCGAGCCCGGAAGCGCGCTGGAGCTGCTGATCGGCGGCCGGCGCCTGTTCGTTACGGAATCACACCCTTTCCAGATATCCCCGGGAGTGTTTGTTGAGGCGAGGGGTCTGAAAGCCGGCGACAAGGTCCGCATCTGCGAGGGAGAAAATACGCGCAGCGCAGCGGTGGAATCCATCCGCCGCGTTCCAGCCGCGGGCCGGTTCCATGATATCCTCGTTATGCCGGGCGGGCTTTACGTCGCGGATGGAGTAATCGTCCACAACAAGGGCTGTTTCCTGCCGGAAACGCTTATCACGAAAGCCGACGGCCGGGCGGTGCGAATTTCGGAAATAAAAGCCGGCGACCGGGTTCTGGCCTTCGACAAGAATGCAAATATCCAGACCGCGGCGGTCCTGGAGGTGACAACCAGGAGCGCGGAGGGTTATCTGGCCTTGTCCACCGACCGCGCCACCCTCAACGTCACCGCGGAACATCCTTTTTACGTCGGGGAAGGCATGTTTAAGACAATCGGGGCGCTGAAGACGAACGACACGATTTTTGCCTATGATGGCAGCAAGCTTGCCGCGCAGAAGATCCTGGAAATAAGAGAAATTCCCGGACCGGTTGCGGTTTACAACCTTAAGACCGATGCGCCCAACACTTTTTTTGCCGGCGGCATCGCGGTCCATAACAAGGGCGGCGGATGCTTCCTGCCTGATACGCTGATAACAAAAGCCGACGGCAAACAGGCCCGAATTTCGGAAATAAAGACCGGCGACCGCGTGATGGCATTGTGTTCTTGCGGGGGAATCGAGCAGACTTCCGTCCGGGAACTGACAACCCGGCAGGCCGACGGCTACCTCGCCGTGTCCGCCGATAACGTCACGCTCAAGGTCACAGGCGAGCATCCTTTCTATGCCGGCAGCGGCGTTTACAAGCCCATTGGCGAGTTTAAGACCAACGAGGTTATTTACGCCCTTGCAGGCGGCCAGCTCGCGGCCCGGAAAATCAGTGAGATAAAAAGCATTCCCGGGCCGGTCACGGTCTACAACCTGAAAACCGACGAGCCCAACACGTTCTTTGCCAACGGCATTGCCGTCCACAACAAGGGCGGCGGCGGTTTCCGCAGTTCCGGCAGCCGCCGGTCCGGAAGCAGGAGCAGCAAGGAAGATGATCTCCTGCTCAAACTGTTTTTTTTCGGCTTAATCCTGCCTGCCTTCATCTTGTCTCTTATAATAAGCCATGGCAAGAAGGCGCGCGAAAATCTCGATTATGTCTTTCCAAGGGACGAAATTGAGCCCAAGGCGGAGAAAACGCGCAAGCTGCTTGAGTTCATCGCCCGGGTTGACCAGGATTTCGAGCCCGTGAAACTCACGGCAATGGCCAAGGAGGTTTTCCTTAAGCTCCAGGAGTGCTGGCAGGCCCGGGCATACGAGCCGATGCGCCCCCTCATGGCTCCCGACCTTTTCGCAGAGCACGAGCGCCAGCTGGCAGCCATGAAAGCCCAGCACGAGATCAACAGGATGGAAGGCCTGCGTGTGGACGCAATTGATATCGTGCACGTGCGCTACATGAACGATCCGGCCCAGCGCGAGTTCACCGCGCTCATCACGGCCACCATGAAGGATTTTTACGTGGATGACCGGACCGGCAAGATCCTGCGAGGCGATGACAGCGAGGCCATGTTCCAGGAGTTCTGGACCTTCCACCGCCAAGGCAGCAAATGGGTCCTGGGGGAGATCGAGCAGACGAAGGAATCAAAAGCGCTCAAGGAGGAAAATTTATTCGAGCAGTTCACCAAAACCGGCCTGGAGCAGGTCTACGGAGCCGCCGCGGCCGCAGCCGGCGTCGCCGGGCCCCTGCTCGAAAAGGCCGTCGAGCTGAAAACAAATAAAATAGACCGCCTCCTGAATTTCCTGGCCAAAACCGACAGCAAAATGTGGAACCGTCAGGAAATGCTCGAGCGTGCCCGGGAAGTGTTCATCAGCGTTATGCTTTACGAGCAGACCGGGAACAATTCCGACCTGAAGGAAAGCCTGATGATCCCGGAAGTCGCCGGGGCAATCAAAAAGAAAGTTTCCGAAAATATCTCCAGGGGCTTTATCCTGGAATTGCGCAACCTGTGCATCCGGAAGGTGGAGATGGTCCTGGTGCGCAATTATGCCGACGACAAGCTGGATGAATACACGGTCCGCATCCGGGCGCACGCCCAGCAGATCACCAGGCTTGGCGGGAACGTGGTTAAGCAGGATGAGGATGTGACGCCGTTCGAGGAATACTGGAGCTTCGGGCGCCACGGCAATGAATGGAAGCTCAAGGAAATCCTGCCGCCCGCCGCGGGCGAAAAGGCAGTCGGCGCGGAAAACCTCGACGAGGATAGCTCCAGGGAAATGCTGAAGTGGTATTACACCCAGGAGAGGGCAAACTGATTACAAGATCAGGCTCATAGCGGTTTAGGCTGCAGGCTGTTAGTTAAAAACAGGAATGTTCCACCATCATTTGTCACGCTTCATTATACAAGTATATGCCGGCGCGGCGTGACGCCGCCGCCCTACCTTTTATCGTACATTCTTGGTAGGGCAAGGGCCTCAGGCCATGCCGATTGCAATAAGATGCTTTTCATGTGCCGAACAGTTTCATAGGAATATATTATATGCGTTTCATGATTGCCTTGTTTCTCTCTGCCACGATCGCCGCGGCCGCCGCCCAGATCCAGGTGCCCCTGACCGTGAATAACCACGCCGGCATAGCCCTGAGCAACGCGCCGGTGCGCGGCGGCGTTCCGTTTGCAAAAGGAGCCATGAAGGAGGGAACGGCTGTTAATCTTGTCGACCAAGCCGGCCATAACCTCCCCTGCCAGGCGCGCCCGATTGCCCGCTGGTACGATGGAAGCATAAAGTGGCTCCTGGTGGACAGCCAGGTTACTCTCCCGGCCGGGGGGGAGTTGAAGATGAGCCTTGTGCCGGATGAAAAAGAGAAAAAATCAGGCGCAGGCGAAGGGAGCATGCTCGGGAAAATATTCTCACAAGTTTTTGGCAAGGAACGCCCGGCAGGGAAAGTCACGGTTGAACAAAAGGAAGGCAATATCATCGTCAATACCGGTGCGGCGCGGTTTTCGTTTTCAACCAACCGGTTCGGCCTGCCCTCCGGGGTCTGGGTGGATTTCGACGGCGACGGAAAGGCCGAGACTCAGGTTGTCAGCCGGCCCGGGGAATTCGTCTGCGAGGTGGAACATAAGCTTGGGTCCCCTTCCGAGGAAAACTGGCTGCGCGATTCCCTGAAAGGCCCGCGCGAAAAATTCACGGCCGCCCCCTCCGGCGATTACAAGGTCGAGGTGGAAAGCGCCAATGACCTGCGCGCGGTGATCAAGCTCAGCGGCTGGCTGGTCAGCGAGTCCGGGCGCAAGCTGATTCAGTACGTGATTCGCGCGCACGCCTGCGCGGGCAGGCCGGAGCTGCGCATTTGCCCGACCTTCATCTACGCGGGGAAGGCGAAGGAGGATTTCATCCGGGCCATGTACCTGTGCTTCCCGCGGGAGTCCGGGGGCTCTGCCGCATGGGCGTTCGGCGGCGAGACAAGGCACGCAGGCGAATTCAAGGGCGATGAAAGCGTGAGCTTATATGAAACCGGCCCGGAAAAGTTTTACCACCTCAGCCCGTACACGCAGGATAAAACCGTACATTACGCTGTTGTTTCGGGCGGCAAAGAAATCGGCCGGGGCAAGGAAGCGCCGGGCTGGGCGAGGGTGAGCGATAAGCGCGGTTCCATGGAAATTGCGGTGCGAAATTTCTGGCAGATGCACCCCAAGGAGCTCAAGCTCGAGCGCGAAGTCTTGACTGTTTATTTATGGCCCGAGGAGGGCAACAAGGTCCTTGATTTTCGCCGGCGCTACGACGAGATAGAAATGATTCATCACTACGACCTGAGCCTCTGGGAATACGGCGGCGAGGGCGTGGGCGTAACCCATGATATCCTCCTGCGCTTCGGCCGGCCAGGCGACGAGGCAGGGGAACTCATGGCAAAAACCATGAATACCCCCCTGCTCCTCAAGTGCTCCCCGCAATATTACCTTGATTCAGGCTGTTTTGGTCCCTTTGCCCTGCCGGACTTCAAAAGCTATCCGCGCCTGGAGGGCGTCCAGAACGTGATCGTGGAATGGATCCGGCATAACCAGGCCGCCTTCCACTGGGACGGCATGATTGACTACGGTGACACTTTATTCCACGGCTATGGCACGCGCAGTCACTACGGCTACGTGGCAACCAACGGCTGGTGCAGCCGCGGCTACGTCGGCTGGCTCAATACCGATGGCACCCTGGCCCACGGCCTCATGATGCAGTTTATCCGCACCGGCGATTACGAAACTTTCCTGACCGCGGCTGAAATGATCCGCCATTCGATGGACGTGGACGTGTGCCACATCTGCGCGGCCGAGCCGCGCTGCGTGGGCGGCGGGCACCGGCACGACCAACAGCACTGGGGCAACGGCGTGCGCGGCTACGGGGCCGATACGCAGGGCATCATGGACCTCTACCTCATTACCGGCGATGAGCGCGCCCTGGACGTGGCCCGAGAGCGCTCGCAGTTCCACGACAATGGCTTGAGCCCCGAGGACGAGCAGCAGGTCGGCGGGCTTTACCGCTTCTGGGAGATCAGCGGCGAAGATCACTGGCGCAAGAGGGCGAATGAAATTTTAACCCGGGAGCTGAACATGCCGACCAACGCCCCGTGGCGCTTCAGGACCGGCTCCCACTTCCGTTTCATTTCGGATTCCAGCGTAAGCCTCAATTACTTCCTGCACGCCGCGCCGCCGGAGGAAACTGTAAAGCTGCGCGAAGCCATTATTAAATCAATGGACAATCTGCATGAAAAATATATGAGCAGTTTTGAGGATGTTGGCTTCGCGCCCCTGATCATCTGCACCTTAGCCTGCCAGCTCACCGGCGACAGGAAATACGCCCTTGAAATTGCGGCTCTTCTGCAGAGATCGGCGCCCGGAACCAATGAAAAGCCGCCGCAGGATTTCCTCCTGAAGCTGCGCGCTCTTTCGTTCGAGGACATGTTGGCAACCGCCGGCACGTGGGGCGTAAACAACATTTACATCGCGAATATCAGTAAAATGACCCCGCTTCCTTACGTCATCGCCGCCTTGCAGAAAGCCGGCCTGGACGAGAAGGCAGCCCTGGATCCGAAAATCAGGGTGACGGCCGAGGTTGCGCCCTTCGAAGAAATATTTGATCCCAAAAAGATAAAGCCTTCCGGGTTCAAGCTGATGGGCAAGGACAGCTTCATGTTTGAATACACGCTCGATCACGGTGCGCCCGACGACAAAGCCCCTGGTCGGTCGAAAATCATACTGCTCGAGGACGGCAAGCCGCTCGGGCCGGCGCATACCGCCCACATCGAAACCGCGGCAAAGGGCCTCGGGCGCTGGAGCCACTGGGGCGCGAGGGGCATCCAGTTCTCAAGCTCCGACAACAGCGACCCGCGCACCAACGGCCGGCAGTACAAGGTCGTCCACCCCGGATCGAGCGTTAAGAAGGATAAACAACCCTGACTTTTTGCCTGCTTGAATTATTCCATTTTTTACAGAAGACTCGCATATAATCGGAATTTGAATAGAAGTCAACCAAGGACGCAAAATCTGAAATTTGTTGCAAATCAACAGATTTCAATACATTTCAGATTTTAACTTTGTTACCTTTGCGACCTTCTGTTAAGCTCTTTCGATAAGCATTTTGTCGTATCAGTAATGATCTGAAAAAGAAGGAAGCGAATGAAAAAATCTGGCAGGTTTATTGGTGCAGTAAAACGGGTCATCGTCCAGCAGACAAAAAAACTGCCGCGCCACGGAGAGGGTACGGCCATCCTGATGAAGTCCGGTAAAGTCTGCCTTGTCTACAGCCGCTTCATCGGCGGTGGCGCCGACCACGATACCGCCGAACTCAAGGGCGGCATCCTTGATCTGAAAACCGGGAAACTGACCGGGCAGAAAGTCCTTTTCCATTCCAGAAAAGCCCTCAACCAGATGTCCGCCAGCCTTGAAAAACTTTCCAGCGGCGACTGGGGCATGGTCTGGATCCGCAAGACATCCAAAACAACCGACGATATTTATTTCAGCCGCAGCGCCGACGAGGGCAAAACATGGTCAAAGCCGGTTAAGATAAACAGGAATGAAAAATATCCGTATTACGTCATCAACAACGACCGCCTGCGAGAATTTTCTTCGGGCCGGCTGGCGGCGCCAGTCTGCATCTACCCCGGCAAGTGGCACAAGACCCCGGCCGAGCTGGCCATGTTTTATTCGGACGACGGCGGGAAAAACTGGAAGCTTTCCGGGTGCGTGCGCCTGCTGAAGGAAAACATGATCCGCCCGCAGAAAATGAACGCCGGCAGCAAAAAAGTCTGGGCGGAAGTCTGCAAGTTGTGGGGCTACCAGGAGCCGGGCGTGGAGGAGCTGGCCGACGGGCGCATCCTGATGTATTGCCGCACCACGAACGGCTACATGTATCAAACCTATTCAACCGACGACGGTTTGACATGGGGGCCGCTCAAGGCGGCAAAGGATATCGTGTCCTGCTGCGGCCCGCAGTCCATCCGGCGCCTGCCGGGCAGCAGGCGGCTGATGTGCGTTTTCAACGATCATCGCGACTGGCCGTTCGGCGTTGAAAACCCTGCCACCGGAATGCACTGGCACTGGCGCACACCGCTTTCGATTGCCGTCAGCGATGACAATGCCAGAAGCTGGAAGGTGCTGGGAAACATCGAGGATTCCTCGCACAATTATTGCTACACCAGCATCCTCTTCAATGGCAACAAGGTCCTCCTCACCGATTACGAATCTGACAATAAGATCGTGAACGGCAAAGAGGAACGCCGCAACCTGGCTTCATTGAAAATGCAGGTCATTAACCGGCGGGATCTTGAATAAAAATCGCATGCCGCTGCTCTGATAACAAAAAATGCATATTAAAAAAATAGTCTTGCTGGGAATGCTGCTGGCATTAGGCATGGCGCCTGCTCCGGCCGATGAAATAACCAACCGAATGGCCGCGGCCAGGGAGCTGATGAAGGCCTACAAGAACGCGGAAGCCCTGATTGCTTTCACGAACCTGGCTGCAGTCAGCGCGGATGACAAGCTGAAATCCGAGGCGCTGGAAAGCGCTGCCTACTGCGCCATGCGCCAGCGGCACAATGATCATTCCATGATACCCCTGGCCACGAAACTTGCCCAACAGATTCCTCTGAAACCGGAATCCATTAAGTGCCGGATGGTAATCCTGTCCGAAACCGGGCAAAACGGCGAACTGATCAAACAATTCAAGGATGAAAACCTTGCCGCGTTGCCGGAAGACATTGCCGCCGAAACGTATTTCATGCGCGGCAGGTCTTACGCCTGGCTCAAGAAAGGCCCTGAAGCCGAAGCGGATTACAAAATGGCGCTTGAGCGACGGCCGAAAGAAATGAAGTACCTGATGGCCCTGGCCGGCAATTATCACGCCAACCTCAAGGACACGCCAAAAGCCCTCGATACTTACCGGCAGGCCATGGCATCCGTGGAAAGGCCCCACCACGCCCTGGATGCCGCCGTGGAAATAGCGCGCATCAACGTCAGCGACGCGAAATACGATGAGGCCCTCAAGGCGCTTGAGAGCTTCAAGGACACAAGCGCGCTGTCCGATTACCAGCGTAGGCTTGTCCTGCGCGCCTTCGGACAGGCCTACGCCGGGCTGGGCCGTGAGGAAGAGGCCATTGCCAGCTTTAAAGAGGCAAATAAAACGGCAGGCGTAAAATGAAAAAACAAATATCGAGGATTATAATGAGCGTGGCAGCCGCAGGCATTGGAATTTGCGCTTATGGCGCGGATACGGGCAAGCTGCTTGCGGGCACTGCCAAAACCGATATCACCTACCCGGCCGGATCGGCGCGCGGCAAGACAACCATCACCGCCGAAGATATAAAAAGCCGCCTCTTCGCCCGCGCGGTCGTCTTGCAGTACGGTAAAGAATCCGTGGCGATCGTTTCCGCAGATATTATCTTTTTCCCGTCGGCGAGGGTTGTCCGGGAAGCAAAGGAGCAGTGGCAAGTCAACCATGTGATCCTCTGCGGCACCCATACCCATTCCGGCGGCTACCCGAACGGCGGCTGCACGACCAACCACCCGGAAGGCACGGCCAATCCGGCCTGGACCCGGATGGGCGACCCGGCCGAAATATTGAACTTGGAATTCCCCGAGGACACCTGGTACCGCGAAGCAGAGGACAAGGTCATTACCGCCATCGGCGAGGCAAAGAAAAATCTTTTCCCGGCGCGAGTAACGGCCGCCAGAGAGCCCTTCGAAAGCGCCTACATGGCTCACAACCGGCGGCAGGTGAAGGAAAACGGCAAGGTTGAAATGCTCTGGGCCAACCCGGCCCGGATTCCGACCAAGCCGACCGATCCGACCATCGGCGTCATCAGGATAGACGATGAGTCCGGCAACCCGCGCGCGCTCCTGGTCAATTACGCCTGCCATGCCGTGACCCTGATGGGCGCCGGGTTTATCTCGGCCGACTTCCCGGGCGCGATGTGCGACTACGTTGAAAAAGAGCTTGGCGAAAAATGCATGGCCATGTTCCTCCAGGGCGCGGAAGGCGACATGGATCCTTATGAAATGAGCCTTAAGGGAGAACATGGATTGAACATCGCCCGGCAGGCTGGAATATCGCTCGGCAAGGGAGCGGTGCGCGCGGCCAAAAACCTGAAACCAGGTCCGGCTGAAAACGCCTCGCTCAAGGTCAAGGAAAGCGTCCTGACGCTGGCGCACCGGAACGACAAGACAAAGACTTCCAAGGTCGGCATCCTGGCCGCGGTGATCAATGACAAGATCGCCCTGGTGACCATCCCGGGCGAGCCCTTTCTCCAGCACCAGCTCGACCTGCGGGAAAAATCGCCCCTGCCCGACACGTTTCTGCTGGGGCTTGCCTATTGCGGCGCCGGAACGCCTTTTGCCATTTACATACCGACCGCGCAGAACGTCAAGGAGGGCGGATACGGCGCGACCGAGGCTTCCTTCCTCGAGGCCGAGGCCGGGGCAAAGATGGTGGATGAAGGGATAGCTGCCATCAGGGAATTGATAAAAAAACCAAATAATTAGATCGTTTCATTTAGAGCAGATTAAGAAATGTTGTAGCCGGCCTCGGTGAGGCCGGAAATTGATGGATTGAATGCCGGGGTCAACGCCCCCGACTACAAAATATCTTAATTCGATCTAAATCCTGACCTGCAGATGGGCAGGCGTGACTTTTTTGCGATAAAGACATAACAGAAGATTTTGCTAACAATGTGCGGATTGATTCTTAAAACTTGTTAAACAGTTTAAAAAATATTTTAGGAAACGTTGAAATGGATCTGGCCCAGCTGGATATTTTCAAAGCCGGGGATGAAGGGATCGCCATCTACCGGATTCCTTCCTTAATCGTCGCCCCCGGCGGGGCCCTTCTGGCGTTCTGCGAGGCCCGCAAGGAAAGCTGCAACGATGCCACCCCGACTGACCTGGTCATGAAACGCAGTCTTGACGGCGGCCGCAGCTGGTCGCCAATGCAAGCGGTGGTGCGCGGCAGAGGCCGCGAGGCCATTATGAACCCCTGCCCCGTCGTGGACGGCAAAATCATTCTCCTCTTTTGCATGAACGCCCACAAAACCGGCCGCGGTCATCACCGCTACCTTCTGGCGGCCAGCGACGATGACGGGATTACCTGGACCAGGGCCGCCGACATAACGGAAAAAATTGAAAACTGCGACGATACTTTTGTCCCCGGTCCGGGTGTGAGCATCAGGACGCGCTCTGGGCGCATCGTCGTGCCCGGCGGAACCAAGACTTTCAATATTAAAAAAGGGGCGGAAGGCGA
>Ga0172380_10005160_pt1 | contig 16090 bp, 12 predicted proteins | sample Leawe162metaG_FD_119747 | JGI IMG/M metagenome (GOLD analysis project Ga0172380, IMG submission 119747) | Leachate microbial communities from a municipal landfill in Southern Ontario, Canada - Leachate well 162 metaG | ecosystem: Engineered > Solid waste > Landfill > Unclassified | place...
CTTACTCATCTTGTGTTTGGATGATAATCCTTCCTGGGGAACGGACTGCACCAGGTCCACCGTTTTATAATCCTTGACCCAAAAAAACAGGATGGCAAGCAATAATCCCGGGAGAGCTACTATACCCAATGCATTTCTCCACCCCAGGTTGACTGCGATAATCCCACCTAACACTATACCCAGGGCCTGACCGAGAGGGATGGCGGAATACCAGAACCCTATAACACGGGCGCGCTGTTCCGGTTTGAAAATGGCGGACAGAAGGGCTGTGCCGCCGGCCGAATAACCCGCTTCGCCCGCTCCGATAATGAATCTGGTCGTAAATAATTGTGTGAAATTCCTGGTCAGGGCGCCGGCTGCCGTACCAAGGCTCCAGATGATGGCCATCAGACCGATGGTTTTCTTTCTGCTCCAGCGGTCTATTAAAGCCCCGGTTGGCAGGGTTAAAACCAGGATAGCCCAGAAAACGGCGGATACCATCAAGCCGCATTGAGTATCCGTTAAAGCCCATTCACTTTTCAGAAAGGGGAACAGGGCAACGATGACAAATCTATCGATGTAGTCGAACATCAGCAGGAGATATAGAAGAGCGGTAGTATAATAGGTGTTCCATTTAGAGTAAGCCGGTCCCTCTGCCAATGTTCCTTTTTCCATGCCAACCTCCTCGTAAGATTTTAAGATGCCGTTTTTGCTGCCGTGCCTGCTCCAACCTTGACTACATGGGGTCTGGTCAAAGTAACACATGGTCGTATCTATGTCAATGCCATTTTCGTGAAATCAGGTATACCTGGCGGGGTATTTATGCCGACTCGTGCAGGTTTACTGATGATGAGCAGGGACCTGTAGCAAAAGTTGGTAGTTTAGTGCTAAAATATTTGCTGTCCTTTAATTATCACAGGTTTTTCGGCGTGGCAGCGTAGCTCAGCGGTAGAGCAGGGGACTCATAAGCCCTTGGTCACTGGTTCAATCCCAGTCGCTGCCACCAACCCTCTACCATGTTATCGCAGGGAATCCGGTGACGTATCAATCTCCGCATCTTTGAGTAACTGCTATAATAGTCATAGGTCTTTGCACGGAGGCAATACATGGTTAAGAGCTACACTGCAAAATACACAAAGATAAGTTCGGGTTATATGGGACAGCTGGTTGAATGGCCTGAGGTGATTACCGAGGGTAAAGATATCGATGAATGTCGTGAAATGTTGAAAGATGCTCTAACTGAGATGATACTGGTTGTGCAAACAGGCTGGCCTAAATCCCAAATATTAATTCCGCTCAGACAAAGGTTTTGTTAAGCCCTTGGTCACTGGTTCAATCCCAGTCGCTGCCATTTTTTACTTTTTTGAATTCGGATCGAAATGGATAGAAGAAAAACACTTATAAATGAATATAAGCAGGCGAAGGTTGTTGGCGGAGTATACAGGTTGATCAATACTCACAACGGGATGTATTTATTGGACTGCACACCTAACCTTCAAGCAAAGCAAAACAGCTTCAATTTTACGATATCTTCGGGCTCTTGCCTTGACCTCCGCTTGAAGGAAGCGTGGGAATCGTCTGGAGGCGAGGCTTTTGCCTTTGAGATACTGGAGTCACTTGAGAAGAAGAAAGAGCAGACACAGGAAGAGTTTATAGATGACCTGAAAATGCTCAAGCAGTTGTGGAGTGATAAACTGGACTCATCAAAGAGCTACTGAGACCTGGCAGGACTCGGTATCACTTGCGGCTTACATATTCAGTTATATCATTAATTAAGTCGAGCGCTGCTTATGGGAAGAGCGCCTGCAATTTGGCCTTCATCGCCGGGCTCAGCTGCTTGAGAAGCTCTGCATTATAGGAAAGTGTCGGCATCGGCCTGATGGTGGGATCCGGAATAGTCGGATCAGGGATGGTGGGATCGGCTCCGGCAAAGACCGGACTCAGATTGTTCTTGACGATCTCCTGCGCGGCCACTGCGTAAGCGCGTGATCTGGCGGCCGGCGTTCCCTCTTTGACCGAAGGATCGACATCGGTTGCTACGATTGAGACCGTGTAATCGCTGTTGAGATATATTTCGAAGGTGCGGAACTGCTGGGGGAAATCCCTCAGTGACGACGTTTCAACCTGCCAGAAACCGCATTCGGGCCTGGCGGGATCGGTGGACACAAACGCTTTGATGGTATTGAGGTGGCGGTGCCCTGATATCCACATAATCAGATTTGGATTATTTTCCAGTTCCTTCAGCAGGTCCGGCAGGGTGACGGCATTCTGAGGACTGTTCCACCATTCTAGCTCCGTATTGTCGGGTTGAACGCCGATGGGTATATGTGCCGCGACGATCATCAACTGGCCGGCGGCCTGGCCGTTCGCCAACTCTTTCTTGAGCCATTCCCAGCGCGCCTGGTCGAGGAAACCGTGGCCGTGGATATCGGCCGAGCCATCATCTTCCCGTTGCGTATCATCCAGCACAATTACTTTGAGCGGTATTGTTGATTTGGGGACGAAGCTATAACAGGCGAATCCCTCCGGCTGGCCGGGGTCGACCAGGTTGAAGCCGTGGCCGACAGGACTGGAAGTTGTATTGAAGAACTCGTTGATCCACTCGGTTCTCAAGAGTGACCGGCGGTCCGGGTCGGCTACGACCTTGGGAGGACTATTGAAGTTGGCTACCGGCCCGGCTCCCCTTATTTCTCCGTAAGGAGTCGAGCCGTCGATTACGCCCATATAATAATCAGGTTTGTTTAAATTTCTGGGGTCGGCCAGGACATCGCCGGCAGCCAGGATTGTATCGCTGGTGTACGATTGGCGCAGGAAGTCGTTGACAGGGATTGAACCGATCCAGAAATGATCGTGGTTGCCCAGCGTCTGGTACCAGGGAATAGTCTTATCCAGGCCTGCCGCCTTGAAAGGCTTCTGGTAGTCGATGGCTTCAGCCCCGGCATGGGCGCCGGAACTCGGATTGATGACCTTGCCGTCCAGCAAATCTATATACCACCTTGTTTCGTTGTACTGGGTGCTGTTGGATACGTCGCCCAGTGAGATGCCGAAATCAAACGGATTTTGCCTGTGAAGCGCGTTTATGGTCTGTACGGCCGCATCCAGTACCTGAGTTGTGCAAAGCATCACCGGCGAGTATATCGAAGTGACCTCGGCGTCTTTGGAATTTAACTGCTGCAGGTAGATCAACTGGGATGGGGATTCTTTATCGGTTATATGGACATCGGTTATAGCGAAGAAATTCAGTAGCCTGGTTTTCCTGCTTACCGACGCGGCGGCATCACCGGCCGGCATGATATCGGTGCGCAGCTCGTTGGGGATGCCCTGGCCATAGGTCCACTTGCCGTAACCGTATTTGCCATATTCCGAGACTTTGGAAAGCTCAAGAGAGCTGAGACCGGAGATGTTTTCATTGAGAGCGATCGTCCTGTGCACCGTAGTCCGGACGTCAGTATCAATCGGATATGCGCTGACCTGATTTTGAGCGCCGCCGGATACGCATCCCGGCAAACACAGGGCCAGTATACAAATGACCGACATCAGATAGATGATTTTATATTTGCAGTTGTGCTTCATAAATGCATACCCCCAATCCATCAAAATTGTATTGCCGTTCCTGTCGACTGTCAAAGTATTAGGCTGACAGGCATGCTCGGTGCTATTGAACGATATATTGACTCTACTTGACCGGTTGTACTGCCGGCGGCGCCCATTGCTGGTCTACCACCGGTTGCTGCGGCCAGTACAGGCGCAGCGTCATCTGAAAGCCGCCGCCGGCCGGTGCAGGTAACCAGTTGTTCATTACGGCGGAGTCAGGCGCATCGCGCTGTATATAGATGTCGAGAGACCCGTCAGGATTTTTTATCAGGGGCGGATCGCTTAATGAGCCCAGGCTGTACCTGTTGATCGGATTGGCCACGAACATGATCTTGTCATTGTACATGGAGAGAGACCAGAATCCGTTTACCGGCGGTATCTCGTCCTTGTTGAAATGAAGTATATATTTGTTATCGCTGGAAAATATTGTCCCGTCGCCGTCGGTTGAAGCCGAGGCATAGAAAGCATCATCGATTAGATTTGCGCCCAGCCCCCTGTAGGCGATAACCGCCCTGACTGTATAATCGGTCCCATAGTTGCCGGTATTGGTGGGGAGCTGCCACCCGTTTTTCTCTTTACCCAGGTCTGTTACGGGAATATCGGCCAGAGCGGACTTGTAACCGGTTTGAATTGCAGACTTGAGACTATCATTTAGCCCGGCAAAATATGATTCATAGTCGGCTCCGGGCTTAATGCCTATCTTTGCCATGTCGGCCAGCATCGGCGCATCTGCGTCATAGGGAGGATTGTCGACCATCAACCGACACACGTAGTTGAAGTAGCCGGCTGAATCCAGGGCCAGCAACTGATTCAAAGGAGAGACTTTGGTATTAACAGCAGGATCGACCGGAACGTCAGCCGGCGGTACATAATCCGTGCCCCAGGCGGAGAGCGGCGTCAGCTTTAACCGGTCCTGGAGGTTCCAGACGTTTTCATAATCTGCGGGTCCGCTACAAGCGATGCGACCGACTATCCAGACCCAACGGGTGGAAGACCTCATCTCAGGGAGGCCTTCAGGCAACCCGCCGCCCCAGCCTGGACCGGTGATGGCGTAGCTGCCGGCGCCGGTGCCGGTGGTGCGTGATCCAGGCGAGGCAAAGCAATCGGTCCAGCAGTTGAACATGGGCATCAGGTAGTAGCGTCCTTGAGTATCCGGCAAAGAAAGGATAATTGGTTCTTTAGAGGTGTCTATCCAGGCCGATGAATAAAGCGTATCGGCATTAGGGTTCACCACGTTGGTAAATGTTGCATCCGGAAAGACCTTCTTATTGCCGAACTGGTTGACCGGTGACCCGTTCGCATTGGCTGTGGGAACCGCCGTCATGACCTGCCGGGTCAGGTCCATTACGACCAGCGGGAAGCCGTATATTGCGGCATTATAGGATATCTGCCGGGCCTCCTGAGGGCTGACGCTTTGCGGGGTGGCTTGCCCGGAGGATACACATGCTGTAAAAGTAGTGCTCAATAGGATCAGTAAGACGGCGAGAACCGGAAACCTGGACGAAAGGATGTTTTTCATGTTAGCCACCATCTCCACACTATCATTACTAAAATTAATTATACTACAGGTCACGCATGAATCGGGCTGTCTCTTCCGGTAAAGCAGTGTTCAGGTTGATGCCTGACCCGATTTCAAATCCGACCAGTTCCGTCAGCCTGGGGATAATCCTGATGTGCCAGCTGTAATAGTCTTTATTTTCATCATCCACCGGGGCGCTACTGATAACATAGTTATAATCGGGATTATTCAAACCCGTATAAATCTTCAATAATACAGATCGCAGTACATGTGCCAGGTCAGCCAGCTCTTGTGTCGTTGTATTGCCAAAGGATGCCTGCCCCCTTTTAGGTATAATCCAAGTCTCAAAAGGTGTGTGTGAAGCAAATGGGTGGAAGACTGTGAAAAATTCCGTTTCCATTACCAGTCGGTCGGATGTGCTAATTTCATGGCTTGCCAGGTCGCAGTAAAGGCACCTGCCGATATTGTCATAATATCTTGTAGCAACTTCAAATTGTATTCGCATATATCTGGGCACGACAGGCGTAGCTATCAATTGCGAATGCGAGTGCTCCAGCGTAGTGCCCGCCTTCGGTCCATAATTTTTATAGATAGTGATAAGCTTTACGAAGGATTCCTGTTTCATGGCGTTGTACCTTTCCCGGTAGGCGCGCAGGATATCTGCAATGCCGCCGGCTTCCTGCAATGACAGGATTTTATTGTGTTCCGGTGTTTCCACAATAACCTCATGTATTCCAACGCCGTCCATGCTCATGAATAATCCTGACTCGATCTTCCTTACGGTACTGCCGCCCGGTTTGAGCGCAGGAAACTTATTTGATACAACTCTCACGCGCCATCCTGGGGCCTCTTTATCCCGGTATATAAGTATTTCTCCCGGCGTCATCGATTCGTTGCCGGGGCAAAACGGGCATGATGCTGAAAATGCAGGAAGTTCCGGTCTGGACTGCTGACGGGCGAATTCGGACGGCCTCAGCGCCCTTTCTTTCGCTATAATGACCCATTCTTCAGTGGTAATATCCTGTCTGATCTCAGACATATCCATAACCCAGTGGTAGATCAGCTTTCCGGTTGGCCGCTCTATCTCCTCAGCGGGTAAAATTTATAACCGGTGGTGTTGTTAGACTTCCCGCGGTGGTGCTGGTTATGATATCAACAAGGTTGATGGCGTCGTGGGCAATGACATTTTCCAGTTTAAGGGTGGCCGCCGTTTGCCCGCTTCCCACCCTGTGGAAGGATATCACGGCCAGGGAACCGTTGCCGTTTAAACCGTTGGAATCCACCAGGGCCACCCATATGCGGCCGGTACGTGACAGACTGAAATCAAGCATGGCATTATCCGCCAGATCGCCCTTTGTCACGCCCTCCGCCTGTACGATAGCGGGGTCATATACCAATTCAAACTCAAGGCTACCCAGGTTGCCGGCGTTGACAGCATTAATGGGGACCTTCAACTGCCCGCTTGTCGAAGCAGCCTTCCGGGGCAGCTTGATGCAGCCGGCCGCCGGTATGATTATTAAGGCGGCCAGCGCCGCAATGATTAAAGTCCGACAAATGGTACCTGATTTCATGATCATCACCTTCCTTTATTATGGCTTGGCCTTCTCCATAATCAACCTGGCATCCTCGGGGGTGACCCTCCCATCCTGGTTGATATCAGCTATCAGGTCCAGCGGGAGCGACTTGACATACATTTTAAGGGCAATCAGCGCATCCAGCACACTGAGTTTGCCGTCTCCGTCGGCATCGCCCGGCTGATTTTGCCCGATGGTAAGCAGGCCGTTGACGGGGCTGACGGTCAGTGAGGAGCCGTAATAGCTGGTTGCCAGTATCTCAGACAGCGTCAAAGCACTTGTGCTGCCCGCGCTGCCCAGAGCCCTGAATTCAACAATGGCCGCGGAGCCGTTGCCGCTGATCGCCTGGGGCGAAGCAAAACCGAAAATAATGGAACCGGATTGGTCGCTGGATGTAAAGGTAGCCGGCGCCAGCAGGGATCCCTTGGATACTTTTACCACCTGCAATACTGCAGGATCGTAAGATAGTGTGAAACCCAGACTGCCGACGCTCTGAGCATCCTGGAAATAAATCGGCACCTGAACCGTACCGCCGGTCATAACGGTCCTGGACTCGGCAATGAGCGCAGTGCCTGCAGGTATGGTTGTCGTAATGGTAGTGGTGGTCGATGCAGGAGCGGGAGATACTATTTGGGACGGGTCGAGCCCGGGTTTCAGCGGGTCTTCTGCTCCACCCGGAGTTTGAACATGTAACTGGAGGCATAAACGGGCTCTTGGACCCTGAAAATAATCAACCTTTATAACATGATCTCCTCTGGTCAGATACACCTGTTTTGTTTGGGTTCTGAATGGGTGTATCCCATCGTTGTCGATCTTCAGCTCACCATCGATATAAAGTTTGGCGCCGTCATCGGACGTCAATTTGAATGTGTAATAGCCCTCGGCTGGGATAAAAACTCCGCCGACATAGGAGATTCCGAACCATTCAAACCTGTTGGTAATGCCCGGGAATCCCTCGGTGAAATCCCTGTCAGGTATATCCAGTTGCTCAATGTAAATTGTGCCGACGGGAGTCATTTTTGAGAAATCGGGAAGGTGACTCGTTCCCTCCTCCAAATAATAGATATTGCCCTTGAAACCCTTGTTGAGGATCTGAGTGGAGCCGAATACATTTGACGCACTAGTAGAAGTGGTTGTTGATGATTGAGGTAATGATTGTGAGCCGTAAATCGTGATTTCGGAGAAGTCTATGCAACATACACACCCATCAGAAATTCTGAAGCCGGAAATGGTATCGTTGACAGGTACCTGAACCTCAATAGGCGCAAACTCGGAATTTCCTGACGATGATACAGCATCCACCGTTTTTATCGTCTGCCATACCCCGTTTCGGTAAACGTCAAATGTCACGACACTCCGACAGTTGAACCTTCGGCCGGTGTCAAAACGCGCAACTACTGATGTTACATTTTGAGCTCCAAATAGATATGTATGCGCACCATAGAAAGGTCCACACCCTTTCTCTTCATTGTCCTTGTTTGCACAGGACAGGCTCGTAACGGCGGACGTTGATGTAGATGAAGTCGTGCCTGCAGGAGTGGTTGCAGGTATAGTAGTGGTAGTAGCAGACGGTGAGGTCTGTCCCAGGCACACCTCGACCGCATATGAGCCGGAATTGTTGGCAGGATCGGTGTCGTTTATTCCGAGCCAGAGCTCACCCCCTGTGGGAGTGGAGAAAGAGGTGCCTGTGCCGATACACATCGGAGTCCCTGCTGATCCGATCCTGGCGATCAACGCTGCATGGCCGCAACCTGAGAGGAATGAGTAATCCTTCAGCCAGTAGTCAACCGCGAATGTTCCTTCGGGTCCGCAATATACGTCCATGCCCAGGCTCGGTCTGACAGTCCCCGATGCCGTAATGGAAACCGTCTGTCTGGCAGGCAAGCTGATGCCGGTGTTGAACCATGAGCCGGACCACTTTTCGGCAGGTGGTATGCGATACTGCGTGCACCCGGTCTGTTGAGGCGTGGTCGTAGTGGCAGTAGTAGTAGTAGTAGTGGGGGTGGTCGGCGTAGTGGTAGTTGTAGTTGCAGGTGTGGATGATTGCCCCGTTCCCGTGCTACCGCTCTCATAGCAGGCCTTAACCTTTGCGTATTCCGCATAGGCAGCCTGGGCTTCCGGCGTATCTCCCTTGCCCTGGGACATCAAGTAGGTCAGCTTGTTGTAAGCTGCGATGTACTGCTCATAGGTACAACCTGTATCTGTTGCGGCCCCTGTTTGTCCGGAGGTAACAGTCTGGCTGGTTGATGCTGCGCCTCCAAGCGACCTGGTTCCGTTGGGCTGATACACCCATGAAATCCCATATTGGATAGGGGTCAGCCAATCATAGGTCTCCTCGAGATAGAATTTACCGTACTTTCCATTGGAGCGCACAACATATGTATGACCATCAACCGGCGCAGCCATCTCCACATATCCCGCTGCCGGCGCCTCGCCTACATCGTCAAGATATACCAAACCCATATCGATGATGCCGGGAGATTCAAAAACATGGATCCCTCTGGGTGAAATAAAGAAGTCGCCGCTGCCCCAGGCAACTTGTCCCGATGAAAAACTGAAGGCTTCATGTGTCTCATCCCAGTCCTTGATTTTTACAAACCCGCTGGTGAGACCGGAATCAGCGACGACGGGCGCAGATACAAACAATAAAGCCAGAGTAAGAATCGCCACCAATATCTGAGATGCTATGTTTTTTTTCACTGCTGCCTCCTATATTGCAAGACTGATCTGCGTTTATTGATAGTGGAAAAAGTAAGTGTTCGTTAAGTTACATTGTATAAGTCTGATTAATATCGGTCAATATCAGATAGTGCCGGCAGATGGCTGCCATATGATAGCGTTGAAACGATCCGTGTAGCTTGCGGCTACTGGGACAGGCTCCTGATCTCCCATAACTTTTGAATATGGGGTTCGATCTTACCCGACCATTCCGCATATACCGGTTCTGTCGCAGTCCGAAATGCTTTAACCTGGTCCGGTGTCAGTTCGGTTACAGCCATGCCCTTATCACGCAACAGGCTCAACTTCGTCCGGGCGGCATCGCGAGACAGCTTTACCTGTTCCTGTGAAGCTTCGATTGCCGCCTGCCTGATAATATTCTGTGCAGCGGCGGGTAAACCGTCCCAGTCCTTCTTGTTCATTCCCAGGATAAGGGCGTCGTAGGAGTAGTTCCAGACGGTAATATGGTTCTGTACCTCGTAGAGCCGGGAGGACACAATAATGTCCACGGGATTCTCCTGGCCGTCGATTTGTCCCTGCTTGAGTGCGCCGGTAACCTCGGGGAAGTTCATTATTATGGGGGTGGCGCCCAGTTCTGTGTAAATCGAGTTATATAGCCCTACATCGGGGATACGGATCTTCAAACCGTGCATGTCGTCGGGTCCACGTACCGCGAGCTTGCTGTTGGTCAACTGGCGAAAACCGTTCTCGCCGTAGGCCAGGCCGACTATGCCGTAGGCTTCCGTCTCCTTCAACAGCTCGCTGCCGGCCGCACCTGACAGCGCCGCATCGACCTGCGCATAGTCCGTGAACAACCACGGCATGGAAATGGCCGCGAACGATTGGTCGAGATTGGAATAAAGCAAATTGGAGTGATAGGTGAAATTAATGTTGCCGTCCCGCAGCATGGTCAGTTCGTTCACCTGGTTGCCGCCCGCCAGCCCGGCATCGGGATGAACTGTTATCTGAATCCGGCCGCCGCTGCGTTGTTTGACCAGGTCGGCGAACAGCTGCGCTCCTCTGGTCCAGGCTGAGTTTTCGTTGGTCACGACGCTCATTACCCAGTTGCGGGCCGGGATATCGGATACCACCACCGCAGGAATGCAACCGCATAAAATGGTTGCCAATCCAGCCAATATAATACACAGAACAGTCTTAACGTTGATCAAGTTCCCCTTCTCCTTTTGATTTTACCATTCCCATGATTGCCCTCAGTTTATCTGATCTGGAAAGGCGCTTTATTTTATACTCCATTTTAGCTGCATGTGATTTGTCGGCACAATCCCACTTCCCGAGCAATTTAACAGGCCTCCTCCCTTTGGTGTACCTGGAACCGATCCCTGCATTGTGATCCCTTATACGCTTATCAATATTGTTAGTGATGCCTGTGTAAAGGGTACCCTCACTGCACTCGACTATATAAACGTACCAGGCGCCTTTCATAGCTGATATTATAGTCTTTGCGCAGGAAATGGGAACAAGAGCCTAAGTCAAACGGTCAAGCAGGACCGAAAGCACAAGGATGATGATCCAGCAGGAAACGGACAGTGCGCCGATGCGGCGCATCACCGTGTATGTTTTAGCGAACTCGGGTGATCCGATCTGTTTGAAAAATCGCGGGAAATAGCGGAAGTGAATCAGCAGGGCGTCGACCAGCAGTATTAACACCAGCAGGTGCTTCGCTCCCAATACATAGACATTGAGGTCATTCTTGTCCAGGGCCAGAAAGATTCCGCTGATAATAAGCGCGATAAAGGCGACCCAGGTTACAGGCGCTATGCGACGTGCGATGCGCGCCCTTTTAAGCCTCTGCTCATCCGTCTTCAAGTTCAGCATGAGGGCGGCGCAGACTATCGCGCAAATAAAGCCCAGCACAGTGGCAATGGTATGCGTATAAGAAGCAATCGGCATTTCAGATAAGTATTGTAGATTCTGATGTGTCCCGGTGTCAATAACGGGATCTTGCCTCCGGCATTAATCAATCCCGGCGGTCAGCAGGCCGATCATACGTTCTATCAGCCGGGACCATCGTCTTGATTGCCGATTCCAGGGATTTCTTTTAATATGTCCTTAACGGGTTTGTATTGTCGGGACTCAGCACACTGCTATGATACTGAGGAGGTTTTGAAATGTGTAGAAGTGTATTTGCTGTAGTGCTTATTGCGATCATGCTGGCCACTGTCAGCTGCACATGCCGGGGAGGAAGTGAAGTTGCTCCGGGCACGCCGCAGGGCGCTCAGCCCCCCGGGGAACCGCAAATAGTTTTCACAACGGACAGAAACACTATTCAGCCGGGAGAATGCGTTAATCTGAACTGGAGTATTCAGGGCGAAGGTTTCTTTGGAGTGGAACTGCAAGGCCAACCGGTGAATGCCTCCGGCCAGAAGCAGGTATGCCCGTCCGAATCCACCGTCTATGCTCTTATGATAGATATAGGCAGCACTGTGCTCAGACGCGAGGTTATGGTTGAAGTGGCAGGAACAGGGACGCCGCAGCAACCGTCGCAACCGGGCCAGCCGCAACAGCCATCGCAACCGGGCCAACCGCAGCAACCCTCGCCCGCCGGATGTCCCGGAGCACCTATTTTTTCCCATTTTGAGGCGAATCCCGGTTTTGTTGAATCCGGCAAGGCGGTTACACTGGAATGGGGTCCGGTAACCAACGGAACGTCGGGGGAACTGGTGAATTCTGTTGTTCTTTCACCCGGCGGCTTCGGTGAAGTGGGGTCACCGGGCTCACGCGTGGTTTATCCGACAACTTCTACAACCTATGTACTGACAGCCACCGGCTGTGGTGGGACAGCTACAAAAACAGTCCAGGTCGGAACATTTGTGGTAGGGACGCCGGTACCGATAACACCGCCTCCCGCAACTCCGCCCGGTGGAGGCGGCTGGTCGGGTCCTCCCAAGGTGACAAGCGCTGTAGCTACGGCAAATCCGTCCAACTATACCGGCCCGTGCCCGAAAACTGTTACCACGTCCGCTGATATCACTGTCGACGGGCCCTGCACGGTAACATATAGATGGGAGCGTATCGACGGCGCGACAGGCCCGGTGGAGACCCTCGTCTTCAGCGCGGCCGGCACCAAGACCGTATCAACGAGCTGGATGATCTATGTGGCCTCCAATGTCACGTACTGGGAAAGGGTGAGCATCCTTACCCCGTTGCCGATGATGTCGAACCAGGCGAGTTTTACCATCACATGCACCCCTTGATCGACCTTTTAAGTATGTATGCCTTTTAATTTGACAGCTTTAAACGGAATAACTATTATCGGAAGTAAGGAGACAGCTTCAAGGCGAGGAGGATATTATGTGCAAGACGTGCGCTGCTCACAATCCGCCGAAGACAAAGGGTAAGCCGACCAAAGCTAAAAAGGGCACAGCCAAGAAGAAGTAGCATCCGGTTATTGCCGGGTTCCATCGCTGTATAAGTGCACCGGATTATAGCGATTCCCTGTAATGATTGGTTCGCTATAGCTATACCGGTTTTTAGTTGAACGCAAACGTATTGCAGGTTCAAAACGTCAGGGAGTTACCGTCACGGTCACTGTGGCTGTATCCGAACCCGCGCTGTTGAAGGCGGTCAGGGTATAAGTCGTGGTCTCCGTGGGATATACGTCCTGATAGCCCCACGATGATGGCTCGCCTATATCGGGTTCGATTGAGATGGAAGTTGCTCCCGTTATGGACCAGTTCAGCAGCGATGATCCTCCGGGCGAGATGGTAGTGGGCGAAGCTCCGAAAGAATCTATTACCGGAGGCGTACCTGAGGTTGTCGTTACGGTTACCGTAGCTGAAGCAGCAACAGAGCCGGAGCCGTTGGTTGCGGTAATTGTGTATGTGGTGGTGGCGGCGGGAGTTATTGTCCTGGAACCCGAGGCCGAAACGGCGCCTATGCCCTGGTTGATGGAGACCGTGCTCGCCCCAGTGACGGTCCATGATAACGTTGTCGATTGTCCCGACGCGACCGAGGCCGGGACGGCATTGAAGAAGCTGATCGCGGGATAGCCTGCCGGGGCCACTGTGACAGCGGTCGTCGCCGTGATTGTGCCGTGGCTGTTAAAGGCGGTTAATACATAGGTGGTTGTGGATAAAGGCGTTACCGTCTCTAATCCGGTGGCAGATACGACGCCGATGCCGGGGGTAATGGATACCTCCGTCGCATCCGCAACAGTCCAGTGCAGTGTCGAAGACGATCCGGAGGTAACGGTGACGGGAGATGGGTAAAACGAGCTGATTACCGGTGGGCCTTCCGAAGCCACCGTCACCGTCGCTGTCGCGGTCGCCGGGCCGTTAGTGTTGGTGGCGGTTAGCGTATAGGTGGTGGTCGCAGCGGGGATCAGAGTGCGCGTTCCTGTTGCCGATACTGTTCCGACACCTGGCAAGATATTGATCGTTGTCGCCCCCGTTACGGTCCACGACAGTGTCATATTGTCCCCTGCGGTAATCGGCGACGGGCTGGCGGTGAATATGGTTATGACGGGTATGCCTGCCGCCGTGACCGTGACAGCGGCCGTCGCGGTGGAGCTGCCCAGGCTGTTGCCGGCTGTAAGGGTGTAGGTGGTTGTGGTGGAGGGCGATACCGACCTGGTTCCGGAAGTCGATACTGTGCCCACACCCTGGTTAATGGTAACAGAGGTTGCGCCGCTGACGGTCCAGGACAGCGTCGAACTCCCGCCTGAGGTGATAGAGGCCGGGCTGGCTGTAAAACTGGCGATCGTCGGTGGTCCGGACGGATTCACCGTAACTTTGGCTGTTGTTGTAGACGAGCCGGCGTCGTTGACGGCGGTGATCGTGTAGCTGGTTGTCTCGGTGGGTGTCACTGTCTTTGAGCCGCTCGATGATACGTTGCCGACAGCGGGACTGATGGAAACCGAGGTTGCCCCCGTAACATTCCATGATAATGTGGCCGACTGCCCGGCGGTGATAGTGCCCGGATTGGAACTGAAGCTGCTGATGGCCGGCTTGCTCGGAGCTGTAACTGTAACGGTGGCCCAGGCGCGGGAGGAGCCGGATAAATTGGAGGCGGTCAGTGTGTACTCGGTCGTTTTATCAGGATTCACAGCCTGCGAACCGCTGGATGACACGGTCCCGATGTCGGGGCTGATGGAGACCGATTGAGCCCCCATGACGGCCCAGTTTAATGTTGCCGTCCCTCCCGACGTGATGGACTTGGGACTGGCGTCGAAGGATGTTACGGAGGGTGGGGTGAACCATTTCAAGACATCTCCGTTCGTAGCGTAATAGAAGCCGCCGATCGCTCCGCCGACGATCAGCAATATCACAATAAACCAGACAAAACCGCCCATCGAGCTTTTCCCGGGCGGCATAGCCCCCTGATTGCCGTACATATATTGCTGGTTGGGGTATGGGTAAGGAGGCGGTTGTGGAGGAGGCCAATTAAAGGTCATACCGCAGTTGCTGCAATACGGCTGTCCATACTGAATAAGCGCTCTACAGTTTGGACAAGAGTACATTTGCTGCATAACAAATCTTCACTTTTGTCATATATGTAATAGTTTATGTGCAAATTATAAAGGATTTATTAAGGGCACGAAAGCAATGGCGTCCTTATCTGAGAATGAGTTGACCCGGCCCGGACTATGCATTATGCTAAGCTTCGTCAACCACAGGGAGAAGATCGAACAATCCCGGCACACCGGACTATTTATACAGCTTGACTTACCTCTGTGACGGAAGTAAAAATATATCATGCAGCAAATGTATTACTGCCCCTACTGCAACACACCTGTCGTCTACGGACAGGCGCAGTGCTCATACTGCAAAACCGTCCTCAACTGGCAGGGATCCCAGACGCAGGGCCAGTCCCAGTCATACGATTCCCGGCATGATCAGCAGCAGCAATGGTATCAGTCGCAGGAAGGTAATCAATGGGCGGGTCAGGATTCGCAGGGACAGGAACAACCGCCGAATAATAGCGTCGTATCGAAACTGCTGCAGCGGATAAAAGATAACCGGACAAAGACTATTGCTATAGCCTCTGCCTTGCTTGTTGTTACAGCGCTTATCGTCACGGGCGTTGCTTTGAAGGGAGATATTGAAAAACTGTTTGCGCCGCCGGTTATTACAGCTTTCGAGGCCAGTTCATCTACGATTATATCCGGCCAGGAGGTGACTTTACAGTGGGATGTCGGCGAGGCAACCGCCGTCTCCATCAGCCCCGGCATAGGGACGGTGTCTTTCAGCGGAACAAAGAAAATGTCGCCGGATGAAACCACTACCTATAAGCTGACCGCCGATAGCCGTTTCGGCGGCTCTGTGAGCAGGGAGATAACCGTTGAGGTCACCGGCAAGCCGCCGACGGTCAACAGCTTTGTTGCCAGCCCTGGCGGTATCTATGTGGGGCAGACGTCCACTTTATCCTGGAACGTCTCCGGCGCAACATCGGTTTCCATCCAGCCGGAGGTGGGAACCGTATCTTCGACCGGATCGAAAGTCGTTTCCCCGGGAGCGACCACCCGCTATGTGCTGACGGCGGCCAATATCAACGGCAATACAACCGCTTCAGCCGCGCTGGAGGTAAGCACATCCAAGACGCCCATCATCACGATCTTCAGCGCCAGCCCGTCCTCGATTAAAGCCGGCGACGAAGCGACGCTGGCATGGGATATCATCGGCGCGAAATCGATTAATATCAGTCCGGGCATCGGCGGCGTGGCCTTAAAGGGTACGGTCAGAATAAC